>Ga0318557_10000494_pt1 | contig 10404 bp, 13 predicted proteins | sample GRESIP065b5f19_FD_203497 | JGI IMG/M metagenome (GOLD analysis project Ga0318557, IMG submission 203497) | Tropical soil microbial communities from Luquillo Experimental Forest, Puerto Rico - GRE.SIPMG.065b5f19 | ecosystem: Environmental > Terrestrial > Soil > Tropical forest > Bulk soil... | reverse complement strand
CATCGAGCACATCTTCGGCGCCGGTGGCGGCGAGCGCATGGCACGCGAGTACGGGGTGCGGCTCCTCGGGGAGCTGCCGCTCGATGCGCAGATCCGCGCGGAGGCCGACGGCGGTCGGCCGACGGTGGTGGCCGCAGCCGATGCGCCGCGCGCCCGGCCGTATTTCGAGATGGCGCGCCGCACGGCAGCGGCGCTCGCGCTGCGTGCGCGCGATCGCAGTGCGCTGTTCCCGAAGATCGTGGTCGAGGAAACCTGAGCGCGTTGCGCTACGGGGCGGTCTGAAAGTCCTCCAGCACCGACTCGATCGGTTCCTTCGAGACGACGACCGAGCCGGTGAAGGGGCGGTCGATGGCGATGATCACGAGGACCGCCGAGAAGATCAGCGCCGCCAGGATCCCGGTCATCTGCGACTGTGTCATCACGTTCTGTGCGCCGAAGAAGAAGGTGAACGCGATCGTGAGTCCGCCGCCAAACAACAGCACGAACCAGATCATCCCTGGCACCGTGCCCGAGGCCATGACGATTCGCTCACGGCGTGCCTCGGTCAACCGGTCGAGCTCACGAAACAGGTCATTCTGCACATCCGCTTGCTGCAGATCGGCGGGACGGTACTGCACCACTTCGCGGTACAGGACATTGAGCGCCACGTTGGTAGTGTGACTCGAGTGGCCGAGCGCCATGGCCGGCCAGTCATCGCGCAGGACTGACTTCAGGTACACCTCGAGGTGCCTGCGCACCGCCGCAGCCGCGGGCTCACCGAGTCCGGCAGACAGCCGATAGAGGGTCGCCGCAGCGCCTGACTCCGCCGCGAGCGCCTTCTCGGCGTCGAAAAAACGCTCCCAGGCGATGATCACCGCGAAGGCGAGCAGCACGGCGTAGAGCACCCCGATCACCGCGAATTTGAAGCCCGCCACCTCGTTGTTGGTCCTTAGCTGCTCGAGCGGGATCCAGCGGCGGATGACCAGCGGGGCGGCCATGGCGAGCGCGGTTAAAAGCAGCAGCAGCAGGATCAGGACCCAGGTGGGTCGGGTGGTCAGGAAGTACACCGGCGCTCGCCCCGCATCGTTGCCCCGCCGCGAGCGTAGGAGAGGAGCCGCGCGCGCGCAATGACCCGGACACCGGCGTGGACCCCCGGCGGGACCGCGGGCTATCCTTACACGCTTTGTTGCAGCGCCAGCACATTGCGTGCCGGGAGCCCTCAGGTGAGCATCAAGTCCGATAACTGGATCCGCCGCATGGCGCGCGAGCAGCGCATGATCGAGCCGTTCGAGCCGGGGCAGGTCCGGCTCGGCGCCGACGGCCACAAGATCGTCTCCTACGGCACCTCCAGCTACGGCTACGACGTGCGCTGTGCGGACGAGTTCAAGATCTTCACCAACATCAACTCGACGATCGTCGATCCCAAGGCGTTCGATGAAAAGAGCTTCGTCGACTACCGCGGTGCGGTTTGCATCATTCCACCCAACTCCTTCGCGCTGGCGCGCACCATCGAATACTTTCGCATTCCACGCAATGTGCTGGTGGCTACTTTGGGCAAATCGACGTACGCGCGCTGCTTCCGCGGCGACACACGCGTGGCGCTGGTCGATAGCACGTCAGCCTCACTCGAAGAAATGGCGCGCGGTCACGACGAGGGCGAGCTCTACTGGGGCTACAGCATCGGACCGGGTGGCGCGCTGATAGTCGCGCTGCTCGATGCGCCGCGTTTTATCGGACGGGATGCGCTGCTGGAGGTCACACTGGACAGTGGCGCGCGCATCCACGCAACACCCGATCACTACTTCATGAGACGCAACGGGCGAATCGCGGAGGCGCATGCCCTGCGGCCCGGAGATGCGCTCATGCCGCTGTATCGTGACCTCGCACGGGGTTATGAGATGGCTTATCAGCCCCTCGACGGGCACCTGTATTCCACGCACCGACTCGCGGACGAGTGGAATCTGCGGCACGGAATCTACCCGGATACACCTGGCACGCACCGACACCACCGCGATTTCAACCGCAGGAATAATCGTCCGTCCAATATCGAGCGCATGAAGGCATCCAAACACATCCGCCTCCACAACGCCGAGAGCTACGGCGAGGATTTCGACCCGCAAGTACACGGTGAAGCGATCCAGGCATCTCTCAGGCGTCGCGCCGAGGATTTCCGTGGACTCGCGCGCTACCGAAACCACAAGGTCGCGGCCGTCCGGGAGCTTCCCGGTGATCACGACGTGTACTGTCTCACCGTCCCAGAGGCAGGCAACTTCGGGTTGGAAGCCGGTGTCTTCGTCCGCAATTGCGGCATCATCGTGAACGTAACGCCGCTCGAGCCCGAGTGGGAAGGTCACGTGACGCTCGAGTTCTCCAACACGACCCCGCTCCCTGCCAAGATCTACGCCAACGAAGGGATCGCGCAGATGCTGTTCTTCGAGTCGGACGAGGTGTGCGCCACCTCGTACAAGGACCGGGGTGGCAAGTACCAGGGGCAGCGGGGGGTGACGCTGCCTAAGGCCTGACGCGGCAAGCCTCGCAAGAGAGATTCGGGATACCCAAGTGGGCCGAAGTTTGGCCGTCCCGCGCATCGTTCAGGGGCCCCTTGGAGGTCTCCCGAGCGTCGAACTTGTCTCAGCCGTATCCAACGCCGGCGGCCTCGGATGTCTGGCGCTGAGCTGGACCGACGCTGAGCTCGCCCGCAACGTGGTAGCTGCAGTACGGTCAAAGACGTCCGCGCCGTTTGCAGCCAACTTCGTGCTGGCGTTCCAACCACGGGCACTGTCCGCGGCGCTCGAGGCCGGAGTACCGGTGATAACGTTTTCCTGGGGTCTGCCCGGAGACCTGGTCAAGAGCGTGCATTCCTTTGGCGCCGCAGCGGGCGTGCAAGTCGGCACAGTCGAAGGCGCGAAGCGAGCGCTCGAGCAGGACTGTGACTTCATCATCTGCCAAGGCGTCGAGGCCGGAGGACACGTCCAGTCGTCTACGCCATTACGCGAACTGCTTCCAAGGATTGTCGCCGTCGCCGGGGCGGTGCCGGTGGTTGCAGCCGGCGGGCTTGCTGACAAAGTTGACGTCGCGGAGGTGAGATCTTTGGGCGCCCGGGCCGCCATGCTTGGTACCCGGTTCGTGGCGAGTACCGAGAGCCATGCACATTCGGCATACAAGCAGGCGTTGCTCGCCGCGAGTGCCCAAGACACAGCCCTTACCGGATGCTTTGACGGCGGATGGCCGTACGCCCCGCATCGGGTGCTGCGTAACTCGACATTGGAGAACTGGGAAGCAGCAGGCTGCCCACCAGCGGGCCATCGGCCTGGAGAGGGGGATATCGTAGCGAGTCTGAAGACCGGCTCTCCGGTCCACCGTTATGACGACAAGACGCCGAGCGCGGATATGAGCGGCGATGTCCTGGATTGCTCCCTATACGCCGGGATGGGCGTCGGCAAGATCACCGAGGTACGTTCAGCCGCCGTACTCGTAAAGGAGCTCTTGGATTAGAGCACCGCGATGGCTTCGGGCGAGCACGCACGCGAACTGCTCCGCGTGCGTGCGAGCAGTTGGCGCTATTGTCGCTCGAACACCTCCGTCCACTGATACTTGACTCCGTTCTCGTCGGTGCCGGCTTCCGTTGCGTGCATCGTCTTGCCGTCTGCCGAAACCGTGTACTTGCCCCACTCGACCTTCTTTCCGGCCTTCAGCATCGACATCTCGAGTGAGCGAGGCCCCGTCGACTTTACCGACATCGAGTCCGCGTTGGCGTAACCAGTGGTCGGGCTCGGCTTGCCACTGGGTTCTGCGGTGTACTCCACCTGGCCTTTCGTGCCGTCACTGTCTACCCACTCTGCCCGGTTGTGAGTCTTACCGCCGCCCGCGTCCGTGATCGTAATCGTGTAACTTTTGACAGGCGGCGTACCCTCGAATTTGGATTTTGCGACGTTCAGCGACCACTTGCCGATGAAAGGGCTGGGTGCTGTGTCCGCCGCGAACGAAACTGCTGCCATCAGCGCAAAGACTCCCGCCCGGGCCATATGTCGCGATAGTGAGAGCGCCATGAATTGGACTCCACTGTTATTAGTGTGCCGGTACTTTTGCGCAATGACCTGTAACCGTCAACCGTGCAGTGCATCAGCCGCGCGTTGACAACTCGAGCGAGGATGGCTCATAAGCTCGATCGTGAAAACCGGCCGTCACGTCGAAGGCTCGAGGCCGCGGCGCAAGAAGACGCCATCGGCCAAGCGCCAGCCGCGTGCCACGTTCATTGGCACCCGCCCCCGGACCTTCACCATGGTGCTGCGTGGACAGGCCGTAGAGGTGGACGTGGTTCCAGCCGTCAGCACCACGACGCACGTGAACTTCGAAATCACGATCAGACGCGGGGGCAAGATTCTCGACTGGGTGCCGACCCGGGCGGAGTTGGAGGCCATCGGCCGCGCCGCCGGGGTGCACACCACTCAGGAGACGAGCCAATGAGACTGCGGTACCGGCCGTGCGACCGTCGGAGTGGTCAGTGGCGTGTGAGGCTCGCGATTTCCAGGGTCCACTGCACCTCATCGTCGCGCTTCTGCTGCACGCGCATCGGGACGTAGCCGCGATCGGGCGCGCACCAGAAGCGCGTGATGCGCGGCGAATACTTTTTCTGCGCTTTGAAGACGACGGTGTGCACATCGCCCAGCGCGGTCTTGATGGTTTCCTCGCCGTCGCGCGTGAACTGGTACTCGCGCACGCTGTTCTTGTCGATCAGCTGCACGGTCGCAGGGGTGCGCCCTGCGAGCAGCTCGACCATGAGGTCGAGCTGTACCGAGCCGTCGTCCTGCACCTGCGGGGTGAGCGGCAAGCTGACTTCAGTCCCCTCGTAGACACCGGTGACCCGGTGCGTCTGCCAGTCGTAGTTGAGCTGGATGCTCTTGCCCGGATCGGCGCCGGCGGACTTGAAGCTCTGCGGCAGCACGTCCTGTTCGGTGACACGCACCACGCTCACCTGCAGCGGCGGAAAAACACCGGACGCCAGCTTGCCGATGCCGCGCCCCTCGCTGCGGGAGCTGAAGGTCCAGGTGTCGCCGGTCTGCTCGAGGCCCAGGGTCGAGACCGCGACCGTCATGCTCTTCCAGATGCCGTTGTAGGTGGCCGAGTAGGGCTTGAGCCCATCGGCGGCCGCAGCGCCCGTGTTCCCCAGCAGCGCCGCGGCGACCAGAGCGAGGAGCCAGCCGGCGCACCCGGCCTCTTCAGACAACTGACGCACGAAAATCCTCCACGATAGGTGCAGCGAGCCGCGCGCCATCGAGCCACGGTGCACCGGCGCGCCAGATGAGGCGGCCGCTGCCGAGCCAGCCGAGCACGCGCGGATAGATGACGTGCTCGGTGGCGAGCACGCGTGCGGCGAGTGCGGCCTCGGTGTCATCGGGCAGTACCGCGACCTTCGACTGCAGCACGCTAGGGCCTGCATCGAGCTCGGGGGTCACGAAGTGTACGCTCGCGCCGTGTGCGCTGTCCCCCGCTGCCAGCACGCGGCGGTGAGTGTGCAGGCCGCGGTAGGCCGGGAGCAGCGAGGGATGGACGTTGAGCATGCGGCCGAGGTAGCGCCCGACCAGCGCCGCCGAGAGTATGCGCATGAAACCGGCGAGCGCGATCGCCTCCGCCTGCGCGGCCTCGAGTGTTGCCACCAGACGCTCCTCGAACGGTCCGTCCGACTCGGCCGACAGCACCGCCGTAGGCACCCCGAGCTCGGTAGCGCTGCGGATGCCCGCGGCATCGGCGCGGTCCGCGATCACGATCGCCGGGCGCACCGCGATCTCGCCGGCGAGCGCGGCGCGCACGATCGCAGTCATGTTGGAGCCGCGGCCGGAGATGAGGATGCCGAGCTGCAGCGGCGCGCGGGCGCTCATTCCTGGATGACTACGCCGCGACTGCCGCTGCGCACCTCGCCGATGAGTTGAGCGCTCTCGCCGTGTGCGGCGAGCAGCTCCATCGCGGCCGCGGCGTGCGCCGGCGACACGATCAGCGCCATGCCGATACCGCAGTTGAAGGTACGGTACATCTCCGCCGCATCGATGCGCGCAGTGCGTTGCAACCACTCGAACACCGCATCGCTCCCCCAGCGGCGCCGCTCGAGCACCGCCTCGAGCCCGGCGGGCAGAACGCGCGGAATGTTGTCGGTGAGGCCGCCGCCGGTGATGTGCGCGAGTCCGTGCACGGGCAGCGCGCGCAGCAGCGCGAGCAGCGGCTTCACGTAGATGCGCGTCGGCGCCAGCAACCGCTCGAACAGAGTGCGCCCCGCGATCACCGTGTCGGCGGTCGCGCCGCTCACCGCGATGAGCTTGCGGATGAGCGAGTAGCCGTTGGAATGCGGGCCCGAGGAAGCGAGCCCGATGATGGCGTCTCCGGCGGCGACCGCGCTGCCATCGATGATCGCATCCTTTTCCACCACCCCGACGCAGAAGCCCGCCAGGTCGTAGTCCGCATCGTGGTACATGCCGGGCATCTCGGCAGTCTCGCCGCCGACCAGCGCCGCGCCCGCCTGCACGCAGCCCTCGACGATGCCGCGCACCACCGCCTCGGCGACCGCGACCTGCAACTTGCCGGTCGCGTAGTAGTCGAGAAAGAACAGCGGCTCCGCGCCTTGCACCACCACATCGTTGGCGCACATCGCGACCAGGTCGATGCCGATGGTGTCGTGACGGCCGGTGTCGATCGCGAGGCGCAGCTTGGTCCCTACACCGTCGGTGCCCGCGACCAGCACCGGGCAGCGGTAACCGGACGGCAGCTCGATGAGCGCGCCGAAACCGCCGATGCCGGCGAGCACCTCACGACGCTGTGCGCGGCGCACCAGCGGCTTGATGCGCTCGACGAGCTCATCGCCGACATCGATATCGACGCCGGCATCGCGATAGGTGATGGCGGGACCTTCGCTCATGTGTGGGTCCTGATGCGGACGGGTCGCCGTCGGAGACAGGCGCGTATGCTATTGTACCCGCCGCTCCGCGCCGTTGCGCGTGCGCGGAAGAAGCATGTCCTCACCGGCCTCAACATCAAACCCCGCGCTGCGGTACCTGCGTGGACTCGGCGCGCTGCTCGCGCTGCTGTGCTGCACGCTGCCGTGCGAGGCGGGGCGTCCGGTACGGGTCTACGAGGTGGACATCGAGGGACAGTCGCCTGCGGCGTTGCAGGAGGCCATGCGCCAGGTGCTGGTGCGCGCCACCGGCCGCCGCGAATCTGCCCAGGATCCGGCGCTGGCAGCCATCGTCAGCGACGCACCGCGCTACGTGAAGAGCCACACGACCGGCCCGCGCGGCGAGGCGCAGGTGCAGTTCGATGGCGCCGCCGTCGAGCGCGCCGTCACCGCAGCCGGCCGCAGCGTCTGGGAGAACGAGCGTCCGTTCACGCTGGTGGTGCTCGACCCGCCGCGCACGCGTGCGGCCGAGGATGCCGCGCGCGCCGAGCTCGAGCGGGTCGCGGCCGAGCGCGGGCTGCCGATCAGCCTGATTCCGTTGCCACTCACCGATGGCGCCGGCAATGCGCTCGGTGCCGCGGCACTGCTGCAGGCGGCGCAGCGCTATGGCGGCGATGAGATCATCGTCGGCCGCGGCGCAGACGCCGGTCCCGCGACGCCACTGCAGTGGACCCTGTACACGCACGCGTCGAGCAGCAGCTGGACGGGGCCGCTCGCCTCGGGAGTCGATCACACCGTCGATGCGCTGGTGCCGCCGCCGGCCAGCTCGCTCGCCGACGCGGATGCCCCGGCGCGCATACAGATCGAGGGCGTCAACTCGCTCACCGCCTACGCCGCGGTCGAGCGGCTGCTGCAGGCGACGCCCGGCGTGCGCCGCACCAACATCGCCGCCGCCGACGCCGCCAGCGTCACCTTCGATGTCATGGTACGCGGCGGCGCCGCGGGGCTTGGACAGGCACTCGCCGGCTCCACGCACCTGGTGCGTACGGGCGCCAGCGCCGACTCCGCGGTGTACCGCTACCAGCCCCAGGGCTGAAGTCGCGTCGCTGCGATCGTGCATCACCTGCCCAACCTCATCTGCCTGGTGCGCCTCGCGCTCATCTGGCCGATCCTCACGACGTTGCATGCCGGCGAATACCGCATGGCACTCGCTCTGTTCGTCGCCGCCGCCGCTTCCGACGGGCTCGATGGCTACCTGGCAAAGCGCTTCGACTGGACCTCCGAGCTGGGCAAGTTCCTCGATCCGCTCGCCGACAAGCTGTTGTTGGTCACGGTGTACGTGGAGGCTGCGTGGCTCGAGCTCGTGCCCTGGTGGTTGACCGCGGCGGTGGTGGCGCGCGATGTGTTGATCGGGCTCGGGGCGCTCATCTACCGGCTGTGGTTCGGACCGCTGCATGGGCGGCCGACCCGTTTCAGCAAAGTCAACACCGGGGCACAGCTCCTGTGCCTGATGCTGGTGATGCTCAACGCCGGCTTCGGCGTGCCACCGCGCGAGGTGCTCGCCGCGGTTGCGCTCATCACGCTGCTCACGACGGCGCTCTCCGGACTGCACTACGTGCAGATCTTCACGCGGCGTGCCCTGGCGCAGCCGCCGCGCACCGCCTGAGGCGCGGCACATGCGGCAGATTCCACTGGCCGTACGTCTGGCGGACCGTGCCGTGTTCGCGAGCTTCCTGCCTGCGCACAACCTGGAGGCGCTGCAGCATCTGCAGCAGCTCGCGCGCGGCGCCCGCTCGGGTCTCACCTGGCTGTGCGGGCCGGAAGGGGCCGGAAAGACGCATCTGCTGCAGGCAGCCTGCGCCGCCGCGAGCGAGCACATGCGGGCCGGCTACGTGCCGCTCGCGCAGGTAGCGGCGCTCGGCGTCGGCGTGCTCGAGGGATTGCCGCAGATGCAGTGCCTGTGTCTCGATGACATCGACGAGGTGGCCGGCCGGATCGAGTGGGAGCGCGGTCTGTTCGGCGTGCTGCGGGAGATCGAGGACAGCGGTGGACGACTGGTGCTCGCGGCTGCGGCGCCTCCGGCGCTGCTCGACTGGGCGCTCGCCGATCTCGGCTCGCGCTGTGCAGCGGGTGCAGTGTTCCAGTTGCGTCCGCTCGATGAGCAGGAGCGGCACGCGGCCCTGCAGCTGCGGGCGCGCCTGCGCGGGCTCGAGCTCCCCGATGAGACCTGGCACTGGCTGCGCAAACGCTTCCCGCGCGACATGCGCACCCTGTACCAGCTGCTCGACACCCTCGATGAGGCGGCGCTCGCCGCGCAGCGGCGCCTGACGGTGCCATTCATCCGCGATGTGCTGCGCGCAACAGCGCGCACGCGCGGCAACTGAGCGCTCAGCCGTAGAGACGCACCGCGAGCTCCGCGACGCGGCGGCCGAGCGCCTGCGCCAAGGACTTCTCCGCCTCCGTCAGCATCGCGGCCCGCGTGCCCGAGCCGACATGCGAGGCGCCATAGGGCGTGCCGCCGCTGCGGGTCTCGCTGAGTGCGGGCTCGGTATAGGGGAGACCCACGAGGTACATACCGTGGTGGAGCAACGGCAGCATCATCGAGATGAGCGTGGTTTCCTGACCTCCGTGCAGGGTCTGCGTGGAGGTGAAAACCCCGGCGGGCTTTCCGGCGAGCGCTCCCGACAGCCACAGGCTCCCCGTGCCATCGAGAAAATGCTTCAGCGGCGCTGCCATGTTGCCAAAGCGCGTGGGACTGCCGAGCACCAGCCCGTGTGTCTCGCGCAGGTCATCGAGCGTTGCATAAGGCGGCCCGCTTCCCGGGACGGGCTTCGCCGCGGTTTCACTCTCCGCGCTCACCGCGGGCACGGTCCGCAGCCGCGCGCTCGCCGCGGCAACGCCCTCGATTCCACGGCAGACCTGGCGGGCCAGCTCCGCAGTCGCGCCGCTGCGCGAGTAGTACAGCACCAGGATTTCGGCCATGCGGCCGTACGTTGCCACAAATCCGCGGGGCCATCATCTGCGCAGGGCACGCCGGAGCCGTTCTCTAGTACTATGGCGCCGCGGCTTTCCCGGCGCGAACGTAAGACCGAGATGGTTTGCAAGAAGTGTCTGGTAGGCGGCCGGGTGCAGGGGGTTTTTTATCGCGCAACGGCCGCGCACCGCGCCCGTGAGCTCGGGATACATGGCCATGCGCGCAATCTCCCCGACGGTCGCGTCGAGGTGCTGGCGTGCGGCGATGAGGCGTCGGTGAGTACCTTCGTCCAATGGCTGTGGGTCGGCTCCTCGGCCTCCTGGGTTACCTCGGTAGAGGTGAGCGACGCCGCGACTGAGGCTGCGAATATACGCCGGGGGTTTCGGACCGCTTGATGTGCAACAGATGTTGAATCGCTCTTTCTGGCTGGGCCTGGCCCTCGTGCTGGCCGGTCCGGCTCTCTTCAGCTCCGGCAACGCGCAAGCACCCGAGAGGACGCCGGCTGTGGCGCCCGCGGCCGCCGCGCCGGGTGCGGCGGAGCAACCCGCACCGGCCCCGGTTGCGTCCC
>Ga0318557_10000492_pt1 | contig 10427 bp, 3 predicted proteins | sample GRESIP065b5f19_FD_203497 | JGI IMG/M metagenome (GOLD analysis project Ga0318557, IMG submission 203497) | Tropical soil microbial communities from Luquillo Experimental Forest, Puerto Rico - GRE.SIPMG.065b5f19 | ecosystem: Environmental > Terrestrial > Soil > Tropical forest > Bulk soil... | reverse complement strand
GTTCGGAGAGGCGCTGGTCGCCCTGGAGAAGGCCGCCCGGCTGGATCCGCGCCCCGAGGTCCTGCTCGAGCTCGCCGACCTCTCGCTCCGGTGCGAGCGCCCGGAGCACGCCCGCCGCGCGCTCGAGGACGTGATCGTCACGCTCCCTCGCACCGGCTCGCCGGAGAAGCTGGCCGAGGTCCGGGCAAAGCTCGGTCAGGCCTGCGAGATGACCGGCGACCTCGCCGCCGCGGCCGCCCACTACGCAGAAGCGTTGCCCTACCGGCGCGGCGACGATGCGCTCGCGGCACGACTCGAGGGCCTGTACGAGAAGCTCGGCCGATCGAAGGAGCTGGCCGAGGTCTGGGCGCTCCGTGCACGCCAGCTCCTCGCCGAGGGACGGACCGAGGCCGCCGCCCCGCTCCTCTTCAAGGGGGCCCGTGCGCTGCTCGACTCCGGGCAGCGGGACGCCGCGCACCGGCAGCTCTACGCCGCGCTGGAAGTGGCGCCCCGCGGGTTGCTCGCCGGGCAGATCCTCGAGGCCCTCGCCGACCTCGAGCTCTCCGCCGGCAACCGGCCCGAGGCGGCCACTCTCCTCGCCCGGCAGGCCGCGCTGATCGCCGATCCTCTCGCCGCCGCCCGGCTCTTCCTCCGCGCCTCGGAGCTGGCCAGGGGCGAGGCCCGGGAAGGCGGGCTGCTCGAGGACGCGCTCCGGCTCGATCCGGCGCTGGCGTCGGCACGCATCCGCCGCGCCGAGCTGCAGCTCGCCCGTGAGCCGCGTCGAGCGCTGGAGGACCTCGAGGTCGCCCTGTCGCTCGCCCGCGCCGACCCGGCGGTCGTCCCGCCTGCGGAGCGGAAGCGGCTGGAGCGGCTGGCGGCCGAAGGCGCGGTTCGCGCCGGCGATGCCGAGGCTGCCCGCCGGCACCTGTCGGCGTACGCCGATGCCGCGCCCGACGACATCGATGCGCTCCTCCAGCTCGCGGCCCTGCACCGCAGCGCCGGGGCGGTGGAGGCGCTCGCCGCGCTCCTCTCGGGACTCTGGCCCCGGCTCTCCGGGGAGCAGGCCCGGGTGGCCTGCCGGGAGCTGGTGGAGCTGTCGCTCGAGCTGCACCGGCCGAGCGAGGCGCTCGACGCGCTCCGCCGCCTGGTCGAGCTCTCCCCCGACGATCCCTGGGCGCTGGAGACGCTGGTCTCGCTGCTGCCGCCTGCGGTGCCCGGAAGCGACGCCGAGGCGCTGGCGCTCCGCACCCGCCTCGTCGATCTGACCTCCGGGGCCGCGCGGGCCCATCACCGGGTGGAGCGCGCCCGGCTGCTCCGGGCCCGTGGCGACCGCGTTGCGGCGCGGGAGGAGCTCGCCCGGGCCGCCTCCGAGTCCAACGAGCCGGCGCTGCTCTGGCGCGAGGTGGCCCTGCTCGCCCAGGCGTCGGACGACGCTCCGGGGGAGGTCGGAGCCTGGCATCGCGCGCTGGAGGCGGATGCGTCCATTGCGGCGGAGGCTGCCCCGCGGTTGCTCGCGGTCGGTCGCGCGCTCGTGGAGAGCCATCCCCAGCTGGCCGAGGACGCGCTCCGGGAGGCGAGCCAGCGCGGGGGCGCCACCGAGGCGGTGGAGGCCTGGCGCGCCCTGTCGCGTCTCGAGCGACGGCGAGGCCGGATGGACGCGGCGTCCGATGCGCTGCTCCGCGCCGCGGAGCTGGCGCCCGAGCCCCTCCGTGCGGACGTGCTGCTGGAGCGCGCCGAGCTGGCCGAGGAGCGGGGCGACTCCGCCGGCGCGGCCGACAGCTACCGGCGGGTCCTCCAGATTTCCCCGCGCCACCCGCGGGCGCTCCCGCGGCTCAGGGCGCTCCTGGAGCACGCGGCGGACTGGCCGAGCGTTGCCGAGCTGCTGGAGCTCGAGGCGGAGCGTGCGCCGCGAGAACGGGCCGCCGGGCTCTTCTCCGAGCTGGGCGTGCTGCTCGAGGAGCGGCTCGGCCGGACCGAGGCCGCGGAGGCAGCGCTCCGGCGCGCGGTGCAGTTCGATCCCCAGGAGCCGAAGGCGCTGGAGCGCCTGGTGACGCTCGAGCTCCGCCGTGGCGCGTGGACCGACGCCGCTCCGCTCTGGAAGACGGTCTCGGCGGTCCTTCCGCCCGAGCGCGCCGCAGCGCTTCTCCGGCAAGCGGCCCAGCTCGCGTCGGCCGCCCAGGACGGCCCGGCCGCCCTGGCGCTCCGGCGTCAGGCGCATGCGCTGCTTCCCGCCACCGGTGACGAGCTGGCCGAGCTCGCGCTGTCCCTCTACGCCCGTGGGTCGCGCGCCGAGGCGCTTCCCCTGTTCAACGCCGTGCTGTCGGCGGCGGGCCAGGCCGGCGCTCCCCGTCGAGAGGTCGAGGTGCTCCTCGCCCACGCCGACCTCCTCGTCGAGGCCGGCGAGCTGGCCGAGGCCGAGGCGGCGCTCCGTCGTCTGGCGAGCCGCTCCGATGCGCCCTCCGCCGCCGTCGAGCGCCTGGCAGAGCTGCGCGCCCGGACGGATCCCCGCGAGGCCATCGAGCTGCTCGCGAGCCACCAGCTCCGGCAGCCTCCCTCGGAGGAGGTGGGCCGCGCCTTGCTCCGGCTGGCCGACCGCGCTCGCTCCGAGCTGGCCGACCCCGACCTGGCGGACCGACTGCTGCTCGGCTCCGCGTCGGCGCTCTCCGATCCGCTCCCGGCGCACCAGGCCCGGGCGGCACTGCACCGGGAGACCGGACGCACCGCGGCCCTGCTCGAGGCGCTCCAGTCCGCCGCCGACCACGCCTTCCGTCGCGGAGATCTCGCGCTCGCCTCGGCTGCCCTGGAGGAGCTCGCCGAGGTCGCCGTCCGCGCCGACCGCCCCGAGGACGCACTCGAGGGGCTGGCCCGTCTCCGCACCGCGCTGGAGGCGGCAGGCCGGGGCCCGGACGCAGCCGCGGTCGAGCGCCGCCGCGCGAGCCTCTTCCTGGAGGCACGGGGGGACGCGACCGCGGCGACGGCGGCGCTCTCCCGCGCATTCGAGCTCGCCCCCGACGTGGAGACCGCGAACCGCCTGGCCGACCTCGCCGCCCGGCGCGGTGACACCCGGGCGCGTGCGAGCTGGCTGCGGCGGGGAGTCCCGCTCCTCTCCAGCGCGGAGAGCCGGGCGACCGCCCTGGTCCAGGTGGCCGAGCTGCACGCCGGACCCCTCGGAGACGAGGGGGAGGCCGAGTCGCTGGTCCGCGATGCGCTTGCCGAGGTGCCAGGACATCCTGCTGCCGAGAGTCTCCTCGTCCAGCTCCTGGAGCGGTCGGGCCGCGGAGCGGATCTCGCCGCCTATTACGTCGCCGCCGCCCGGAGCCGGACCGAGGGCGCGGCCCGGGCCCATCTCCTCCGGCGTGCCGCCGGGCTGTACCGCGGCCTCGGGAAGATCGACCAGGCCCTCGATGCTCTCTCCGCGGCGCACGGCTTCGCGCCCGCCGACAACACCATCACCACCGAGCTGGCGGACCTCCTGGTGTCGCGTGGCCAGGATGGGGACGCGGCGCCGTTCGACTCCCTGCTCCTCCAGGCCAACCCGTTCCATCCCTCGTACGAGCGGCATGCAGCGCGGCTGAAGGCCGCCGGTGATTCGGTGGCGCTGGGCCGCCTCGAGGCATCGCGCGCGGAGCGGCAGGCTGGCGCCGAGGGGGCCCGGAGCTGGCTGCGGGCCGCGGAGTCCCTCCGCACCGGTGGACGCGAGGACGACGCCCGGGCCGCCGAGGACCGCGCCTTCGAGCAGGCGCCCGAGCTGGATGCGGCATTCGCCTCGCGGCGGGCACGGGTCGAGGGCGACGTCCGCGCCCTGGCCGAGCTGCTCGGTCAGCGTGCCCGCGCCGTTCCCACCGAGGCGCCGGACCTGCTCGCCGAGCGGGCCGAGCTCCTCACCCGTGCGGGCGAGGCGCTGCTCGCCGCGGAGGCCTGGGACGAGCTGCTTCGCCTCCGCCCCGAGGAGACGAGGGCACTGCTCGCTCGCGGAGATCTCGCCGCCGCCGCAGGGGGACCCACCGCCGCACAGCCGTACGACCGCCGGGCGCTGCAGCTCGCCCCGGACCTGCCCACCGCGCAGCGGACCCGGCTCCAGCTCCGGCTGGGCAACGCCGCACTCTCGGCCGGCGCTCTGCACGATGCCGCGGACGCGCTGGAGGCGGTGGTGGCCGCCGATCCCGACGGCGAGCGCGGGCGCGAGGCGCTCTCGCTCCTCGCCGAGGTGCACGGGCGCAGGCACGACGCGCCCGGCCTGTTCCGCACCTCGGTCCGGCTCGCTCGCACCGCGCGCCCCGAGGAGGCCGAGGCCCTCTACCGGCGCGCCGCGGCCCTGGTGGAGGACCCGGCGGACGCGCTGGAGGCGCTGGTCCCCCTGGCCGAGCTGCGCCCCGCGGAGAGCTCGGTGGTGGACCGGGCCGTGGCGGGGCTGCGCGCCGCTTCCCGGCACGAGGATCTCCTCGCGCTGCTCGAGCGAGCGGCCCAGGCGTCCGGGGGCCCGCGCGCCGCGGACCTCCTGGTGCAGGCGGCACAGCTGGCGAGCGACGTGTTCAAGGACGAGGCCCGTGCCCTCGGCCTGGTCGAGCGCGCCCACCAGGCCGACCCGGCGAACGTCCCTGCCCTGCTCGTCCTCGCCGAGACCTACCGGCGTCGCCGCGAGGTCGGTTCGCTGGTGCCCGTCCTCCGCGCCCTGGTGGCCGGCACGCCCCACGGAGAGGCCTCCGCCCAGCTCAAGCTCGAGCTGTCGCGGCTCCTGCTGGAATCGGGGGACACCGAGGAGGCCCGGGGACTGCTCGAGCCCCTCGCCGCCGGTGGGCGGTCGGGCCCCGGATACGCCGAGGCGCTCGAGCTCCTGGTTCCGCTCCTCGGTGGCGCGGACGACGCGCTCGCCCGGTCCACCGTGCTCGCCGCACGCGCCGAGCTCGTCCAGGGCACTGCGCGCGCCAGGCTTCTCCACGAGGCCGCGCTTGCCGCCCAGCAGGCCGGAGACGAGGCCCGCGCGGCCCGCCTCGCCCGCGCCTCCGTCGCCACCGAGGCGAGCCAGGGCGCGCTCCTGCTTCTCGCCAGCCTGATGCGGGAGGCCAGCGAGCTGGCGAAGGCCGCCGCCTCGCTCACCCAGGCCGCGCAGCTCGCTCCACCCGAGGACCGGCCCCGGCTGCTTCTCGAGGCAGCAGAGGCGTGGGAGGGCGCGGGAGATCCCGCCGAGGCACAGGAGCTGCTGGAACGCGTGGCACGACTCCACCCGGAAACGCTCGGGCCCGGAGCCTGGGCCGCCCGTTTCCTCCGCCTCGACGCGCGGGCGCAGGCCCTCGAGCATGGCTACGAGCCGCTCCTCGCCCAGGGCGCGTTCACCCAGGCGCTGGAGATCGCCGAGGCGCTGCAGGACACGCCGCGGATCCGCCAGAGCCTCTGGGGCCTCGCCCAGGCCGGAGCCGCAGTCGAGCCGCTGCGCCGGCTGTCGGCGCTGATCCTCGACGCGGGCAACGGGGCCGAGCGGCTGGCCTGCGCGGAGCTGGCGGAGTCGCGCAAGGCGAAGGACGTCGCCGTCGAGCTCTACCGGACCATCGTGCTCTCTCCCGCCGGGGAAGCCTCGGACGACGAGCGGCTCCGCTCGTTCCAGAGGCTCCAGGCGCTCGGGGAGCTGGAGCCCGTGCTGTTCCCGGCGCTGGAGCGGGTGGACGCGAGCACTGCGCCGGCCCTGGTCGAGGCGATGCTCCAGCAGGTCCGCCAGCGTCGGGGTCCCGAGCGCGAGCGTGGGCTCCGGTTCCTCGCCCGCGCGGTGCCGGCCCGGGCCGCCGAGCTCTGGCAGGGGCTCTTCGAGCAGGCGCGCGACGACAACCGCCTCGAGGACGCCGCCTCGGCACTCGCCGCCTGGGTCGATGCGACGCCCGACCCGGTGCAGCGGGCAGGGCTCCGGATCCAGGCGGGAGACCTCGCGCTCGCCATCGGGTGGACGGACGCGGCGCGGGCCGCCTGGGCACAGGCCGCGGCCGAGGACCCGACGTCGGCGCAGGCGGCGAGCAAGCTCCTGGCGCTCACCTCCGCGGACGAGTCCCCCGAGGAGTTCGCCGATCTGTCCGAGCGGCTGGCGTCCCTGGTCGGCCCGGAGGCGCTCGCCGGCCGCCAGGACGAGCTGGTCGCCGCGTACGTGCGCCTCGGGCGCTCGGCCGATGCGCTCGGCGTCCTGTCCCAGCTCCCCCCGACGGAGGAGCGGGTCCGGCGGCGCGCCGAGCTGGCCGAGTCGCTGGGCCGCGCGCAGGAAGCGCTCAGCCTCCGCGAGCAGCTCGCTCGCACCCCCGAGGAGCGCGAGGTCCTGGCCCTCACTGCGCTCCGTGCCGGCCGGCACGGGGATGTGGTCCGAATCCTCGGCCCGCTCGGGTCGGTCTCCGCCCTGTCGGTCGGGTCGCGCCGCGAGTTCGCCTCGGTCCTGTCGACCACCGATCTCGGAGCGCCTCTCGCCGCCCAGCTCTGGCCCCTCCTCCTCGCCGAGCAGCCGGTGGACCCCGAGGGCTGGGCGCTGCACGCCGAGGCGCTCCGGCGCTCGGGACGCCTCGACGCCTCCGGCCGTGCCGCGGCCTTCGGCGCGCTGTTCACCGGCGAGGAGCTCGTCCCGGTCCAGGTCGCGGTGCAGCCCATCGCGCGGCGCGCGGTCCGGACCTCGGTCACGCTCCCCGGCGGTGCCCTCGCCGTCACCGCGGACGAGATGCCCAACCTGTCCGCCGTGCTGGAGCAGGCGCTCGCGGCGCTCGGCGCACCCGACGTTCGCGTCTGGCTCGACCCGTCCGGCGCCGGTGAGGCCTGGATGGCCGCCACCAGCGATCTCGTGCTCGGCGCGGGAGCCCTCTCGCTCTTCGGGCCGCAGGAGATGACCTTCCTGGTGGCCCTGGCCCTCGCGCTCGGCGACGAAGGGCAGGGGCTCGCCCGTCCCGGCGAGGTGCCTGCCGTCGCTGAGGCCGCGTCCGAAGCGTTCGCGGCGGTGCCCTCGCCGGGGGCTGCCGCCCGGGTGCTCCTCTGGCTGGACCCGGCCGCCCGGGGGGCGGACCTGGACACGGTGGATGCAGCAGCGGTGTTGTCCGGGAGCGCACCGCATGCCGCTGTGGTCCAGCGAGCGTTGCAGCTCGTGTAAGGTCCCCGGCGACCGTGGTCAGACCAGCGTCGCTCCTCCCCCTTGCCGTTCTCGGTGCGTCCCTGTTCGCCTGCAAGGGACAGGTGCCGGTGCCTGGGAGAGAACGGGTGGGGACCTACCTCCTCCAGTCGGTGGGCGACCCGCTGGTCAACGACTGCTCGCCATTCATCCTCGACGCGGGGCTGGACGCCGGTGCTCAGAACGGGTTCTTCGTGGATGCCGGCGTCATCCTCTCCGTCACCTACAACCAGAACCTCGCTCCGGATGGGGGCACGCGCTCCGACGACGGCGGGTTCATCACGGCCTACGACGCCGGGTACCTCACCTTCGTCGAGGGATCGGGCTCGCAGTACGGGGTCATCGTCGGTCAGGTCATCGACGTGTCGGCGATCGCTCCGCGGGTCTTCGCGGCCTGCAACTGCACCGGTCTGAGCCCGCCGGACATCCAGGTCCAGGAGACCAACAGCATCGCCCTCCTCAGCCAGACGCAGGCGCAGGCGCTGGGCTCGGTGACGACCTGCATCTCGCCCGACGTGCTGCTCGACGGAGGCATCCCCCCGGTGGGCGGCAGCATCCTTCCTCCGCGTGACCAGAACGGCGTCTGGAGCGTCCCGCTGGTCTGCGGAACGACCGAGGAGCAGGTGCAGGTGCTGAACCACACCGACGCCGGGTGCCTCCCCGACTGCCAGTCCTGCACCCTCCGGTTCTCCGTCCAGGGAAGGCCGCTGGCGCAATGACCGTCCGGCGCGCCGTGGTGCTGCTCTCCGGCGGCCTGGACTCGGCGACCTGCCTGGCGATGGCGCGGAGCCAGGGCTTCGTCTGCAGCTGCCTCCTGGTCGACTACGGGCAGCGGCACCGCGTGGAGCTCGAGCGCGCGCGGACGCTCGCCAGGGCACAGGGTGTCGAGGACGTGCGGGTGGTGGCAGTGGACCTCCGGGCCATCGGTGGCTCGGCGCTCACCGCCGACATCGCGGTTCCGAAGGACCGGCCGGAGGCGGAGCGGGGGAGCGGCATCCCGGTGACCTACGTGCCGGCGCGCAACACGCTCTTCCTCGCGCTCGCGCTGGGGATGGCGGAGACCCTCGGAGCCACCGACCTCTTCATCGGCGTGAACGCGGTCGATTACTCCGGATACCCGGACTGCAGGCCGGAGTTCATCCGCGCCTTCGAGTCGCTGGCCAATCTCGCCACCCGCGCCGGAGTGGAAGGAGCGCGGTTCCGGGTGCACGCTCCGCTGTCGGGGATGCGGAAGGCCGACATCATCCGCGAGGGCACGCGCCTCGGCGTGGACTACGGGCTCACCCACAGTTGCTACGACCCGGATGCCGCGGGTCGAGCCTGCGGGCGCTGCGACAGCTGTCTCATCCGCCGCGAGGGCTTCCGGGCGGCCGCCCTGCCCGACCCGACGCCGTACGCACCGTGAGCCGTCTCCTCCTCGCCGCCGTCGGGACCCTTCTCCTCGCACCGGACGCGGGCACGCACGTCTCGCTGATCGAGGCCGCCCCGCGGGTGCCGGGCCTCGTCGTGGACCTTCGCTATGCGACGGACGACAACTTCCTCGGCAAGGCCGTGTATCCCGAGGAGGCGCGGTGCCTTCTCCTGCCGGCGGTGGCGGAGCGGCTGGCGCAGGCGGCCGCGACGCTCCAGGCGCAGGGCTTCCGGCTCAAGGCCTGGGACTGCTACCGGCCGCTGCACGTGCAGTGGGCGATGTGGAAGCTGGTTCCCCGGAAGGGATACGTGGCCGACCCCCACACCGGCAGCAACCACAACCGAGGCGCGGCGGTGGACGTCACGCTGATCACCGCCGACGAGCTGCCGGTGGAGATGCCCACGCCCTTCGACACCTTCGGTCCGGCAGCGCACCACGGGAGCAACGCCGGCACCGCGGATTCCCGCGCGCATCGCGAGACGCTGCGCCAGGCGATGGTCCAGGCCGGCTTCCGCCCCAACCGGATGGAGTGGTGGCACTACGACGCGCCCGAGGGACGCGGAGCGCCGTTGCTGGACGAGCCGCTCGACACGCGCGGTCCGTGACGTCGTTCGAACGGCCGACAGCCCCTGTCGTTCTGCCGCGACGCCTCGGGGGGCTCCGGCTACGCTCGGTCGCGCCGTGCTGACCTTCGTGCGTTCCCATCCGCTGCTGGTCGCCGTGCACGCGCTGGGGGTGCTGGTGGCTCTCCGGGTGCTCGTGACCCGGCGCGCGCCTCAGAGCATGATGGCCTGGCTCCTGGGGCTCGTCTTCATTCCCTGGGCGGCGATCCCGCTCTACGCGCTGTTCGGAGGCCGGAAGTTTCCCCGGGGAGCGAAGGGCAAGCAGGCGCCGCTGCGGATCCCGAGCGCCCGGGCCGAGCTCCCGTCGAGCCACCCGGCTGCGGACGTGCCGCGCGTGCTGCGGACCGAGGGCGTGCCGGGCGTGCGCGAGGGCAACGCGCTCCAGCTCCTCGGGACGGGGGAGAAGGCCTATGCGGGATTGCACTCGGCCATCGCCGGCGCGCAGCGCACCATCGACCTGACGGTCTTCATCCTCGGAAACGACGAGGTGGGAAGGAGCATCCTCGACGCCCTCGCCGCGCGTGCTCGGGCCGGGGTCCGGGTCCGGTTGCTCCTGGACGCGGTGGGCTCGCGTCACATCCTCTCCCGGGCGATGCACGAGCTGAGCGCCGTCGGCGGTGTCGTCCGGAGCTTCATGCCCCTGCTCCACGCGCCGATCCGGGGGCGCAGCAACCTCCGCAGCCACCGGAAGTTCGCCATCATCGACGGACGTCAGGTCTTCCTCGGCGGGATGAACATGGCGGTTCAGTACATGGGCCCGACGCCGAGGCCGGGAAGGTGGCGCGACGTGGCCTGTCTGCTGGAGGGGCCGATCGCCGCCGATGTGGCCCAGCTCTTCGCCGCCGACTGGGCCTTCGCCGGGAAGGAGCAGCCGGTCCGGGTGAGCGAGGTTCCGCCCGCGGCGGGGAACGCGGTGCTGCAGCTGGTGCCCAGCGGCCCGGAGATGGCGACCGACACCTTCTACGACGCGCTGGTCACCTCACTCTACGCGGCGCAGTCCCACGTCGCCTGCGTCACCCCCTACTACGTGCCCGACGACGTCGTGCAGCACGCGTTCGTCCTCTGTGCCCGCCGCGGCGTGCGGACCGAGCTGGTGATGCCCGCGACGTCCAACCACGCGCTGGCGGACAACGCGCGGCGCGGGCTCCTAGCCGAGCTGGCCGAGGCGGGGGTCCTCCTTCGCTGGCACCAGGGGATGGTGCACGGCAAGGCGATGGTGGTGGACGACTCCGTGGCGTACATCGGCTCGCCCAACCTCGACATGCGGAGCTTCTTCCTCAACTACGAG
>Ga0318557_10000488_pt1 | contig 10446 bp, 8 predicted proteins | sample GRESIP065b5f19_FD_203497 | JGI IMG/M metagenome (GOLD analysis project Ga0318557, IMG submission 203497) | Tropical soil microbial communities from Luquillo Experimental Forest, Puerto Rico - GRE.SIPMG.065b5f19 | ecosystem: Environmental > Terrestrial > Soil > Tropical forest > Bulk soil... | reverse complement strand
TGCTGGCCGGGCTGCTGCCCGTGCTGGATGACATCGGCCGCGCCCGGGAGCACGGCGAACTGGTCGGCGGCTTCAAGTCGGTGGCCGAATCGCTGGAAGCGGCCGTGGCCAAGCTTGGGCTGGACAGTTTCGGCGAGGCCGGTGAGCCGTTCGACCCCAAGGTCCACGAAGCACTGCTGCATTCCTATGCCGACGACGTCACCGAGCCGACCTGCGTCCAGATCCTGCAGCCGGGTTACCGGGTGGGTGACCGGATCCTGCGCCCGGCCCGGGTGGCCGTGGCCGAGCCTGGTGGCCTGCCGGAGCCCAGCGATGCGGACGACCCGGACAGCCAGGCCAGTGACCAGGGCGCCGACGCCGCCGGCGGCCGGGCGCGTGATGCGGCAGCTGACGACGACTGACGCCCGGAGATGCCGGTGAGCACCAAGGACTTCCTCGAGAAGGACTATTACAAGACCCTGGGCGTGGCCAAGGGCGCCAGCGCGGATGAGATCAAGAAGGCGTACCGCAAGCTCGCCCGCAAATACCACCCGGACGCCAACAAGGGTGACCCGAAGGCCGAGGCGAAGTTCAAGGAGATCTCCGAGGCCTACAACACCCTGTCCGATGAGAAGCGGCGCAAGGAGTACGACGACGCCCGCTCACTGTTCGGTGGTGGCGGCTTGCGTTCGCCTGGCCAGGGCGGCGGGTTCGGCGGGTTCGACCTCGGCGACCTGTTCGGCGGCGGGGGCGACCCGGGGACAGGCAGTGGCCGCCTCGGCGACCTGCTGGGCGGGATGTTCGGCGGCGGCCGGGGCGCCAGCACCCAGCAGCGGCCACGGCGCGGCGCGGATGTGGAGACCGAGACTTCGCTCGCGTTCAGCGACGCGATCGAAGGCGCGACCGTGACCCTGCGGCTGGCCAGCGAGCGGCCCTGCCCGACCTGCCACGGCACCGGTGCCAAGGCGGGCACGGTGCCGCGGGTCTGCCCGTCCTGCCAGGGCACTGGCCAGTCCAGCCGGAACCTCGGGAGTTTCGCGTTCTCCGAGCCGTGCCGCGAGTGCCGTGGCCGCGGCCTGGTGGTCGACGACCCGTGCCCGGACTGCTCGGGCAGTGGCCGGGCGATGGGCACCCGGTCGATCCAGGCCCGGATCCCGGCGGGCGTTGCCGACGGGCAGCGGATCAAGCTGAAGGGCAAGGGCGCCCCTGGCGAGCGTGGCGGCCCGGCCGGCGACCTGTATGTGCGGGTGCACGTCAGCCCCCATCCGGTATTTGGGCGCAGCGCCAACAACCTGACCGTGACCGTGCCCGTCACCTTCCCGGAGGCGGCGCTGGGCGCTGAGATCAAGGTGCCCTCGCATCGTGGTGCGCCGGTCAGCGTCCGCATCCCCCCGGGGACCCCGAACGGGCGGGTGTTCCGGGTCCGCGGCAAGGGGGTCCGGCGGCCGGATGGCACAAACGGGGACCTGCTGGTCACCGTGTCCGTCCAGGTGCCGAACACACTGAACTCGCCCGCCCGGGACGCGCTGGGCGCCTTCCGGGAGGCGACCGCCGGTGAGGACCCACGGGAAGACCTGCTGCGCCGGGCCAGGCAGGCGTGATGAGCACCAGCGCGGCCGGCCGTCCCGCTGGCGAACCGGAGGTGACCCGATGAGCAGCCCCTTCGAGATGAGCGATGACACCCCGGTGTATGTGATCTCGGTGGCCGCCCAGCTTTCCGGCATGCACCCGCAGACCCTGCGCTCCTACGACCGGCAGGGGCTGGTGTCGCCGGGCCGGTCAGCCGGGCAGGGCCGCCGCTACTCCCTGCGCGACATCCTGCTGCTGCGTGAGATCCAGCGGCTGTCGCAGGAAGAGGGCGTCAACCTCTCCGGTATCAAGCGGATTCTGGAGCTGGAAGGGCAGATTGAGCAGTACCGCGCGCTCGCCGCCCAGCTGTCCGCGGAACTGGGGCAGGTCCGGACCGAGCTGGAATCCACCCGGGCGGTGGCGGCGCGGCTGGCCGCGCTGCTGCGGGCCCGCGGGACCAGCACCGCGCTGGTGCCGGTGCGGGCCCGGGGCAACGCCGCCGGGCCACCAGCAGGCGGGCCAGAGCCGCCCACCGACGGGCCGCGGCAGAACCTGCCGGCGGCCGACGCCGGCTGAGCCCGGCATTCTCCACCCGAAAGCCAGGAACTACCTGATGGATAACAAGTTCACCCGCAAGAGCCAGGAGGCGCTGTCCGGCGCAGTCAGGCGCGCCACCGCCGACGGCAACCCGCACGTCGAGCCGCTGCACCTGCTCGCCGCCCTGCTGGAGCTGAGTGGCGGCACCGCGGCGCCGCTGCTGCGGGCGGTCGGCGCCGACCCGGCGGCCGTGCTGGCCGACACCGGCGACCGGCTGGCGAAACTGTCCACCGTATCCGGTGCCACCGTCAGCGCACCGGACACGTCCCGGCCGCTGCTGGCCGCGATCACCACCGCGGGCAAGCGGGCCGCCGAACTCGGCGACGAGTACATCTCAACCGAGCACCTGCTGGTCGGCCTTGCAGCGGACGGCGGCGCGGCAGCCGATGTGCTGCGCAAGGCCGGGGCGAAGCCGGACACGCTGCTGGCCGCGTTCGAGCAGATCCGCGGCCACGCCCGGGTCACCTCAGAAGACCCGGAGGCGACCTTCCAGGCGCTGGAGAAATACAGCATCGACCTCACCCAGCAGGCCCGGGACGGCGAGCTCGACCCGGTGATCGGGCGGGACGCCGAGATCCGGCGGGTCATCCAGGTGCTGTCCCGGCGGACAAAGAACAACCCCGTGCTGATCGGTGAGCCGGGGGTCGGCAAGACCGCCGTGGTGGAGGGCCTCGCCCAGCGGATCGTGGCCGGCGACGTGCCCGAGTCCCTGCGTGGCAAGCTGCTGGTCGCCCTCGACCTGGCGGCGATGGTGGCCGGCGCGAAGTACCGGGGCGAGTTCGAGGAACGGCTCAAGGCCGTGCTGAACGAGATCAGGGAGAGCGAGGGCCAGGTCATCACGTTCATCGACGAGCTGCATACGGTGGTGGGTGCCGGGGCGGCCGAGGGCGCGATGGACGCCGGCAACATGCTCAAGCCCATGCTTGCCCGCGGCGAGCTGCGGATGGTCGGTGCGACCACCCTGGATGAGTACCGGGAGCGGATCGAGAAAGACCCGGCGCTGGAGCGCCGCTTCCAGCAGGTGTTCGTGGGTGAGCCGTCGGTCGAGGACACGATCGCCATCCTGCGTGGCCTGAAGGGCCGGTATGAGGCCCACCACAAGGTCCAGATCTCCGACGCGGCGCTGGTAGCCGCGGCGGCCCTGTCCGACCGGTACATCACCGGCCGGTTCCTGCCTGACAAGGCCATCGACCTGGTGGACGAGGCGGCCTCCCGGCTGCGGATGGAAATCGACTCCCGGCCGGTCGAGATCGACGAGCTGCAGCGCAGCGTGGACCGGATGAAGATGGAGGAGATGGCGCTGGCACGGGAGGCCGACCCGGCCAGCAAGGAGCGGCTGGAACGGCTGCGCGCCGACCTCGCCGACCGGCAGGAGCAGCTCACCGCGCTGGTTGCCCGCTGGGACCGGGAGAAGGCCAGCCTGAACAAGGTGGGCGAGCTGAAGCAGCGGCTCGACGACCTGCGCGGGCAGGCCGAGCGGGCCCAGCGCGACGCCGACTTCGAGACCGCGTCCCGGATCATGTACGGGCAGATTCCCGCGCTGGAGGCCGAACTGGCCGCCGCCGCAGCCGACGCCGGCGAGGACTCCGGTACGGCTGCGGCGGCTGGGACCGCCGCGGGACATCGGGCCGGGCAAGCCGCCGGTTCCGGGGCCGGGCCGGAGAGCGCGCCCATGGTCAAGGAGGAGGTCGGCCCCGACGACGTCGCCGATGTGGTGGCGTCCTGGACCGGTATCCCGGCCGGGCGGCTGCTGGAGGGCGAGACCGGGAAGCTGCTGCGGATGGAAGCCGAGCTCGGCCGGCGGCTGATCGGGCAGACCCGGGCTGTGCAGGCGGTCGCGGACGCGGTGCGCAGGGCGCGGGCCGGCATCGCCGACCCGGAGCGGCCCACCGGCTCATTCCTCTTCCTCGGGCCCACGGGGGTCGGCAAGACCGAGCTGGCCAAGACGCTCGCCGAGTTCCTGTTCGACGACGAGCGGGCCATCGTCCGCATCGACATGAGCGAGTACGGCGAGAAGCATTCGGTGGCACGGCTGGTTGGCGCCCCGCCCGGCTACATCGGGTACGAGGAGGGCGGCCAGCTGACCGAGGCGGTCCGGCGCCGGCCCTACTGCGTGGTGCTGCTGGACGAGGTGGAAAAGGCGCATCCGGAGGTCTTCGACGTCCTGCTGCAGGTGCTCGACGACGGCCGGCTCACCGATGGCCAGGGCCGGACCGTGGACTTCCGTAACACCATCCTGATCCTCACCTCGAACATCGGATCGGTGTTCATTGCCGATCCCGCGCTCTCCGAGCAGGCCAAGCGGGATGCCGTGCTCAATGTGGTGCGCGCGACCTTCAAGCCGGAGTTCCTCAACCGGCTCGATGACGTGATCGTCTTCGACGCGCTCACTACCGAGGAGCTCACCCAGATCGTCGACCTGCAGGTGGCCCGGCTGGCCGGGCGGCTCGCTGACCGCCGGCTGGCCCTCACCGTCACCCCGGCGGCCCGGGAGTGGCTGGCCGTCACCGGTTTCGACCCGGTGTATGGTGCCCGGCCGCTGCGCCGGCTGGTCCAGTCCGCGATCGGCGATCAGCTGGCGCGGGCGCTGCTGTCGGGTGAGATCACCGACGGGGACCAGGTCACAGTGGATCTGGACGCGGCGGCCGACGCGCTGGTGGTCCGGCGCGGTAACCCGGTGGCTGATTCGGTGCCCGGTCCGGGTGGCAGCACGTCGAGCAGCCGGTCATAGCTGTCCTCGGCCAGACCGAGGTCATTGCGGATCCGGAAGCGGAGGCTGAGCAGCAGCCTGAGCTCGGCCCGGTCCCTGGCGGGCAGCTCCAGCACGCTGTCCATTTCCGCCAGCGAGCCGGTGCCCGGCTCCTCCGAGCCGGCCTCGCCGGCCCGGGCGACGGGTCCCGGTTGCCCGCCGAGGTAGAGTTCGATCCCAGCGTTCGTCCAGGCCAGCGCGTTGATCAGATCTGAGCGCTCGACCATCAGCTCTGCCAGCAGGTCACACATGCGCGGATCGCGCGGCGGCTCGGCGGCGAGCTGCTGAACCAGCTCCTCGGCCTCGGCCACCTGCCCCATCATGAACAGCGCCTGCGCAAGCGGCGCCCGCGGATCGACCGAGGAGTGGCCGCCGTCGGCCAGCGCCTGCCGGAAATCCCGGGCAGCAGCGGTGGGCTCACCAGCGATCAGCCACTGCTCGCCCGCCCGCATGAAGGCTTCCGCGCGGGTCATGGCCACGGTCTGGGTGCTGGAGGTGGCGAGCATGGTCATCCGCTCGGCGGCGGCCCGATGATCACCGGTGTAGGCGGCATCGAACTCGATCTGGTCGAAGGCTTCGCGGCTGAGCGCACTCACGTAACTGACCGTACCCAGCCGGACGCGGAGACCAACGCCGCGCGCGGGACCGGTCCGCAGGCACCTGGGCTGCCGGCCAGATTACCGCGGCCACCGCCGCCGGCCGCCCACCGGCACCGGACCCCGGCCACCACCCGGCGGGCCCCAGGGCAGCCCCTAATGACGGGACCTTTCCAGCGCGTCCCAGAACCCCCGCCGCAGCGCGTGCCGCACCTCGTCGTGCAGCAGCGAGTCGATCGGCAGCGCCGAATCCTGCAGCAGCCTGGCCTCCAGATCCGAGGGCATCCGCGGCTTGCGCGTGAGCACTGCCTCCAGCCAGAGCTGCGGTGCTTCCCGTGCCACCGCCTGCCCGAACCCGAATCCCTCGCGATGCGCGGCCTGGACGGCATCGGCCATTGAGACCGCTGGCGGCAGCGGCACCTGGGGCTGCGGCGGGCCCGGCTGCGGCCCGCCCCCGGGCTGGCCTGCCGCCGGGAGCTGCTGCGTCCCCGGCACCGCCCGCTGCTGGCCCGGCTGCGCGGCCAGATCCGGACCGCGGCTGGCGTAGCCAGCGGGATAGCCGGGCTGGCCCGGCGGCATGCTCGGCTGGCCGGCCGGACCCGGCTGCGACGGGCCGGGCGGGCTGGTCAGCCCGGCAGCCTGGCCGGGCTGCTGGCCCGGAAGCGCAGTGACCGGCTGGGGCAGCGAGGCAGGTGGCTGCGGGCTCTGCTGGGCCGGGCTGGCTGTCCCCGGCCCAGCGGCCGCGCGAGGCGGGACAACCTGGCCGGACAGCGGGCCGGAATGCTGGACGGGCATGGTCTGACCGGGCCCGGCGGCAGGCTGGGCACCCGGCACCGCCGTCATTCCCGGCTGCAGCCCGGGCCCGGCCGGCTGCCCGGACGGCAGCACCTGCCGGCCGGGCTCCGGGCCGCTGGCCGGCCCGGCGGGCTGGGGGGATGGCAGTGGGCCGGGCTGCCCGTTAGCTATCGGCTGGGCCGATCGCTGGTACTCGGCGATGACCGGTGCCGTGTAGATCTCGGCCGCGGGCTGTGCACCAGCCGGGACGGCCTGCTGCCCGAGCTGGCTCACCTGCCCGTGGCCATTGGTCTGGGCACGACCCGGGGAGCCGGCTGCTGGGTGCTGCTCGTCGTCCCGGACCGGCTCGGCGCCGGCCACGAAGTCCACATACGGCCGCAGGTGCGCTTCGGTCAGTTCGACGATGTCGTCGCACTCCTGGCGCAGAGCGCGGGAGATGGTCCACTTCCCGTCCACCGCGATGTGGGCCAAGATGACCCGTACGCCCAGATCCTGGACCTCGGCGATAACCTGCGCTAGCTCCTCCTCGGCGCTGACCACCAGCGCGTCAGCAATGGCGCCGTTGCGGGCGAGGGTGATCAGGTCGCGGTGAACCTCACTCTCCACGCCTTCCCGGCGGCCAGGGCGCATCCGGCCGAGCCGGAGCTTCACCCCAGGGAGATCGGCCAGGGTCTCATGCTCGGGCGAGCGGCGGCCTTCCACCGTCGCCTCGTACCAGTAGCAGCGGAGCAGCGGCAGCCCGGAGCGGTCCCGTGCCACCGCGCCGAGGAACTGGAGCAGGGAAGGGTAGTTCCAGGAGACCGACTCCCGGTGCCGGGTCCCGTGCACCGCCATCGCGCCGTCGGCCAGCACATAGCCAGCGTCCACGAACAGCGCGCACCGATCCACCGCTACTCCGTCCTTCCGTCGAAGCCAGACGTTACCAGCGCTCAGCCGTGCCCGTGATGGACTGTGCGGAGATCGGCGGCACCCGGCACCGAGGTCAGCCGTGGGCGTAAGACTCGCCAGCACGCACGGCCACCCGGCAAGATAGCCAGATATGCGGCTGCTCGTGCTCGGGGGGACCCGGTTTCTCGGGCGTGCCATCGTGGACGAGGCAGTCGGCCGTGGCTACGACGTCACGACCTTCTCCCGGGGAGTGAGCGGCCATCCCCGGCCGGGTGCCGAGTCGCTCCAGGGCGACCGCACCAGCGAGACGGACCTGCACCTGCTGGCGGGCCGGGACTGGGACGGGGTTATCGACACCTCCGTCATCGCCCCGGCCCACGTAGGCGCCTCCGCCCGGCTGCTCGCCGATCATGTCGGGCACTACACCTATGTCTCCAGCATTTCCGTATACCAGGAGCGGCCGCAGGAGCTGACCACCGAGGAGTCGCCGGTGCTGGACTGCCCGCCGGACGCGGTGGGAACCATGCAGACGCTCGGGTACGGGGAGCTCAAGGCGGGCTCGGAACGGGCCGTCCAGCAGGCGATGCCCGGCAGCAGCCTGATCGCCCGGCCAGGCCTGATCGTCGGGCCGCACGAGAACATCGGCCGGCTTCCCTGGTGGCTGGCCCGGATCGCCCGCGGCGGGCCGGTGCTGGCGCCCGGGTCGCCCGGCAGCAAGCTGCGGATGACCGACGCTCGCGATCTGGCTGCCTGGCTGATCGATAACACCCGGCGCGGCATACCCGGCGTGATGAACGTGCCAGGGCCGGACGACACAACGTTCGGTGACCTGCTGACCGTCTGCATCCAGGTGACCGCACCCCAGCGGGGCGATGGCGTGGAACTGCGGTGGGTAGCCGACCAGGTGCTGCTGGCCGCGGGGGTGTCTCCCTGGATGGAACTGCCGATGTGGGCGCCCGACCTGCCCGAGTTCGCCGGCATCTGGCAGGTCTCCGGCGACCGGGCGGTCCGGACCGGCATGCGCTACCGCCCACTGCTGGACACCGCGCACGACACCTGGCACTGGCAACTGCAGGACGCGGCCCAGCGGGACCGGCCCGTCTCCGGGTTCGACCGGATGCCCGAGATCGGCCTGGATCCCGCTCGCGAGCAGGAGATCCTGGCCGCACTCTGACCGGCCAGCGAGACCCCCGCCTGACGACAGTGCCCGGTGCCCGTTCCCGAGCGCCTTCCGCCGGCCCTGGACCGGACAGTAGGCTCGCGGCTCGTGAGTGACCGGGACGAACTGCTGTACGTGATCAAGGACAAGGCCGTGCTGCACGGTGACTTCGTGCTGTCCTCCGGCCAGCGGGCGGCCTGGTACATCGACCTGCGCCGGGTGCTGCTCAGCGGGCAGTCCGCGCCACTGGCCGGCCGGGTCATGCTGGCGGTCACCGCCGACCTGGACTATGACGCGGTCGGCGGTCTCACCCTGGGGGCCGACCCGCTGGCCGCGGCGATGATGCACGCGGCGGCGGCGCAGGGCCGGGTGCTGGACGCTTTCGTGGTCCGCAAGGAGGGGAAGGCCCACGGCCTGCAGCGCCGCATCGAGGGGCCCGAGGTGTCAGGCCGCCGGGTACTGGCAGTGGAGGACACATCGACTACCGGCAACTCGGTGCTCAGCGCCGTGGACGCGCTGCAGGAGGCAGGTGCGGTGGTGGCCGGGGTCGCGGTCATCGTGGAGCGGGGCGCCCGCGGCCGGGTCACCGAGCGCGGGCTGCCGTTCCGCGCCGCCTACGACATGGGCGACCTGGGGCTGGGCTGAGTCTCTGGCTGCTCATACCCGGGCCGCTGTTCATAGCCAGCTGGTGGCCCGTACCCGGGCCGCTGCTCATAGCCAGCCGGTGGCCCGTACCCAGGCCGCTGCTCATAGCCAGCCGGTGGCCCGTACCCAGGCCGCTGCTCATAGCCAGCCGGTGGCCCGTACCCAGGCCGCTGCTCATAGGCAGCCGGCTGCTCATGCCCGGCCGACCTGCGCGGCTCAGCGGGAGTGGCATGATCCCGTCCCTGCCGCCGGAACTCGTGCAGCCGGTAGGCGATGAACGCGGCGATGGCCAGGATCACCACGACCGCGATCCCGTAGCCCGCCACCTTGATCCCTTTCGCCACGCCCGTCCACGCGTCACCGAGCGCGTAGCCGATGAGGGCGATGACGGTCACCCAGATCGCGGTGCCAATCAGGCTGAGCACGCCAAACAGCAGGGCCGGCACCTCGATGATCCCGGCTGCGATGGATACGAAGGTGCGCACGACCGGCAGTGCCCGGCCTACCGGAATCGCCCAGATGCCCCGGCCAGCCACGAACCGCTCGGCCCGGTCCACATCCGCCTGGCTGACCAGTACGTACTTGCCGAACCTGTGGACGAGCGGGCGGCCACCAGCCCGTCCTACGCCATACGCGACGAACGAGCCGATCAGCTCGGCCACGGTTCCCACCACTATGACGCCGAGGATGCTGAGATGCCCCTGATAGGCCAGCACGCCGGCGAAGCCGAAGGTGACCTCGGAGGGAATGGGAATGCAGCACGCCTCCAGGAACCCGAACAGGAAGATGGCGGCGTAGCCCCAGTGGATGAGAAAGCTCTCCATAGCTCCCTGTTGTACCGCATCCGAGCCGGTGCCATGACCGCTGCCGCCGGAGCTTAGGCGCACCTTTACCAGTCCGGCTGAGATAATGGGAGGACAACGCGACCCAGGAGCCGACCGCCATGCCAATCGCCACCCCAGAGATCTACGCCCAGATGCTCGACCATGCCAAGGCGGAGGGTTTCGCCTACCCGGCGATCAATGTGACGTCGAGCCAGACTCTCAACGCTGCCCTCCGAGGGTTCGCCGATGCCGGGAGTGACGGGATCGTGCAGGTCTCTACCGGCGGCGCCGAGTACCTGTCCGGTTCGGCGGTCAAGGACATGGTCACCGGCTCCATCGCTTTCGCGCACTTTGCCCGGAGTGTGGCGGTGAAGTACCCGATCAACATCGCGCTGCACACCGATCACTGCCCGCAGAACAAGCTGGACGGCTTCATGCGCCCGCTCGTCGCCCTGTCCAAGCAGCGCGTTGCCCGCGGCGAGGAACCACTGTTCCAGTCGCACATGTGGGACGGCTCTGCGGTGCCGCTGGCCGAGAACCTGGCCATCGCGCAGGAACTGCTTGACGAGTGCGCGGCAGCACACACGGTCATGGAGATGGAGATAGGTGTGGTCGGTGGCGAGGAGGACGGCATCGTCGGGGCGA
>Ga0318557_10000487_pt1 | contig 10446 bp, 8 predicted proteins | sample GRESIP065b5f19_FD_203497 | JGI IMG/M metagenome (GOLD analysis project Ga0318557, IMG submission 203497) | Tropical soil microbial communities from Luquillo Experimental Forest, Puerto Rico - GRE.SIPMG.065b5f19 | ecosystem: Environmental > Terrestrial > Soil > Tropical forest > Bulk soil... | reverse complement strand
GTTCTATACCGGTGCTGGCGCAACAGTGGCGAAAGCAACGGTAGAGGCTTTCGAAAAGCGCTTCCCGGGATCGCCGTAACCCGCAAAGGTGGCTTTAGCAACGTCCTGGACCAGGAGATCGATCGGCAGCTTAAGGACAATAAAGTTACCGCCGACTTCGTACAATTTCAGACCGTCCAGGATTATCGCCGTTGGGACAAGGTGGGCGCGCTGATGCATTTCAAGCCGGAGGGCTTCGACCAAGTTCTCCCGTCAATGAAGGACAAGAACGGCGCCTGGGTTGCGGTGAACGCCTTTTCCGATGTTCTACGGCTACAATACCGAGAAAGTGCCGCAGGCCAACGTGCCAAAGTCGGCGCTCGATTTTCTGAAGCTCGACTTGCGCGGCAAAGTTGTTACCGTCTATCCAACCGAAATACGGCTGGGATTTCACATGGAGAAGTACATGGCCAACGAATCCATATTTTATCCAAGGCCATCGGGATGTCGCTACTCGCCTGCGATCGGGCACTAGCTTTGTCAGCCTCGATAACAGCGCAGTACCCGGCGGCACCCTGAAAATCGCCATGTCGGAAAAAGACAGGACGCCGGTGTTCTTCACCGCGGGCGGCATCCTTAAGAGCGCCCCACATCCCAAAAACTCCTTGTGACTTGGATGCTGAGCGAAGAGCGTCACAATCCCGCCCTCTATTCCCCGCGGGGCGACATGCCGCCGCCCGCGGGAATGCCGTCGCTGACGGATCCCCGCTTCGCTAATGGCTATCGCGATTTTCTCGGCGACGGAACGCGTCTTCCGGCGCTACGGAAGCGCTTCGAAGCTTTTGTCGGCCCGGTCGTTAATAAGGCCACTCTATAGGCTGCTCCGCGACGCAGTTTATGAAGTCTCCGACTACTTGGTCCGCGCGCTTGCGTCCAGGGGGCACTGGGCACGGCTGCCCCCCAACCCTCCTCGCCCGTGCTGATGAAGTCATCGAATAGCGGTAGCAATGTCCGCTTTCGGAGGTAAAGCGGACATTCAACTGATCCGTTGGGCGAACATCGGCCGCTTCGTCGCTGACTTAGTCGCGGCGTTGCCCTAGAATTGTTGGGCTATCGGGGAGCTGCCATGATTCTCAGCTTGCGAGTTGCAGCTATCGCCAGCTTGATGGCTGTCGCGTCCACACTTGCGACAGCCCAGACCACCGGTACCCTACCACCCCAGCCGCCACCTTACGGGGTCGCAATGGTTGTCGAGAAAGCCGTGAGCCAGTGGGGACTGCCGAACGGTTATGTTCTAGGTCAAGAGGCGAGCGGTGCATTTATCGGCGGCCTGCGCTATGGCGACGGCACGCTTTATACAAGAAATGCCGGTGACATGCGCGTGTTCTGGCAAGGACCGAGCGTCGGATTCGATGCCGGCGCTGACGGTGCGCGGACCATGATGCTCGTCTATAACCTGCCGCAGGTCGGAGCAATTTTCGATCGCTTCGGCGGCATCAACGGCTCGGCTTATTTCATTGGCGGTTTCGGCATGACGGCGCTTACAGCGAACAACATCGTTGTGGTTCCAATCCGCTCAGGTATCGGTCTGCGACTTGGAGCCAACCTCGGGTATTTGAAGTTCACCGACAGTCCCACGTGGAATCCATTCTGACGTACGATCGGCGTCCTCGATCCGAACGAGGCAGACGAGGATAAAAACTGATGGGCACTCGATCGTCGACACCCGACCTGTTTTCGCTTGCGTCGGACCGCGAGCCGTCTTCCTCGTCGGCAAATCCACCGTCAGCGTCGCCTGTGATCACTCGCACTTCGTCAAGGCATGTCTTGCCCGCCGATCTGTCAAACGCAATCAAACACCTCGGAAATCAGGAACTCGATCGATTGCTTGCAGCCGTACTTTCTGAGCGAAAACGACGCGGCAAAAAGCTCCCTGCCTCAGATGAAATCTCACGTGAGAGGAAAGTGGAAGCAGTCTCCGTTCCTTTAACGCAAGGCATATTGAATGCCGTTCGCGCTGCTTTCAAAGCAGGTGTCACGCCCTCTCGAATTGCCCGACAGTTCGGAATTTCTCAATCCGATGTCCGGAAGGCGTTGGCGGATAATAGGCGAGAAAGCTGAAAACGAGCTGTTTCGATATACGAAATCACGCTAGATTTTGATCTAAGTTTGGGTAGCCCATCCTCGGCGCTCAAGAGCTTCCGTTTCCATCATCAGATTTAAGAGAATAACGCTATGGCAAAATATGAGGAACCTCTCAAGGCTTTGACGACCATTGCGACCCAGACCACCGAGCAGATCACGAAGCAAACTCAGGGTGCGCTGGAAAATTATTTTGGTTGGCTCCAAACGACCATGTCAGCGGTTCCTTGGAGTAACACAAATCTAAATAGAATACTCCTGAGCAACGCAACACAAAATGTTACTGCCAATTTTGCATTCATGCACAAACTGAGCCAGGCCAAGAGTTTCCAAGAAGTCGTCAGAATTCAAACCGAGTTTATGGAAAAGCAAATCAATTCCTTTAACGAACAGACAAAGATCCTCGGCGAGATATATGTCAAGGCAGCGGAAGATGCGATGAAGAGTCCGTTCGGTACGCGTAAATGACTCGTTTTTCATGAACCCGACTAACCACGATTTCAATAGTCCCCTTGTGAGGGACGCCTCGAATAAGCTTATTCGCCGTCTGTCCAACGATGAAAAGAGAGCGCACCAAACTGATCTAAATCGCGGACATCTGATCGATCAGGTATGCACGATAATGCCGCCTGAGCAATAGCATCCAATCTTATATTGAAGTGATTTCCGTTAGTTAGTTTGCAGAGCCACTATTTGTGGCAGGTATACAACAAAGAACCTAAATTCCACACGGCTGAGCCGATTAAAGCCAATTTAGCGCAAAATTTACCTAAGCTATCCATCGTCGGGTTGCGTCCGAGCAACAGGTCTCGGACGAGTGATTGGGTGTCTAATGAAAAACGGGATCGCGACGTATGGCAGTCTTGCTCATGATTACTATGTCCTCAAAATCAATGGGCGAGCCAATTCGATACATCGACGTTATGAGGATGCACTGAGAGAGGGCTTGCTACTCAGATATCAGTTTCCGCGTGATGACATCAAAGTCTGCGAGATAACTGAAGAAGTAATGGAAGGAACTCTCTTGCACTGGCTTAGATTCAGCGACAGTTTGGAGGCTGATGCCATCTCCCTGAAAGAGGTAGATTGCGTGCAGCCGAATTGACTGACCCAATCGATACAATCAGTTCACTGTTGCCTGAGAATATCGCAGGTGAAACTGTGACACGCGCTGCTGCCACATATCAACAAAAGCACCTGAGGTGAGATTTTTAACGGTTTTCCAGATGTGTTTGATTTTCGGAAGCGAATTACCCCAAATAGCTCGCACACCACTTCTCACCTTTCTCTCTACCTTCATCGGTAGCACACATTGATTTCCAAGCAACGCGGCCAGGGTGGCTTACATGTTCTGCCGCGCCTTGCATACCTTGTTGGTGAATGAGGTAAATGTCACTCAACGTGGGCTTTTTGTGGGTGAAAAATTTCGAACAAGATATCTTCAGTCAGAAACTTGTACGCAGCAGCGACCGCGTTATCCCGCGAATCAAGGATTCCCCGGACCCGTATTGTTTGAATTCGGCGTTGCTCAATTAGGTTGCCGTCTGGCTGTGCTTCGTCGTTAGCAGTCGATTCGTCAGTGTTCAGATTCGCAGGCACTACATCACCGTCCTGCGAACGCGATAGCTTTGTAAATCTGCGGCGGATCGGAGGTTGGAGCTGCCGGAACTGCACTGTCCGCCGCCGCGCACGAGGAATATGCCGCGCTTCTCTATTGGTAATTGGCAAGCCGGCGCCGGCCTCCCAGAGAGCCCGAAGCTGCGAATCGGACAAGGCGAGCATGTCGCAATCGTCTTGCGCTCCAATGTCAACTTTTTGACGGACCAGGGCGGCGGGAAGCGGCGGCTCGCCATTGAGAGTTCTCTATGGTCGCTGAACTTGAGCGCTCGTGGAACAGTTCGAGCTGCTACAGCCAATGCAAGTTCGCAGCAACGCCCATCAGACCGGCAAAGAACAAACACAAGATCGCCGTAGAGAAAAGTGTCTGCACTATCCAAGGAGATTTTTGGAAGATCGGGAGAGCGTCACCATTTCGTCCGCGACCGAAAAAAAGCAACGCAAGTGACAAGGCCAATACCGCCAAACTTGCAGGAAGGTTCATGTTCGGCCCCGCCGCATAACGATGAGGAGCTTAAGGCCGATCCCGCTTGGAGTGCTTTGGTCAGATCGTCACTGTGACAGCTTAGCTCAGTTGGATGAAGCACACCTCTTGTTCTTCGGCAGACCAGGGCGGCGGGAAGCGGCGGGGTTGCCATCGGGGGCCAGGCTGGCCTCGTTTTACCGACCGATCACTTTGCGCTTCTTGTCGTACTCGGCCCTGTCGATCTCGCCGCGAGCAAGGCGCCGATTGAGAACGTCAATCGCTGTGGCGCGTCGTTGGCCGCCGACGGACGTGTAATCCGCCACCCAGATAATAATGGCTGCCAACGCCACAAAAATGATCAGCAGGATGATGATGTGCATGCAAGCCCCCTGGTTCGCTGACGAAACACTGACGCGATTTGCGCGGACATTATCGGCCCCAATCTTCCTCAGCCTCGCGCGTCACGGCGAGGACTTTGGGGTTCTTGACCTTCACCCAATACGGCGAGCGCCCGGAGCGGTAAAGCGAGCCAAGCCGCTTCGATACAATCCCTTCACAGCCAAGCTTGCACGCCTCGCGGAATACGATCTCGCCATCTTCCTCGATATGCTCATAGTACGCTCACGCAACGACATGCGGTCTTCAATAGAAACTGCTCAGAAAAGAGTCGAGTCAGTGTGGTCCCGGCCGTCTGGGGTTAGGGGATGGGGGCGACCGGGACCGGGCGCGGCCAGCTACCCTGCCGGGGAACGCCGACCGGCCTGCTTTGAAGATGAGAAAGCTTCAGCGTCGTTGAAGATAGGTGCGGCAATTTCGAGCATCGCCCGACGAAATGCGGGAAGAAACGACGAGATGTGCGAAGAACATCGTCGTAGGCGAATGATTGAAAGTCCAGGGCGGCGGAAAGCGGCGAGTTGTCACTGTCCCCAATAACCGGGAGCGTAGTCATACGACGGCTGTGAAGCCACGATTGACTTCCCTGTGTAATAGCCCGGCTCCGCCGGCGGCGCTGGGAAGGCGGGAGTCGGTGCGTAGAGTTGTGGTGTGTAGATCAGTGGCCCGTACCCATGTGGTGGTGCCGACGAGGCTGGACCTGCATAATCATAGAGCGGAGCTTTGGCTGTGTTGGGATTCACCGCTTGGGCTGATGCGGCAACCGCTGAAAGCGCCAAAGCGGCCGCTCCGAGAACGAGAGCTCTCGTCATTGTATTCTCCCCTGTGCTGCGTGGACGCTTGCCGTTCCGAAGGCTTAACCAGCATCGTGGGTTCTGGTTCGACTATATTTGCGGATAGCGCCTCGGCCGCTGAAAGGGTTTGAGTGTCGCACCTTGGGAAAACGCTAATGAAAACAACGGCAAAATTTCACTATGGTGGGGGAGGTAGGACTCGAACCTACGAAGGCGTTAGCCAGCGGATTTACAGTCCGCCCCCTTTGCCGCTCGGGACACTCCCCCATCTTGGGAAATCAATCGCCTAGCAAGTCTTGGCGCGTGCGCGGGCGTATATGGTTTGGCCGCAGGGTCTAGTCAATCGAATATCATGGGCGCCTTGATTGGGGCGCCTTGATTGGGGTGCCTAGGCGCGCCGCCCCGGTTTGTCGTTTTTCAAGCGCCGGCTGGGCTACGCATGTGCTGGACAACAGGTGTGTAATGAAGCTTTTGCGCCAAACCTTCCTGGTTCTAGCCGTTCTTGCCGCCGCGACAACCGCGATTCTGGTGCTTACTAGCGGCCGTGACGCGCAGGCGCAACTCGCAAAGACGATCAGGGTCGTAGTTCCTTACGCGCCGGGCGGCGCTGCCGACATTCTCGCGCGCCTCATCGCCGAACAGGTCGGGCGCGCCGGCGGACCGGCGCTGGTCATCGAAAACCGGCTGGGGGCGGGCGGCGCGATTGGCACTGAAACGGTGGCGCGGGCCACGCCCGACGGCAGCACGCTGCTCGTGGTTTCGACGCCTTTCCTGATTGACCCGCTACTGCGCCAGTTGAACTTCGATCCACTCAAGAGTTTTGCGCCAATCTGCAACCTGGTGAGTGCGCCGACCGTCATCGTGGTGAACAGTGCCTCGTCCTACCGGACGCTCGCGGAATTGCTCGGCGACGCCCGCGCCAAGCCAGGCCAGATCACGATGGCGAGCATCGGTCCAGGCAGCAGCTTTCAGCTTGGCTTTGAAATACTCAAGCGCGTCGCGAAAGTAGATATCACCTTCGTTCCGTATCCTGGAAATGCGCAGGCGCTCAATGCCGTGTTGGGCCAGCAAGTGACGTCCATGTTCGCCACCTATCCGAATGTTTCGGAATATTTGAAAGCCGGAAAATTACGGGCGCTCGCCGTCGGCAACCGCACGCGGGCGCAGGTTTTGCCCGAGATCCCGAGCGTTGCCGAGTTGGGTTACGGCGATTTCAACATCGATGCCTGGTTTGGCAGCTTCGCTCCGGCCAATACACCCCAACCTGTGATCAGTCAGATCGAACATTTGTTCACGGCGGCGGTGCAAGATGACATCGTTAAGGAAAAAATACTCGTTCAGGGTCTTTTCCCGACCGTTAGCTGCGGCGCGGATTTCGCCGCTTATCTTCGCAAACAGCATGACGCCTACGGACGCATTATTACTGAGGCGAATATCAAAGCTGATTAGTCGCCGATCGCTTTCGGTGAATAAAGTGTGTCGAAATCGGCCACATATTTAGCGGCAATTAGGACAGAAACACCGCAAATATACGTTCTTTTTAGCCTGTTGTTTAAACTGATCTTAGACCTCTGGCACTAGTGTGACGCCACACGACGGGAAACAGGGCCCGTCGCGACAAGAACAATTGGTTTGGGAAAGGCGTCACTTATGAAAACCGTCGTTAAGACGGTCGAACCCCTCGAGCGTGAGCCGCGGTTCGACCATATTCGCCCGCACTATCTCGAAGCACTCACCTCGGTCGAGCGCCTGCATCGGCGTCTCCTTGACGTCATCAAGGACGAGTTCGACCGTCGCGGCCGCGCCGACATCAATTCGGTTCAGGCGCTCTTGCTCTACAATATCGGTGACAAGGAGCTGACTGCCGGTGAGCTGCGCACGCGCGGCTATTACCTCGGCTCCAACGTCTCCTACAATCTCAAGAAACTGGTCGAAATGGGTTTCCTCGATCATCAGCGTTCACGGATCGACCGGCGTTCGGTACGCATCAAGCTGACCGATAAAGGCCGCGAAGTGCGCGACACCGTCGATGCGCTCTACGAAAAGCATATGCGTACGGTGGAGCATGTGGGCGGCATCAACGCCGATGATTTTGGCGTGCTCAACAAAGCGCTGCATCGCCTCGAACGGTTCTGGACCGACCAGATTCTCTATCGGCTGTAACGCCACGCTCTAGTGACGCCGAGCGCGAGGGCTCCTGCCGAGAGGCTGGGGCCCTTTCGCGCGACCCCGTTGCCCACGCCGTTTTTGGCGCTTTATGTTAGCCCCGATTTTCGTCGGGGGCGGCCGATTAAAGCCGCAATGGGCGCGCAGAGACACATCGCATGACTGGATCGTGTGGCCCGACTTCGCCGCAAGCCGGACTCTGCCGCCGTAGCGTGCCGCGCGGCCTTGCTGGCGCCACCGCACTCACGGCGGGGCTTCGCTCTGCGCGCGCCGAGGATCGCGCGCTCGATGCGCTCCTCGGCGATGTTGGCCGCGACGACTTCGGCCAGGGCTTCGATCAGGCGTCGCGCACCGTTCACATGCCGAAGGCGACAATTCCGATGTTGTCGCCGGGCACGGCGGAAGCGACGCGGCGCGCCGTCGAGACTTACGACGGGATCGTCGCCCGAGGCGGCTGGCCGCAAGTCTCGAAGGTTCTGGAATTGCGGCGCGGCACCCGGCACGAGAGTGTCGTGGAATTGCGCGAGCGGCTGGCAATATCGGGCGACCTCGACCCGAACGCCCGCGCCGTCGAGAACGACATTTATGATTCGTATCTTGAGGAGGCGGTGCGCCGATTTCAGGCCCGCCACGGTCTGACGATCGACGGTATCGTTCATGAGGCGACGTTCGATGCGATGAACGTACCGGCAACGACGCGGCGCGATCAGTTGAAGGTGAATATCGACCGGTTGAAGTCGCTGACTGGCAATCTCGGCCCGCGTTACGTCTTCTGCAATATTCCCGCCGCGCGGATCGAGGCGATCGAACACGACGTTGCGGTTTCGCGTCATACCGGTGTGGTCGGCAAGCCCGACCGGCCGTCGCCGGAAATCGACAGCAAGATTATCGAGATCAATTTCAATCCATATTGGACCGTGCCGGCGTCAATCGTCCGCAAGGACCTTATTCCGCGAATGCAGGACCAGCCTGATTACCTGACCAAGAACCGCATTCGCATCCTCGACTCGGCGCATCGCGAACTGCAACCCTCGCAGATCAATTGGTATTCTGAGGACGCGACCAACTACACCTTCAAGCAAGATCCCGGCAGCCAAAACTCGCTGGGCTCCATCCGTATCAATTTTCCCAGCGCCTATGGCGTGTATATGCATGACACGCCGTTGAAGAATTTGTTCGGCGACGATTTCCGTTTCCACTCATCGGGCTGCGTTCGGGTACAAAACGTGCGGGCGCTGGTGGTGTGGCTCCTGGACGAAACGAAGGGCTGGTCGGCGGGCGATATCGACCGAGTCATCAAATCCGGTCAACAGAAGACCGCCAGCTTGGGAAAACCGGTGCCGCTGCACTGGGTTTACGTGACGGCTTGGTCGGGCGCCGACGGCGTGGCGCAGTTCCGCGAGGACATTTACGGCCATGATGGGCTCGGCCGGCCTGCCATTCCGGCCTCCACAAAGCTTTGACCGCTTGCGGCGGACTGCGCTTGATCCCTAAATATAGCGGCGTTATCCGCTGAAATATCGCAAGGTCTTGCGGGTTCGGCTGGTATCGAGGTTGTGCGGGGTGTATCACCTCCGCACAGCTCGGCGACGAAACAGCGAGCAACGTGCGGTCGCGCCGACGACCAGGCAGCGAGGGACCGACAGGCCATGCCGGCAAGCCACAAGATCAATGCTGCTGATCAGGATTTCTACTCGGCGATGCTTGCCGAAAGCGATCCGGAAATTGCCGAAGCGATCAAGCTCGAACTGGGCCGGCAGCGTGACGAGATCGAACTTATCGCGTCGGAGAACATCGTCAGCCGCGCCGTGCTTGAGGCGCAAGGCTCGGTGCTCACCAATAAGTATGCCGAGGGCCTGCCGGGAAAGCGTTATTACGGCGGCTGCCAATATGTCGACATAGCCGAACGGCTGGCGATCGAGCGGGCGTGCCGCCTGTTCGGGTGCAGTTTCGCCAATGTCCAGCCGCATTCCGGCGCTTCCGCCAATGCGGAAGTCTTCATGGCGCTGATGAAGCCCGGCGACACTTTTATGGGGCTCAGCCTCGCAGCCGGCGGACATCTCACGCACGGCTCGCCCGTAAACCTTTCCGGCCGCTGGTTCAAAGCGGTGCCGTACGGCGTGCGCCGCGACGACCATCTCATCGACATGGAGGAGGTCGAGCGGCTCGCCAAAGAGCATCGGCCCAAACTGATCATAGCCGGCGGCTCGGCCTATCCGCGCATTATCGACTTCCGCCGCTTCCGCGAGATCGCCGATGAGGTCGGCGCCTATCTTGTGGTCGACATGGCGCACTTTGCCGGGTTGGTCGCCGGCGGCGCGCATCCGAGCCCGCTGCCGCATGCCCATGTCGTCACGACGACGACGCACAAGACGCTGCGCGGTCCTCGCGGTGGGGCCATCCTCAGCAATGACGAGGAGCTTGCGAAGAAACTCAATGCCGCGGTGTTCCCCGGAATGCAGGGTGGGCCATTGATGCACGTGATCGCCGCCAAGGCGGTCGCCTTCGGCGAGGCGTTGCGCCCGTCATTCCGGTCGTACGCGAGGAACGTGGTCGAGAATGCAAAAGCGCTTTCCGAAAGGCTTAAAGCCTGCGGCTTCGACATCGTATCCGGCGGCACCGACACGCATTTGATGTTGGTCGACCTTCGCAAGAAGCGGCTGACCGGCAGAGTTGCGGAAGCCGCGCTCGGCCGCGCCCGTATTACCTGCAATAAGAACGCCATTCCGTTCGATCCTGAGAAACCCACGGTCACCTCGGGGGTGCGGCTTGGCACGCCTGCGGGCACCACGCGCGGCTTCGGCATCGCCGAGTTCCAGCAAATTGGCGACATGATCGCTGAAGTGCTGGACGCGGTCGCAAAAAGCGGCAGCGAACAGGACGCGCAAG
>Ga0318557_10000485_pt1 | contig 10458 bp, 8 predicted proteins | sample GRESIP065b5f19_FD_203497 | JGI IMG/M metagenome (GOLD analysis project Ga0318557, IMG submission 203497) | Tropical soil microbial communities from Luquillo Experimental Forest, Puerto Rico - GRE.SIPMG.065b5f19 | ecosystem: Environmental > Terrestrial > Soil > Tropical forest > Bulk soil... | reverse complement strand
GTATCCCTGCGCAGCGAAGTCGACCACCACCGGTGATACATCCGCATGGCCCGCGAACCATGGCTTCACCGTATGCCGGTCGGTGGAGATGACATCCGTGAGATGTAGCGGCATGAGCGAGCGCACGTGGGCGCTCACCAGATCATCGAGCTGCGGAGCGGAGAGTGTCGGTGCAATGAAGACCAGCGCGATGCCGGCCGCGAGCGCCGCACCACCCATGGCGCCGAGCCAGAACGGCCGTGGACGCCAGCGTGATGGGGTCCGCGGCACAGCCGTCTGTCCGAGGCCGCGCGCCGCGCGCATTTCGGGCGCCCCGGCCGCGCGCGTCTCATCGGCCGCGAGCGTCTCGTGGGCCGCGCGCGCCTCGCCGGCTTCACCCGTCCCGCGGCCCTCCTGATCGAGGAGCCTCCCGATCGAGGCGCGCAGCTGCGGGGGTGCGGTGGCAAATTCCAGCTCCCGGCGGATGGCCGCCCGCGTCCGTGTCAGATGCTCAAGCAGCGCGCGACATTCCGGGCAACGCTCGGCGTGCCGCTCGACCTCGAGAGCGGAGAGGGCGTCGACTTCGCCATCGAAGTACGCCTGGACTCGCAACGCTTCAGCGCACTGCACGGGGCACACCTCCGGATTCGTCGAGCCACTTGCCGCGCAGTGCGGCGCGTGCCCGGGCGAGTCGCGACATCACGGTGCCGATGGGGACCCGCGTGACCGCGGCAATCTCGCGGTAGCTCAGCTCCTCGAGCTCACGCAGCAGCAGCACCTGCCGATGCTCCTCGGGCAGCGCCTCGATCAGCCGCCCGAGTGTGCGGCGCTCATCCTCGGCCGCCATGGCGCTCTCCGGATCGGGGCTCGCGGCATCCGCGTCGGATCGCAACGCCTCCTCGTGCTCCTCGCCGAACGAGACGGTCGGGCGGCGGCGCTGCTGCTCGAAGGCCGTCGCGCAGCAGTTGCGCACGATGGTCAGAAGCCAGGCCTTTACATCCCCGCCCCGCAGGGTGTCGAACCCCCGGAATGCGCGCAGGAACGCCTCCTGCACGATGTCGTTGGCATCGTCCGAGCGACACAACCAGCGCGCAAAGCGATACGCGGCGTCCAGGTGCGGCATGACCTGCGCCTCGAACTGCGCGCGTTTGTCCTGCAGGGAGGAAATCGGTTAAGCCTCGCGTCCGGTAAGCCCACCCTCGAGCGCACCAACACATGTAAAGGAGACCGACCCGCGGGGGATTCTATTCCCCTTGGAGGCTCTCCACCGCAGATACCGGGAACGGCGTGTGCTTTTACACCTCGTCCCTCGGATACTTAGCTGAACGCCTAAGTATCCCCAGGTCGCTGAGTCAAGCGCCTAACCAATCACGCGGATACACAGGTAAGCGCCTGAGTATCCCCAGGTCACTTAGTCAAGTGGCTAACTATCACTGCGAGGACTATATAGCGCCCTGCCCCTGCCCCTGCCCCTGACCCGGCGCCATGGCGCCCTGCCCCGTGTAAATCACATCGCGCCGGCGGCAGCGGCGCGGTAGTTGGCGGCGTCGACGGCGTTCGAGAGCAGCATCGCGATGGTCATGGGACCCAGCCCGCCAGGAACGGGGGTGATCCAGCCGGCGCGTGCCGCCGCCGCCTCGAACTCGACATCCCCGACGAGGGCGCCGCCGGGAGTGCGGTTGATGCCGACATCGAACACGGCCGCCCCGGGCCGGATCCACTCTCCGGGAATGAAGCCGGCCTTGCCGACCGCAGCGACCAGGACCTCCGCGCGCTCGACCTCGGCGCGCAGATCGCGCGTGCCGGTGTGGCACACCGTGACGGTCGCGCGCGCCAGCAGCAGCTCGAGCGCCATCGGACGGCCGACGATGTTGGAGGCTCCGACCACCGTTGCCCGCAGCCCCGTGAGGTCGATGCCGTACTCCCTGGCGAGGCGTATGACACCGAAGGGTGTGCAGGGACGCAGCCGCGGCCGCTTCTGCGCGAGCAGTCCGGTGTTCACCGGGTGGAAGCCGTCGACGTCCTTCAGCGGATCGACCGCATCCATGACGCGATCCGCGTTCACCCCTTTCGGCAGCGGCAGCTGCACCAGAATGCCGTCCACGCGCGGATCGCGATTCAGCCTGTGAACCAGCTCGAGGATCTGTGCCTCGCTGGCCGTCGTCGCCAGGTCATGCGCGATGGATTCGATCCCGGCCTCGAGCGAGGAGCGGCGCTTGTTGCGCACATAGACGCTGGAAGCCGGATCCTCCCCCACCTGCACGACGGCGAGCCCCGGCCGCCGGCCATGGCGCGCGGCGAAATCCGCCGCGCGCCGTGCGACCTCGGCGCGCACCTTGGCGGCTACCGCCTTGCCATCGAGAAGAACGGGCATCAGTAGCGGTACTGGTCGGACTTGTAGGGTCCGGCCTTGTCCACGCCGATGTAGCGCGCCTGCTGGTCGGTCAGCACGCTGAGCTCGACGTTGAGCTTCTTCAGCTGCAGCCGCGCCACCTTCTCATCGAGATGCTTCGGCAACACGTAAACCCCCAGCGGGTAGCTCGCGGTGTTGGTAAAGAGCTCGACCTGTGCGATCACCTGGTTGGCAAAGCTCGAGCTCATGACGTAGCTCGGGTGCCCGGTGCCGCAGCCGAGGTTCACGAGCCGCCCCTCGGCGAGCAGGATCAGCCGCCGCCCATCGGGCAGGATCACGTGATCGACCTGCGGCTTGATGTTCTCCCAGCGATACTGCCGCAGGCTCGCCACGTCGATCTCGTTGTCGAAATGCCCGATGTTGCACACGATGGCGTTGTGCTTCATGCGCGTCAGGTGTGGGTGCGTGATCACGTGCAGGTTGCCGGTGGCGGTCACGAAGATATCGGCCTTGTCCGCCGCGTACTCCATGGTGACGACCCGGTAGCCTTCCATCGCGGCCTGCAGCGCGCAGATCGGATCGACTTCCGTGACCCACACCTGGGCCGAGAGCGCCCGCAGCGCCTGACAGCAGCCCTTGCCCACATCGCCGTAGCCGCAGACCAGCGCGATCTTGCCGGCGATCATCACGTCGGTGGCCCGCTTGATGGCATCCACCAGCGACTCACGGCAGCCGTAGAGGTTGTCGAACTTGCTCTTGGTGACCGAGTCGTTGACGTTGATCGCGGGAAACGCGAGCCGGCCCTCCTTCGCCATCTGGTAGAGCCGCTTCACCCCCGTGGTGGTCTCCTCGGTCACACCGCGGATCTGCTGCAGGCGGGTCGAGTACCAGCGCGGGTCGGTCTGCAACCGTGCCCGGATCGCGCCAAAGAGCGCCCGCTCCTCATCGCTGGTCGGCTTGGCGATCGCGCTCGGATCGCCCTCGGCGCGCGCGCCCAGATGCAGCAGCAGCGTGGCATCGCCGCCATCGTCGAGGATCATGTTGGAATAGCCGCCATCCGGCCAGTCGAAGATGCGGTGGGTGTACTCCCAGTAGTCCTCGAGCGACTCACCCTTCCAGGCGAACACGGCGGTGCCGTGCGCCGCGATCGCGGCGGCGGCGTGGTCCTGCGTCGAGAAGATGTTGCAGGAAGCCCAGCGCACCGTGGCGCCGAGCGCCTGCAGCGTCTCGATGAGCACCGCGGTCTGGATGGTCATGTGCAGCGATCCCGAGATGCGCGCGCCGCGCAGTGGCAGCGTCGGCGCGAACTCCTCGCGGATCGCCATGAGGCCCGGCATCTCCGTCTCGGCGATGGCGATTTCCTTGCGGCCGAAGTCGGCGAGCGCGAGATCCGCGACCTTGAAGTCGCTGGCGGGAGTGGCGGCGGGTTTCAGTGTGGCGTTCATACTCGATACTCCAGGATCAGAGTGAGCGCCGTATGGATGATTCCGCATCCGGCTGAGCCTGGCGGGCCTCTGGGCGCCTGTGGCGCCCGCCCGTCGCAACGCTCCTCAGCCGGCGTGGCTGCAGCCGCCGTGGCTGCAATGTCGGTGGACGTCGTTGATTTTACGCTGCGCGTATCCCCTTGGCCTCATCGGCGAGTGCCGCAGCGCGATCGGTGCGCTCCCAGGTGAACTCCGGCTCGGTGCGGCCGAAGTGCCCGTAAGCGGCGGTCTTCTGATAGATGGGCCGCACCAAGTCCAGCATTTCGCGCAGCCCGTACGGGGTAAGGTCGAAGTGCTTGCGCACGATCCGCGTCAGATGCTCGCTCGAGAGGCGGCTCGTGCCGAAGCTCTCCACCGTGATCGAGATGGGCTCGGCCACGCCGATGGCGTACGAGACCTGCACCTCGCAGCGCTCCGCGAGTCCCGCAGCGACGACGTTCTTTGCCACATAGCGCGCGGCGTACGCCGCCGAGCGGTCCACCTTGGAGGGGTCCTTGCCGGAGAAGGCGCCGCCGCCGTGGCGCGCATAGCCGCCGTAGGTATCGACGATGATCTTGCGCCCGGTGAGCCCGCAGTCGCCCACCGGTCCCCCGACGACGAAACGCCCCGTGGGGTTGATGTGGTACTTGGTGCTGCGGTCGAGCCACTTGGCCGGCAGCACGGGCTTGAGGATCTCCTCCATCACCGCCTCGCGCAGTGCCTTGGTGGATACCTCCGGGCTGTGCTGCGTCGAGAGCACTACCGCCTCGATGCCGACCGGCTCCTGATCCTCGTAGCGCAGTGTCACCTGGCTCTTCGCATCGGGACGCAGCCAGGGAAGCTTGCCGGACTTGCGCACCTGCGCCTGGCGCTTTACCAGACGGTGCGCGAGCGTGATGGGCGCCGGCATCAGCACGTCGGTCTCTTTGGTGGCGTAGCCGAACATCATCCCCTGGTCGCCGGCGCCCTGCTTGCGCTCGTCCTTGCGGTCGACACCCTGGGCGATGTCGGGCGATTGCTTGCCGATGATGTTGATGACGCCGCAGCTGGCGCCATCGAAGCCCATTTCGGAGGAGTTGTAGCCGATGTCGAGCACGGTCTTGCGCACCAGCGCCTCGACGTCCACCCAGGCGGAAGTGGTGATCTCGCCGGCGACGATCACGACCCCGGTCTTGACGAGTGTCTCGCAGGCGACGCGGCCGCGCGGGTCCTCGCGCAGAATCGCATCGAGGACGGCATCGGAGATCTGGTCGGCAACCTTGTCGGGATGGCCTTCGGAGACCGACTCGGAGGTAAAGAGATAGTCATGCGTCATGGGGTCGGTCCGCCTGGCTGTTCGCTGTGTACGTAGGTTGCGTGGGGAAGTGCAGTTTAACCTAGCCGAAGTCGCGCGCGAGACGCTGCGCGAACTCTTCGCGCGTAAAGCGATGATTCTGCGTGCCGCGTGACTCGACCTTGATCGCGCCCATGAGCGAGGCAATATGTCCAGTGGTGCGCCAGTCGCGGCCGTGCAGCAATCCGTGGATGAGACCCGCCCGGAACGCATCTCCGGCGCCGGTCGGGTCCACCACCTTGCGCACGGGCGCCGCGGGCACCACGATCTTCTCGCCCCGGGTATGGATGATCGAGCCTGCCGCCCCGCGCGTCACGATCAGCGCCTCGAGCCGGGCGGTGATCTCACTCACCCCCCAGCGGCTTTTCTGCTGCAGCAGCTGCCACTCGTAGTCGTTCACCGTCAACCAGCGCGCCTGCGAGAGGAAGCGCTGCAGGTCCTCGGCCCCGAACATCGGCAGTCCCTGGCCGGGATCGAAAATGAACGGGATCCCGGCGGCAGCGAACTCCGCAGCGTGCGCGATCATGCCGTCGCGTCCATCGGGCGCCACCACCCCGAGGGTGATACCGCGCGCCTCGCTCACGTGGTTCACGTGGCTGTGCTGCATGGCGCCGGGGGGGAAGGCGGTAATCTGATTGTCATCGAGATCGGTGGTGATGAAGGCCTGCGCGGTGTGCTCGCTCTCGATCAGGCGCACGTGATCGAGCGGCACGCCGGCGTTGCCGAGCCACTGGCGGTAGCTCCCGAAGTCGTGGCCCACGGTCGCCATCGGCACCCCGTCATCCCCGAGCAGTGCCAGGTTGTAAGCGATGTTCCCCGCACAGCCGCCGTACTCGCGCCGCATCTGCGGCACGAGGAACGATACGTTCAGGATGTGGATCTTGTCGGGCAGGATGTGATTGGCGAAGCGATCGCCAAACACCATGATGTTATCGAAAGCCAGGGAACCGCAAATGAGCGCACGCCCCTTGCCGCGCGCGCCGCCACTCATGTACCGGCGCCCTTCGCTGGCGCGCCGGCCGCTCCCGAAGCCCCCGCCGTTCCCGGCGTTGCGGGCGGTGCCTGGCTCGCCGCATGCAGCAGCGCCACGGCGCTCTTCGCCAGCTCGCTGAGGCCCGCACCGTCCCGCTCCTCGTAGTACTTGAGCATCTGCGCGCGCATGCGCGGCTCCCAGTAGCGTCTGAGGTGATTGGCTACATCGCGCGCCGCGGCCTGTGGATCGTTGACCTCGACGCCCGCGAAGAACTCGCCGATCTCGTTGGCCATCTTGATGAGGAGGTCGATGTTCATTTGAGTCTCATGCCTGATTCCTGATCCGGTGCGTGTGCGCGTAGACCACGTGCTGGTCGGCGCGCGCGAAGGCGACCAGCGTGAGACCCGCGCGCTGCGCGAGCCGCACCGCGAAGGCGGTCGGCGCCGAGAGCGCGACCAGCAGCGACACCCCGACGGTCGCGCACTTCTGCACCATCTCGTAGCTCGCGCGGCTCGTGATCAGCATGTAGCCCGCGGTGAAATCTGCTTGCGCCCGCGCCAGCGCCCCGATCGTCTTATCGAGCGCGTTGTGCCGGCCGACATCCTCGCGCACCACCTGGATGCCCTTGCCCGGAACGACCCAGGCGGCCGCGTGAACGCTGCCGGTGCGCGCGTTGATCGGCTGCCGGCCCGCGAGCTGTGTCATGGCCTCGTGCAGCTCCTCCGCGGTGATGCTGATGCCCGCGGGTACCGGGGCACATTCGCGGATGGCATCCTCCGCGGTCTCCGCGCCGCACAGGCCGCAGCCGGTGCGCCCGGTGAGATTGCGCCGCCGCTGCAGCAGCTGCGTGAAGCGCTCCCACGCGACGCTGATCTTCACATCCACCGAAGCCTCGCCCGGGATCACCTCCACGCCGCGAATCTCATCGGTGTGCGCCACCAGTCCCTCGCTGAGGGTGAAGCCGACGGCGTAGTCCTCGAGATCGGCCGGCGTGGCGAGCATCACGACATGCGGCACATCGTGGTACACGAGTGCCACCGGCATCTCCTCGGCTACCTGATCGGTGGCGCGTGCGAGCGCACCGCGCGTCCAGCGCTCGACGGCGACTTCCGCACTCACCGCGGCGGCGGTCTGCCCCTGCGCCTCCGCCTGTGCGCTCATCGCCTCAGGCAGGCGTCCGATCCTGCTGACGGCGGCGCTTGGGGGTGCGTTGCGGCAGCTCGCGCTCGGCTTCGGCGCGCTTCTCCCAGGCCTCCTTCTGGTTCACCAGCACCACTTCCACGGCCGTCACCTTGTACTCCGGACAGTTGGTGGCCCAGTCGGAGTTCTCGGTTGTCACGACGTTGGCGTTGGTTTCCGGGAAGTGGAACGTGGTGTACACCACGCCCGGCGCGATCTTCTCGGACACCTTGGCGCGCAGCACCGTATCGCCGGCGCGGCTGGTGAGTCCCACCCAGTCACCGTCCGCGATGCCGCGCACTTCGGCATCGTGCGGATGGATCTCGAGCACGTCCTCCTTGTGCCAGATGACGTTGCCGGTGCGGCGGGTCTGCGCACCGACGTTGTATTGCGTGAGGATGCGCCCGGTGGTCAGTATCAGCGGGAAGCGCGTGTTGACCTTCTCACTGGTCGGCACGTACTCGGTCACCCAGAACTTGCCCTTGCCGCGCACGAACTGTCCGACGTGCATGGTCGGCGTGCCCTCGGGCGCCGCCTCGTTGACCGGCCACTGGATGCTGCCGAGCTCGGTGATGCGCTCGTGGGTCATGCCGGCGAAGGTCGGGGTGAGGCGCGCGATCTCGTCCATGATCTCGCTGGCGTCCTCGTAGTGCATCGGATAGCCGAGCGCGTTCGAGAGCAGACAGGTGATCTCCCAGTCCTGGTAACCGGGCAGCGGCTCGATGACCTTGCGCACCAGCGAGGTGCGGCGCTCGGCATTGGTGAAAGTACCGTCCTTCTCGAGGAAGGACGAGCCCGGCAGGAACACGTGGGCGAACTTGGCCGTCTCGTTCAGGAACAGGTCCTGGACGATGCAGCACTCGAGCGAGGCCATCGCGGCGTTCACGTGGTGCGTGTTGGGATCGGACTGCACGAAGTCTTCGCCCTGCACGTACATGGCCTTGAACGTGCCATCGAGCGCTGCCTCGAACATGTTTGGAATGCGCAGGCCCGGCTCGGACTGCAGCGTCACCCCCCACACCTCCTCGAACGACTTGCGCACCGCCGGATCCGACACGTGGCGGTAGGCGCTGAACTCGTGCGGGAAGGAGCCCATGTCGCACGAGCCCTGCACGTTGTTCTGGCCGCGCAGCGGGTTGACGCCGACACCTTCGCGGCCGAGGTTGCCCGTGGCCATGGCGAGATTCGCGATGCCCATGACCGCGGTCGTGCCCTGACTGTGCTCGGTCACACCGAGGCCGTAGTAGATGGCCGCGTTGCCGGCGTTGGCGTACAGCCGTGCCGCGTGTCGCACCCGCTCGGCCGGCACGCCGGTGATGGCTTCGGACGCCTCGGGGGAGTTGCGCTGCTCGGCCACGAACGCCTTCCACTTGGCGTACGGCTCCGGCTCGCAGCGCGCGGCGACATAGTCCTCCTTGGTGAGGCCTTCGGTCACCACCACGTGCGCCAGCGCGTTCAGCAGCGCGACGTTGGTTCCGGGCTTCAGCTGCAGGTGCTCGTCCGCCTCGATGTGCGGGGTACGCACGAGGGCGGTCTCACGCGGGTCGGCGATGATGAGCTTCGCACCCTGCCGCAGCCGGCGCTTGAGCTGCGAAGCAAACACCGGGTGGCCATCGGTCGGATTGGCGCCGATGATCAGGATCGCGTCCGCCTTCATGACCGAGTCGAAGGCCTGGGTGCCCGCCGACTCGCCGAGTGTGTTCTTCAGGCCGTAGCCGGTCGGTGAGTGACAGACGCGCGCGCAGGTGTCGACGTTGTTGTTGCCGAAGCCGGCGCGCACCAGCTTCTGCACGAGGAAGGTCTCCTCGTTGGTGCAGCGCGAGGAGGTGATACCGCCGACCGAGTCGCGGCCGTACTTGGCCTGGATGCGCTTGATCTCGCTCGCCGCGTAGGAGATCGCCTCCTTCCACGAGACCTCATGCCAGTCGTCGTGGATGGTCTTGCGGATCATGGGCTTCAACACGCGGTCGGTGTGCGTCGCATAGCCCCACGCGAAGCGTCCCTTGACGCAGGCGTGACCGTGATTGGCCTTGCCATCACGATCGGGCACCATGCGCACCACTTCGGTGTCGGCGCCCTCACTCTGCACCTCGGCCTTGAAGCCGCAGCCCACCCCGCAATAAGCGCACGTGGTGGTGACGGCGCGCTCCGGTGCGCCGAGTGCGATGACTGACTTCTCGGTGAGCGCCGCCGTCGGGCATGCCTCGACGCAGGCGCCGCACGAGACACACTCCGACTCGAGGAACGGCTCATCCTGGCTGGCGGCCACCTTGGACTCGAATCCACGGCCCTGGATGGTTAGCGCAAACGTGCCCTGGGTCTCGTCGCACGCCCGCACGCAGCGCGAGCAGACGATGCACAGATTCGGGTCGAACGTGAAGTAAGGGTTGCTCTCGTCCTTTGGCTGGCCCAAGTGGCGCTTGCCGTTGGCGTACGGGCTCGACTTGACCCCGAGCGTCTCCGCCATGGAGTACAGCTCGGTGCGCGCCTCCGCCGCGGTCGGCTGGCGTTCGATCGGATAGTCGGAGAGATACAGCTCCATCACGCTGCGGCGCAGCTGCACCAGCTTGTCGGATTGCGTGCGGATCTTCATGCCCGGCGCCACGGTCGTGGTGCACGAGGCGGGATAGCCCTTGCGCCCCTCGATCTCGACGAGGCACAGCCGGCAGGAGCCGAAGGCCTTCAGCGTGTCGGTCGCGCACAGCTTCGGCACGCGCACTCCGGCGAGCGCGGCGGCGCGCATCACGGAAGTGCCATCGGGCACCGTGACCGCGCGCCCGTCGACCTCGATGGTGACGGCGGCGGCACTGCCTGTCTGACCGTTGACCGGCGCGGGAGTACCGAAGTCCTCGTAATCTATCGCATACATTGCTCAGCCTCTCTCGCGCGCCCTCAGACTCGCGCGCGGAAGTCTTCCCTGAAGTGTTTCAACGCACTCTGCACGGGAAACGGCGCCATCCCGCCGAGCCCGCACAACGAGCCCTGCACCATGGTCTCGCACAGCTCTTCCAGCAACCGCACGTTACGCTCGCCGTCGACGCCGGCGAGGATGCGGTCGATGACCTCCACGCCGCGCGTCGAGCCGATGCGACACGGCGTGCACTTGCCGCAGGACTCGATGGCGCAGAATTCCATCGCATAACGCGCCATGCGCGCCATGTCGACACTATCGTCGAAG
>Ga0318557_10000477_pt1 | contig 10526 bp, 7 predicted proteins | sample GRESIP065b5f19_FD_203497 | JGI IMG/M metagenome (GOLD analysis project Ga0318557, IMG submission 203497) | Tropical soil microbial communities from Luquillo Experimental Forest, Puerto Rico - GRE.SIPMG.065b5f19 | ecosystem: Environmental > Terrestrial > Soil > Tropical forest > Bulk soil... | reverse complement strand
ACCCACACGGGCATGACACAGCGGCTCGGCGGTAACGAGCGGAGCCTTGTTTACCCGACGCAACTGCCAGCCGATCGGCTGCTTTGTCCTCACCCATGGCCCGCACGGCAAAGCGCCGATCAGCACGCCGAACGGAGCAGGCGTCGGCCCAGTCGCATCGGTCGCGGTTAACCGGGGCAAATGTTAGCGGTCACGGCAGCTAGGTAGGCTCGGCCTCGAAGGAGGTCGCATGCTGCCCGCGTTTGGCTGGCACGCGGTGCTCACCAACTGGGAGTTCGCCCCCGTCGTCACCGCTGCCACCGGTCTCGCCGGGGCCGCGTACCTGTGGGGCGCCTGGCGGGTTGGCCGCCGCCACCCGGCACGGCCCTGGCCGTGGTGGCGCTCCGCCCTGTTCCTCGGCGGGCTGGCCGTGGTCGTCCTGGCCACGGAGACCGGCATCGGCGCGTACGACGGCGTGCTGGCCTGGGATCACATGATCCAGCACCTGCTGCTGCTCATGGTGGCGCCGCCGCTGCTGGTGGCGGGCCAGCCGGTCACCCTGCTGCTGCACGCAAGCCGGAACCCGCTGCACACCTGGGTCAAGCGCGCGGTCCGGTCCCGGGTCGTGGCGTTCCTCACCTGGCCGCCGTTCAGCATCGCTGCCTACTGCGCCACAATCGTCGGCACGCACCTGACCGTCTTGTCCCGGCTGATCCTGCAGAATCAGACCTTGCATAACGCAGAGCACGTGCTTTACCTGGTCGTCGGGTATCTGTTCTTCCTCCCACTGTTGGGACACGAGCCGATCCGCTGGCGGATCTCGTACCCGATCCGGCTGTTGGTCCTCGCGCTGGCCATGCCGATCGACACGTTCACCGGGCTCGTGCTCCTCTACTCCGGGCGTGGCGACGTGGTGCCCACCGGGCCGCGTCCACCGGGGGCGCCGGCACCTGTCCAGGACCTGCACTGGGCTGGGGCGATCATGTGGGTCGGCGGGGACGCCATCATGCTGGCGATCATGATGATCGTCGCGTGGATGTGGGCCCGCGACGACCGGGCGACCCTCGGGGGCTGGCTGGAGGGGGCGCGCAGGTCCCGGTTCGAAGAACTGGTCGCGGGGAAACCCGGGGCGGCGCCGGCCTCGGCGCCGGGGGAACCGGGGACACCGGCGCCCGCCCAGGGCGCGATCGACGACGACGAGCACCTGGCCGCCTACAACGCCTATCTCGCCCGGCTGCACTCCACCGCGCCGGACGCCGATCGTTCGCAGCCCTGACGCGGCACGGTCCTGACCTGGCCGCACACTGACCCCCCGGCCGTGCGCTCACCCGGCCGCAAAACTTTGGTCACGAAGAGCTGAACCCGATTCCCCTGGCGTCCGTGGACAGGGGTGGTAGGGGCATGGTGCGCGTGGGCGGCCCGGAATCTGTGGCACGCGACGTCATGCGGCGGCTTTAGGGTCCGTACGCCCCGTGCCTGGAGGGAATCGACAGTGGAATGGGGAGTGGCCCGTGTCTAAGACACACCGTATTGCCTGGGCAGCTACCGCCTTGGCCGGGGCCGCGGCGACTGCGGTACTAGCCGTCGCGCCTGCCGCACAGGCGGGAACGCCAGGATCGTTTATCGGCAAATTCCACATGAAAACGACGATCGGCTCGACCGTCCCGGCCAACGGGGATATCAACCCGTACGGAACGGCGCTGGTCGGCAAGAGCCAGGGCGCGCTCGTCAAGGGCAACGTCCTGATCAGCAACTTCAACAACTCCATGAACCAACAGGGGACCGGGACCACGATCGTCCAGGTCTCCCCCTCCGGGAATCTGAGCGTGTTCGCCAAGATCGTGGCGTCCAGGCTTCCCGGTAGCTGCCCGGGTGGCGTTGGCCTGACCACGGCGCTGGAGATCCTGCGCGGCGGCTGGGTCGTGGTCGGCAGCCTCCCCACCAAGGACGGCAGCGCGGCCACCTCATCCGCGGGCTGCCTGATCGTCCTCGACAACCGCGGTCACGTCCGCGAGACGTTCTCGGGCGGCGGCATCAACGGCCCCTGGGACATGGCCGCCATGAGCCGCGGGCCGATGTCGGACCTGTTCGTCAGCAACGTGCTGAACGGGACGAAGGCCGCCGGTGGCAACGTGGTGCGCCGGGGCACGATCCTGCGCCTGGAGTTGAAGTTCTCCGGCTCGATGCCGCCGCAGCTGATGAACACCACCAAGATCGGATCGGGCTTCCCGCAGCGGACCGACCCGTCCGCCCTGGTCATCGGTCCGACCGGCCTTGGCCTCGCCCCCAACGGCACGCTGTACGTGGCCAACAGCCTGGTCAGCGCCATCAACGCGATTCCCAAAGCGACCTCGCGTTCCGACAGCGCGGGGACCGGCACGGTGATCACGTCGGGCGGGGCGCTCAGCACCCCGCTGGGCCTGATCCTCGCGCCGAACGGTGACGTGCTTACCGTCAACGGCGGGAATGGCCTCATCGTCGAGACCACCCCGTCGGGGATGCAGGTCGCTAAGAAATTCCTCGATCGCTCGGGGAGCCCGCCTGGTTCCGGTGCCTTGTTCGGCCTGGCCCTGGCCCCGGCCAACGCGGGCGTGTACTACGTGGACGACGCGGTGAACACGCTGCGCCTGCTCCACTAGGTCTTCACCAGACCGCCGGGCGGGCGGCCGGCCCCTTACCACCGGCCGCCGTGGGTGCCGGCCGCCCGCCCGGTGACATACCGCTGACGCGCCGCGCCGCCATACCCGCGGCGCGTCAGCGTGCCGGGGATGCGGACTCCTTTGGCACCTCAAGCGACCGTTTCCCGTGATATCACGCGAAACGGTCGCTTTTGTGTTCGATTTGTCCGGTTTGTGGAGCGATTTCGGATGATAAGAAGCCGGATGCGCACCCGGCGAGGACCGCCTTGCGCGACACGCGCTACCACTTTCTAAGTCAATCTCGGGTTTTTGCTAGACCGCGCCATAGGGTTCGATACGTGGACCCGGTACGGAATCCTTATGCTCCCGGCGCGGGTCAGCGGCCGCCCGAATTGGCGGGGCGTGACCGTGAGCTCGGCCAGTTCGAAGTGGTGTTGGAGCGGATAGCCCGCGGCCGCCCGGAACGCAGCATGGTGCTGACCGGGCTGCGCGGAGTGGGCAAGACAGTGCTGCTTAATTCGTTCCGGTCCATGGCGCTGCAACGGCTCTGGGGCACCGGGAAGATCGAGGCCAGGCCCGAGCAGTCAATCCGCCGGCCGGTCGCCGCCGCACTGCATATGGCGGTCCGGGAACTGGCGCCCCGGCACCGCGCCCCGGACCGGATCGACCATTTCCTCGGCGTGCTGAAGGCCTTCGCGTCCCGCGACCCCAAGGCGCCTAAGGGCTCTTTCACCCCGCACCTGGGCATCGACGTGCCGCCCGCGCGCGGCCGTGCCGACTCCGGTGACCTGGAGATAGACCTCACCGAGTTGTTCACGGACGCCGCGTCCGTGGCGACCGACCTCGGCGTCGGCATCGCCCTGTTCATCGACGAGATGCAGGACGTGCCGCCGGTGGACGTGTCCGCGCTCTGCGCCGCCACGCACGAGTTGTCCCAGACCGCGGGCCCGCTGATCGTGGTTGGCGCAGGCCTGCCGCACCTGCCGTCCGTCCTGTCGGCGAGCAAGAGCTACTCCGAGCGGCTGTTCCGCTATGTGCCGATCGACCGGCTGGACCGGGCCGCCGCGGACTTGGCCCTGCTCGCACCCGCCCGGCGGGAAGGGGCGGACTTCACCCAGGAGGCGCTGGACGCCCTGTACCGGGCCGCCGACGGCTACCCCTATTTCGTGCAGGCGTATGGCAAGGTGACCTGGGACGCCGCGGCCGCGAGCCCGGTCACCGCCGCCGACGTCGCGGTGGCTGGCCCGCAGGCCGAGGCTGAACTGGCGGTGGGCTTCTTCGGCAGCCGATACGACCGGGCCACCCCCGCCGAACGCGAGTACATGCGGGCGATGGCCATGCTGGGCGACGACCCGGTGCCGACGTCGCAGGTCGCCGACGAACTCGGGCGTAAGCCTTCGAGCCTTTCCCCGTCCCGGGACGGCCTCATCAAGAAGGGGCTTATCTACAGTTCCGAGCGCGGTCTCATCGCCTTCACAGTCCCCCACTTTGGCAAGTTCCTGCGCACCCAGCCGGCCTGAAATCACGCCGGCCCAGCGAATCCTCTCGGTTGGTATCGCGCCCTCTGCGTCAAACGCTAGAAGGCCTTAGAAAGCGGAGAAAGGCCTCGGCCGGGTCTGCGCCGTGGCTGGGACGCCGGGCCTCCGCGCGCGGGGCTGGCTGGCAGGCGACCGAAGAGGTGACGTTACGCCGCAGTCGTGGCACGATCCCCCCAAGAGGTGGTGGGCGCATGGTCCCGGGGAAACGGCCGGTGCGCTCGGTCCAGGGAGGTGGCTTGTGCGCAGCACGATGATGGATGTCCCGCTGACGGTGACAGCGCTGATGCGTTACGGCACCACCATCTTTGCCGATCATGAGGTCCGGACCTGGACCGGCGACGGGGCGCACGGCCAGAGCTACGGGCAGACCGGGGCCCGGGCCGCGAAGCTGGCCGGCGCGCTGCGCAGCCTCGGCGTGGACGGCGACCAACGGGTCGCCACGCTGATGTGGAACAACGCCCAGCACCTGGAGGCCTACCTGGCCATTCCCTCCATGGGCGCGGTACTGCACACCCTCAACCTGCGGCTCGACCCCGCCCAGCTCGGCTACATCGCCAACCACGCCGCCGACCACGCGGTCATCGTGGATCCCTCGCTCGTTCCGCTGATGGCCCAGGTGCTCGGGCACGCCGAGACGATCCGGCACATCCTGGTGACCGGCCCGGCCGGGGAAGTGGCCGGGCATGCCGCGCAGCTCGCGGGTCCCCGCCGCGAGGTGCACTCGTATGAGGAACTACTGGCCGGGATGCCCGAGTCGTTCGCGTGGGCGGATCCGGACGAGCGGTCGGCGGCCGCTATGTGCTACACCAGCGGTACCACCGGCCTGCCCAAGGGAGTCGTCTACAGCCACCGGTCGGCGTATCTCCACTCGATGGGCGTCTGCCTTGGCAACACCCTCGGCGTGTCCGAGCGCGACCGCGTGCTGCCCGTGGTCCCCATGTTCCACGCCAACGCCTGGGGCCTGCCTTACGCGGCGGTCATGTCGGGCGCGGACCTGATCATGCCGGATCGGTTCCTCCAGCCGGAGCCGCTGGTCAAGCTGATCGAGTCCGAGCGGCCGACGGTGGCAGGCGCGGTGCCGACGATCTGGAACGGCCTGCTCCAGCACATCCGTGCCCACGGCGGGGACATCTCCTCGCTGCGCCTGGTGGCCTGCGGCGGCTCCGCCGTTCCGCACGCGCTTATGGAGGCGTTCGAGAAGGAACTCGGCGTGCTTATCCTCCAGGCGTGGGGGATGACCGAGACCTCGCCGATCGGCAGCGTGGCATGGCCACCGGTCGGCACCCCCGCCGACCAGGCGTGGGCCTACCGGGACACTCAGGGCCGGCTGGTGTGCGCCGTGGAAGCGCGGCTGGTCGGGGACGGCGGCACCGTCCTGCCGCACGACGGCAAGGCCGTCGGCGAGGTCGAGGTGCGTGGTCCCTGGGTGACCGGCTCCTACTACGGAGACGACGACCCAGGGAAGTTCCACGACGGCTGGCTGCGCACCGGCGACGTCGGGACCATCGACCCGCTCGGTTACGTGACGCTGACCGACCGGGCCAAGGACGTCATCAAGTCCGGCGGCGAATGGATCTCCTCTATGGCGCTGGAGAACGAGCTCATGGCGCACCCCCAGGTGAGCGAGGCCGCGGTCATCGGGGTCCCCGACGACAAATGGGGCGAGCGGCCGCTGGCCTTCGTGGTGCTGCTGCCCGAGGCCTCGGTGACGGCGGCGGACCTGCGCGCCTTCCTGGCCGAACGGGTCCCGCGCTGGCAGCTCCCCGACCGGTGGTCGTTCATCGACGAAGTGCCCAAGACCGGCGTGGGAAAGTTCGCCAAGACGAGGATTCGCGACGCCTACGCCCGCGGCGACTACACGGTGGTTGAGCAGCGCTGACCCGCGCCGGAGTCAGCGCCGGGCGCCAGGGTGGCGCGGCAGCCGTATCTCAAAGTGTCTTTGCCAGCGCTTGTGCTTTGCGGTGCCGTCGCGGGCACCGGTACGCTGATGCGGACCGCTTGGTCAACGGGAGGCTTCGCCTAGTCCGGTCTATGGCGCCGCACTGCTAATGCGGTTAGGGTTCGCGCCCTTCCGGGGTTCAAATCCCCGAGCCTCCGCCCCCTGTGACCTGGGAGTCCGCGCCAGCCGGACGGACTCCCGGGTTCATCTCAGTGATCATCCTGGCCCATGATGGGCCAATGATGGTCCCAGCGGATGACGCGGCGAGGATCCCGGGCGATCGTCGAGCGCCCAATGCCAGTGATCTGGCCGACCCGGTACTTGCTCGCCCGGGCGGTCACTGCGGCCCGGACACGGGCGTCGCGGTCCCGCGCGGGGGCGACCCATTCGCCGAGCTGGCCGCCGGGTTCGGCATCGGCACCGCCACGGCCTGGCGGTACGTCACCGAGACCGCAGCCCTGCTGGCCGCCCGCGCCCCGAAACTGCGCCAGGCGCTGACCAGCGCGAAGAACGCGGGACACGCCTATGTCGTGATCGATGGCACCTTAATCCCGATCGACCGGGTCGCCGCCGACCGGCCGTTCTACTCTGGCAAGCACCGCCGCCACGGCATGAACCTGCAGGTCATCTCCGCCCCTGACGGGGAGATCGTGTGGGTGTCCGGGCCGCTGCCCGGCGCCGTGCACGACCTGACCGCCGCGAGGATCTGGGGCATCGTCCGCGAACTGGCCGCCGCCGGGCTGATCGTGCTGGCCGACAAGGGCTACCACGGCGCCGGTGACCCCGTCCTTACCCCGTACCGGGGCCGGAACAAGCCCGCCTCCCAGAAGGACGCCAACCGCGCCCACGCCCGGCTGCGATCCCCCCGGCGAGCGCGCCAACGCCCAGCTGAAGACCTGGCACATCCTGCGTAAGCTCCGCTGCTGCCCCTGGAAGGCCGGGCAGCTGGCCAAGGCCATCCACGTCCTTCAAGCCCGCGAGATCGCAAGATGACAAGGCTCAGTGCCTGATGAGTACGGCCTCTGCTCTCACGTCTGCCTGAGAGTTCCCCGCACCCGGGCAGTGAGTCTTCTTACAGTTCCCTGCGCCACTCAAGGGCTGGTTTCGGGCGGTCGGCTGAGGGGCGTCGCCGGCGGCTGGTCGGGCCAGGCGATGGCGTAGTCCGGGTCGCGTCCATCCCGGATCCGGGCGTAACGCAGCAGTTCCCGGGCGATGCCCGCGTTGCCCATCGCCCACCCAGTTCGCGGTGCCAGCGTGCTCGGGCTGACCCGGTGCTCATAGTTGCACCAGCGCGCGCCATCGGCGTCGACCGTGGCCCGCGCCGCGAGGTCACCGACCAGGACCCCCGCGAAGCCCAGGTCCTCGGCCTGCTCGACGTGCCGGTCGCAGGCCAGGGCCAGGACTCCGGCTGTGCCGCAGCAGCGGCCGCTGTTGTCCCAGAACCCCGGCCGCAGCCGCCTTGGAAGGCCCGAGTGGGTGACGGTGTGCCAGCACCGGTCGGCCAGGTCCCGCCAGGCCGGGTCGCCGGTCACCTGCGCCAGCACCCGGAACACCTGGGCGTCGCCCGCAGGGCCGTGGCACCAGCCGTAGCTGTAGCGCTCGACCAGCTCCGGCCTGTGCTGCGGGTCGGAGTGCGGAACCAGGAAACCGGCCGGGCCTGCCTCGTTGCGGGACACGACATCCGCCGCGCCGGCAAGAGCCAGCTCGATCAGATCACCCCTGCCCGCGGCATGGCCGACAGCGGCCAGCGCATAGACGATGCCCAGCGTGCCGTGCGAAAGATGGTGGAACCTGGCCGGGAGCCCGGCGCGCACCTCCCAGTGCACGCCGCCCGGGGTTACCTCGGCGGTGCTCAGGTACGGCGTCACCGCCAGCACGGCCAGGTCCAGATCGCCAGCCCGCGCGGCACCCAGCGCGATGCCGGCATTCCCGCCGAGCAACTCGAACTGATCGCCCCACCGCTCCCCGTCGAACCGCGACCGCACCAGGTCAAGCGCGCGAGCCGCCGCCCGGTCCGCGCTCCGGTCGCCCAGCAGGCTGTGCACCGCCCGCAGCGTGAACGCCATGCCCGCCAGACCCAGGTACAACGACGACAGCTCCCACCCTTCCCCTACCGCAGTCGCGACCGACCGGGCACCCCGCTCGGCAGCCTGGCCATAACGGTCATCCCCGAAATGCCGGTACCCCTCCAGCAAGGCCACAACGATCCCCGAGGCGCCGCTATACAACGTCGGGTCCAGCTCACCGTCATCCGGCCTGCCGGTCCACGCCACGCTCTCCCCGCAGCCCCGCGCCACCACCAGCAGCCATTCCAGCGCCTCCCTCGCCAGACGCGAGACATCCGGGCCCACCGCCGTCATACCGCACAGCGTCCCATGACAGCAGACCCCCGAAGAGCCCACCCTGCCAAGCAGATCGTGCCGGGCGGGCCCGGCCGCCGCCGCGTAGCTCACGTGTCCTCCAGCTGCAGCTGACGACTCCGGGCAGCCTCGCGCGGCCGCCGTCAGCGCCCCGCCCGAGTCAGCTGACCCGAACAGCGCACCGCGCAACCGCTTCTGGCCCGCCACCAGCCCAAACGCGAAGACGACCCCGACGCCGATGGCTAACCGCTGCCCTGCCCGCCCTCGGCCGCCACCTCAAGATCAGGATGAAAAGGGCTCAGTGCCTTGCGCTATACCGGTGACATGAGTACTAGATCCGCTAGGTCTATCAATGCCGAGGCGGCGGCTATCCGACGTGCCAGCTGGCGGGTACCAGTTCGTAACGTGTCCACCGGCGTCAGGCGGCTCAGGACGCCGCACCCTGGACGGCGTCGGCTTCGCGTTGGTTGGTAACGGTGGCGATCCGGAGCCGGCTGTCGCCTGGCTGCCAGTAGGCGATCTGCTCCGGGCCCGTAGCGTTGCACCGTCCGCAGCCCGCCGCGACGGTGAGCGTGTGGCTGCCATTCAGCCAGCCGAAGTCCTGCCAGTAGTTGTTGTTGAGCGCGGTCCCAGGTATCACGGTCAGCTGTCCGCTGCTGGTGTCGTAGACCGCTAGCTGCCCGTCAGTCAACTGGACGGCGAGCAGTGTGCCGTCGTCGGTGAACTTGCCAGTCAGCCCGCCCGGCTGACCGGCGGCTATCGGCGTCGTCACGCTCGTGCCGGTCAGCACGTTCAGCAGCCGCACGCGGCAGCCGCGGCAATCCGGGCTCCACGCGATCTGGCCGGGGCCGGCGGCGATCACGTCAGTAACGCGGCCGGCCACACGGTTGGATCGCGGATCCCACAGCACGGAGATATACGGGGGCTTCTTCTGCCGCAACGAAGTCAGGAGCAGGTACCCGCCGACGCCGCGGTCAAGCAAATAACCAGCCGGCAAGCGGTAGCGCGGGCCGAGCGCCGACCCGTTGGTGCTGAACAACTGGACGTACGCCGACGCCGTCGCCATGTCGGTGATCGTCGGGGGGTAGCTCATTAGCCAGACCGCGCCCGGGTGATCAGCTGGGGAGATCCAGAGACCAATCCCGATCTTCGTGGCGTGCGTCGAGCCATCGGCGATGAAGTACTGGGCATTCCAGCAGTGCGGCGGGCATTTCCAGCCACCCAGGAACAACCCGGCCGACCAGCCGCCGGGTACGCGGGAGAAATCGAAAGGCTCATGGGGCAGGCCAGCGATGGTCTTGAAGCTCCGCGAGGCGGTCGAGTACCAGTCAGCCGCACCGGGGAAGCCGGTGCCCTCGCTGCCCTGGACCAGGAACTTGAAGTTGGTGCCCGCGGGCATGGGCAGCCCGGTCATCTTCGTGGGGAGCCGATGAGGCCGTGGTGTGGGGTGATTGATGGCCGGCCGGGGACCCGGCGCAGTTAGCGCGCCATGCCATGCGATCGCGACCGGGACAGCGACTGCCAGGGCGGCCACCACCGCCACCCCGGCCCGGGCGGCGCGGCGGCGCAGGCGGATTCGCCGCCCCTGGGCCACGATCGCCGCCGCCGGCGCCGACCCGGAGGTGATGGTCGCCAGCGCCCCGTCGACCCGGCGGCCCAGGTCCTGCTCGTCAAAGCTGCTCATGGCTCATCCCCTCGCCCAGGCCCGCGGAGGCCCGCAGCTTGGCCAGCGCCCGGGAACCCTGGGTTTTGACGGTGCCGACCGAGCAGCCCAGCGCCTCCGCCACCTGGGCCTCGGTCATATCGAGCCAGAACCGCAGCACCACCACTGACCGCTGCCCCAGCGGCAAGCTCATCAGCGCGGCCATCAGCGTGAGGCGGTCGTCACTGCCACCCGCTGTGTCCACCGGGGGCGGCTCGGGCACGGCACCGGTCAGCTGCTCGGCCACCCGGTGCTTGCGGAACCGGGAATGGTTCGCATTCACCATCACCCGCCGCACATAACCATCCGGGTCCCCCGCCCGGCGGATCCGCGGCCACGACGCGTACGCCCGCGCCAGCGCGGTCTGCG
>Ga0318557_10000466_pt1 | contig 10606 bp, 8 predicted proteins | sample GRESIP065b5f19_FD_203497 | JGI IMG/M metagenome (GOLD analysis project Ga0318557, IMG submission 203497) | Tropical soil microbial communities from Luquillo Experimental Forest, Puerto Rico - GRE.SIPMG.065b5f19 | ecosystem: Environmental > Terrestrial > Soil > Tropical forest > Bulk soil... | reverse complement strand
GATCGCGAGTACCGCGGCGGCGGGACCGCTGGCGCAGGACTTCGCCGCGCTCGCGCGCGCATGGCTGTACTGCGCCTACGCGCACCGCGCGCCCAGCGACGAGGAGTTCGACGCGCTCTGCCGGCGCTGGGCGGCGGGGCTCGGAGCGCGCGCATGAGCACGCCGTCGCAGCGCTGGCGCGTCGCGTTCGTGGTCGGTCTGCTTGCCGCGGCCGTCGGGCTGTTCTTCGCGACCTGCGAGCCCACCGAGGTGGTGCTGCCGCGCGGCTACGTCGGCGCGGCGGCCCGCAATCCCTATCTCGCGGCCGAGCGCATGCTCGACCGCATGCGCATGCCGACCGACAGCTTCGCCGACGTCGGCGTGCTGTCGTCGCTGCCGCCGGTGACCTCCACGCTGATCCTCCCCACCGAGCGCCGCTCGATCCCCGACCGCACGTCGGCCGACCTGCTCGACTGGGTCGAGCGCGGCGGGCACCTGGTCGTGGTGAGCTGGCAGCTCTGGGACGACCCGAACCGGCACCCGGACCCCATCCTGGACGCCGTGGGCGTGCACCAGTTCATGAACAAGGAGACCGACGACGACCACGGGGACACGCAGCAGCTGCAGGCGCCCGCGCCCGGCGGGGAGAAGGACGGCCAGGACGACGACTCCGGGGAGCCGCCGCTCGCCGAAGCCGAGTTCCCGGATCGCGACGAGCCGCTCCAGTTGCGCTTCGACCAGCGCTTCCGCCTCGACGTCTCGGACCAGGTCTCCGACGACGACATCATCCTGGAGGCCGGCGACGACGCCGGCTCGCACCTGGTCACGGTGCGCCACGGCAAGGGCCTGCTCACGGCCCTCTCCGACGACTACTTCATGACCCAGCCGCCGATCGGCGAGCTCGACCACGCCGAGATGGTGTACCGACTGACTCGCCTGGGCGGTCACCGCGCTCCGGTGTGGATCGTGTACGGCGACGAGTTCCCCTCGATCTGGCGGCTCGTGCTGCGCAACGGCTGGATGGTGCTGGCGAGCGGCGTCCTCCTGCTCGCGCTGTGGCTGTGGTCGGTGGTCCGGCGCGAGGGACCGATCGCCGCCGACCCGGCGCCCGCGCGGCGCGAGCTGATGGAGCACGTGCGCGCCGCCGGCAGGCTGCAGTGGCAGCGCGGCGGCGCGCAGGCGCTGGTCCAGGCGGTGCGCGCGGCGCTGTTCGCGCGCATGCGCGAGCGCCACCCGAGCTTCCACACCCAGACCCCGCGCGAGCAGGTGGCGCAGCTCGAGGCGCTCTCGGGACTCCCAGCGGAGCGCATCGACGACGCGCTCGGCTACCGCCAGGATCGCGACCCGGCGCGCTTCGCCGCGAAGATCGCCGTGCTCGAGAAAGTCAGGAGGTCGCTATGACCGACGCACCCGCAGCTGCTCCCCTCCGCCCCGACCTGGCGCGCGCCTCCGCGCTCGCGCAATCGATCCGCGCCGAGATCGGCAAGGTGCTGGTGGGTCAAGCGGACGTGGTCGAGCACACGCTGGTCGCGCTGTTCGCGGCCGGGCACGCCTTGATCGAAGGCGTGCCGGGCCTCGGCAAGACGCTGCTGGTCCGCGCACTCGCGCGCGCGATCGGCGGCGCCAGCGCGCGCATCCAGTTCACGCCCGATCTCATGCCCGCCGACGTGGTCGGGCACGTGCTCTACGAGGCGCGTACGGGCGAGATGCGGCTGCGGCGCGGTCCCGTCTTCACCAACGTGCTGCTGGCCGACGAGATCAACCGCGCCCCCGCGAAGACTCAGGCCGCGCTGCTCGAGGTGATGCAGGAGCGGCAGGTGACCCTGGAGGGCGAGTCACTCGCCGTCCCGGCACCGTTCATGACGCTCGCCACGCAGAACCCGATCGAGCTCGAGGGCACCTATCCGCTGCCCGAGGCGCAGATCGACCGCTTCCTGTTGAAGGTGCAGATCGACTACCCCAGCGCCGAGGAGGAGACCGAGCTGGTCCGTCGCCTGGCCGACGGCCGCATCGGCGACGCACTCGACGTCTCCGAAGTGTCCCCGGTGACCGACGCGGCGGGCGTGCTCGAGCTCCAGGCGGCCGCCGCGCGCGTGTTCGTCGACGGGCGCGTCGCGGAGTACGCAGTGCGGCTGGCGCGGGCGACGCGCACCTGGCCCGGAGTGGCGATGGGCGCGGGGCCGCGCGGCGGGCTGGCGCTGGTGCGGGCGGCGCGCGCACGCGCGCTGCTGCTGGGCCGCAACTTCGTCACCCCGGACGACGTGAAGTCGATCGCGCCCGCGGCGCTGCGCCACCGGCTGCACCTCTCGCCGGAGATCGAGCTGGAAGGCCAGCGCATCGATGCGCTGCTCGCTGCGGTCCTGGCCCAGGTCGAGGCTCCGCGCGCGTGAGCCCCGAGCGCCGGCTGGTGGGGCTGGCAGGCGCGTGGCTCGCGCTCGCGCTGGCGGCGGCATTCCAGGCGCAGCTGCTCGGACCCTGGTGGGGTGCCGGCGCGGCGATCGCGCTGCTCGCGCTCGCCGATGCCTGGGCGCTCCAGCGTCTCGGGCCGTTCGAGCTCGAGCGCGCGGTCCCCGGCGCGCTGTCCGTCGGGGTCGACCACGAGGTGAAGCTCGAGCTCGCGAACCGCGGCCGCGCGCAGGCCCGGCTGCGCGTGTTCGACCACTTCCCGGCGGAGGCCGAGGTGCGGGGTCTGCCGCGCGAACTCCGGCTCGAGCCCGGCGAGCGCGCGCGCCAGCGGGCGCAGCCGGTAGCCGAAGCGCGCGCCGAGCTGCAGCTGCGCTCGCCGCTCGGTCTGTGGCGGCGCCGCCTGCGGCTCGGACCGGAGCAGGAGCTGCGGGTGTTCCCGAACTTCCGCACGGTCTCGCGCTACGAGCTCCTGGCCGCGGCCAACCGCACCGGCGCGCTGGGCATCCGCCGCCGGCCGCGCCGGGGCGAGGGGCTGGCGTTCCACCAGCTGCGCGAGTACCGCGCCGGCGACACGCTGCGCCAGATCGACTGGAAGGCCACCGCGCGCCTGCACCGGGCCGTGTCGCGCGAGTACGAGGAGGAGCGCGACCAGCAGATCGTCTTCCTGCTCGACTGCGGCCGCAAGATGCACACGCGCGACGAGGCGCTCTCCCACTTCGACCGCGCGCTCGACGCGGTGTTGCTGCTCACCCACGTGGCGCTGCGCCAAGGCGACGCCGTGGGGCTGTCGACCTTCAGCGGCGAGCGGCGCTACCTGGCGGCGCGCAAGGGCACGCAGCAGCTCACCCGGGTGATGAACGCGGTCTACGACCTGGAGAGCAGCGCACACGCCTCGGACTACCTCGCCGCGGCAGAGCGGCTCGCGGCGGTACTGCACAAGCGGGCGCTGGTGGTGGTGGTCTCGAACCTACGCGACGAGGACCACGAGGACCTGCTGGACGCGGCGCGCCTGCTCGGCCGGCGCCATCTGGTGCTGGTCGCCAGCATGAAGGAGCGCGCGCTCGCGCACGCGCTCGCCGCGCCTGTCCGCGACCTCGAATCCGCGCTCACCGCCGCGGCCACGCACCAGTACCTGGAGGCCCGCCGGCTGGCGCACGAGCGGCTGCGCAAGGCCGGCGTGCTCGCGCTCGACGCCGAGCCCCAGCAGCTCGCGATCGCGCTGGTGAACGGCTACTTCGACGTCAAGCGGTCCGGAGTGCTCTGACTTCGCATCGAGCATCGTCGCAAGCGAGCGGGCGCGCGAGCGCACAGCGAGGCACACCCGAGCGAAGTGCGGGTGGGCGGGCTTCGCCCGCCCGGGCCCCGCGGAGGTTCAGTCGACGATCGAGATCGCCTGCCGCGGGCAGAGCCGCACGGCGGCCTCGACCTTGCGGCGCAGGGACTCGGGCGGGCTCTCGAGCAGGATCTGCAGGTAGTCGTTCTCGTCGACCTTGAACACCTCGGGCGCCTGGTCCACGCACACGGCATTTGCCTCGCACAGATCGAAGTCGACGACCACCTTCATCGCCCGTTCTCCCGGAAAGTTGCGGCGCGAGTAGCCTACCACGGCGCGCGCAACTGCGGCGCTCAAGCCGCCCGCCCGGCCCGACGAAGAGCACGGCGAGGAGAGCGCGAGTGTCCGCGAATGCCCGTCGCTGGCTGTTGGCGTGCGTCCTTTTCGCGGGCGTCCTCCGCGCCGGCCCGGCCGCTGCCGGCGCCGACCGCCTCTACCAGTGGAAGGCCGCGGACGGCAGCCTACACATCACTGAGTCGCCGCCGCCGCCGGATGCCGCGCTGGTGCGGGTCTACGAGGCGGTCGGCTCGTCCCCGCCGCCCGCGGCCAAGGCGCCGGCCCCACCCGCGGCGCCCACGCAGGAGGACGACGCGGATCCCTGCAGCGCCCATCCGAGCCTCGTGCAGGCGTGGCTCGATGCGACCGACGAGCGCCGCCGCGCCGAGCGCGAGATCGCGCGCCTGGACGCGGATCCCGTGTACGCCTCGGAGTCCGAGTGCCTGATGGGCTCGCCGACCTTGGGCCGCTGCAGCTTCTCCAGCTACAGCCGGGACCGCGCGCTCGACCGCGCCAACGAACGCCGCGAGCTCGCCGAAGCCAAGGTGGAGCGTGCGGAGCAGGCGGCGGCCCGCGCCGGCGTTCCCGACCGCTGTCTCGTGGAGCCCGAGCAGTAAAACCGCTATTCGATCCTCGCGACAAGGAGGATCGAGTGGATGAGCGCGAGAGACGGATCGTGGCCACCGCGGTGGCATTGGCCGAGGAGGGCGGCTTCGAGGCCGTGCGGCTGCGCGACGTGGCGTCGCACTCCGGTGTCGCCCTCGGCACGCTCTACCGGCTGTTCCGCGGCAAGGACGCGCTGCTGGTGGCCGCGCTCGCGACCGAGGCCGAGGGGCTGGCCGCACGGCTCGGGAAGAGCCCGCCCACGGGCGCCACGGCGCTCGAGCGCGCCACCGACTACTTCGCGGCGGCCACCCGCGCGCTGTGCCGCAAGCCGAAGCTGGCGCGCGCGGTGCTGCGCGCAGCGAGCTCCGACGACCCCGAGCTCGCGGGCAAGATCCGCGCCTTCCACGGCATCGCGAGCCTGATGCTGATCCGCGCGCTGCGTGGTGATCCCGCTGTGAGGCTCGAAGACGCGACGCCGCTCGAAGCGCGCAGCTGCAACGTGCTGCAGATGGTCTGGTTCGCCGCGATGCTGGGCTGGATGAGCGGCCAGCACAAGCAGGGCGAGGTCGTCGAGCAGGTGCGCAACGCCGCCGAGCTGGTGCTGCGCTAGCGCCCGAGCGCGCGCGCCATCCGCTCCAGGATCTCGCGCAGGATCGCGCGCGAGGTCGCGAAGTTGAGCCGCACGAAGCGCTCGCCGCCCGCGCCGAAGTTGCGGCCGTCGGAGAGCGCGACCCGCGCGCGCTCCAGGAAGAACTGGTAGGGCGCTGCGCCGCCGAGCTCGAGCCCCGCGCAGTCGAGCCAGGCGAGATAGAGCGACTCACCGGGGTGGTGCCGGATCTCGGGCAGGCGCTCCGCCACGAACTCGGCCACGAAGCGGCGGTTCTGCTCGAGATAGGCCATCACGTCGTCGAGCCAGGGCTGGCACGAGGTCCAGGCGATCTCGGTCGCGGCGAGCCCGAACGTGCCCAGACCGCCGCGCACGTGGCTCGGCACGGTCTTGAAGCGCGCGAGCAAGGCCTCGCTGCCGAACGAAGCCACCGCGCAGCGCAGCCCCGCGATGTTGAAGCCCTTGGTCGCCGAGGTCAGCGTGACCGTGTGCGCCTCGACCTCGGGCCCCAACGACGCGAACGGGATGTGCCGGTGACCCGGGTAGACCAGGTCGCACTGGATCTCGTCGGAGATCACGACGAGATCGCGCTCGAGCGCGATCTGAGCCATCCCCTCGAGCTCGGCGCGCGTGAACACGCGGCCGGTCGGGTTCTGCGGGCTGCACAACAAGAGCAGGCGCGTCCCCGTGTCGCAGGCGCGGCGCAGATCGTCGAGGTCGAGCCCGTAGCCGTTCGCGCCGCGCACCAGCCGGTTCAGCACCGTGCGCCGCTGGGTCTCGCGCACCGCGTGAAAGAACGGCGGATAGACGGGCGGCTGCAGCACGACGCCGGCACCGGGCTCGCTGAGCGTCTCGAGCGCGATGTAGATGCCCTGCACCACGTCGGACAGCACCAGCACGCGCCGCGGATCGACCTGCCAGCCGAAGCGCTCCTGCATGCGTTTGGCGAACACGGTCGGCAGCGCGGAGGGCGTCGGATTCAGCGGGTAGCCGATGTCGTGCAGCCGCACCGCCTCGGCCAGGTGGCGCGCGATCGGCTCCGCGACCGGGAAGTCCATGTCGGCGACCCACGCGGGCAGCACGTCGGGCGGGTACTCCGCCCACTTCTCGCCGCGCCGCCGGCGCAGCTCCTGCACGTCGAGGTCGTCGAAGCCCACCGCGCGATTCTAGCCGAGCCGCTCGCGTTGGCCCCGGCGCAGCCAGACCAGCTCGAGCTCGGGCGCCGGCTCGCCGGGGAAGAGCCGCGCGACGCCGCGCGCGTACACCTCGAGCTGCGCACGGTAGCGCGCCCGCGCCTCGGCATCGGGCTTTGCGTCGCTCTTGTAGTCCGCGACGACGAGCCGCCCGCTGTGCCGGTCGCGATAGAGCAGGTCGATCGTCCCGCTCCAGCTCCGCCCGTCCGCTTCGCGGAACAGGAGCGGCAGCTCGCGTCCCAGGATGTCGAGCTCGGCCAGCGCGTGCGGCAGGCCACCCGCGAGCAGTGACTCGAGCAGAGACTCGCACTCGCGCCGGACCTCGGCCTCGTCCGCGCCGGCGCGTCGCGCGGCGCGCACCCCCGCGTCGCGGAGCAGCGTTCGCGCCTTCTCCTTCCCGCGGAAATCCCAGCGCTCGAACAGCTCGTGCAGCGCGGTGCCGACCGCCAGGGCGATCGGCCGGCGCGCGACGGTCCAGGCGGCATCCCGCTCGTCGGCCTCAGCGTCGGGCTGCGCGTGCTCGTCGTCGGCGCCCGCGACCGCGGAGGGTCGCAAGAGGGCCGGGCGCGCCGCGGCGGTGGCGACTCGAGCGGCCCGCTCGGTGCGTTCGAGCGCGGCGAGCGCGCTCGGGCGCGCGCGAGCTGGCGCAGCGGGCGCGAAATCGAACGGCTCGTCGATCTGCCGGACCGGCAGCTTCCAGCCGGCGAGCAGGCCGCCGAAGCTGTCCGCGCCCGCCGTGACGGCGCGCCGGGCGTTCGCGACCACCAGGCGCTCGCGCGCGCGCGTGGCTCCGACGTAGAGCAGGCGCCGCAGCTCGGCGTCCTCGTGCTCCTTCTCGATGCGCTCGCGCTCGATCCAGGTCGACGACGAGGCGGCGCGCGTCCGCACGGCCAGCGCCTTCAGCTCGCGCGAGTAGCGGAGCGCGTCCTCCCAGTCGGGCGGCTTGCCCCGCGCGAGGTCCGGCAGGATCACCACGTCGAACTCCAGGCCCTTCGCGCCGTGGATGGAGAGCACGCGCACGGCATCGGTGTCGGGCAGCGGCTCCTCGGCCGAGCGCCGCCGTTCCTCGCGCTCGAGCCCCTCGACCCAGTGACGCAGCGGCCGCTCCGGCGCAGCGCTCGCGCGCGCTGCCAGCCGGTCCAGCATAGCGGACAGGTCGACCACCCGCCGCGCGCCGTCGGACGCCGCCGCGTGCAGCGCCAGCAGCGGCGTCTCGTCGCGCAGCGCGATCAGGACGCGCGCAAGCGGCTCGCGCGCGATGCGCCGCTGCCAGCGCGCGAGTGACTCGAAGGCGCGCGCGAGGTTGGGCACGTTCGCGGGATCCACCTGCGCGGTCGTGTAGAGCCAGCGCCCGCCGTTGCGCGTGGCGTGGCGGGCCAGCTCGGCGTCGGGTATGCCGCCGAGCGGCGAGCGCAGGAAGCCCAGGACCGCGGGCGCATCGGCGGGATTGGCGAGCGCGCGCAGCAGCGCGTCGAGCTGCTGCAGCGCCGGGTCGCGCTCCGACTCGAGCGTGCGCCCGATCCAGATGGGAACGCCGCATGCGTGGAAGGCGCGCGCGTAGACGTGGACGTCGGTGAGCGCGCGCAGCAGCACCGCCACCTCGCCGGGTCGGAATCGGCCGGCACCGACCTCGCGCGCGACCCAGCTCGCGATCACCTCCGCCTCGGCCACGCGCGCGGCGTCCGCGGGCAGCTTCTGGCTGCCGATCTCCCAGCGCTCCAACCGGGGCTCGCCCACTCGCGGCCGGTGCGCCTCGAGCCCGTCGTACTGCACGTAGGCAGCGATCGATGCGTCGGAGCCGTGCGGCCGCGCGAACACCTCCTCGAAGAGCGCGTGCAGCGGCTCCACGAGCTCGGGGACCGCGCGGAAGTTCCGTGTCAGCACCAGCTGACGCGCGCGTGGCGAGCGCAGGATGGACTGGACCGCGTCTTCGTAGGCGGCGATGTCGGCGCCCCGGAAGCGGTAGATCGCCTGCTTCGGGTCGCCCACGATGAACAGGCTTCCGGGGCGGGCGGTCTCGCCCGGCGGCTCGGCGATCAGGAACACGATCTCGTACTGCAGCGGGTCGGTGTCCTGGAACTCGTCGAGGAACAGCAGCTGGTAGCGCTCGGCGACTGCACGCCGGACTTCGGGGTGATGCGAGAGCAGATCGCGGGCCAGCACCAGCAGCGCGTCGAACGGCAGCACGCCGCGGCGGCGGGCTTCGTCCCGCACCTGCCGCGCGAAGGGCTCGACCAGCGCCAGCGCTTCGCGCAGCAGCTCGTCGTCGATCTTGCGCAGCTTCTTGAGCAGCTTCAGCAGCTCGGCGGCGAGCTCCGTAGCCTCCGGGCATTTCTTCGCCTCCGGTGCCCGATCGAGCATCAGCCCGCGGATCCCCCTCGAGCTCTGGAAGTCCGCCTGCTCGAGCGCGCCGCGGAAGGCTTCTGCGCCGCCCTCGCACAGCGTGACGAGGAGGGGGCGCACGGCGGAGACGTAGCTCTCGGGTCCTTGAGCCGGTGGCGGTGCGATCGAAAGCGCGTCGATCGCGGCGACCGCCCGCTCGAGCGTAGCGCCGAGCACCTCTGCGACGCCTGGAAGAGGCCGGGCGAGTGACTCGTCGGAGACGGCGAAGCTCGCTGCCGCCCGTGCGAGGGTCTCGAGCTCGCGCAGCGCCAGGAGATCCAGCACGCGCGCGAAGCGCTCGGCGCGGGCGCCTTCGAGGCCCTCGGTGCCCGAGAGGAAGCGCTCCCACAGCTCGCCGACCAGCTCGTCCCACGCACCGCGGGTGTCGACAGAAAAGTCGGGATCCACTCCCGCCTCGATCGGGTACCGCCGCAAGAGCCGCGCGCAGAAGCCGTGGATGGTCGTGATCTCGGTCTCGGCGAGCGCGCGAAGCCGCGCCTCGGCGCGCTCCGCGATCTGCGCGAGCGCGAGCCCCGGCCGCGCGCGCAGCCAGCCGAAGGCACGGTCGGCCTCCTCGCCGGGGTCGTGCGGCACGGCGTCGAGCCGGCCACCCGCGCGAGCGCCCAGCCGCACCAGCGCGGCTTCGAGCCGCTTGCGCATCTCGGCGGCAGCCTTCTCGGTGAAGGTGATCGCCGCGAACGCCTCGGGCGCGAGGTCCTGCTCGATCGTCTGGCACAGCAGGCGCTCCACCAGGAGGCTCGTCTTGCCGCTGCCTGCGCCCGCGACCACGACCAGGTTCTCGCCGAACTCGTGGGCAGCCCGCTCGCGCGCCTCCGCGTCGCTCACGAGCTCTGCCCCGACAGCGCGAGATAGGCGGCCGCCCGGTCGCTGGCGCGCACGCGCGCCGCGCTCTGCGGGTGCTGGATTCGACACGCCACGGTGTAGGGGCAGGTGCGGCAGGCCTGCTCGGGTTTGCGGTTCGCGAGCGGGAAGAAGCCCGTGCTCAGGAGCTCGGCGATCGCGCCGAGCGCTGGGCCCGACAGCCGCGCCAGCTCCGCTGCCGGAGCGAAGCGCTCTTCGTCGCGATCGCGGTCGCGGTCCCGCTCCGGGCGGAGCGGCACCGTCAGCGTCTCTCCCCGCACCGGGCTCGGCTCTCTCCTGGCGACCAGCTGCGCGTAGATCGGGATCTGCAGCGCGAGCCCCCGCGCCACGCCCTTCGGGTCCAGCGGTCGATCGAATTGGCGGCTCGTCTTGTAGTCGCCGACGCGCAGCTCGCCGTTCGCGAGCCGCGCGATCCGGTCGATCTTGCCCCGGAGCGACAGCGTTCTGGCGCCGGCAGGCAACGCGCCTTCGATCCGCTGCTCAGAGAGAAGCTCCACCACGCCCTGCACCAGCAGCGACGCGAGATCGCGCTCGAGGAAGTCGACGAGCGCGCGCTGGATCGTGTCTCTGAACGCGCGCCAGGCGGTCGGGTGGCGCTCGCGCACGCGCGCGCGCTGCCCGGCTTCGAGCTCGACCAGCACCGGGCCGACCAGCGCGCGCGCCCGCTCGAGCGCGGCAGGGAACGTCGTCCCGGGTGCGAGCGCGCCGCCTTCGAAGAGCTCGTCGTAGATTCGTTCCAGCGCGCGGTGTACGAGCTCACCCGCTTCGCTCGCCTCGAGCTCGTCCGGGGAACGCGGCTGGAGAGGGTCGGCGCGGTAGATTCGCTCGAACAGCCCGCGCAGCGGGCATTGTCCGAGGAGCTCGACGTCGCTGGGGAACAGCTGCGCGGGCAGCGCGAGCGCGTCGCCGACTTCGCCGTCGTAGGGCAGGGCCTCCGCATCC
>Ga0318557_10000450_pt1 | contig 10740 bp, 10 predicted proteins | sample GRESIP065b5f19_FD_203497 | JGI IMG/M metagenome (GOLD analysis project Ga0318557, IMG submission 203497) | Tropical soil microbial communities from Luquillo Experimental Forest, Puerto Rico - GRE.SIPMG.065b5f19 | ecosystem: Environmental > Terrestrial > Soil > Tropical forest > Bulk soil... | reverse complement strand
CCGCTAGTCTCCGCGGGTTGCGATCCACCCCACGGCCCGGCGGGAGCGGGCTGATCCGCATCGTCGTTCTCGCCGGCTTCCGTTTCGCTCGGCGCTGGCAGCGCGAGCGGGCCGGGGTCGTGGCCGCCGGCGAATTTCACCAGCGCCGCCACGCGCGCATCGACCGGCGGATGGGTGTCGAAAATATTGGAAAATCCCTCGCGCGGATTGTCGATGCACATTTCCATGACCGCGGAGGTCGCGCCCGGAAGCTCGCCGCGGCCCTCGATCTTGCGCAGCGCCGAGATCATCGCGTCCGGGTTCTTGGTGAGCTCGACCGAGCCGGCGTCGGCCAGATATTCGCGTTTGCGCGAGAGCGCGAAGCGGATGACGATCGAGAGCATCCAGGCGACCGCGATGAGCACGAGGGCGATGAGGATCGCCACTCCCGCGCCCTTGCGATCGCCGCCGCCGCGTCCGCCGCGCCAGCTGAACCCGCCTTGGAACAGCAGGCGGAAGACGAGCTCGGCGAAAAACCCGATCACGCCAGCGATGATCACGGCGATCACCAGCATGCGCACGTCGCCGTTGCGGATGTGGGTCAACTCGTGGCCGAGCACCGACTCGATCTCGGCGTCGTTGAGCGCATTGATGAGGCCCGTGGTGACCGTGATCGAGTATTGCTTGTCGTTCATGCCGGCGGCGAAGGCGTTGAGGCTGTCGTCCTCGATCACCTTGAGCTTCGGCGTGGTGATGCCGCGCGAGATGCAGAGGTTCTCGAGGAGGTTGTAAAGCCGCGGCTCCTCGTGCCGCGTCACCTCGCGCCCGCCGGTCACCGCGTCGATCATGCTCTGATGGAATTTGTAGGCAATGAAGATCCACAGCGCCGTGCCGAGCGTCGCCCAGGGCGCGGCGTAGAGCGCATCGCTCAGCGCGCGGCGCAAGAGCACGTCGGACGGGGCGTCGATGGTGAGCGCCTCGCCGGCGAGCGCCCCGGCGTAGACCAGGAGATAGACGAGGAAGAACAGGCCGATGAGCAGCGCGATCGATCGCCGCTTGTTCGACTGGATGTGGGTGTAGAGTCCGTAGGCGGCCATTGCCGGCTCAACGTCTTGCTGCGCTGGTGCCGCAACCCCTCATGGGTTCGAGACGCCTCGCTTCGCGACGCTCCTCACCATGAGGGATTGCGATTTCCGACCTCATCCCGAGGAGCAGGCCGAAGGCCTGCGTCTCGAAGGATGGGTCGGCCATTTTGCTATCCATTACAGCATCAAAACTTCACCTGCGGCGCCTGCTCGAGCACCTTGCGCTCCTCGACGCCGACGTCGAAGAAATCCCTCGGCGCAAATCCGAGCGCGCCCGCGAGCAGCACGGCGGGGAACTGTTGGATGCCGGTGTTGTATTCCTGCACCGCGTTGTTGAAGAAGCGGCGCGCGGCGGCGATCTTGTTCTCGATGTCGGAGAGCTGGGCCTGGAGCTGCTGGAAGTTCTGGCTGGCCTTGAGATCGGGGTAAGCCTCGCTCAGGGCGAACAGTTGCCGCAGCGCTCCAGTGAGCGCGTTCTCGGCCGCGGCCTGGGCGGCGACCCCGCCCGACTGCGCCGCAATCGCGGCGTTGCGCGCCTGCACCACGGCTTCCAGCGTGCCGCGCTCGTGACCGGCATAGCCTTTCACCGTCTCGACCAGGTTGGGAATGAGGTCGTGGCGCTGTTTCGTCTGCACGTCGATGTCGGAGAAGGCCTGGTTGACCCGCTGGCGCATGGCAACGAGCCCGTTGTAGATCGTGATGATCCACAGCACGAGCACGACGATCACGCCGATGACGATCCAGGTGACGACGGTGGAGGACATGGAAAGCGTCTCCTCGGAAGGCGAAGGTTTATGGCCGGCCTCAATCTATGGCGCGGCAGGGGCGAAGGGAAGCGGCGCAACCCGTGCGGCGCCCGCGGAACGCGGCGGCGCGCAAATCGTTGGCTTAAACGGAACAGTGCGTGGTGCCGCCACGATGAGGCGATCATGACGATGACGGTCCCGGTGGCGGCGCCCGCGCCCTCGCAAGCAAGCGCGGCGATCGTCGCGACCGATATCCCGGCGCGGCTCGACCGGCTGCGGTGGGGCCGCTTCCATACCCTCGTGGTGGTCGCGCTTGGCATCACTTGGATCCTCGATGGCCTCGAGGTGACGCTCGCCGGCGCCATCTCGCCGGCGCTGAAGGAAAGCCCGCAGCTTCAATTCTCCAACGCCGACGTCGGGCTTGCCAGTAGCGCCTATCTCGCCGGCGCGGTGCTGGGCGCGCTGTTCTTCGGCTGGCTCACCGACCGGCTCGGGCGCAAGCGGCTGTTCTTCATCACGCTCGCGGTCTATCTCATCGCCACCGCGTCGACGGCGCTGTCCTGGGGCCTCGCGAGCTTCGCGCTGTTTCGCTTTTTCACCGGCGCCGGCATCGGCGGGGAATACACCGCCATCAATTCGGCCATCCAGGAGCTGGTGCCCGCGCGCTACCGCGGCTGGACCGATCTCGTCATCAACGGCAGCTTCTGGATCGGCACCGCGCTCGGCGCCGCGGGCTCGATCGTGCTGCTCGATCGCAACGTGCTGGCGCCGGATCTGGGATGGCGCGCGGCGTTTCTGATCGGGGCCGTGCTCGGACTCGTCATCTTCCTCATGCGCCTGTGGCTGCCGGAATCGCCGCGCTGGCTGATGACGCACGGCCGCGTCGCGGAGGCAACGGCGGTGCTCGATCGCATCGAGGCCGAGTTCCGCGCCCGCGGCCACGACATCCCTGACGAACCGCTGCCGGTGATCCGGCTGCGCGCGCGCCGCTTCACCCCGCTCACCGAGGTCGCCGACACGCTGTTTCGCGTCGAGCGCCGGCGCACGCTGGTGGGCTTGAGCCTGATGGCGGCGCAGGCGTTCTTCTACAACGCGATCTTCTTCACCTATGCGTTGGTGCTGACCGATTTCTACGCCATCCCCGCCGATCATATCGGCTGGTATCTGTTGCCGTTCGCAGCCGGAAACTTCCTCGGCCCCGTGCTTCTGGGCCGCCTGTTCGACACCGTCGGGCGCCGCCCGATGATCGCCACGACCTATGCGCTATCCGGGGTGTTGCTGGCGGGCGCCGGCTACCTCTTTGCCGTTGGCGTGTTGTCCGCGACCGGCCAGACCATCGCCTGGATGGTGATCTTTTTCTTCGCCTCGGCGGCGGCGAGCTCGGCCTATCTCACGGTGAGCGAAACCTTCCCGCTCGAAGTGCGGGCGCTGGCCATCGCATTCTTCTATGCGCTCGGCACCGGCATCGGCGGCGTGGCCGGGCCGTGGTTGTTCGGCGCGCTGATCGATACCGGCTCGCGCTGGAGCCTCTTCGGTGGCTACCTCGTCGGCTCGGTGCTGATGCTCGCGGCGGCGTTGATCGCGGCGCGCTACGGGGTTGCCGCCGAACGCAAGCCGCTGGAAAGCGTCAGCCGCCCGCTCGCCGCCGCCGATTGAAAGGCGTCGCGGCCAAACATTTGCGCCAAGTTGTAATTTGAGCAAATAGACGCTGAATCGCGTATACCGGTGGGGATGGACGCGAGCACATATGGCGGCGAAGGCGACATGTCGGCGCGCAAGCGCGACACCCGCCGCCTCGCCGACGCGAGCGCGCCCGAGCGCAGGAAATGGCTCGCGCGCGCCGCCTTCTTCCACCAGGAGGATCTGCGCTACCTCAAGTTCCTCATTCCCGAAGGCGCCCGCGTGCTCGAGCTCGGCTGCGGCACCGGCGACCTCCTCGCCGCGCTCAAACCGTCGTTCGGCGTCGGCGTGGATTTCAGCGCCGGCATGATCGCGCAGGCGCGCCATGCGCATCCCGATCTCACGTTTTTGGTCGGCGACATCGAGGACGCCGCTTTCGTTCGGTCCTTGCCCGGCCCGTTCGACGTCATCGTGGTGGTCGACACGCTCGGCGCGCTCGACGATTGCCAGGCGATGTTCGCGAACCTGCACGATTTGTGCACGCGCGAGACCCGCGTCGTGGTCGGCTACTTCTCGCACTTGTGGTATCCGGCGCTGAAATTGGCCGAGGCGACGGGCATGAAAATGCCGCAGCCTCCGCAAAACGTGCTCTCCCGCGCCGATGTGCGCGCGCTCGCGGCGCTCGGCGATTTCGACGCGATCAAGGACGAAACGCGCGTGCTCTCGCCAGCGCGGCTGTTCGGGCTGGGGCGCTTGGTCAACCGCTTCCTGGCGCCGTTGCCGCTCATCGGCAGCCTGTGCCTGCGCCATTTCACCGTTTGCCGCTCGCTGCGGCGATCCGCCGAGGTGAGATCCGTCACGGTCGTCATTCCCGCGCGCAACGAGCGCGGCAACATCGAGGCGGCGGTCAAGCGCATCCCCCGCTTCGTTGAGGCGCTCGAAATCATCTTCGTCGAGGGCCACTCCCGGGACGGCACCTGGGAGGAGATCGAGCGCGTCGCCGCCGCTTATCCCGATTGCAACATCAAGGCGATGCGCCAGTCTGGGACGGGCAAGGGCGATGCCGTGTTCGCCGGCTTCGACGCCGCGCGCGGCGACGTCCTGATGATCCTCGATGCCGATCTCACCATGCCGCCGGAGCAATTGCCGAAGTTCTGGGACGCGATTTGCTCCAGCAAGGGCGAGTTCGTGAACGGCTCGCGGCTCATTTATCCGATGGAGCAGGAGGCGATGCGGGTCCTCAACCTCATCGCCAACAAGGCCTTCTCGTTGCTTTTCACCTGGTTATTGTCGCAGCGCTTCACCGACACGCTGTGCGGCACCAAGGCGCTGCGGCGCTCTGACTATGCGCGCATCAAGGCCGCGCGCAGCTATTTCGGGGAGTTCGATCCGTTCGGGGATTTCGAGCTGATCTTCGGCGCGTCGAAGCTCGGCCTCAAGGCGGTCGAGATTCCCATCCGCTATGCCAGCCGCACCTACGGCGAGACCCAGATCTCCCGCTTCCGTCACGGCTTCATGCTGCTGCGCATGGTGTTGTTCGCGTTCATGCGCATCAAGGCGATGTGATGGAGCGGGACACATCCGCTCAGCTCGCGGATCGCCGCGGCGTGTGGGATCGCAAGCCGGTCCTGCGCCTCGTCTACGAGGATTTCTACGATCGCATTGCCGCCGCCTGCCGGAGCGGCCGCACCATCGAAATCGGCGGCGGCATCGGCAACCTCAAGCGCCGGCTGCGCGAGGTGGTCGCCACCGATATCCAATCCGCGCCGTGGCTCGACTGCGTCGCGGATGCCCAGCGGCTGCCGTTCGCGGACGCCTGCGCGGCCAATATCGTCATGGTCGACGTGCTGCACCATCTCGAATTTCCGCTCGTCTTCTTCCGCGAGGCCGCGCGGGTGCTGCGGCCGGGCGGGCGCGTGCTCATGGTGGAGCCGGCGATCACCTGGGGCAGCACGGTCTTCTACCGGCTCTTTCATCACGAGCCCGTCCGCGTCTCGGCCGATGTGCTCGCGGACGGCAGCCCGGACCCGCGCCGCGACCCTTACGACTCCAACCAGGCGATCCCGACGCTCCTCGCCACCCGCGACCGCGACCGCTTTCATCGCCTCTGTCCCACGCTGCGCATCGCAGGCGTGCAATGGTTCGCGCTCGCGGCCTATCCGCTGAGCGGCGGCTTCCAACCCTGGAGCCTGATCGGTGAAGGCCTTGCGCGCCACCTCATACGCCTCGAACGCGCGCTCGAGCCGGCGCTCGGTCGCTTCACGGCGTTTCGAATGCTGCTGACGGTCGAGAAGGCGGCGGCCAGAACTGCGGCGCGTTGCGTCGAGTGACGTGGAGAATCAGCCGGCTCCGAGCCGCTCCGCCGTCGTATCCGTCCGCGCGTCGTTCGGGCTCTCACGCCAGTCGCGAGCGCTGGGCGCGGGCGCGAACGAGGACGGTGGGCACTCCGTCGTCTCGCCGGCAGCCGCCGCGGCCGAGGATTCGTATCGCCTTGCCGCGCTGAGCCATGAATCCCGAAACCTAAGGAAAAGCTCGCGCGTCTCTTTGTCGGTGGCTTCTTGCGCGCGTGCGGCGCACTCGGCCGCTTTCTGCCGGCAATATCCGATCTTTTGCCACATGACGGTTCCCCCTTCGGAGCCTGCTGCGCGCTCGAACTCCCCCGGCAGGAGCCTCGAGAACGAACTCGCGGGATGCTCCATCATGTTAAGTCGCGAGGAGGGCTTTAAGTTCCAGCGAGTAAGGTGGGCAAAGCGAAGCGTGCCCACGCGTGAATCGGCATGCCGGGAAAGACGCGTGGGCGCGGCGCGAAGTCGCGCCTTTGCCCACCCTACGCTTCTTCTGAGAATGGCAAATCGTGGGTGGAAACCGAAAGCGTGGCTGCGCGTTCTATCCTCCCGGGGAAACGAGCGTAGAGTGCGAGTGCGTTATGAAGGATGAACTCACGACAATTCTGGACGCCATGCGCGCCGCCCAAGCCGAGCTCGCGGACTATCTCGCGTCCGCCGATCGCAACGCCGAACTGACGATCGCCAAGCTCGTGGGCATTCTCGACCGTCGCGACGTCGTCAGGGCCATGCGGTTGCTGCGCGCCTTGGAGCGCCCAGGCGGCGCGCCGCAAAGAGCGTTAGCCGAGGCGAGTTGACGCGGTTCACCGGCAAGAGGCTTTGCGAATCAACTTTCTATTTTCTGCGATGCCGCATGAAAAACCCCGCCTAGAGGCCACACCGGCGGGGTTTGACAACCGGTCGCCGAGGGCTGGGCGCCCCCCGCCGGTGTCACGCCGACAAACATGGCAGCCAAAACCTCCGCCGTCTGCCCGGTCTGCGACTCAAGCCGCGTGAAAATCTCGTAAAAGCAAGGTGGGCGCCCGGAACGTCAGGCGCGCTTCCGCGTTGCGGTAGATCAGCGCAGGGGGCCCGATGGGGCGATCCGACGAGTACCGACGCTACGCCGCGGAGTGCTTAGAGATGGCGAGCGTCATCCATGACCCGAAAGCTCGGGCCACCTTATTGCTGATGGCGCAGGTGTGGCTGCGCCTGGCAGGCCGGGGCGAGCTCCAAGACGCAGAGGAGGCCGACGCGGATCAGGGCAGCGCGTGAGAGGCTTCTTCGTCAGCCTCGGTGGCGAGCTTGTCCCAGGCTCGAGCCATGTCCTCCATGATCTTGCGATGCCGCTCGGTCTGGGCGTCTCGCGCCAGCCGGCGGCATTCCTGCGCAAATCTCCGGTATTCCGTTGCTGTTTCCATGCCGGAATAACCGGCCGCTCAAGCGCGCCGTTCCGGATGCATGGAGGTCATGCCGGCGGAACCGTTTCGCCTGCAACAGCTAGAGCACGATTGTGTGCCGTGAAATCAATACAAGCGGAGGCAAAGCAAAAACCCCGCCGAGTGGCCGGGGCGGGGTCCTGAGACCCGCAACCACTCCGGGCGAGGAGACGCGGCTGAGGGTCCGGCCATTTCAATTCGCTCGCGCGCGCTAGGTTCCACCCGCGCGTGCGTATTTATTTAGTGGGGGGGGCCGGAAACACCTTATCGAGGTTGTGGCGGACCACGGCGTAGCATTCACAAGAAATGTCTTCGAGCGCTGGCCGATCGAGGATGTGGATCAGGCCGCGGCGGTAACGGATGAGGCCGGCGCTCTGCAGCAGGCGGGCCGCGATCGTCACCGTGGTGCGGCGCACGCCCAGCATCTGCCCGAGAAATTCCTGCGTCAGCGGGATCGCATCGCCGTCGACGCAATCGTGCGTTTGCAGCAACCAGCGGCAAAGCCTGGCCTCGAGCGCATGGAGCGCGTTGCAGGCGACCGACTGTTGAACTTGCGCCAGCAACAGATCGTTGTAGCGCACGACGAGGTCGCGAACGGCTTGGCTTTCGTTGGCAGCCGCACGAAACTGCGTAGCCGAGAGCCACGCGGCCGCGCCCGGCAATTGAACGACCGCCCTGCCGAAGGTCCATCGTGCGCCGAGGCCCGCGCTCGCGCCGATGACGCCGCCGCGTCCAATGGTGGCGGTTTCGACCGTCGCGCCGCTCTGCATGACCGCCACCAGCGAGACCATGCCGGTGTGGGGGAAATAGACGTGCTCGATCTCTTCCCCCACGTCGTGCAGCATCACGCCGCGCTCGAGAGCAATCATGCGCAGATGCGGCGCCAGCAGGGAAAAGTCATGCGGCGGCAACGCCGCCAAGAATCGGTTGGGCTTGCCTTGCTCGAGCTGGCGGGCAACAGGGGTCGTGCCGTACGGCATCGATGGCGCTCCTGCTCTAAGGCGCGACGCGCGCGTCAAGCAAAATCAGGTGAAAATTGCCTTTACCGATAGCGCCCTGCGTTCAGCGTATCGATCGGATGTACAATTGATCTATGTTCAAAAAGTTCCGATGACGGCGCTGCGGCGGCATCGGACGAGACTCTATCACCCGCCCGGTACGACGACCAGATGCGGGGGGAGAATGCCGCCGCAGCTTGTTTGCGAGGCGGTGCGCGTCAACGTCGTCCGCTGGTGGCGGCTGTCGTGGCTGGCCGGATTGGCACCAACTCGGGCCGTTCGGCGCGAGGCTCGTGGGTATCCGGCGTCACGACCTCGAGGGCAGGATGGCCTATGGGCATACGCAGGAATTCGCCCCCTTGGTCCGCCACCTGCAAGAACCAGCTCGCCCAGCGCCGCGGATTGCCCGCGACCTCGGGACTGGACAGGTCGCGGATGACTGCCAACGCCTCTGCGCGGGCGGCCGACCGGTTCGGCAATTCGACGCCTTCGTCGTCCGGCACGGTGCGATCGCCGAAGCTGAGATGGAAGAAGTAGAGCGGCATGACCCTTCTCCGTTTTAACAAGGAAAACGGACGGCTTTATTTCGTTCCATCGCGCGTCAGCACGCAAGCTTAAAAATAGGTCGCGCTGAGTCGTCGATCGAACAGACGCCAGCCGCGAGCGGCATATCATCAAGGTTCCGGGATGCTGACAAACAGAGAAGGCAGGTCGATGCGATCGAAATCCGACCACGCATGGCGGATGGCGGCCGAGTGCGCAAAGCTTGCGCAGGGCGCCGACGAGAAAGACGAGCGCGACTTCTACGTGAGGATGCGCGACTCCTGGATCACGGTGGCAAATCGCTACGAGTTCCTTGACGCCGTCGACGAGCAGGGCGCGCCGGCCGAACGGCCTCGCAGTGCCGCCGGGCAATACATCCCTCACCCCGTGAGCCGCAGCCTGGACCGGCGACGAGGATCGGCTTCGCGCCAAGGACGGTGACATCGCGGCCGCGAAGCCCTGGATTCCCGGCATAAACGCGTTCACGCGCGTCCATAGCCCGTCGAAGACGGGCGTGAACGCCCTTAACGACGCGCTATGCGCGGGAATGAGCGGAGTTTGCGGCTTTAGACGTCAGTCCCGCGATGCGCTCGTTTCACACCGCCTCGCGCAGCTTCACCGCGCCTTCGAGGTCGACCGAGACGAGTTGCGACACGCCGCGTTCGGCCATGGTGACGCCGTAGAGCCGGTTCATGCGCGCCATGGTGATCGGATTGTGGGTGATGATCACGAAGCGCGTGTCGGTCGAACGCGTCATCTCGTCGAGCAGGTCGCAGAAGCGCTCGATATTGTGATCGTCGAGCGGCGCGTCGACCTCGTCGAGCACGCAGATCGGCGCCGGATTGGTGAGAAACACCGCGAAGATGAGCGCAAGCGCCGTGAGCGCCTGCTCGCCGCCCGAGAGCAGCGACAGCGTCGCCGGCTTCTTGCCCGGCGGCTTGGCGATGATTTCGAGGCCCGCTTCCAGCGGGTCCTCGTGCTCGATCAGCTGCAGCTCCGCGGTGCCGCCGCCGAACAGCTCGGTGAACAGGTGCTTGAAGTGGTTGCTCACCATCTCGAAGGAGGCGAGCAGCCGCTCGCGCGCTTCGCGGTTGAGGTTCTGGATGCCCTGACGCAGCCGCTTGATCGCTTCGACCAGGTCGTCGCGCTCGGTCGCGAGCGAGCCGTGCTGGGTCTCGACCTCGCGCAGCTCTTCCTCGGCGCGCAGATTGACGGCGCCGAGCCGCTCGCGGTCGCGGCGCAACCGTTCGAGATCGGCTTCGACCTCGGCGACGTCGGGCAACGCCTTGCTGGGGTCGATGCCGGCAAGGTTTGCGACCTCGGCGGGCTCGACTTCGAGCATGTCGCGAATCTCGTGGGCGACGTCGCCGAGCCGGCGCTTGCCGCCTTCGAAACGCTCTTCCGCGCGCGCGGCCTCCTCGCGCGCCGCGCCCATGGCTTCGAGCGCGGCACGCGCGGCGCGGTCGGCCTCGGCGAGCGCGTTCTCGCCCTCGGCGAGCTGATCGGCGGCGGCGCGGCGTTCCGCTTGCGCCGTTTCGATCTCGCCGATGAGCGCGCGCCGCTTCTGTTCGAAGGTGCGCGGGGCATCCGCGAGGCTCGCGCGCTCGGTCTTTGCCTCCTCGACGCGCGCTTCGAGCGTCGTGATCTGCGCAGCCGCGCCGTCGTTGCGTGCGCTCCAGGCTTGGTGATCGGCGGCGATCGCGGCGAGCCGCCGCGCCGAGATCTCCGCTTCGCGCGCCAGCGCCTGCGCTTCCGCGCGCACCTCGGCGAGACGCGCGCGCTGGCCTTCGATCTCGCCGCGCGCGCCGGCGAGTTGCGTCTCGATTTTCGCGGCCGGCGGCAGCGCTTTGAGCGCGCGCTGCGCCTCCTCGCGCCCGGCGGTCGCCTCGTCGCGGTTCGCCGTCAGTCGCGCCGCCGCCTCGCGCAGCGCCGAGAGGCGCGCCGCGTTGCGGCTCGCCGCGCGCTCGGCCTCGGCGTGTTGCTCGCGCGCGGCCTGCGACTCGTGC
>Ga0318557_10000448_pt1 | contig 10760 bp, 8 predicted proteins | sample GRESIP065b5f19_FD_203497 | JGI IMG/M metagenome (GOLD analysis project Ga0318557, IMG submission 203497) | Tropical soil microbial communities from Luquillo Experimental Forest, Puerto Rico - GRE.SIPMG.065b5f19 | ecosystem: Environmental > Terrestrial > Soil > Tropical forest > Bulk soil... | reverse complement strand
CTTTTGGAATAGATACGGGTATCGCTTTTCCGTTCGGCTGTCAATGAATTCCGCGCGCTCTTCGGGTGTCATGTTGGCCCACCATGCCTTCATCTGCGCACTCGCAGCCGGGCCTTTGCGCGCGTTGGCTTCTTTCAGTCTGGCGGAGTTTTTTAGCACTACCGAGATACGCCTACCGCGCGCAGCGCGCTCCTCGGCTGTGTAATTTGACCAAGACTGATTGGCCTTCAGCGAACCTTGGCTCATTCGTTGCCGGCTTTCGTCGGTTCGATTGGCAATGATGCGCTGCCGGATCGCCTCTTTCCCCGCCTCGGTCATGTCGGGTGTGAAGGTGTTCCACGGCTTGGTGCCGGGTTTGATCCAATTCTCGGCGACGCGCTGGGCGCCTTCGGCTGACCAGTTCTTGCGCTTGCCCTTTTGAGCGGCGCTCATCTTGCGCAGCTCTTCTTCGGTGTGGGGTCTGCGGCCTTTAGCGAGGGCGGCGAGCTGGTTGGCGTTTAGCGTCTCGACGCCATCACCGCCTTCGGTGCGATTGGCAATGGTCAGACCCGCGTCGCGGAACGCCTCTATCCACGCGTGCTCGGCGATGCGCCATTCAGAGGCCTCGACCACTTCGAGGATGATTGCGTCGATGCGGCCTTTGAAAACCCGCCGGTGCTCATTGAGCCGGCGCTGCAGGTTGGTGGTTCGGCCGACGTAGAAGATGTCGCGGCCGGGCCGCTGCAGCCCGTAGATCACAATGTGCTTTGTCATGCCGGAGTATGGCGCGGATTGCGCCGCTTCCGCCATGGGAAAGCACGGTTAATTCAATTTTCATTTCATTGAGGCATTCCTATGGTTGCAATGCTGGCGCCGCCAGGCTTCGCCAATGGCTCATCGGTCAAGGTTCTGTCCGGCACGACCTATACCGTCGACACCAACGGATTTGTGTCGGTCACCTCGATGGTCGACGCTGTCGCCCTGCAGAACATGGGCTTCTACCAGATCGCCGGCGGCCGCAACAATTGGACCGCGACGGTCGATCCGGTGGTCGGCAACGACACCACCCAGGATTACGCGTCGGGCTCGCTGTGGATCAACACCACCGCCTCGCCCAACCGCGCCTGGATTTGCGTCAGCAACGGGACCGGGGCCGCGGTATGGCTGCAGATCTCGATCGGCGCGCTGATCGCGACCGCCAACTCGGCGACGATCGCCGGTCTGACCTTGAGCGGGCTGTTGACCCATTCGGCCTCGACCGGGGTGACCGCGTTTTCGGGTGGCGGCCAGGCGAGTGCGACGCAGCTCACCAACGAGTTCTCAAACATCACGACGGCGACCGCGTCGTCGGCGCCTTACGACTCGGTCAAACCGAGTGCCGCGTCGGTGGCCGGGCAGAAGCGCTTTATCGCCAACAATGCGGCGAACCCGATCCAGTTCTTTGGCAATGGCAGCGAGACGGTCAACGGGTTTGCCAGCGGCACTGGTGTCACCTTGCCGGTCGGCTTTCTCGGCGATGTGTTCTGTCCGGTTGCCGGCACGTTGCAGATCAAGAACCTGCCGTCCTTCACCACGAACTTCGCGTACAACACCAACACCTCGACCGGCGGCACGACACTGACCGGGGCCAACATCGCCGGCGGCCAGCTCGACGTCACCCTGGCGATGACCGGCACCATGAGCGGCGACAGCAATGCGCAATTGCCGACCGTCGCCAATCTGGTCTCGGCGATCCCCAATGCGGTGGCCAACCAGCTCTACAAGTTGCGCGTCGTCAACGAGTCTTCCGCCAACCACGTTTGGACGATCACCACCAACACCGGCTGGACCCTCACCGGCACGATGACGATCGCGCAAAACACCTGGCGCGATTTCCTGCTGACCTTGACCACGCTATCGGCCGCCACCCTGCAGTCGCTCGGCACCGGAACCTACTCGTAATGAGCGCAAAAGCCGGGATCCGGCGCAGGGCGCAAGCCGTCCTGCGTCGACCCAAGGGGCTGCGCGCCCGGTACCGCACCAGCAGTGCGGCCGCCGGCAACCTCTTTGCCGGAAAGATCTCGAAGACTGCCAGGAAGTCCGGTGGGAAGTGAACCGGCTCGGCTTGCGGGGGAGTGAGGAATGTTGGCTGATCTCGATCCGCGCCGCCAGGCCATCATCGACGAAGCCAAGACCTGGATTGGCACGCGCTTTCACCACATGCAAGCCGTCAAGGGCGCCGGCGTCGACTGCCTCGGGCTGATCTACGGCGTCTACCGCGCGGTCGGGCTGATCGGCGATATCGCGATCCCATTCTACCGGCCCGACTACATGCACCACCGCGACGACGAGAGCTATCTCGAGGGGCTGCTGCAATACGGCCACCCGGTCGCGCACCCCGAAGCGGGCGATGTGGCGCTGTTCCGCTACGGCCGCGTCTACGCGCACGGCGCGATCGTCGTCGAATGGCCGCGGCTGATCCACGCCTTTGCCGAGCGCGGCGAGGTGTGCTGGGGCGATGGCGAGCAGGGCCGGCTGCTTGGCCGGTCGGTGAAATTTGTCTCGGCGCTGTAAGCCATGAGCCTGTTTCGCACGACCACGCCGTTCCTGCAGAACAATGCGTGGCAAAACCAGGCAGTCAACGCGCTGCGCTACAACACCTCGCAGATCGGCTCGGTGGTGCCGCTGATCTACGGCACGGTGCGCCAGCAGATCAATCTGGTGGCACTCGGCAACTATATGGGGCCGGGTGGCGGCAAGAAGGGCAAAGGGGTGGGACCCCTGCCGATCGGCGGCACCAACACGGTGCAGAGCGGCAAGGGCGGCGGCGGTGGCAAAGGCAAGGGCAGCAAGAAAGGCGGCGGCGATTTCTCGGTCGATGTCGCCTTTGCGCTGTGCCAGGGGCCGGTCACCTTTAATCCGAACAACCTCGTCTTTGCCAATTCGGCGGTCGAGGCGTTTAGCGCGACCGGGTCCGGCGCCGGCAAGGGTTCGAGTGGCAACCAGCTAAATTTTTACATCGGCACTGACGGCCAGATGCCCGATCCGACCTTTGCCGGCATCGGCTCAGGGATCAATTACTCGGGCACCTGCTATGTCACCGGCACACCAATGGATCTCGGCAAGTCGCCGGCGATCCCCAATCTCAGTTTTGAGATCAATGGCATCGAATACAACACCGGTGGGCCAAACTTCCCGGTCGACGCCAACCCCGGCAATGTCATCACCGATTTTCTGACCAACCCGCGCTATGGGGCCAATTTCCCGGCCGCACATCTCGACAATCTGCTGCCGGGTATGGGCACCAGCTTTGGCGATTATTGCCAGGCGGCAGGCTTCTTGATCTCGGTCTCGCTCGACGGCCAACAGAAAGCCGCGCAATGGCTCGAAGGGCTGTGCCGGCTGCTCAACAGCGCGATCGTCTGCTCTGGCGAACTCTTAAAGATCATCCCCTATGGCGATTTGGCGCTGAGCAACAACGGGGCCACCTGGACACCCAACCTGGTGCCGGTCTACTCGCTGACCGACAAGGATTTTCTGCCGTGGCATCCGCACCAGGACGGAGCCGAGCCGGAGGTCGGCCAGGACGATCCAATCATCGTCACCCGGACCAACCCGGCCGACGCGTTCAATTGGTATTCGATGGAATATCTCGACCGCGCCAATTTCTACAATTCGACGATCCTGGCGGTTTATGACCAGGGTGCGATCGACCAGTATGGATTGCGCATCGGCGACTCATTGCCCGGCAAGTGCTTTGCCAGCGCCACCTCGGCGCAGGTCTCGGCGCAGCTCATCCTGCAGCGCGCGCAATTCATCCGCAACACCCCGTACAAGTTTCAGATCGGCTGGGACAAGGCGCTGCTCGAGCCGATGGACCTGGTGCTGTTGACCGGCAGCGCCGGCGACTCCTACCTGGTCAATGAAGCGGTGCGGGTTCTCTCGATCGAAGAAAACGACAATGGCGATCTGACCGTCGAGGCCGAGAAGGTGCAAACCGGCACCGCGGCGCCGCCGCAAGGCGGCCCCGGCGCGGTCAATTTCTCGGCTCTGACGTTTCTACAAACCACCGGTTTCGCAGCGGGGGGCTTGACCGGCATCAGCAACTCGCCAACCGGAACCTTCTCGGTGTGGCTCAACCCGGGCGCCTTTGCGGACATGCCAGTTCTCAGCCCGCAATGCGTGATCCGCTCGACCAATATCGGTGGCTTGCCTGACACCACGGCCAACCCGGCCTTTGCGATCGTCATTTCTACGAGCGGCATGCCGATCTCGACCCCCGGACCGCTCTATGGGTTTGGCGGCACCGGCAGCCTCACACTCTTCTGGCGCGGCACCGGGCTCTATACGGATCAGCACCTCGAGATCGTCACCTTGCCGAATGTCGTCGTGCCCGACGGCAATTGGCACAATTTGTTTGTCGCGTGGGACATGAGCGGGCTGACGGCCAACGTCTATTGGAACGGCGTCTTGCAAGAGACCGCCGTCTACTCGGTGGCGAGCAGCGGCTTCGATGTCGGCTATTTGACCCAGACCGGTTGGTTTGTCTCGGGCGGCGGCAACACCTTCGGCATCGAGGAAACCTTTTACGGCTGCATGCAGGATCTGTGGTTTGACCCCGGGGTCAACCTCGGCGGTCCCGCGAAATTCATCACCGGCGGCCGAGCGGCCAATCTCGGCGCTACTGGCTCGGTCCCGACCGGCTCACCACCGATCCTGTTTCTGCATTATCAGCACGTCAAGACAAACGCCGTTCCACCGGCTGACCCGTACAACCCCAACCAGCCGGGGGTGAACTATTTCGGCAACAATTACGGCACCGGCGGCGACATGCTGATCTCCGGCGACTCGCTGGCGATCTGCGGCAGCAACCCGTATTGACATGGCATTACCTCCGATCTCCCCGAGCGGTGTGTCGACCGCGTTCATCTATCCGCGACAGACCACGAGCACGGGGACCGGCCTGACGCAGGTGCTGTCGGCAGCACCCGGCTTTACCAACCCGCCGATCATCTTTGAGCCGCCGTTTCCGCTCACCAATGGTGATCTCTTGGTGTGGATCATCGCCAGCGGGGCGAGCGTCAATTGGGGCGGCTGCACCGTCTATGTCAGCGTCGACAACACCACTTATGCGCCGATCGGCACGATCCTCGCCGGCGCCGTCCAGGGTCTCCTGACCGCGACTTTTCCATCGGGCGCCGATCCCGACACAACCAACACCTTGTCGGTCGATCTGACGATGAGCCGGTCGCAGCTGATCGCCGGCACGACCCAGGACGCCGATGATTTTCTGACCCTGTGCTATTGCGACGGCGAGCTGATCGCCTACAGTGCCACCACTCTGACGACCGCCTACAACTACAATCTCGGCACCTATATCCGGCGCGGCGTCGACAACACGACGATCGGCTCGCACGCCGCGGGCACGCAGTTCGGCCGCATCCTCGCCACGACGTTTTCGCAGCAATACCCGTCGAACTTTGTCGGCAAGACGCTCTACTTCAAGTTTCCGGCATTCAACACCTATGGCGGCGCTGTGCAAGCCCTCGCCGATGTGCCGTACTACACCTATACGCTGACCGGCATCGGCGCAAAGAACGCCAACAGCTGGTTCCAGTCGTTTTCGGTCGGCGGCAAGTTCTCCGACATGGTGCTCGACGAGTGGGACAACAACTACGAGATCTTTGACGTCCAGGCACCGGTCGCGCTGACCTTTCCCGCGAATTTTGCGACCAGCCCGACACCCGGCTGCGAGGTCGCAGCCGGGGGCCACCGTGACCTTGACCTTTCAGACGATCCACGCCGGCACCCCGACCACGGTCGGCACGATGACGATCGCCACCAGCGCGACCACCGGCAGCTATTCGGTATCGCCGGGGTTCACTGTGCCGGCCGGCGACCGGCTGCGCTGCTATGCGCCGGCCGCGGTCGACACCACGATCGTCGGCCTGTTCGGCACCATAGTCGGAACGCGCTGAGCCTCCCCGCCAATCGCCGCAAGGCCGCCACTGGGCGGCCTTTTTCATTTTTCGGAGTCCTTCATGTCGACTTTGTATGTCACCGAGGTCACCCACCTCGGCGTCGATGCGTCTGGCCAGGCTATCATGGCGCCGAGCATGCCACCGGCGCTCGAGCAGACCGTGGCGATCGCCGGTCAGTCGGCAGCCAGCAACGCCTTTGGCGGCACCACCCGGTTTGTTCAGATCCACACCGACGCGATCTGCTCGATTGCCTTTGGCACAGACCCAGCGGCAACCACGAGCAATCAGCGCCTGGCGGCCAATGAGACGCGGTTTTACAGCGTGACGCCGGGCATGAAGGTCGCCGTCATCACCAACACCTAAAGGAGGGACCCATGATGGGATCGCGTGGCGATGCGTCGCCGCAACTGGCGGCGCTGACCCTGCTCGCCGAGCTCGTCGCACTGCTGAAAGGTGCCGATGGCACTTTGGGCATACGTCTGGCCGAACTGCAGGCCGAGGAGGAGCGGGTTGCGGCCAACACCGCGGCACTCGCCAGCGCCGAGGCCGAGCACAGGCAGCGCACGCAGGCGCTCGAGGAGCGCCACGGCGAGCTCGATCAGCGCGAGGCTGCTCTGGTCGAGCGCGAGCAGGCCTGCGCGGCGCGTGTGAGCGAGGTCACACGCCGGCAGGCGAGCTTTGACGACCAGGCTGCAGCACTCGCCGCGCGCGAAGGCGCTTTGGTCGGCGAGCGCGAAAAGCTGGCGCAGAGCGCGCGCGAGTTTGCCGACACCTGCAGTGCCGAGCGTGCGGTGATCGCCGGCGAAAAACAACAGGCCAAGGACGAGATCGCACGCCAGCGGCAACAGGCGGCGACTGCGGCACAGGAAGCCGAGGCGGCCCATGCCGCCAGTATCCGGCGCATGCACGAGGTCGCCGACACCGAGATCGCCCGCCAGCAGCGCGAGCTGGTGCAGCGCGAGGTCGTTCTGGCAACGCGCGAGCAGGCCATTCGCGACCGCGCGGCCGAGCTGAGCGCCGTCCTCGGCTCCTAAGTCATGACGAGCGCGAATGCCGGCGGTGTCGTCCGCGAGGTCATTCGCGCCAATACCGGCACGGCGCGCGCCGGCGGGCTGGTCCGCGAAGTCATTCGCGTCAGCACCGGTCAGATCCGCATCGGCGGTGTCGTCCGCGAAGCGCTGGTCACTACCGGCGCCACCTCGCCGGCGACCCGTGCCATCGTCGACGGGGTGGTCCGCGAGGCCCTGGTCTTCACCGTCGGTCCGGCGCGGCCGGTCCCGCCCGGCCAGCAGAAAAAGCACCACGTCATCGAGGAGGACGATCGCCGGGCCGGGTATGAGGAGCCCGACGATTGGGCGTTCTTTATCCGCCGGCCGGCGACCCCGCTCATCGCAGCGCGCACGCGGTGGCGTCCTTGGGAGCACCACCTCGAAGTCGAGGACGCGGACGACGACAGCGCGCATCACTTCTTTCTCCATCGCGGCGGTGCGCCGCCGCCAGTCGTTGTCACTGGCGTCCGCAACACGCTGTTTGTTGCCAATCTCGGCCGCCTGATGGGTCGCGGCCCATAGGAGAGCGCCGATGGCTGTTCTGTTTATCGAAGGCTTTGACAAATACGGGCCGGCCAACACCGTCAGCGCCAACGTCACCGCCCTGCTCAACGATGGTGAGTGGACAAACGCTTCTGGTGCGATTTCTTATTCCATCGTTGCCCCCCTGAGCTCGACCGGCCAAGCGCTGCAACTCAATTATACCACCGGCTCGGTTGTGCTCTACAAGACACTGGCAACGACCTATAGCCGGATCATTGGCGGGATCAGGTTCAGCTCAAACCTCGGCGGATCAGCCAATGCCGGCCTCGGGTTTGCCAGCAGCGGTACGCAAGCCTGCACGATCACGATCAACTCGACCGGCGCGATCAGCCTGCGCACCGGCACCTATACCGGGACGGCGCTGGCGACCTCGTCATCGACGGTCAGCGCCAACAGCGCGCACTACCTCGAATGGGACATCACGATCGGCGCCTCGTCCGCCTACCAGGTGTGGCTTGACGGAGTTTCGGTGTTCAGCGGCACTGGCAACACCGGCAACAGCCAGACGACCATCAACCAGCTCAATTTCCTCGGCGGCACCATCGGCACCAATATCCAGTATGACGACCTCTATCTCTTCGATAACACCGGCGGCACCAACAACGCGGTGCTGAACACCAACCCGCGCATCGAGACGCAATTCCCAAACGCCGATTCCTCAGTGCAGTTCAGCTTTGGCGCGGCGATCCTCGGACAGGCTTATCAGGCGGTGGCCAGTGTCAACGCGCCCGGTGCCAATGAATTGTTTCTGCGCAAGTTCACCACCGGACCGACCGGTCAGCTCGCCTCGGTCGCCTGCATCCCGAATGCAGGCAGCGGCGCCAAATTCAAGGCGGTGGTTTATGCCGATAGTGCAGGGTCGCCGACCGGGTCGACCCTAGTCACCGGCGCCGAGGTCACCGGGACCACTGCAAACGCGACCTTGGTCAGCGCGTTCAGCAGCCCGCCGACCTTGTCGGCGAGCACCGCCTACTGGCTCGGGTTCATCACCGATACCTTTGTCCAGCTCAATCAAGTCGACGGCACAACGACCGGCGCCAAGGCCACCAACACTTATGGCTCGGGGCCGCCGACCAACCCGACAATGACGACCGGGCAACCCAGCTGGATCATCTATGGCAACATGACCGGGATCGCGGTCGATTGGTACGAGGTCGACGTCAACCCGCCACCGGGGGACATCTCTTACGTCTACGCGTCGAGCTCGGGCTATGAGGATCTCTATTCTTTCCCGGCGCTGACGACGACGCCAAACAACATCTACACGGTCGCGGTCAAAGGCAACATCAAGAAATCCGACACTGGCACCCGCACGATCGACCTCAGAATGAAATCAGGCGGCACCGACACTGGCGGCAGCAATCCCGGGCAGACGCCGGCGACGACTTACGGGTGGATGGACTCGTTTTTCGACACCGACCCAAACACCGGCGTCGCGTGGACGCCAACCGGCCTCAACAGCGCCGTCTCCGGCGTCAAGGTCGCTTCCTAAAAAGGGGCTTCGCATGGCGCTCTTGTTCTGCGACGGGTTTGACAAATATGGCCCGGTCGCCGGTGTGACCGCTACCATCCAGGCGGCGCTGCTGGCTGGCGAATGGACCAGTGCCAGCCTATCCCTGGCAAATATTGTCGCTGGGCTGAGCAACACCGGATACGCGGTCTCTTTCGGCGTCATCACCACCGCGCCATACAAGACTTTGGCCACGAGCTATTCGCGGCTGATCGGCGGCATTCGTATTCAATCGACGCTCGCCAGCGCCGGGGGGGTGACCTTTCTCGACAGCGCCACCAATCAATGCAGCATCACGATCAACACGACCGGTCTGATCTCGATCCGGACCGGCGGCACCAGTGGGACGGCGCTGTCGACATCGACCGTCTCGGTTAGCGCCAACTCGACCCACTACCTCGAATGGGACATCACCTTCGCGGCCTCCGGTGCCTATCAGGTCTGGCTCGACGGCGTGTCGCTGTTCAGCGGCACCGGAGCCACGAAGTCCAGCAGCAACAGTTCGGCAAATCAGTTCCAGCTGAACGGCACCAATATCATTTATGACGACCTCTATCTGTTCGACACGACCGGCAGCACCAACAACGCGGTATTGCTGACCAGCCCGCAGATCGAGACGCAGTTCCCGAACGCCGATTCCTCGGTGCAGTTCAGCTTTGGCGCAGCGATTCTCGGATCGGCTTATGCAACGGTGAGCACTACCGGCGCGCCCGGTGCCAATGAATTGTTTCTGCGCAAGGTCACCACCGGACCGACCGGCCAGCTCGCTTCGGTCGCCTGCATCCCCCAAGCGACCAGCGCCGGTGCCAATTTCAAATCGGTGGTTTATGCCGATAGTGCAGGGTCGCCGACCGGGTCGACCTTGGCGACCGGGACCCAGGTGACCGGCACCACCTCCGGCACGACGTTGACTAGCAGTTTTGCGTCGCCGCCGACCCTGTCGGCGAGCACCGCCTACTGGCTCGGGTTCATCACCGATACCTCGGTCAACCTCAGTCTAACCGACAACGCCACAGTGGCCGGCTCCAAGGCCGCCAACACTTATGGCTCGGGGCCGCCGACCAACCCGACAATGACGACCGGGCAGTCCAGCTGGCTCATCTATGGCAACATGACCGGGATCGCGGTCGATTGGTACGAGGAGGACATCAACCCGCCGCCGGGCGATATCTCCTACGTCTCGTCATCGACCTCGGGCAACGAGGATCTCTACTCGTTCCCGGCGCTGACCACACCCAACCCGGCGAACATCTATTCGGTCGTCGTCAAGGGCTACATCAGACGCACCGACAGCGGCGCGCGCACCGTCAGCATCCAGTGCAAATCGGGCGGGACCGACAGTGCCGCCACAACCGTCACACCCGGCACAACCTATGGCTGGATCGATGGAAATTTCGACACCGATCCGGCGACGTCTTCGGCATGGGGCGCGAGCGGGGTCAACAGCGCCACGTCCGGCTTCAAAATAGCTTCCTGAGAGAGCGTCTGTCATGGCGACGAGCGCCAATGCCGGCGGTCTCGTCCGCGAGGTCATTCGCGCCAATACCGGCACGGCGCGCGCCGGCGGGCTGGTCCGCGAAGTCATTCGCGTCAGCACCGGTCAGATCCGCATCGGCGGTGTCGTCCGCGAAGCGCTGGTCACCACCGGCGCCACCTCGCCGGCAACCCGTGCCATCGTCGACGGGGTGGTCCGCGAGGCCCTGGTCTTCACCGTCGGGC
>Ga0318557_10000434_pt1 | contig 10842 bp, 10 predicted proteins | sample GRESIP065b5f19_FD_203497 | JGI IMG/M metagenome (GOLD analysis project Ga0318557, IMG submission 203497) | Tropical soil microbial communities from Luquillo Experimental Forest, Puerto Rico - GRE.SIPMG.065b5f19 | ecosystem: Environmental > Terrestrial > Soil > Tropical forest > Bulk soil... | reverse complement strand
CATCAATGCCGCCCGCGCGATGGGGCTCGATGACGAGATCGGGTCTCTTGAAGTGGGAAAACTTGCCGACGTTGCCATTTTCGACCTCGATACACCGCATTCAACACCCGCAACCAATCCAGTTGCGAGTCTTGTCTATTCGGCCCGAGGACCGGACGCGCATACAGTGTTCGTGGAGGGCCGCGAGGTGGTCACTAATCATAAGCTCACGACTTTTTCCGATACCAAGCATCTGTTCGCGCGTGCACGCGCCAGGACTCAAGAGATCGTAACAAAGCCAGCCTGTTCGACCGGGCGGCATCGGCCTGGACCAAGCCGCTTCCGCAGCTAACCGAAAGGATCGCGACATCATGAAACAGATATCTCGAAGAAGGTTTGTGGCCAGGGTCAGCTCCGCAGGAATGGTTTTGCTCGCGGGCAGCAAAAGGGTGAGAGCGCAAGGACACGAAAAGCTGACCATCGGCCTGTCACCATTCATTAATCAGGCCACGATCTTTTTAGCCAATGAGCTTGGCTATTTTTCCAAGATGGGTTTGGACATCGACATGAAAATTTTCATGGATGGCGCCTTGGTGGTGGCGCCGATGCTGTCGGGTGAGCTTCAGATCGGAATCATGACCCCCAACGCAGGCTTCTTCAACTCGCTCTCTCGCGGTGGGCCACTCCGCGCCTTTCTTTGCAATGGCCAGGGCCGCCGCGGCCGCGCGGTCACCGCCCTTGTCATTCGCAGCGATCATTATGATGCCGGCATCAAGACGTTGGCGGATCTTGCGCGGATGAAAGGCAAGATTGCTGCAGTCGGGGCGGCAGGCAGCATCAACCAATATGGACTGGGTTCCGCTCTTAAGCTCGCTGGTCTCGATCCCGTGCGCGACGTGCAGTGGCAGACCTCGGTTCCTCAGCCGGACATTGTAAAACAGCTCGGGCAGAAGCAGGTTGATGTTGCGGAAATTACCTATCATCTCGCCTATCTCGCCCAAAAGGAGGGCTTCTGCCGAATCTTATGGTCACGCGACGAAATCCTGCCGGACTCTCAGGCGGCGATGCATACCGTTCGCGATGACATCTTGCAGGAAAAGAGAGACACAGTCGTAAAATACGCGATGGCGTGCATCCAGGCGGGACGTGTGTTCAATCAGGTCGCGGGTGATCCGGAAAAACATGCGGATATGCTCAAACTGATCGTCAAATCCATATTTCCGCGCGACGAGGCTTTGCTCAAAGCGGTCGCTCCACATTGGGAATGGATTGCCGAAGACGGCATGCCGAATGTCACTTCGATTATGGCCGAGCAGGATTTCTGGGCGGATACCTTCAAGACAGTCGAAACGAAGGTGCCGCAACAGCGCGTGGTCGAGCTCAGCATTGCGAAAGAGGCCGTGCAGCGGCTCAGCGTGGAAAGACCTTTCGGATAAATCGCTGGCTCATGAAACAAGTGTTAGGCTTCGGGTTTGGCCATTCACCCTCCCAGTTGACCGACAACAAGACAGAACAATGCATGTTCGCCCCTCGCACGTCACGCGGTAGCGTAGCGACTTGAAGTTAATTCAAGTCCGTCGAATGCGGCAATGGCCGTCGGGGTCACGCCGCGACCCGCGGGCGTCGCGAACTGAAACCGGCTATTCAGCTGCCCGTCGCCGCACTTGATGGCCGCCGGGCACCCTACGAAAGGCGATGTTGAGCCGGTTGGCGCCATTGATGGCGACGAGCGCCAAAGTCAGATTGACCAGTTCCTCTTCGGTGAACTGTTTACGCGCCTCCTCATAAACCTCGTCGGGCACTTGAGTGTCAGCGACTAAGGTGACCGCCTCGGTCCAGGCCAGTGCCGCACGCTCACGGTCGCTGTAGAATGGCGAATCGCGCCAGGCGTTCAACAGATAGAGCCGCTGCTCGCTTTCCCCGTCGGCACGCAATTCCTTCGTATGCATGTCGATACAGTGGGCGCATCCGTTCATCTGGGATGCCCGCAGCTTGACGAGCTCTAAAAGCGAACGATCGAGACCGCAGTTGCGCACGAACATGTGCAGAGCCTTCATGGCGTTCTCGCCTTGCGGAGAAGCTTTGCGGAAATCCAATCGAGCTTTCATTGCAGGCCTCCATCTCGCGAGATTCAATCTCTCGGTTCAAACAGCTTTTGTGCTTCGACGCGGCTGATCGAATGCTTCAGCACGTCGAAGCGACGGCTGACGTACAGCTCTTCCCCGATTTGCTTAATCACGATGCGCTCGAGCTGCGGCAGCGAGGTGTCCGGCCTGGCCACGATATTGACCGGCGCACCGTCGAGCGCCTGGGTCAACCGCGCGATGGTGCCAACATCGGCAAGACCGAACGGATAGATGCAATCCGCCCCGGCTGCCAGATAAGCCTTGCTCCGCCACACGGTCTCTGCCAAGCGGCTTTCCGGGTCGCCGATGTTCTTGAGGTAGAGATCGACGCGGGCATTGATGACCGCCGGCACCCCTGCCGCGTTCGCGGCTGCGCGCGCGACGCGAATGCGGGCACTGGCATCCTCGATCGCGCGGACCGGCCTGTCTGGAGAAGGCGTGCCATCCTCGATGTTGAAGCCGAAAACGCCTGCTTGCAGGATTTCGGCCACTCGCGTTCCCACCCGATCGGGCGTGTCGCCGTATCCCGCCTCGATGTCGGCGGTGACCGGCACACGAACTGCCCGCACGATCCGCGCAGTCGCCGCCACGACCTCCTGCCAAGGCGCCCGCTCACCGTCAGGAAAACCCAAGGCCCAGGCAAGGCCACCGCTGGTCGTCGCAATCGCGCCGAAGCCAGCCGCCTCGAATTGGCGCGCACTCATGGCGTCCCAGGCGTTGGGCAGAAGCAATAGTGGAGGTGGCTGATGGGCTCGCCGAAAAATCTCCGCCAGTCTTCGTTGCCGATCCCATGTCATCTGCGGGAGCGTAGGTCGGGCACGTGCATCTCACAAGACCTGCGCTCCGGCCCCACCTCGCTTCAGCAAGATCGGCCGATCGCTTGAACCTCATGCCGGCTTTCGAGGCAAACGAGCGTTTAGGCCTTTCCCGGCATGTGCTGCCCCGCTTCGCCGAGATACCACAAGGCGATCTGCTCGCGGGTCGGAAACCAAACGTTCGATTGTCCTTTGATATATTCGATGAACTCGCGCAGCGCGGCAATCCGGTACGGCTGACCGATGACATGCGGGTGCAGGCCGACGTTCATGATCCGCCCGCTGCGTGCGCCTTCGGCATAAAGCTGATCGAAACAGAGCCTGAGCATGTCAACCCCGTCGCGCGTCGAAAGGCCCCCGCGGGCGAACATGTTGAAGTCGTTGATGTCGTTCGAATACGGCACGCAGACGATCGGCCCATGGACGGTATCGATCAGATAGGGCTGATCGTCATTGAGGTAGTCGCAATAGGCGATCAAGCCGAACTCCTTGAGGAAGGCGGGCGTGTGCGCCGTGCCGCGGATCGCCGACGACAGCCAGGCCTTCGCCGGCTTGCCCACCACCTCGGCGTACTTATCGAGCGTCCGACGAATGACGGCCCGTTCCTCGTTCGGCTTGTAGGCGTAGTACGTCAGCAGATCGTTCTGCACCCAGTTGTGCGGCACCAGCTCCCAGCCGCGCTCCTTCACTGCGTCGATGATGCGGCGGCGCTCCTGCAGGATCATGCCATTGCAGGTGCAGGACGGCGCGATGCCAAGCGTGTCGAATGCGTCCATCAACCGCCAGATGCCGACGCGGTGGCCGTACTCGCGCCACGTCCAGTTCGCCGTATCGAGCACGTCGCCCGGCAGGGCATGGGGAATGGTTGCAGGTCCACCGGGAAATAGCGGCTCCTTCTGGCCCGGCCGGAACGGCTCCCAGTACTCGATATTGATGGTGAAGATGAGCGCCACACGCGCACCATCCGGAAATTTCAGCGGCGCGCGGTCGGGCAGCGGCACGAACGCATAGCTCGAAGGCTGCACCATCACGCTTTCCTTTCTGCGCGGTCGAGGCGCCAGGCGGTGGCGCGCTGCACGAGCTCGGGCGCGTCGAGCACGGCGATGGCAAGCAGAATAGCACCGGTGACGAGATCATGGACGTGCGGCTCGATCCCAATCGCGCTCAGGCCAGAGCGCAAAATGCACAGCGTCAGTACGCCTGCGGCAATTCCGAGCGGACTGCCGCGGCCGCCGACCACGGACACGCCGCCGACGATCGAGGCCGCGGCCGCCGTCGGCAGCACATCGGCGAGCGCGACCGGCGATGCCGCGCCCAGGCTGTAACTCAGCAGCACGCCGGCCAAGGCAGCCGAGGCGCCCGAAGCCGCAAACACGCTGATGATCACCCGATCGGTCTTGAGACCTGCGACCCGGCTCGCCCGGCGATCGCTGCCGGTGGCGATGATGTCGCGGCCGATGTGGGTGTAGGTCATCGCTAAGGCTGCTATGACGAAAACCGCCAATGCCGCAACGCTTCGCACCGAAACGAGACCCCCGATCGGCGCATTGAGCCCCAGCGCCACTGCCATGTTGGGATAGCTGATAGTCTTGTTTTCGGTGAGCACGTAGGTGAGGCCCTGCAGCGTCAGCAGCCCGCCGAGCGTGACACCGACCGAGCTCAGATGCAGCCGTGTCATGATCAGGCCCTGGATCACGCCGCTGACCACACCGGCACCGACCCCGAACAGGACCCCAAGCCATGGGTTGGACACGCCGGTCATCACCGCGATACAGCCGGCAAGCCCGACGATGCCCGCGACCGAGAGGTCGAATTCACGCACCAGCATGGACAGGCCAAGGCCAAGCGCGACGAGGCCGAAGGTGGCAAACAGCTGCATCACGCTGAAGACGGTGCCAAGACTGAAGAAATAGCCCTCGCCCTGGTCCATCAGGGCGATCACGATGACGACCGCGAGCATGATCGTGAATGGCCGCTTGTTCGGCTCAATCAGCAATTTGGCCGCGAACCGCACCGCTAATGCCTCTCGCCGATGGTGTGCAGCATGATGACCAGCAGAACGATGATACCGGTGATCAGATATTGCAGCTGCTGACTGAAACCGCGCAGCAACAGCACCACTTCGATGATGGCAATGACGCTCACGCCGACAAGCGTGCGCAGCGCTGAGCCGGAACCGCCCTGGATGCTGGTGCCGCCGACCAACACCGCGGCAATGGCGGTGTAGTCGTAGCCCGCACCGAGCTCCATGTCGCCCGAACCGTAACGTGCCGCGAGCAAAACGCCGGAAACCGCCGAGCAGGCGCCGGCGATGACATAAGCACATGTGATGGCCCTTGTCGTCCCGATGCCGGCAGCCGTGGCAGCGCGGAGGTTACTGCCGGCCATAACCATCTCGCGGCCAATCCGCGTGCAGGACAGCACGAGCTGGCCGATGACCACGGTTGCGAAGAAGTACAGCGCCTCGATCGGAACACCGGCGACGCGGCCCTTGAACATCTGCAGGCCTTCGCCCGAGGGATAGATGCGCTGACCGCCGGTGATCAGCGCCGCGCCACCGATCAGCAGCGAAAGCCCGGCGATGCTGACCAGGATCGGATTGGCGCGGATCGAACCGACCAGGAAGCCCTGTACCGCGGTGATGACGACGCCGAACAGGATGGCAATCAAAAATGCGGGGAACACGCCGAACGACAGGCTGGCGAGGAAAATCAGCGCCGAGGCCGATACAGTGGCGCCAAGGCAGAGGGACATGATGTTGCCGGTCAGCGTGATGAAGGTCATGCCGATGGCGACGCAGCCGATGAGCGAGATGGCGTTGAGCAATGCGTTGATGCTCAGGGGCGAGGTGAAGCCCGGCGTGCTCAGCGCGAAGGCAGCGATCGCCCCGCCGGCCACGATGCGGACAGCTAGCACCACATGCCGCGCTCGCGCCCCGCGCAGACGGAACCGCGCACGCGGCAATAGCTCGCTCATGCGGCCGCAACCGGATGCGTGATGTCGGCCAGGACGCGATGCAGGTCGGCCTCGCCCCGCTGGTAGGTCGCGACCTGCCGGCCGCGGTACATGCTGACGATGACGTCGGCCATGCCGAGCACCTCCTCGATATCGGAGGACGCCATGACGAGACAGTAGCCGCGGTCGCAGAACTGCCGGATCAGCCGATAGATGTCGGCGCGCGCCCCGACATCGACGCCACGCGTCGGCTCGTTCATCAGCAGGACGCCGGGCTCGTCGCCGCCGATCACGCGACCGAATGCAACCTTCTGCTGGTTGCCGCCGCTCAGTTCGTCGGCCTGCGAGCGCAGCCGCGCGCGGTCGACGCCAACTGCCGCAGCGAGCTTCGCCGCTGTGGCGCGCAAACCCCGCCGGGCCAAAATGCCAAGCCGGCTGTGATCGCCAAGCCTGGTGGCGACTAAATTCTGACCGACGTTCAGCCGAAGGAACACGCCCTCGCCGGCGCGATCCTCGGAGATGAATTGCATCTTCGCACGCTGGGCCCTCATCACCGAGCGAAGCTGCACGGGCTGCCCGGCGATGCCCACCTCGCCGGTCGAGTCGAACGCAAGTCCAGCCAGTGCCCGCAACACCTCGGTGGCGCCGGACCCGACCTGGCCGGCGAGGCAGATCACCATGCCGCGCTGCGCCGTCAGATTGAAGTTCTGCACCACCGGCGGCACCCAAAGATCCCTCACCTCCAGCATGGGCTGGCCGGGCCGGCTGTCATAGCGCGGATACATCTCGCGCAAACTCCGCCCGAGCATCATCTCCATCAGCTGCGCGCGATCGATCTCTGCCGTCCGCCGCGTCCCGACCAGCTCGCCGTTGCGCAACACCGAGACGCTGTCGCAGATCTGGAACACCTCGCCGAGCCGGTGGGTGATGTAGATCACCGACTTGCCCTCGTCCTTGAGCGCGCGCAGCGCCGCAAAAATGCGCTCGATCTCGACGTCGGAAAGCGTTGCGGTCGGCTCATCCAGAATGAACACCCGCGCATCGCGGGTCAGCATCCGCGCCAGCTCCACGAGTTGCCGCCGACCGATGCTCAATCTCGATACTGGCGCCTCGAGCGGCAGCTCCTCCAACCCCACCTTCTCCAGCGCCGCCCGCGCCCGTTCGCGCAGCTCCTTGCGGCGGTGAAACAGCGGCACCTCGCGGTTGCCGAGCCAGATGTTGTCGAACACCGAAAGCGCCGGCGCGAGACTGAGCTCCTGCGCCACCAGTGCGATACCGAGTTCCTGCGCATGCTGCGGGTCGGTGATTTCGGTCGGCGTCCCGTCGACCAGCACGGTGCCGCCGTCAGCGGCGTGCACGCCGGTGATGATTTTGACTAACGTGCTCTTGCCCGCGCCGTTCTCGCCGCAGATCGCGCGGATCTCCTGCGCGCCGAGCGAAAGCGAGACGTTCTTGAGGACCTCGTTCGGGCCGAACCGCTTTGTTACCCCGTCAACGGCAAGTATCGGCATCGAAGCTCAATACGAGCAGCCGGCTTCGAACTGCGCCAGGTTGTCCTTGGTGATGCCGTGCACCGGCACCAGCTCGTATTTCTGCAGCTTCTGGCCATTGAAGTAGCCCGCGATCTTCTTCGCCGCTACTTCAGCCTCTTCGGTCGGGATTTGCGTCGCGGTCGCGTATTGCTGGCCCGACTTGATGTGTACCATGCCGTCCTTCATGCAGTTGCTGGCGACCACCACGATGCCCTTGTTGGCAACACCGAGCGTTAGCCCGGCCGACTCCACCGCCTGGATCGAGCCTGTCGCCTGGTTGTCGGCCATGGCGAAGATGCCGTCGATCCCGCCGCGGCCGCTGAAGCGCACGAGCAGCTCTCCAGTGATCTTCTCGGTCATCGCCGTATTCCACTTGCCGTCTTCGGTGGCAACAAGCTCGATGCCCGGGTGCTTGCTCAGCACCTCCTTGAACGCCGCCATGCGCGTCTGGACGTTGAGCTGCTGGGCGACGCCCGTGACGGCCACGACCTGAGCCTTCGTCTTGCCCTCCGCCTGCAGGCCTTTGACCATGCCCTCCGCGGCGAGACGCCCAAGCTCGGCGTGATCGGTCCCGATATACGAGGTGAACAGCTCCTCGTACTCCTTCTTCAGCGGAGTGACGATCAGCACCACCGGAATGCCGGCGGCCTTGGCCCGCGTCAACGCCGGGATGATGGCCTGGTCGTTGACGTACACGATGGCGATGAGGTCGAACTTCTGCGCGATCGCGTCGTCGACCTGCTGCGACTGCACGGCGGCGTCGTAGTTCGAACTGAGATTCGTTACCTTCATGCCGTCCTGCGTCGCGAACTTCGTGAAGGTCGAGGTCCAGGCGCCGATGTAAGGATTGGTATTGGCGGTGCCGAGCAGCATCACACGCTTGCCCTCGGGCGACGCAATGGCGTCGTGCCCGGTTACAACTGCCAGCAGAAGCGCGCACAGACCCACCACGAAGCGCATGAACATCTCCTGTTCCAAGACCAAGATCCCAAAAATGTTAGCGTCAGTCGGGCAAGCGCACCAGCAGGCCATGCGACGCAGGATTGCCGAAATGACCTTCTGCAAGCCAGCGCGCACAGGCGGTTAGCCGCTCGTCCGCGCGCCAAACGGCCGAGCCATTGCAACATCAGATCAATTTCGACGTGACCGGAAGTCCGAGCAGCACCTGACCGGCCACCTCGAAGTTGACGAACTGGGCCTGCACCTGCTGCGTCGCGGCGTGCACATCACGCAGCCGCCGTTCGAACGGCTGGTTTTCGAAAATTGCCGTGCCGCCGGCGAAGTGATAGGCGGTCTCAATCACCTCCTTCGACTGATGGCCGGCATGTACCGCGGCAAGCCGCAGCGCGGCACGCTGCTGCAAGGTGAAACCCCCCCCCGCGACAGGCCGTGTCCCACATGTCGCCCAGCGCCTGCATCAGGAAGGCGCGCGACGACTGCCATTGCGCTTCGGCGACCGCGACCTTGGATTGAACCACCGGATTGTCGCGCAACGGCTTCGAGCCGAGCATCGGCACCTTGGTGCTGGCAATCTGCATAAAAGCATCGAGCGTCGCGCGCGCGATCCCGAGCGCCACGCTGGCGAACGACGAGCCGTAGATCTGATAGGTGGTGAACCGATAAAGCGGGCCTCTCTCGCGGCGATCGGCCGCCGCTTCCCGGGTGAAGGTGTAGCGCGCCGGCACGAACAGATCCGCCACCGTGTAGCTGTCGCTTCCGGTGCCTTTGAGGCCCATGACCTGCCAGACGTCGCGAATGGTAGCCTGGCTTTTCGGAAACAGCATGGTGCGCTCAGTCGGCTTGCCATCGGGACCAAGGCACGGCTTTCCTTCGGCATCGACCAGCGGCGAATGTCCGCCGAGCCACTGCGCATGACGACTGCCGCTCGCGTAGGACCAGGTCCCCGTCGCGCTATAGCCGCCCTCGACCGCCGTCGCTTTGACGGTTGGTCCGACCGGGCCCCAGGCGAGAACGGCATCCTTGCCGCCGAAGATCTCCTTTGCCACGGCAGGTTCGACATAGGCGGCGGCCATCGAGCAGCCCGACGCCTGCGCAATGCACCAGGCGGTGCTGCCGTCGGCTCTGGCGATTTCCTCGATCACAGTGATGAACGTCAGTGGATCGATTTCGTCACCGCCGACGCTGTGCGGCAGCAGCATCTTGAACAGGCGCGCGTCATGCAACGCGGCCAGAAGCTTCGGCGTCAGCGCGCATCCGCGCTCGACCGCCGGCGCCTCCGCCTCGATCAGCGGACGCAACTGTCGCGCCCGCCGGACCGGATCGGTGGCTTGGCCCTTGGCGGTCGGCGCGTCGATGTTCATCACGCGATGTGGGAGTGGTGATTTTTCAGATACCACTCCGCGATCTCCTCGCGGGTGGCGAACCAAACATCGTCGAATGACTTCGCATAGGCAATGAAATCGTACAGCGCGCGGATGCGGAACGGCTGACCGACCACGTGCGGGTGCAGGCCGATGTTCATGAACCGGCCGCTGACCGCACTTTCGCGGTATAGCCAATCGAAGCCTTCCTTGAAGACAGCGAAAGCGCCGTTCACGTCCTGGCCCTGGCGCATGAACACAGTGAAGTCGTTGACTTCCGATGTGTAGGGTATCGAAACGATCGTTCGCCCCGAGCGCGTTTCGACCAGATAAGGCTGATCGTCGTTGAGCAGATCGGTGGTGAAAATCAGGCCTTCCTCGGCGATTAGGTCGATGGTGTTGAGGGTGCAGCGCAGCGAGCTGGACAGCCAGCCTTTCGCCGGCTTGCCGCACACCTCTTTGTACACCCGCAGGGTCTCGCGGATCACCTCGCGTTCCTTGTTCTCATCGAACGAATAATCGGCGAGCAGCTCGGTCTGCACATAGTTATGAGCGATGATCTCCCAGCCGCGCTTGAGCGCTGCGTCAATCACCGCCCGTCGCTCCAAGCCGATCTTGGCGTTCATCGTGCAGGTCGATGGCACGCCGAACTCGTCGAAGATGTCGAACATGCGCCAGACGCCGACCCGCTGGCCGTATTCGCGCCACGTCCAGTTCGGGTTGTCATAGACATTTCCCGGCAGATCGCCGCCGACGATACCGGGACCCCCGGGATAGAACGGCTTCGGCGTATCCTTAGTCACGTCCCAGTATTCGAGATTGGTCGTGATCATGACAGCGAGTCGCTTCCCGTTCGGCCACCGAAGCGGCTTTCGCTGGGAAATCGGCACAAACTTGTATTTCATGGATCACATTCCCGCCCTGTAAAGCACCCCGACGAAACAACGCGTTTTCGTGGTCTCTTATCAAACATCGACCCGAATTTGCGGACAAGCTTCAAAACTCCTCAAGCAGGCGCCCAAGCCCTGGAATTTTGTCCATGATCTTATTCCGGCGAAGCGCGTGCCAATAAGTCGCCGTATTGATGGCGATGACCGGCTTGCCAAGCCACATC
>Ga0318557_10000425_pt1 | contig 10902 bp, 9 predicted proteins | sample GRESIP065b5f19_FD_203497 | JGI IMG/M metagenome (GOLD analysis project Ga0318557, IMG submission 203497) | Tropical soil microbial communities from Luquillo Experimental Forest, Puerto Rico - GRE.SIPMG.065b5f19 | ecosystem: Environmental > Terrestrial > Soil > Tropical forest > Bulk soil... | reverse complement strand
CGAGACCGGTGATGGCCTTGCCCAGCACCAGCGTGTGCACCTCGTGCGTGCCCTCGTAGGTCAGCACCGATTCGAGGTTCAGCGCGTGGCGGATCGGCGGGGTGTCGTCGGTGATCCCGTTCGCGCCGTAGATGGTCCGAGCCGACCGAGCGATCTCCAGCGCGTTCTTCACGTTCGCTCGCTTCGCCAGCGAGACCAGCACCGGCGAAGCCTTCCCCTCGTCCTTGAGCCGGAGCAGACGCAACCCCAGCAGCTGCGCCTGGACGATGCCCTCCAGCATGTCCGCCAGCTTGGCCTGGGTGAGCTGGAACGAGGCGATGGGCCGCTCGAACTGCCGCCGCTCCAGCGCGTAGGCCCGTGCTCCCTCGAAGCAGGCGATGGCCGCCCCGGTGACGGCGAAGGCGATCCCCGCGCGCGCATTGTTGAGGCAGCTCAGCGGCCCCTTCAGTCCCTGCACCCCGGGCAGGACGTTGCGCTCCGGCACCCGGACGTCGGTGAACGCCAGCTCGGCGGTCCACGACGCCCGCAGGGAGAACTTCCCCGGAATCTCCCGGGCGACGAAGCCAGGCATTCCCTTCTCCACCAGGAAGCCGCGGATCGACTCCGCGCCCCCGTCACCGGTCTTGGCCCACACCAGCGCCACATCGGCCACGGTCCCGTTGGTGATCCACGCCTTGCTCCCGTTGAGGACCCACCCCTGGCCGTCCCGCACCGCCCGGGTGCGGAGGCTCCCCGGATCCGACCCCGCGTCCGGCTCGGTGAGCCCGAAGCAGCCGATGGTCTGCCCGCGCGCCATTGCCGGGAGGAGCCGCTCCTTCTGCTCCTCGGAGCCGTAGGCGTGGATGGGGAACATCACCAGCGAGCTCTGCACCGAGGCGAAGCTCCGCAGCCCGGAGTCGCCCCGCTCCAGCTCTTGCAGGCCGAGGCCGTAGGCGACGTTGCTCGCGCCAGCGCAGCCGTAGCCGGAGAGGTTGGCCCCCAGCACTCCCAGCTCGCCGAGCCGGGGGATGACTTGGACGGGAAACGTCCCTTCCCGGAAGTGCTTCCCGATCACCGGGAGCACCTCCGCGTCCACCACCCGGGCCACGGCGTCGCGCACCGCCCGCTCGTCGGCGGTCAGCGCATCGTCCAGCCGGTACAGTCCCTCGACCTCGCTCCGTGGCACGTCGTCGTCCTTTCGTCTCAGAGCGGCAGCACGCCCTCGACCTCGCGAAGCAGGTCCAGTCTCCGGGCCATCACCGGGCTCGAGCCATCCTCCAGCGCCGCCGTCTCGCGCAGCACCTGCTCCAGCGAGAATCGCTTCACCGCAGCGTCGGCGGTGGCCGTCCCGCCGGGGGAGGAGGAGTTCCAGGCCACCATCTCGTCGGTCCCGCCTCCGAGCAGCGCCATCATCGCGGCGTATGCGAGCCGGGCGGCCACCATTCGGTCCAGGAAGCTGGGGTTACCCCCGCGCACCAGGTGCCCGAGGACCACCGCGCGGATCTCCAGCTCCCCGAGCGTCTCCTGGACCCGTCGCACCAGGCGGGTGCAGGGGATCTCCACGCCCTCGGCCTTGATCACCAGGACCCGCCGCTTGCCCCGGGCGAATCCCTGGCGGACGGCGTCACTCACCGCCTGGACCAGCGCGGCCTCGTCACGCTGCTGCTCGCGGAAGAGCGCCACGTCGGCACCCACCGCGACGGAGGAGGCCATCGCCAGGTATCCGCAGGCGCGCCCCATCACCTCCACCACGAACGCGCGGCGGTGGGCCCGAGCGGTGTCGTCGATGTGGTCGCAGGCCTGGACGATGGTGTTCAGCGCGGTGTCGGTGCCGATGGCGAGCGCGGTGCAACCGAGGTCGTTGTCGATCGAGGCGGGGATGCCCATCACCCGGATGCCGTGCTCCTTCGACAGGACATGCGCGCCGGTGAGCGAGCCGTTGCCGCCGATGACCACCAGGCCGTCGATGCCCCAGGAACGCAGCGTTTCCACCGCGCGCGCCCGTCCGGCCGCCTCGCGGAACCGGGCGCTCCGGGCCGAGCCGAGCACCGTCCCGCCCTGGCTCCCCAGCATGTCCAGGCCGCCCTCGCCGAGGAGCGCGCACGGCCCGGGGATCAACTCCACACTTCGGCCATCGAGCAGCCCCTCGTAGCCGTCCCGCACCCCGATGAGGCGCACCCCGCGGGCGGCACAGGTCTTCGCCGCCGCCCGGAGCGCCGCGTTCATCCCCGGGCTGTCGCCTCCGGAAGTGAGGATGCCCAGGGTGGTCATGCGGCGGACTCTGCCACTGCTAGGGTCGGCCCCACCATGACCGAACTCCTGATGCGCGGCGCCGTGGTGACCGGGGCCAATCGGGGCATCGGCAAGGCGGTCGCCCTCGCCTACCTGCGCGCCGGCTGGCCGGTGACCGCGGTGCTCCGGACGGCGGAGAGCGCGGCGGCGCTCAGGCGCGAGGCGGGTGAGCATGCGGCACGGCTCTTCCTCACCACCGCCGATCTCGCTGACGCCGCGCAGGTGGAGGCGCTGGGCGCGGAGCTCGCAGGCCGTGACCCGGTGCCCGGCGTCCTGGTGAACAACGCCGGCGTCGAGCTGTCGGCGCCGCTGCAAGGCACGACCCTGGCGGAGCTGCAGCGCGTGCTGGCGATCAACACCGTCGCTCCCTATCTGCTCTGCCGCGCCCTCATTCCGGCGATGGTCCAGGAGGGCGGCGGGCGGGTGGTGAACATCGGCTCCATCGCCTCGCTGAAGGGCATCCGCTACACGTCGGCGTACTGTGCCTCGAAGCACGCCCTGCTGGGGCTGACCCGCGCCCTGGCCGTGGAGTGGGCGTCGAAGGGAGTGACGGTCAATCTCGTCGCCCCCGGCTGGACCGAGACCGACATGCTCTCCCGCGCGCTGGAGGCCGTGGTCACCAAGACTGGGCGGACGCCCGAGCAGGCGCGCGCCGCCGTGCTCGCCCACAATCCGATGGGACGAGCCATTGCCCCGTCCGAGGTGGCCGGCCTGGTGCTCTACCTGGCCTCCCCCGCTGCGGCTGGCCTGACCGGCGCCGCCCTGCCGGTCGACGGCGGTGAGCTGCTCTAGCATCGACGCGATCGCCGTCAGGCCGTCCAACCACCGAGCACCCCTCTACTTTTTCGTGAAGGTCTTTGGCACCTTCCCCCGTGCTCGGTGCGATTCCGCGTGGCGCGCGGAAGGTCTTTGGCACCTTCAGCGGGGGGTTTCAGGGGGCGTCACGGGACAGGGGATGTGCCGCAGCGCGGCGAACGGCTACTAGGTCGATGCAGTCTGGGTTGCGCCCGGCCGAGACCGTGGCTAATGCCCTGCCGCAGTCGGATGAGGGAGCCTCATGCAACTCGAGTCGCTCAAGATGTTCTGCGACGTGGTGGAGACGGGGTCTTTTTCACGGGCCGCTCAGCTGAACCACGTCACCCAGTCGGCGGTGAGCCAGCAGATCCGGGCGCTGGAGACCCGCTACGAGCAGAAGCTCCTCAGCCGCAGCGCGCGACAGGTCACCCCGACGCCAGCCGGTGAGCGGCTCTTCCGCGGGTGCAAGGAGATCCTCGCCCGCTTCGGCGAGGTGGAGCAGGAGATCCGCGAGCAGTCGGCCGAGGTGGTCGGCACCTGCACCGTCTCCACCATCTACTCGGTGGGCCTCCACGAGCTGCAGAACATCCAGAAGACCCTGCTCCGGACGCACCCCAAGGTGAACATGCGGCTGATCTACCGCCGCAACGATCAGGTCTACGACGACGTGATCCTCGGCGCCGCGGAGATCGGCGTGGTGGCCTATCCCCAGCCCCGGGCGGGCGTGGACATCCTCCCCTTCCGCGACGACAAGCTGGTGCTGGTCTGCTCGCCCTCGCACCCCTTCGCCAGCAAGAGCAAGGTGGCGGTGAGCGCCCTGGCCGGCACGCCGTTCATCGCCTACGACCGCGAGGCGCCCACCCGCAAGGCGCTCGACCGCATCTTCCGGGAGAAGGGGCTGGACCTCGAGCCGGTGATGGAGATGGACAACGTCGAGACCATCAAGCGCGCGGTGGAGCTGGGGGTTGGCGTGTCGGTGCTCCCCGCGGCCACGGTGCAGCACGAGGTCGGGGTGGGCACGCTGGTGGCCAAGCCCTTCGCCGACGGCAACTTCCAGCGCCCGATTGGGCTGCTGGTGCGGAAGGGCAAGTATCTAGACCGCGCCTCGCAGGCGGTGCTCGACGCCTTCAAGGCCGCCGCCGGCCAGGAGGAGTGAAGGGCCGGGCGCTCCCCGGCTACTTCCCCTGCTTCTGCATCATCTCCTGGAGCTGCTTCTGCTGCTCCGGAGTGAGCTTCATCCCTTTCCCCATCCCCATCCCCGGCCCTCCGTAGCCCGAGCCCTCGGTGTAGCCGGCGGGAACCTCGAACGTCGACGACGGCACCGACTTCGCCGTCACCTTGGTCGCCTCCCACACCGCCTCGTTCTTCCCGTCGTTGCTGTGAGAGACGAACTTCAGCGGGATCCCGGCGACGCCTGCCTTCTGCAGCGCCTTCCACCACCCCTCGCTGCCCCTCTGGGCGAAGGCACGGGTCATGTCCGAGGCGGAGACCAGCTGGGTGTCGACCCACACCTCCATCACGTCGCCCTCGGCCTTGTCCGCGTTGTGGAGCTCGACGTGCTCGGTGGTGCGCCCGGCGATGGTCTCCTTCCCCAGCCGCTTCACCGTCCACTTGTTCGCCGCCTCGTCCGAGCCTTCGTGCTTCGCGTCGAGCTTCTGGTAGGTCTTGCTCCGGTCGTTGATCATGTAGGTGATCCCCGGCTCGTCGCCCCGGGCGATGGTGGTCATCTTCGCCGGCCCTATCGGCATCGACTTCGCCGTCGCCGCCGACGGTGTCATCTCGATGTCCATCCGGAAGTTCATCCCCTTGATGGTGATGGTCCCGGTGCCGCTCATCTGGGCCTCTTTGCCGGTGTAGGTCATCTTGGTGTCGACGACCCCCTCGAAGGCGAGGGCGGGCAGGGCGGCGGTACAGAAGACGAGCAGCAGGGCACGCGTCATGGGCACTCCTCCAGGCGGCGGCAGGGGACGGGCATCTTGCGCTCCGCTGGCGCCGGACGACAGCCGAAAACCACCGGGGCTCAGGAGAGGCGCCGTAACCGTGCGGCGAAGAAACCGTCCATGCCCTCGGGTCCAGGCAGGGTCCGCAGATGTCCTTGCCACGCCGGCCAGCCCCGCTCCCCGGCGACCGGCGGAGGTTCGGCGGTGAAGTCGGGATGGCTGCGGAGGAAGAGCTCCACCTGGTCCTGTCCCTCCTCGGGCTCGGTGCTGCACACGGCGTAAGTGAGGAGGCCGCCCGGCGGCACCACTGCCTGGCACCGCTCGAGGATCCGACGCTGGAGCGCGGAGAGGCGCAGCACGTCATCCTCGCTCCGGCGCCAGCGGAGCTCCGGATGGCGGCGCAGCGTGCCCAGCCCGGTGCACGGCGCATCGAGCAGCACCGCGTCGAAGCTGCCCAGGTCGGGGAAGGGCTCGGTGGCGTCGTGGGCCAGGACCTCCAGCCGGTCGGTCAGTCCCAGCCGTCGCGCCTCGGCCTGGATCCTTCCAAGCTTGGAGACGTAGAGGTCCACCGCCAGGACTCGGTGCCGCTCGGCGAGATGGCAGGCCTTTCCTCCCGGCGCGGCACAGGCGTCGAGCACCCGGGCTCCCTCGGGGATGTCGGCGTAGAGGCCCACCAGCTGCGCCGCCTCGTCCTGCACCTGGAACAGGCCCTGGTCCCATCCCACCAGCGCATCGACCGGACCGGGCGAGGGCAGCTTGAGCCCCACCGGCGAGAAGCGAGCGGGCTCGGCGGTGACGCCCGCCTCGGCGAACAGCTCGGCCAGTGCCGGCCGGGTGGTGGCCCGGGAGTTGGCCCGCACCGTCACCGGGGGCGGCTCGTTGTTCGCCGCCAGCATCGCCTCGGTGGTCGCCCGCCCGTAGCGGCGGAGCCAGCGCTCCACCAGCCAGCGGGGATGGCTCTCCCGCACCGAGAGGAACTCGGCCAGGTCCGACTCCTCGGGCAGCGGGAGCGCCTCCACCCCGGCCACCTTCCGCAGCACCGCGTTGACGAAGCCCGCCGCGCGCGAGAGGCCGAGCTGCTTGAGCCCCTCCACCGTCTCCGACACCGCCGCCCGGCGGGGGATGCGGGAGTGGAAGATCTGGTAGGCCCCGACCCGCAGCGCGGCCAGCACCCGGTCCTCGAGCGAGGTCAGCTTCCGGTCGGAGAACTGGCCGATGACCCGGTCCAGCCCCAGGCGACGCCGGGTGGCGCCGTAGGAGAGCTCGGTGATCAGCCCGCTGTCGCGGGGATCCGCCGGTGGGGCCTCGGCCAGCCGCTGGTCGAGCACCACGTTGAGGAAGGCGTCGGTGGCCTCCACCCGGGCGAGGACGTCGATGGCCTGCGCCCGGGCGTTCATTCCAGCGCCGTCATCCACTCCACCAGCTGGTCGTCTCCGAGGGCCCCGCGCGGTTGCACGGCGAGGAACAGCACCTGGAGCACCTCGTCGAGCAGCTCGCGCTGTCCCGACTCCACCGGTGCACCCTGCTGGAGCGCCACCCACTGGCTCCGCGCCCAGGTGGCCAGCGCTCCCGGCGTCATCCTCCCCGCCAGCCGATCGGCGATGCGCGCCCGCACCTCTGCCCGGGTCAAGCGACCGGGGGCCTCCCGCGACACCGGGCGCTCGCGTCCCAGCGTCTTCCCCTGTTCCGCCGCCCTCGGCGCCGGGACCCGGGCCGGCTCGGGCGGCGGCGGACGCGCTGGAGCGACCGGCTTGCGCGCCGCCACGCTCGCCGCTGCCGACGCGGGTGCTGCAGCCGCCGAGGTCGCGCCCCGGCCGAGCGACTTCTTCCCACCGCCCAGCGCCAGCAGCCGCTCCAGCCCGGCGAGGTAGGTCTCCGGCCCGTCCCCGGAGACCCGGGCGGCGCACACCTCGCGGAGCAGCGACTTCTTGCGCAGCCCACCGGGCTCCTTCGCCCCCACGGTGAGCACCTCCACCACCGGCACCTTGCCTGCGGCCACCGCCTCCCGCAGCACGTGCGAGCTGAGCGCCAGCGGCCCGGGATTCAGTAGCACGCCGTGCGCCCAGTCCCGCTGCTCCCACAGCGCATCGATCAGCGCCCCCTCGTGGTTGCTCTGCACCGTGCGCAGCACGTGGCCCAGCGACCGGGCCCGCTCGGCCAGGCGGCGGTCCACCTCGGAGAGGTTCTGTCGGAAGGCCACCGTCGGCCCGTGCAGCACCAGGACGTTCATCGCTGCGCCTCCCCGAACGGCCGCTCACCCGGACGCAGCGGATGGCCGCTGAGGAACTCCGGCGCCGCCATTCGCCGGCGGCCCTCGGGCTGCACCTCGAGGAGCCGCAGCGCGCCCTGCCCGCAGGCGACGTCGAGCACGCCCTTTGCCGCCAGCACCGTCCCCGGCTCGCCGCTGCCCTCGGTCACCTCCGTCCGGAGCACTTTCAGGACCTGTCCGCCGAACACGGTCCAGCCGCCAGGCCAGGGGGTGAAGGCCCGCACCCTGCGCTCCAGCTCGTTCGCCGGGCGCGCCCAGTCCAGCCGGCCGTCCTCCTTCTCCACCATCCGGGCAATGGTGACGCCCGTCTCGGGCTGGGGCACGGCAGTCAACGCACCGGCCAGGAACAGCGGCAGGGCCTCGCGCAGGAGCGCCCCGCCCAGCTCGGCCAGCCGGAGATGCAACGTGCCGGAGGTATCGGTGGGGAGGATGGGCTCCCGGCGGGTGGCGAGCACCGGCCCGGTGTCCAGCCCGGCCTCCATCTGCATCAGGCAGACGCCGGTCTCGGTGTCGCCCGCGGCGATGGCCCACTGGATGGGCGCCGCCCCCCGCCAGCGTGGGAGCAGCGAGGCATGGACGTTGAGACAGCCGCGGCGCGGCGCGTCGAGCACGTCCTGGGGAAGGATTCGCCCGTAGGCGGTCACCACCGCCACCTCCAGCTCCAGCGCGCGCAGGCGAGCGCCGAAGTCGGTGCCCTTGAGCTTCGGCGGCTGGAGCACCGGGATGCCGGCCCGCTCCGCAGCCTCCTTCACCGGGGAGGACTGGACGTGCTGCCCGCGGCCCCGCGGACGGTCGGGCTGGGTCACCACCGCGACCACCGAGCCGACGTCGATGCACGCCCGCAACGAGGGCACGGCGAACTCCGGCGTCCCGAAGAAGGCCAGCCGCGCCGCCACCTCAGGACTCCTCGTCCGCCGCGTCGAGGCCGGCACGTTTCTTCGCCACCAGGGCGGTCAGCGTCGCCCCGGCGGTGGGATTGCCGGTGGCCAGCCCGGCCTCCAGCGCCGCCAGCTCCTCGTGTTCCCGGCGCCGCACCGCGTCCACCGCGGCGTGGAACTCGGCGAACAGCTCCCGGAGCTCGTCGTGGTTGCGGAGCGGGCGCCAGCGCGGATAGCGCCCCTCGGCCAGGAACCGGAACTGCCGGCGAAGCACCCGCACCGGGCCGGCGATCCGGTGGGTCACCAGCAACGCCACCAGGGCCAGCGCCGCCGCCATCAGCAGGGCCATGAAGAGGGTGAGGATGAGGACGGTGGTCTCCGCCCCCTCCAGCAGCGGCTGCGCCTCGGGACCGAGCGACTCACGCGCCTGGTGAACCGCCAGCCAGACCGCCCCCCCGAACGCCGCACACATGCAGGCGCCGCCACCCGCCAGGCCCGCGACGTACTTGAGCTGGAAGCGGCGGTCCACCAGGACCTGGCGGCGGGTGTAGGCGTCGGCGCGCACGGGCGTCAGCATCGCACTCTACTCTCGCTGCGCGAGGCACTGCGCTCATTGACCGTCGGCCGGGGGATTGGCGTAAAACCCGGCGGGTCAGTGCACCCTCTGGAGGGACGCATGGGACGCACCGCAGCAGCGGTCGTGTTGGCTCTCTCCTCGAGCGTCCTCACCCTCGGCTGCAGCAAGGACCCCAGCAGCCCGGCTTACTGGGAAGCAGAGCTCGATCAGGCGCAGCGGCCCAGCGAGAAGGTGCGGGTCCTGGAGAACCTCCGGGCCAGCAAGAAGATGGACAAGAGCTTCGTCCCGATGCTCAACGCCCACATGGCGTCGGAGAAGAGCCCGGAGACCAAGGCGGTCATCGCCCGGGCCCTGGGGGAGCTCAAGGACCCCTCCAGCGTCGATCCGCTGTCCAAGGCCCTGGAGGTGAACACCGCCGACGGCGCCACCTCCCGGATGAATGCCGCAATCGCCCAGGCCCTGGGAGACATCGGGGACCCCAAGGGCGCCCCGGCGCTGCTGGGCCTCCTGGCGACGCGCGACGACTACGTCCGCCAGGACGCCATCGCCGCCCTGGGCAGCCTCAAGGCCACCGAGGCGGTGCCCACCCTGACCCAGCTGGCCCTGGACGACCGGAGCCCCCCGGCGGTGAACCGGCGTGCGGTGGTGGCGCTGGGCGACATCGGAGATCCCCGCGCCGTGCCCACCCTCCTCAAGGCGCTCTACAAGCAGCGGGGGAACACCGTCTTCGCCCAGGAGGCGAGCTTCTCCCTGTTCCAGATCGGCAAGCCGGCCGCCGATGCGCTCACCGCGGTGCTGGAGGGCCGAGACCGCGACCTGGCCAGCTGGGCCCGAAGCAACGACATCGCCGACGCGGTGCTGGTGGTCCGGGCCGCGGAGGCCCTCGGTGACTTCCAGGCTCCCGGGGCAGAGAAGGCGCTGGTGAAGCAGCTCTCGTACAAGACCACCGCCCCGGAGCAGACGCTCTACGCCCGCATGGCGGCGGCGAGCACCCTGGGGAAGATGCGCTCTACCGAGGGGCGGAAGGTCCTGGAGGGGATGCTCGAGGAGTCCGAGCCGCTGGCCCGCGCCGAGTACGCCCGGGCCCTGGTGCTCGCCGGCGGCCGGGATGCCTTGCCCGCGCTGCAGAAGTCGGCATCGAAGGGCCCCTGGGAGGCACGGCAGTACGCCATCGGCGCGCTGGGGATGCTGGGCGACGACCGGGAGCAGTCCGTGCTGGACAGGCTGGCCGCCGACGAGCCGAAGCTCACCGCCAGCGACTGCAAGCAGTACGGGTGCAACCTTCCGGTGCAGGAAGTGGCCGCCAACCGGCTGAAGACCCTGCACGCCTTCCAGGCCCCGCTGAAGGCCGGCGCCCAGTGCAAGGCCGACGCGGCGTGCTGGATGACCAAGCTCGACGACCCCGAGGGCACGGTCCGCCAGCGGGCGGCGCTGGAGCTGGGGCGGATGGGCAAGCCCGAGGCGGTGAAGGTGCTCTCCGACCACCTGGTCGACAAGGAGCCCGAGACCCGCGCCGCGGTCCTCCAGGCGCTGTTCTGGCTGGTGCAGCGCGACCCCGGTGCGGCGAAGCAGCTCCAGCCGATGGTGCCCAAGCTGGAGCAGCAGTACGCCTCGGATCGCGGGCGGCAGGACTACGCGGCGACCAACGAGGAGCTGCGCCGGCTCACCACCGAGGTCCGTCGCCGGAGCTGAGGGCGGCGGACCATCCCAGGGTCACTGCCCCGCGCTCAGGAACGAGTCTCGACCTGCAGGCTCGTCCCGGGGACCTCTTCCCGGCGCGCGCCCTGGAAGGCGCTGGGGAGGAGGCTGAAGGGCAGCACCTTGGCCAGCGCGGCGAGGAGGAGCAGGCCTCCCGGCGCGGCGAAGATCGCCAGGGCGGGAATGGCCTTGGCCAGGTCGATCAGCTCCTGGCGCATCCGCCGGCGTTCCTCGGCGGTGAGCTGCTGGCCGATGGCCAGCTTGCCGAGGAAGACCGAGAGCTCGCCCATCATCCGCGCCTCGAGGAGCAGCGCCTTGACGTTGTCGTCGAGCGAGCGCTGCATCCCCCCCACCCACTCGTCGCCGAGGCTGGTGGCGTTGTCGCTGACGGTGAAGACGTCGAGGATCGACCGGTGCTGGGCGTAGAACTCGGCCACCTCGACCTCGATCTCCTGGAGCCCCTCGGGAGAGATC
>Ga0318557_10000424_pt1 | contig 10913 bp, 11 predicted proteins | sample GRESIP065b5f19_FD_203497 | JGI IMG/M metagenome (GOLD analysis project Ga0318557, IMG submission 203497) | Tropical soil microbial communities from Luquillo Experimental Forest, Puerto Rico - GRE.SIPMG.065b5f19 | ecosystem: Environmental > Terrestrial > Soil > Tropical forest > Bulk soil... | reverse complement strand
GATCTGTTCCTTGGTCATGGAATCACCGAGTAGTCCCACGGTCGCCACTTGACGCTGGCGCGGTCGCGGTCCTCGTCCCCGGCCAGCGTGTAGGCCTCCTCGTAGGCGGCCTTGAGCATGGGCACGCGCCCGAAGGCGTTGGGGTCGGGGCTCTTGAGCGCCATGTAATAGGCCACGCCCGCGATCATGGCCGGGAGGAAGCGGAAGGGCAGGTCGGGCGAGCCGGTGCCGCCCGCGCCCACGCTCGCCATGCGGCGCAGGCGCGAGTAGACGAGCTGGTACTGCGCGTAGTCGGCGTCGGGCACCTTCCACAAGAGGAAGCTCGGCGGGATGCGGCGCTTGATGTGAATCGCGGTCGGCCTGCCCTGCGCCTGCTTGTCGGGGATGGCCGTGTACTCGTCGATGGAGTAGCGTGCCAGCGGGAAGTCGCGCGGCTGGTTGGTGGGCGCGTAAAGATTGCGCAAGGTGTACTCGATCAGGTCGATGGTGTCGTCGGGCAGCGGATACTCCCAAACGCCCTGCTGCAACTGGACCGGCGTCTCCTCGATGGTCCACAGGTTGAGGCCGCGATTGCCCCACTCGATGGAGAGTAGTTCGATAGAGCGGCGCGCACTGCGCAGCGCGTAGCCCGCGCGAAACTCGATGCCCGCTCTTTCTGCGGCTTCCTCGGCGATCTCGGCGGTGTCGAAAGTGGGGAAGCTCGGCGTCATCTAGTGGACCTCCTGCCGCTCCAAATAATCAGCTAGGTCGCGCAAAATTCGCGGATTGTCTCGCGCATAGCCCAAAGCCGAATTGCAGCCCACGCAAAGCCAGCCGCGAAACCTGCCGATGCGCTTCCCGGTCGAATGGTCGTGATCATAAAAAACCGGGCCGCTCTGACCGCACACTTCACACGCTTCCGGTTTAGGGCGGGTTGCCATCTCCAACCGCATGCGCTGATGACGATTGCGCTGGTAATTGCGGCTATATAAACGCCGAGGCTCGGTTTTCCGAAATTCACGTTGCCGTTGAAGCCGCGCTTCACGGTGTTTTTGATATTGAGCGTTATTGCCTATCCTGTGGCAAATCTTGCATTCTGGGCGAAGCCCGGTTTTGTCTCGCTTTTGCGGAGTGAAATCCGCGACTGCCTTGATCTCTCCACAGTGGCAGCAACGCTTCTGGCCGGAAGCGAGAAGCGCATCAATGATCTGCCGTTTTGCAGCAGGCACGTAGGGCATCAGCTTCCCGCCTTTCGCGCCTCGCTGAGCGCGATGGCCACGGCCTGACGGCGATTCTTCACGGGCGGGCCATGCTTAGATCCACTACGAAGCGCTCCGCGTTTATATTCGCTCATCACCGTATGCACCTTCTCCTGGCGGCGCTGCTTGTTCATGGTTCGCATTATACAGGCCCGCGCGCGCGGCGAGTGGCGGCACTTACCGGCCACTTACCCCCGTTGCGGTTAGTTCGCTTTTTTCACTTAGTTCAAGTTTTTTATTTCGTTCACTTGTTGCATTTGATTTAGTTAAGCAGCTTAGTTGGTTTGATTTTTTTGATTTAAATAATCCACAGATTTTCCTTGGTTTTCCACCGCACATAGCGACTTTATTTGGTTTGGTTTCAGCAATTTAAATAACTTCCGTATGGATTGTTCCCCGGCTAAGATATTCACACTTGAATTTATTTCCAGCGGTGTTACAGTGGGGTTTCCCGTGACCCCCGAAAGAGCGGGAATCCGCCGGAAAGCGACTGGAATCCCCGGCGCGGCGCAGCATTCGGAAATCATGCGAGCGGTGCATGCAGCCCATGAGTGTAAGTACCCCTCTGTCTCCGGTTCCCCCCGCGTGGCGGCATCAGGCCGAGGCCATGGAGTTTATCCTGGAGCACTGGAGCGACGGCTACCCCGGCGTGCTGCTGGCCTTCTTCATGGGCCTGGGCAAGACCAAGGTGGCCATCGACCTGATCCACCGCCTGAATCTAGCGACCGTGCTCATCGCCTGCCCGCGCCCGGTGGTCGATGTCTGGCGCGTGCAGCTCGAAAAGCACGCCCGCTTCGACTATGTCCTCGCCCTGCTCGACGAGCGCGCCGGAAGCGTCAAGGACAAGGCGCGCAAGGCGCGCGACACCCTCGCTCTCGCCCGAGCGCGGCATGTGCCCGCGCTCGTCGTCGTCAACTACGACGCGATCTGGCTGGAGCCGTTCGCGAGCTGGGCGCTCGCCACCTTCTGGAGTCTGGTGATCTGTGACGAATTGCACCGGGCCAAATCGGCCAGCGGAAAAATGAGCCGCTACCTGGGCAGGCTCGGCAAGCGCGCCCTGCGCCGCCTCGGCCTGACCGGCACGCCCATCGCGCATTCCATCCTCGACGTGTGGGCGCAGTTCCGCTTCCTCGACCCACGCATCTTCGACGAGACCTACACCAGCTTCGTCCAGCGCTACGCCATCCTGGGCGGCTTCGAGCGGCGCGAGGTCACCGGCTGGCGCGACCTCGACGACTTCGAGCGGCGCATGGCCACGATCACCTTCCAGGCGGGCAAGGAGCTGCTCGACCTGCCGCCCGAGATGGACGAGCACCTCTACTGCGACCTCACGAGCGCTGGCGCGCGCCTCTACCGCCAGCTCGAAGACGAGTTCATGGCCTGGATCGGCGAAACCCCCGACGAGCTGCTCACGGTGGCCAACGCCATGGTGCTGCTCGTGCGCCTGCAACAGCTCACCGGGGGCACGCTCAAGGACGACCGGGAGCGCGAGCGCACCGTCGATACCGCGAAAGAGAGCCTGCTCGAAGAGTGGCTGGAGGACCTGCCGCCCGACGAGCCCGCCGTGGTCTATTGCCGCTTCACCGCCGACATCGAGGCCTGCGCCCGCGCCTGCGAGCGCGCCGGTCGGCCCTACAGCCGGATGAGCGGGCACGCCCGCGCCGGGGCGCGCGAATGGCTCGCCCAGCCCAATGGCATCCTGCTCGCCCAGATCCAGATGGCGAGCGAGGGCCAGGACTTCACGCGCGCCCGCTACAGCCTGTTCTACTCGCTCGGCTGGAGCCTCAAGGACTACTTGCAGGCGCGGGCGCGCGTCCACCGCCCCGGCCAGACCCTGCCCACCACCCACTATCACCTGATCGCGCGCGGCACGGTGGACGAGATCGTTTTGCGCGCGGTCCACAACCGCTGGCAGATGGCGGAAACCGTTCTCAAGGAAATGAAGGAGAAACATGTTCAGCGAACCCGACCCCTTTGAGCCCGTCCCCGACCCCGACCTGATCGTGGCCGAACCCCTCGACCTCTTCGCCGAGGCGCGCAGCAGCGGGATCGCGCCCGACGACCCGGCGCTCACCCGCTTCTGCGACTTCGCCCTGCTGGCCGCCGAGAAGAGCCGGTTGGAAGCCCGCGTCAAGCAGATCGACGAAACCATGAAGCGCATGCAGAGCGGCCTGCTCGGCTACTTCGAGGAGCACGGCGGCCCGCTCGAAAAACCCATCCACGTCAAGGGCATGACCGTCTTCCGCCGCAGCGGCATCTACCCCGCGCTCAAACCGGGATACACCCACTGGGACGCACTCGCCGCGCTGCGCGCGGGCGGCCTGGGCCACTTCATCTTCGAGACCTACAACAAGAGCAGCCTGGGCGACCACGTGCGCGGCCTGCGCGACCTCCAGCAACTGCCCCCGCCCAGCATGGGCGCGCTGTTGCCGCCCGCCGTCGCGCGCATCTTCCACGTCGAACCCATCGCCTCGGTGCAGGCGCGCCGCAGCAAAGTCAAAAAAGGAGACCAACATGTCCGATAACCTGCCCAGCGTGGCGCGCACGCCCGCGCTGGTGACGCTCGCCGAACGCTTCCCGATTCTCGACAGTTCCAGCAACCGGGAACTGGAGCAGACCTACAACGACAACATCGGCCCCCACGGCCTGACCGACCAGGAGCTGGAGAAGATCAAGGTGCCTTCCGGCGGCTCGACCGTGTGGAAGGTGAGCACACCCGACGGCGACGAGCATCCCAAGGAGCTGACCGGCATCATCATGGCGCACCGCACCATCCGCCTCTACTACCGCACCCCCTACGACCAGCGCGGCAAAAAGGCGGGGCCGCCCGACTGCCGCTCGCTCGACGGCTTCTGGGGCGAGGGCGACCCCGGCGGCGAGTGCCACAAGTGCCCGTTCGCCCAGTACGGCACCGACCCCAAGGGCAAGCGCGGGCAGGCCTGCAAGGAGATGCGCCAGCTCGCCTTCCTGCGCGAGGGCCACAACCTGCCCAACATCGTCCCGGTGCCGCCCACCTCGCTCAAGAACATGCGCCAGTACCTGAACCGGCTCTACGACTACAACATCAACCACGCGGGCGTGGTCACCACCCTGCGCCTGGAGTGCGTGCAGAACCCCGACGGCATCGACTACTCGCGCATCGTGCCCACGGCGAGCACGCGCCTGTCGCCCGAGGAGCGCGCCGTCCTGCGCCCTTTCAAGGAAAAGATGGAGAGCCTGCTCAAGCCGCTCGAAGTCGAGGGCACCGAGTACATCGAGATCGAAGCCGAGGGCAACCCGCCCGAGCAATACGAAGGCGGGCCGCGCGAGGGGTAGGTGAGCCTGTTCACGCGCGAACAGTACGAGCGCTTCTGGACGCACGAGATCCCGCGCCTGCACCACACGGGCCGGGACGAGATGCGCGGCCCCTGCGACGTGCATGGCGGCGACAGCCCCGACACCCTGCTGGTGCATCTCGACAGCGGCTTCGCCCACTGCTTCAAGTGCCACGACGACGGCGAGGCCTGGACCATGATCGACTACGCGCGGGCGCGCTACGGCATGAGCGCCGACGCCGCCCACCAGTACGTCTACGACATCACCGGGGTGACGCCGCCCGGTAACGGCGACCGGCCCTGGACCTACCCGTTCGCCAAACCCGGCTTCCTCACGCGCGACTGGGAGGCCGACCACCTGATCGAGAGCATCGAGCGTTTCGAGAAGCTGGACGACGCCCAGGCTTATGCGCTCTACGAGTACCCGGAGATCAAGAGCTGCAAGCTGCGCACGCGCGACCAGGAAGGCAGGAAGCACCTGCACTGGCTGGCGCTCACCGACCAGGGCGGCTGGAGCACGCCGCGCAAACTGGAGCGCTCGTTCCTACCCTACCGCGCGAGCACGCTCAAGGGCGCAAAAAAGATCTGGCTCTTCAACGGCGAAAAGGCAACCGACCGCGCCTGCGCCGCGTGGGGCGTCACCGGCACCTGCCTCCCTAACGGCGAGGACAAATGGCGCAACGAGGATCTGGTCTGGTTCGCAAGCGCCGAGAAGATCTTCCTGGTCACCGACAACGATCCGACCGGCGAGGAGCATGGCCGTTATGTGGGGGGCCGCCTCGCGGCGGCGGGCCTCACCACCCACGTGGTCGCGTTTCCCGGCCTGCCGCCGAAAGGCGACGCCTGGGACTACATCGAGCAGGGCGGCACCTACGAGGCAGCGCTAGCCATCGCGCTCGACTCTCCCCTCGCCGACCCCGGCTACAAGAAACCGCGCAAGGCCGGAACCCCCGAGCCACCCCCGCCGGATGAAGCCACGGCGGCGCTGGCGCGCGAGGGACCGGATCTGATCACGGGCTACGGTTTCACCGACATGGACAACGCGCACCGCATGCTGGCGGTGGCCGCTGGCGATCTGGCCCACAACACGCGCCTCGAAGAGCCCTGGCTGATCTATAACGGCACGGTCTGGAAAAACCAGGGCGAACATATGGTGGAAGCCTACGCCGAGCGCACCATGCGCCTGCTCGCCGCGCAGGCCAAGCAGCAGGGCAAGGACAAGATCTGGAAGTGGGCGCAGCGCAATCTGAACGCGGGCGGCACGCGCGCCATGATCCGCCTCGCACGCCGCCCCGCCAACGTCGAAATCGACGACTACGACCGCCAGCCGTGGCTGATCAACTGTCCCTCGGGCGTCTATGACGCCGCGCGCGGCGAGTGGCGCGGGCACCGCCGCGAAGACCGCCTGACGCGCGTCTTCCCCTATGACTACAACCCCAAGCTCGGGTTGCCGAACGTGTTCCTGCGCTCGCTGTTTGAGTGGCTGGGCGGCAACGCCGACATGAACGACGGCGAGCTGGAGCGCATCGACCGGCTGATCGCCTACGTGCGGCGCTGGCTCGCGTGCAGCGCGACCGACGACACCAAGGAAAAGGGGTTCGGCGTCGTCCATGGCGAAAAGGGCAACAACGGCAAAACCACCATGATCGCCACCGCGCAGAGCGTGCTCGGCGAGTATGCGGTGACCATCCATGCGAGCGACCTGACGCGCAACGCCTGGAAGAACCAGAACAACGTGCAGGCCAACATCGCGCGCACCCGTGGCGCGCGCGCCATCTTCGCGGGCGAGCCGCCCGCCGGGGAGAAATTCGATCAGTCGGTCATTAAGATGCTCACCCAAAGCGAGGTGCCGGTAAGCGCGGCCCTCAAGGGCAAGCAGCCGTTCCAGTTCCTGCCTACCGCCAAGATCTGGCTGGAGACCAACAAGATCCCGACCTTCGACACCGAGGACGCGGCCTTCCTTAAACGCATGCATCTGTTCCACTTCCCGCGCGAATTCCAGATCGAGAAGTCGAACGCGGAGCGCTTGCGCGAACGCCTGAGACTGGAGGAACCCGCGATCTTCACCTGGATCGTGGACGGCATCCAGGAGTACCGCGAGATCGGTCTGGCGCGGCCCGAGGAGGCGGCGGAAGCACTCCAGGAAATCCGCGACGAGCAGGCGCGCGACGACGGCGAGGAGCCGTTCCTCGAACACTGCTTCGATTTCGGCCCGCGCCTGTGGTGCCGGGTGAGCGTGATCGCCGAGCTGCGCCTCAAATTCGGCCAGCAGTTCGGCCTCAAGCCGATTCCCGCCAACTATCTTTCGCGCAAGCTGACCGAACGCAGCGAGATCACGCGCGGCAACGACTACGCGCGCAATAAGAAGGAGCCCGCGTGGCTCAAGGGGCTGGCTCCCAAGGCGGGCATGATGACGCCGATCGTGGGCGCGGTGCTCTGGGGCTATGACGCGACCGAGGGAGCCAGGGCGGCGGGCGCGGCGGACGACGACGCCGCGCGCGAGCGCCGCGAGCAAGAGGACGACTACTGGCGCAAATGGCCGAGGAACTGAAAGGAGAAGAAGCATGAACACGACCGTCGATTTCGCCACCCTGCGCATCCGCATCGCCGAGGCGCATGAACTGCTCGCCGTGATGGAGAAGCTGCTCGACGAGGTCCAGGAGTTTTTGAACGCGCCGAGCAGGCGCTGCGCGGAGTGCGCGGGCACCAACCTGGAGTGGATTCAGGACGACTTTTCAACCGGCGTCGTCGCGCCCGACGGCGCGAGCGAGACGCGCTACGAGCAGGGCTGGCGCTGCCTGGACTGCGGCCACCTGGAGGCGGTATGAGCGACGGCCCCCTCAACCCCGAAGAGCCGGTCCTGATGGTGCGCGACTGCGACTGCGGCCAGGACCATTGCGGCCTCATCCTGTTCGCCATCCGGCATCCCCAAATCAAGCGCGTGGAGGGCACGGGCGAGCTGATCCCGGCGGCCTACTTCCCCATCCGCAACCTGCCGTCCCTGATCGACTACCTGGAAGGCTACGTGCCCAAGCCGCGCGGCGCGCGGAGCGCCTGCCGCAAGCGCCAAGGAGAAAACCATGAGTGACCCCAACCACCCGGTGCGGCGCACTGCCGCCTACCTCGTTTTCTGGGAGCGCGGGCGCATGCAGGCGCTCGGCAGGACCAGCGCCGACGACGGCGACATCCGCGACATGATCCTGGCCCACCGGGCCGAGATCCGGCGCGCGCTCGCGGCGACCGGCGGGCTCGCGCTCGCGCCCCTCGACCGGGCGCTGGCCGCCTTCTGCTACCTCGTGTTCGCGCGCGAGAACGAGGACCGGGCGCGCGCCTTCTTCCGTGAGCTGGCGCGCGAATTGACGGCCCACGACGAGGCCGACGCGAACGACCTCGCGCGCCTGCACGACGCCGCCTACCGGCTCGCGCGCCGCCTGCGCGGGCACGGGCGACCGGCGGGCGAGCGCCTGACCTGCGCGCTTCTCTTCCGCGCCTGGACCTACTGGCGGGTGGGCCTGCGCACGCGCCAGTTGCGCGTGGACGCCGACGAGCGCTGGTGGGACCTGGGGCCGAAGGTGATGACCGCCAAGGCCTACCTGGAGATGCGGCCATGAACATCGAGATCGTCGAGGAAGGCGAGGTCAACGCCGCCCTGGCGCGCGTGCCGCCCGCGTGGACCCAGGTGGCGCGGGGCGAGGACGGCGCGGCCTTCCGGCGCGGCACGCTGCAAGCCATCCTGAGCGTGGAGCGCCACGACGGCGCACTGTGGCTGCACGTGAGCGCCTGCGGCAGGACCGGCGAGCGCCGCTTTTACCTGCCGTCGTGGGAGGAGATGAAGCGCGTCAAGCAGGACTTCCTGGGCGACGTCTGGGCCTACGGCGTGCTCCCGCCCGCCAGGGACTACGTCAACGACCACCCCTCGGTGCTGCATTTATTCGCGCGCATGGATGGAGCGAGCGCGCTGCCCGACTTCACCAGGGGAACGGGGACGCTCTAAGTGAAGTAAGTGGACTGACTAAACGAATCAAATCGCCGGCACTGGATGAACTAAGCGGCCTACTTACTTCACGGTGTAACTGGAAACCACCGTGCCCAGCTCCGGGTTGCCCGCCGTGTGCTCGGGGACCCAGAGGCGCACCTGATACCTGCCGAAGAGGCCCTTGCCCCTGGTGTAATCGGCGTAGTGGCCGCGCACCTTGTGAAAGCGCAGCTCGCGCGGATCGCCATCGGGCAGCGGGTTCTTCTCCTGGGTGCGCAGCACGTCGATGCCGGTAACCACGATCTCGTGCCAGACGCTCGCGGGCGGGCGACCCTGCCGCTGGTGCTTGGCGGTCACGGCGGCCACCGGCACGAGCTTCACGTTGTGGCAGTTCATGCGCGCGAAGGCGTGGAGCGTGTTGGCCGTCATCAGATGGACGTGTCTGATGCCGCTGTAATAGCGCTCGTTCTCGGGCCGGGGTTTCAGTATCTCCTCCAGGTCCACGCCGCGAGGCATCCGGTCGATGAGCCCGTAGGAGTTGTTGCGGTAATTACCCTCCCGGTCCAGCCAGTAGATGCAAGCCCCCACGCCCGCCGCCCAGCCTTTCACCTGGGCGTAATAGTGCGCCGCCACCACCGTGGGGCGGCTCCCGGCCTGACCAATCAGATCGACGGTGTCCTGGTGATAGCCTACCGGCGAATCCTCCAGAAAGCGCCGCAGAACGGCGTCGTCCGTAACGTCCACGCTAGAGACTAGCGCACCCACGCGGAAGTCTCCCATGATGGGGCCTTCCGTCGTGAACTCCAGCCACATCGAGCGGTACGGCGGCCTGGGATGCGGAATGCCCGCGAAGGGCTGCGTCCAGCCATGCTCGCGAAGCTGCCCCGCCACGATTGAGGTCACCGAGTCGGTGTTGACCAGGATGGTATCGCGCGAGCGTAGAGCCTCCTGGGCAAAATCGAAGTACTCCCGGCTCCTCTCGGGATTGTCGGGATGCAACAGGAGGCGGCGCTCGCCGTCCAGGATCAGGCTACGCAGGCTGGCCATGGGCAGACACTATCTCGACCAGACGCACTAAGTCAACTAAGTCGAATAACTATACTGGATCAAATCACCCGGCGGGAGGAGACCTCTGGCGAAGGAGTGAGCCCGCCGGGTGCCGAAGAACCGGAGGTAAAGCCAGCGAAAAACCGGGAACGGACTTCCCGTCACGGCCAGAATGCCGCCGGGGAGCGCGAATTCAGTGTAAATTCTCGTGAGGTCGATCCCCGAGGGCTCGGCGGGCGGGCCAGGGGGTTGGGAGATGATAGCGGCATGGTCGGCAAAGTTACCGTGAAAACCCCCAACCCGCCGTGCAGGCGGTGCGGCGGCATGGCCGGGTATCACCGGCAGGACTGCCCGCGCCGGAAACGCGCGCGCTGACCATGGATGCGCGGCGCGAATACTCACAACGGCGGCCCGAAGTTCGCCTCCATAAAGGGGATGAGTTCGGCCAGCGTGTGAATCACCACCGTCAGCGCGCCCGCCTTGCTCCATTGCAGCAGGCGGTGTTGTTGAATCCGCGTGGGTTCCTCGCCGGGACGTTTCAATTCGCACTCCACGTGGATGCCATCCAATAAAAAGTAGATGTCGGGATCGCCCACCGTGGTGTATACTGTCCCGTGCCGCTTGCGCACCTGCGCCTGCGGCCAGTTCCTTGCCAGATAAGTCAATATGGTGCGTTTAAGCGCACTTTCGAGCGGGGCGCGGACCTTCTGTTTCGCGGCCATCCAAAATCAACCTACAGACTTACATCAAAAGAATCAAGCAGGGGGGAATAGGGGTATAGAGTCATACATTTATCCCCACCCCCCTCACGGCTGACACAACACGAGTTACGCAAGCGAGGGGGATCGGGGGGATCTTTTGTATACGCGCGCGCACGTCTATATCCCTATATATCCCTTTACCCCCTTTTTTCATGTTTTTCTGCATATATATAAAAGATACCTCCCATCCCCCATTCGCTTTCTTTTCAAGCGCGAGGGGGGTGGGCATCCAAATGACGCTATCCCCCGATCCCCCCGCCCGAGAATCGTGCTACGGTTTGTGTCAATTCGCACTGGGGTGGGTATAGGGGCGATGGCGATAGGACCCGCTGAAGGTATAGGGGCGGAATACATGGCGTCGGGATAGGACCCGCCGGGTTATGGGGGTGGAATAATATCACCACGCTGACGTCGGCGACCGGCGTCGCGGCGGTGGCCCGGTGCCCGGTGGGCCTCAGCCTAGGCGTAGGTGTAGACTAAGGCTATGGCGTCGCCCTTGCCTACCGGCTCGTGCCTACCATCCCGTGCCAATCCCCGCGATTTGGTCCTGGCGTTTGACGCTGCGATTGGCGTGAAT
>Ga0318557_10000414_pt1 | contig 10993 bp, 12 predicted proteins | sample GRESIP065b5f19_FD_203497 | JGI IMG/M metagenome (GOLD analysis project Ga0318557, IMG submission 203497) | Tropical soil microbial communities from Luquillo Experimental Forest, Puerto Rico - GRE.SIPMG.065b5f19 | ecosystem: Environmental > Terrestrial > Soil > Tropical forest > Bulk soil... | reverse complement strand
AACGCATGCATGGTCTTGGTCGATGAACGCTCATCCCGACATTGTCGCCATCGGCGCCTCGAGCGGCGAGATTGAGGCATTGCAAAGCCTTCTCGCAGCGATTTCCGATCTTGATGCCATCGTGTTTGTCGTGTTGCACCGGCCGGCCAACCGCACCAGCTTTTTGCGCGAGATCCTGATGCGAGAGTTGCGGATGCCGGTTGTGATAGCAAGACACGGAGAGCTGCTGCACCACGGCGTCTGCTACATCGCGGAAACCTTCGCAGCATCTAATGGTTGGACCTGGTCTGCGTGCCGACCTGTTGCCCGACCATCGCTACACCACGCGCAATATCGATCAGCTGTTTATCTCGCTGGCGCAGCATTACGGTGCAAGGACCATCGGCGTGGTGCTTTCAGGGCAGCTCGATGACGGGACGCGCGGGCTCGCGGTTATCAAGAAAGCCGGCGGAATTGCCATGGTCCAGAGCCCGGACGAAGCCGCATATCCGGACATGCCTCGCAACGCGATCACATATGATGGGCCGGTCGATCTGATCGCGCCGACTTCCGATCTCGCGGCGGAGATTACCCGGCTGACTGGTACGTCCGCCTCCAGGCGAGCGGCCTCGAGCGGGTAAAGCTTCCTTCATGGGAGCGGCACTCCACGTCTCGATAGCGATCCGCTTCCGCGCCGGTGAGCCCGCCGGCAGGCCCGCCGACGTGCCGCCGCTTTTTCTTTGGCGACTATGTGGCCTTAACTCAACCGCGGATGAAGCCGTTGTAGACCAGGCCGAGGACGACTCCAGTGACCCAGCCGAACACGATGCTAAAGACAATACCGTCGATCCAAACCCGAACCGATGTCATTGGTGCGACAGAAAACAGCCCAATCCATCCGTGCGAGGCCTGCCACTCCGGCAAAACCAGCGACCGCCAGGCAGATCACGAATAGGACGACGAGCGCTGCCGAGAGCCCCATCCAGGGCCACGATGTCGAGCGGGCTCGTCGCCGATGCCCGTGTGTTCATCGTACCCTCCATTTGCTAGCCAAGAAACAGCTGCCGAAGATCGTGAATCAACGTCATTCATTCACCAGCGCTCCTCCTATGTTGTCGTCCGTCGCGGCAGGCGCCTACGCTCGCGACGAGCGCGCGGTGCCGGCGCCACCGAGCCGCGGGAAACCCGCCGGCGTGCTCGCGGCGTAGCGATCGTAGGCCTCGCCGAACTCCGCTCGAACGTCCCGTTCTTCCTGGTGCGCCAGCCGCACGTACATCCACACCAGCACGGGAAACATCGCCAGCGTCAGCAGCGTCGGCCACTGCACGAGGAAGCCGAGCATCACCAGGATGAAGCCCACGTATTGCGGGTGACGGATGTGGTTGTATGGCCCAGTGATTGCGAGGGTATGGCGTTGCTGGGCATCGAAGAGCACGCGCCAGGCCGCGGCGATCAACCCGAAACCTCCGCCGATCAGCACGAAACTCAAAATATGAAACGGCCCAAAGTGCGGGTTCCTCTTCCAGCCGAATATCATCTCGAGCAGATGTCCGGCGTCGTGCGAGAACCAGTCGACGCCGGGATACCGCGACTGCAGCCAACCCGAGAGGAAATAGATGCTCAGCGGAAAGCCGTACATCTCCGCGAACAGCGCGACCAGGAATGCGCTGAACGCGCCGAACGAGCGCCAGTCGCGGCCTGTGCGCGGCTTGAAGAAGCTGTAGGCGAACAGGCTGAAGACAACGGAGTTGACGATGACGAGGCCCCATAGGCCGTAGGCGGGCGTGTCCGAGCTCATGGCGCTCTCCCTTCACGATCGTCCTGTCCATGACCTCCGTGACCGCCATGTCCGCCGTGCATGAATATGTGCATCAGCGGGCACAGGAGAAGCGGCAGCCAGATGAGTGCACCCAGGACATGGGCGCGTTGGATCAAATAATCGCCGCGAACAGGGCCGACTCGCCCGGTCGCGCCCGACCGACGCGTCTTGCTTGAAGGCGTTGCGCCGCAAGAATCGAGCCCCGTTCCCGGTCGCACCGGGAGGCCTTCCTGTTGCGCTCTCCGCTCTTACCCGAAACGCCGGGCGAAGAAATTGAAGAGGGGCGCAAAAATTAGGGCGAAGTACCAGCCCCAAATGAAACTCTCGACGAGGCCGAGAAAGAATGTCGACCAGCTCAAGAGGCCGAAGCCTGGCAGGAAAATGGCAAGCGCCTCGTGCTTTATTGGGAGGCCCGGAAACACCAGGTAGCCGATGATGCAAATCACATAGAAAATCACGAAGAAAAGGCTCAGACTCAATCCGAGCGCGACCACTGGAACATAAGCTGCACTGCGGCTAGATGTGGACATGGCGATCTCCCTCCGGGAAAGGGTCGATGTAACGTTCAGCATGAGTCGCCTCCCTACTTCGCGTCTGGCTGCATCTGCCTCGGCTGCATCTGCCCAGATGTCTGCCCGGGCATCATCGCCATCATTCCCATCCCCATCTGGGGCGCGAGGAGTTCGTTAGCGGTCTTCTTTTGATCCTCTGACAATGTGCCGTAGAGGTTCGTGACAGCGGATTTTAGTGCTCGGGTGCCCTCAAGCCGCGCGAGCAGCCGCCGCTCCTGCTGGTCGAGGCGTTCGGCCACCGTCGGAGCTTGCTGTTGCCCAGCATCCGGCTGCGGCATCATCGAAGCGCGCACCTCCGCAAGCTTTTTCGCGTTTGTGCGCATTGCGTCGGCGAAAGCGTTCCACGCACTCGCTTGAGCCTCGGTGATGTTGAGTTCGAAGCGTAGAAAAGCGATTCGACCTTCGATGTGGTCGATGGCGGCCGTGCCCGGCCCCATCATCTCCATCATTCGCATCATGCCCATCATGTTCATCATGGGCATGTCGCCCATCATGTTCTGCATTCGGCCCATCATGTTCATCATGGGCATATCGCCCATCATCCCCGTCCCCGGCTGGCTCGTTGGCGGTTGTGTAGGTGCAGGAGCCGGCGTTGCGCTTTGTGGCGGATGATGCGGGTCGCCGGCGGTGGGTGCTTGAGCTGACGTCACAGCCGTTGTTGCGGCGAGCATCAAAGCGGCGATCATCGATGCTTTCATAGTCGTTCTCCGGGCTTTATCCTTATCGACTAATCCCGATCGCCTCGCCGGATATTGACGTGGATCAAATAATCGTGCCGCCAACGGTTAGTTCTATCCGGCCGCCAAAATTGGGAAACGTACGGCGTAAATGCTTGAGAGCGACGCGGGCATCCTCCAGGGCGATGCTCCGTAGGAGGTGTAACATGAACGCAGCTGACGTCATGACGGTCGGCGCAGCTACGATACGTTCCGACGCCTCAGTACCAGAGGCAGCGCGGCTGATGCTCCAATACGCAATCAGTGGCCTACCAGTGATGGATGCTGCGGGCCACCTCGTCGGCATCATCACGGAAGGGGACTTCCTGCGTCGCACAGAAACCGGCACTGAGCGGCGGCACCGTCCGCGCTGGATTGAGTTTCTGCTCGGGCCGGGACGGCTCGCCGACGAGTATGTCCATTCCCATAGTCGCAAGGTCGAGGAGGTGATGACGCGAGAGGTGGTGACGGTCGCGGAAGAAACGCCTGTCGGTGAGATTGCGCGGCTGATGGAACGACATCGCATCAAGCGTGTGCCGGTGATTCGCGACGATAGGGTTGTCGGGATCGTCAGCCAGGCCAACCTGCTGCGTGGACTTGCTCGCCTAGCCGACGAGGCGCCCGCTGCCACCGCCAATGACCTGGCCATTCGTGAGCAAATCCTGGCCGAACTCGACGCTCAGGCGTGGGGCCGTCGTGCCCCGATCGACGTCCTTGTGCGGAACGGAATCGTGCAACTCTGGGGTCCCGTGTCTGACGAGCGAGTAGTGCAGGCATTGCGCGTTGCGGCCGAGAACGTGCCGGGTGTCAAAGGCGTAGAGGTGACCACTTTGCCTTGATGGAGTCTATCTCAGGGGATGGTTTTGGATGCGATGGGCGACAATTCAAGCCACCTCGATCTGCCTCGAATGATATAGGCCTGGCGTCATGCCGGACCAATATGTCTGGCTGGTGTGGTCAAGCGCGTTCCTCGTCCCGTGGCTCGCCGCGTATGTGGCATTTCCGCGCCACCGCAAGGCGATGATGTGGGCGAGTCTAATCACGGCACGGATATCGCACGCTGGCTGTCGCACTGACCCGAGTTTTTGCGGCCCGTTGCGGCGGCGTTTTGCCGGCGCGGTCACATCCCCCACCGGCGGACGAACCACACCTTCACCAAGTGGGTGAGCACCGAATAGCTAAGAAGCATAGTCGCGACCAGGGGCCAATAAAGCGCGGGAAGCGGCGTAAAGCCGAGCGCGGTGCCCGCAACGGTGAAGGGAAGGGCGATTCCAACAAGCGCAATGATGATCGTCGTGGTGATGAGCGCCGGACTCGCCCGGCTTTCGACAAATGGGATCTTGGTCGTGCGAATAATGTGGATGATGAGCGTTTGCGTCAGCAGCGATTCCACGAACCAACCCGTTTGAAACAGCGAAGGATTGGTCCAGGAATCGAAGACGAACAGCATCATTCCGTAAGTCGCATAGTCGAAGATCGAGCTGATCGGGCCGATGAAGATCATGAACTTGAAAATGTTGTCGATGTCCCAGCGCCGGGGCGAAGCGATGTACTCCTCGTCGACGTTGTCGGTCGGGATCGCGGTCTGGGAGAAATCGTAGAGCAGATTGTTCGTGAGCACTTGAATCGGCGCCATCGGCAGGAACGGCAGGAAAATGCTTGCCCCCAGCACGCTGAACATGTTCCCGAAATTCGAGCTGGCCCCCATTTTGATGTATTTGGTGATATTGGCGAAGATCTTGCGCCCTTCGGTGACGCCCTCCTGCAGAACCATCAAGCTCTTCTCAAGGAGAATGATGTCCGCCGATTCCTTGGCGATGTCGACGGCGGTATCGACGGAAATGCCGACATCGGCGGCCTTGAGCGCGGGACTGTCGTTGATGCCGTCGCCGAGAAAACCGATCACGTACCCCTTGCGGTGCAAGGCCTGAACGATGCGCTCTTTCTGCGACGGTGTCAGCTTGGCGAACACGGTTGTGCGTTCGGCCGCGTCGGCGAGCTCGTCCTCCGTCATGGCGTCGATCCACGCGCCGAGGAGAATTTCGCCGGGATCGAGTTTCACTTCATGGCAGACCTTTCGCGTGATGACTTCGTTGTCGCCGGTGAGGATCTTCACGCGCACGCCCTTGCCGGCAAGCGCGGCAATCGCAGCCGCGGCGCTTTCCTTGGGCGGGTCGAGAAAGGCGATGTACCCGAGCAAAATCAGGTCGCGCTCGTCGGCGGCCGAATATACGGTTTGCGAGGCGTCGAGCTCCTTGTAGGCCACGGCCACGACGCGGAAACCGTCCGAATTGAGTGCGATCGTCTCTTCCTTTGCGGTTGCAAAGTGGCTTTCATCGAGCCGGCCCGTCGTTCCGTCGATCTCGTAGCGCGAGCAGACTGCGAAAATTTCCTCGACCGCCCCCTTGCATATGAGGATGTGCTTGTCCGGCCCGTGGGCCACCACCACCGATAGGCGGCGTCGCGAGAAATCAAAGGGGATCTCGTCGATCTTCGCGAAGCCCTTGTCGATTCCGAGAATGCCGTGCATTTCCACGTGCTGGAGAACGGCGATGTCGAGAAGGTTCTTCAGCCCAGACTGAAAATGGCTGTTGAGATAGGCGTATTGCAGAACCCGTTCCGACTCCTCACCGCGAATGTCGAGGTACCGCTTGAGAATGATCCGGTCCTGGGTCAACGTGCCGGTCTTGTCGGTGCACAAGATGTTCATCGCCCCGAAGTTCTGAATCGCATTGAGCCGTTTGACGATGACCCTAGCGCGCGACATGTCGATCGCGCCCTTCGCGAGGTTTACGGTTACGATCATGGGCAGCATCTCGGGCGTGAGACCGACCGCGACGGCGACGGCAAACAGCAGCGCCTCCAGCCAGTCGTGCTTGGTCAAGCCGTTGATGAGAAAGACGATGGGCACCATGACGATGATGACCCGGATCATCAACCAGGTGAAACGATTGATGCCCTGATCGAAGGCCGTGGGTACCCGCCGTCCCGCGATTTCATCGGCAAGCTGTCCAAAAAGGTATGCGCTCCGGTGCGCACGACAATGCCGGTTGCAAAGCCGCTGACGACATTGGCGCCCATGAAGCACATGTTCGGCAAGTCGAACGGATCCTTGATCTCTTGTTGGTGTGGATGGCAAAATTTTTCAGCCGGCATGGCTTCGCCGGTCAGGACGGATTGGTTGATGAACAAGTCCTTGGCCTCGAGCAAGCGCAGATCGGCCGGGATCATGTCGCCGGCCGACAGTTTGACGATGTCGCCTGGGACCAGCGATTCGATCGGGACCTCCGCGAATTCGCCGTCTCCGGCGGCCGGCCGCCGTTTCACGCTCGCGGTGGTCTTTACCATTGCGCGCAAGCGGGCGGCCGCCTCGTTGGATCGATGCTCCTGAACGAAAGCAGTGCCGACTGCGAGCAGCACCATCAGCACGATGACGATCGCCGCGCGCATGTCGCCGATGAAATAGGAAACCGCCGCCAGTGTCAGCAGGAGCGCATTGAGGGGATTTCTCGCGCGGCCCCAAACCTCTTGGAGGATCGTTGGTTTTCGCTCGCGCGCGACCAGGTTGAGCCCGAAATCCTGGAGCCGGCGTGCGGCTCCTTCGTGGGTCAGGCCCACAGGGCTCGACTGCAGCCGCTGGCACAAAGGCTCGGCCGCGAGCTGACCTAGTGCGAATAGGTCCGCCGCATGGGACGGTGACCGGCCTCGTTCGCCGTGATGGGCTCGATGCAAGGGATCCATTCAATGATGCGGCGATTCCGACTTGAGGCTGGCATTTGATAAATATCAAAGTCGCGTTCGGTAAACCTGACAATCTTAGAGCACCGCTTTCTGACGAGGTTTGCCTCCATTTCGCAAAGGAGTTCTCCCATGTCGTTGCCCCAGGTGTTGAAACGCATTCGGCTCGAGCTGGCTCGGTCAAAGGAGTTTCCGATGGGCTCCGCAAATCATGGCTACGAATTCGTAGCGCCGCTCGATAGCAAGGGGCATATCGACCCCCATCTCTGGCAGAAGTACCGGGAGCACTGCGACGTGCGCAGGTTTTGGAACGGCGCCGACGAAGAAATCGGGCGACTCACGCACAAGCCGGGCGGAGCGGAGCACGCGCGATGGGTGTTCGACTACGACCCGGACACAACCGAGGACGACGAGGCCGGATACCGCTTCGGTGTGCACGCCTTCGCACCCGGCGAGTATGTTTCAATCGGTAGTCATGAGGGTGGGTCCCATACCTTCAAGGTCGTGTCCGTTGAACCGGCCACCTAATCTAATCAAGTGAGAATATGTCATATCGCTCGGATAGAACTCAGCTATGCCGCGACACATCTGGCGCAGTGTCGTAGATCTCCGGTGTCGCCTGTACGAGATCCTGGAGCACGGCGCGATCGGGGACCGGACGGGTCTCATCGTCGGTCGGCTCATCGTCGCTCTGATCATCACGAACCTCGTCACGATGACGCTCGACTCCGTGCCCGCGTTGCAAGCGCAATACGGGCCGCTATTCATCGCGGTCGAAGTGTTGTCGCTCGTTGTCTTCACCATCGAGTACGCATTGCGGGTTTGGGTGGCGGCCGAGCACGCGCCGCACCGGCATTCGAGCGAACGCAAGGCACGATGGGAGTTTGTTTCGAGCCCGCTCGGCGTGATCGATCTTCTCGCAGTCCTGCCATTTTGGTTCGCATTGGTCTTGCCGGCCGACCTGCGCGTCGTGCTGGTGTTTCGAATCGTGCGCTTTCTCAAGTTGGCGCGCTACTCACCCGCCATGCGCTCGCTGTTGGATGCTCTCTACAGCGAGCGCCGGGCTTTGTTCGGCTGCTTCGTCATTTTGCTGGGTGCGACGCTGCTCGCTGCAAGCATCATGCACGTGGTCGAGGGTCATGCGCAGCCCGATAAATTCGGCACAATTCCCGAGGCGATGTGGTGGGCCATCGTCACGCTTGGCACGATTGGTTATGGCGATGTCGTTCCGGTGACCGTGCTGGGACGCATCGTCGCATCGGTCACGATCTTCGTTGGATTGATCATGGTCGCGCTGCCGATCGGCATCGTCGCCACAGCCTTCGCCGACGAGATCCACCGTCGCGACTTTGTCGTGACCTGGGACATGGTTGCGCGCGTGCCCTTGTTCGCCGAGCTGCAAGCCACCGATATCGCCGACATCGTGCGGCTGCTGCGCGCGCAGCGGGTCGAGGCTGGAGACGTCATCGCCAAGCGCGGCGAGCCCGCTCATTCCATGTATTTCGTCGCCGCCGGAGAAGTGGAGATCGAGCTCAAGCACGAGCGCGTTCGGCTCGGCGCCGGTCATTTCTTCGGCGAGGTCGCGGCGCTGCGACGGGCGCGCAGATCCGCGACGGTTACCGCGCTCACGCGAACAAGCCTGCTCGTGCTCGATGCCCACGATCTGCACGTGCTCATGGAGCGGGAACCGCGCATCGCGGAGCGTATCCGCGAAGTGGCTCGCACTCGGCTGGGCGGCGACGTGGTCACGCGCAAAGGCGATCTGGTGGTCGAAGAGCTCGAAGAAGCGGAGACGATCCAGAGATAGGCGGGTAGCCACAGTTGGTCATGACGCGAAGGTCAATGAGACAACAGGCAACAAACCGGGCTTGCCGAGAGAAGCTCGCGCGTGACGCCGCCGAAAATCCATTCCCCCAATCGGCTGTGCCCATACCCACCAGCGACGATTAAGTCTGCTTTCTCCTCCTCCACGACATCGAGGAGCTCGGTGGCGACCGGGCGGCGCGGTCGGCGCCAGACTTCGGCCGCCACGATCACGCGGTGGCGGACAAGATATGCCCCAACATCGGCGAGATTCGTCTTGGCCTGCGACTGCGATTCGTCCTCGCCGATTTCGACCAGCAGAACCTCTTTGGCCTGCTGCAAGAATGGGAGCGCGTCCCGCACCGCGCGGCGGCATTCACGCGTATCCTTCCAAGCCACGACCACGCGGCGAAGCGGCAGCGCAGCGACGGTGTCGGGCACCAGCAGAACAGGCCGGCCCGCCCGCAGCACGATAACCCCGGGGTCGGCGTCATTCTCGCTGCGCTTGCGACCGATGATGAGGAGATCCGCCGCTCGTACTTCCCGCAAGAGAAGCTCGCGAGGAGTTTCAAGGGCGCTGCGCCATTCGATCTGCCGCAGCGAGCGGCCCTGGGCGTGGAACTTCTTGCCCCGCTGCTCGAAACGTACCATCACCTTTTGAAAGTCGTATTGGCTGGATTTGGTCAGCCCGACATCTCCAGCCATAAAGGCCAGCCACAGCGCGCAGCCTGCGACCCCGATAAGCGCGGTCTGGAAGCGGTCGGCCAGGCCGATTGCGAGTTCAACTCTTTGTTCCGAATCGTGCTCGACGTCGACGTGCACCATCAGCGCCGCCAAGGACATCGGATCTTCCTGCTTGCCTTGATCGATGACGACTCCGATCGACCTTGCCACCTCTCCGCTCGGCATCAGCGTTCTCCCACATGCAACCAAAACGACCGAATGGTCAGTGCGACAACATGCAACAGACCGGGCTCGATACAAGAAGCTCGTGCGTGATGCCCCCGAAGATCCATTCGCCCAATCGACTGTGCCCATAGCCGCCGGCCACGATCAAATCGGCGCCCTCATCCTGAACGAGACGCAGGAGTTCGGCGGCGACCGGTCCCCGTGCTTGCCGCCAGACGTCGTGCACCGCGGCGACTCGATGGCGGAGAAGGTAGCCTGCGGCGTCGGAAAGAGTCCTTTTGGCATTGGATTCCGCTTCGCCTTCGCCGATTCCGACGAGCAGAACCTCTTTGGCCCGCTGCAGAAACGGAAGTGCATCACGTACGGCGCGGCGGCACTCACGCGTGTCTTTCCACGCCACGACCACCCGGCGGAGCTGCAGCGGAGCGACGGTGTCGGGCACTACCAGCACGGGCCGGCCCGCCCGTAGCAGGATCACACCGGGATCGGCAAGGTCCTGCATGTTACCCCCAGTATGCCGTGCTCCGACGATGATGAGATCCGCCACTCTGGCCTCGCGCGACACGAGCTCATACGGCAATTCAAGCGCGGTGCGCCATTCAACCTGTTTGAGATGCTGGCCTTGGGCGCGGAACTTCTTGCCCATGTCCTCGAGACGTGCGCTCGCCGCGCGGCACTCATGTTCCGTGGGCTGGCAATAGACGACGACAGCCCCCGCGGCAAAAGCAGGCCGCAGCGCCAAGCCAGCGACGCCAATGAGCGCTGCCTGAAAGCGGTCGGCCAAAGCAAGAGCAAGTTGCACTCGCTGTTCACAGTCGCGCTCGACATCGAGGTGGACCATCATAGTTATGAACGACATCGCCTGTTCCAGCTGGCCGCGATCAAGAAACGAACCGACCGAACTTTCCGACCGGGAGGTGGTCACCGTAGCCACGAGCGCTGCTCCAAGCCGATCCATCTTTTGAATGGTGACATGCTGGAGGAAGCTGAAAGTTGACATGGATCAAGAATGGCACCGGCCTGCGCAACCCGTGTCTGATAAGAAGCTGTTACTGCTGCTGAATAGATTGCAGATAATCGATGATCGCACCCACGTCCTCCGGCGCGAAGACGAACTCCGGCATGTCGGGGTGACCGGTAGAAAGGCCCTCCGCCAAGGCCTCGGCAAGGCCTTCGATCTTGTATTTGCGAGAAAGCGTTCGGAAGGGCGGCGCTGCCGGGTGCGGGCTAGCCCCGGTGGGGCCGACGGCATGGCAGCGCGCGCAATTCCTCTTCAGCAACAACTCGCCACGTCCTGCGGGCGTAGTGGCCTCTTGTGCCAAGACTGGCGCCACCACGCTCATTGTGATCATCGTGACGAGACAATAGAGGACTTGCCGGCACATGGCTAACCGCGTCCACTTACCATATCGTGAATCTTGTCGAGCAGCCCATTCCCCAGCAGAGGCTTCTCTACG
>Ga0318557_10000410_pt1 | contig 11024 bp, 7 predicted proteins | sample GRESIP065b5f19_FD_203497 | JGI IMG/M metagenome (GOLD analysis project Ga0318557, IMG submission 203497) | Tropical soil microbial communities from Luquillo Experimental Forest, Puerto Rico - GRE.SIPMG.065b5f19 | ecosystem: Environmental > Terrestrial > Soil > Tropical forest > Bulk soil... | reverse complement strand
GGCGCGGTGGCCTTCTCCGGCGTCTTCGCCGCGAGGGTGTTGCCCACCGGTGCGGCGTACGCTCCGGCGGTGGTCGTCGATTGCAGGGTCAGGCCGACCACGACCGGCGGAGGCTGGGCAGCAGGCGTGGGCGGTGGCACGTCGTTGGGAGGCGGCACCGCGGAGCGGAAGCGCTTGATCCGCGGTGGAGGCGGCACCAGCTCCGGCGGCTCCTCCTTCGCCGGCGGCGGGCGTGTCACCTCCACCACCATCAGCTCGCTCGGGGGCCGCGCCCTGGGGAGCGAGGCCGGAGGCACCGAGGTGGCCCAGGCCAGGAACCCTCCGTGCAATGCCACGGAGAGCCCGAGGAACAGCCACGGTGCGCGGCGCAGCCAGGTCCCGCCCGGAGAATGGAGGACCGCCTCGCTCACGGGTTTCCCGCCGGCCGGGCGTCCTTCTCGATGTTGAGCGCGAAGCGCGAGACGCCCTGACCCTTCACCACGTCGAGGAGGTGCATCACCCGCCCGTAGGGGAGGGACTGGTCGGCGCTGATCACCGCCCGGGTCTCCGGGTCCTGCTTCACCGCCTCGGCCACCCGGATGGTGAGTCGCGCCTCGTCGACCACTTCTCCGTCGACGTAGAGCTTCCCGGTCTTGTCCAGCACCACGTTGAGCAGCCCCTGCACCGTCTCCCCGCCATTGGCGGCGCGCGGCAGGTCGACCTCCATCGTCTCCCGGACGATGAAGTTGGCGGTGACCAGGAAGATGATCAACAGGACCAGGAAGATGTCGACCAGCGGAGTGACGTTGATCCGGGTGATCTCCTCGTCGCCTTCCACGCTTCCGAGCGTGTCAGCCATCGAGTGGCCTCAACCCTCGACCACGCCACGGACACCGCGCGTCGCCGGGACCTCGACCGCTCGCGTCCGGGTGGCGGCGATCAGCGCGTGGCCCAGGGCCTGCGTGCGACCGGTGAGGTTCTTCAGGGCCCGGGTGAAGACGTTGAAGCCCACCACCGCCGGAATGGCCACTGCCAGGCCCACCGCCGTCGCCACCAGGGCCTCGGAGATGCCGGTCATCACCGTCTGCTGGATGGCCGATCCCTTGATGCTCACCGCTCCGAGGTCGTTGAAGGCCTTGATGATGCCGAGGACGGTTCCGAAGAGGCCGATGAACGGGGCGTTGCTCCCCAGCGTCCCGAGGAAGGAGAGGAAGCGCTCGTAGCGGGGTCGCTCCGCAGCCAGCGCCGAGATCAGGACCTGCTCCACGGTCTCCGGGCCCTCGGGCACTGCCTTCAGTCCGGCAGAGAGCACGTGGGCCTCCAGCCCCTCCTGGCCTTCGAGGAGCCGGCGAACCGCCTCGAGATCTCCTCGCCCGAGCTGCTCGGCAATCTCCGGGGCGTGCTGCAGCCGGCGGGTGCGAAAGAAGACCAGGCGCTCGAGGATCACCGCCAGCGACGCCACCGACAGCGCAAGGAGGAGCCACAGCACCCACTCCGCGGAGGAGAGGGTGACGCGGAGCAGCCTTCCGGTGAGCCAGCCGACGTCGGTCAGGGCAACGAGGAGCACGGGCATGGGTCGATCAGGGAGGGATGTAACCAGGGATACGAGGCGAGGAACACCCTCGGATGTTCAGTAGTCCCGGCTCCACACGATGTCCGCCGAACCCGACTTGGCGTCGCCATACACGGCCTCGAGGCTCCACCGGGGCAGGAACTGGTACTCGAGTCGAAACGCATTGGAGTTCTCGTATTTGCTGGGGTCCGCCCCGACCTTGCCGGCATAACCCAGGTACAGCTGGTCGGTGACGTACTTGCCTGCTTCCAGCGTCGCTCCCTGGAGACTTCCGTTGTCGCCAGCCTCGACCGAGAGCACGTCCAGCCCCACCTTGGAGTTCACCGCCCCCTTCAGCTGGTTGGCCGCCAGCGTGCCGAGCACCGACACCGCCGCGGCCGAGCCGACCTCCGACGTGCCTCCTCCGCGCTTCAGGCTGGTCCGTCCGGTGGCGAGCAAGGTGTAGATCTCCGACTCGCTCAGCGGCGGCTCGCTGCTGGGAATCAAGGAGATGTTCTTCCCTTGCCCCTCGACATGGATCGACACCTTCACCTGTTCGCGCACGTTGGTGTAGATGGCGGTCACGTCCAGCGCCGGCTCGCTCGGTGGACCGGTGAAGCGCACCACGCTGTTCCTCTGGATGTCGAAGCGGCGACCCAGCACGTCGAGCCGACCACGGAGCACCTTCACCTCGCCGAAGATCGTCGTCGGGTCGGAGATCTCTAGCCGGAAGTCGGACCCCAGTCCCACCTCGAGGTTGAGGTCCGGGCTCTTGAGCCAGAGGTTCCTCGGAGCGTCGAAGACCAGGATTGCCGCAAAGGGCTTCTCCCTGGGCGGTGGGGGCACCAGGCCGCCGAATGCCGCCGCCAGACCTGGATCGCGTGCGAGCACCGCGCGGGCTCGCTTGGGGTCGAGCGGGGCCCCGTTCTTGACCAGGATGATGTCGTCCGGACGCGAGAGTGACTGGAGGTCCCGCCGCGATTGAGCCGGGAGCTCGAAGTGCGCCTCGGGGATCTGGATCGGGTCGAGGGTGATCGCCTTGGAGTTGGCCTTGCCGACAGCATCTGCCCGGAGGACTGCGGTGGCCACCAGCTGGTCGTCGACGAAGATGGGAAAGTTGGTGACGTCCAGCTTTGCCTTCAGCGCCCAGGTGTCTCCCTGGCGGTCACCGCTGGCGGTGAGCTTGAGCGTCCCGGTGTCGGTGTGGGCCTCGAGGTCGTCGATGGCGATCCGGTCGTTGCTGGCGTGAACCAGGAGGTGCACCCGCCGGTACTGCCCGTAGCCGGCGAGCCAGAGCCGGCCATCCTTCCACTCCACGGTTCCCTGGCCGCTTGGGCTGGCGAGGGTACCGGTGGCGTGGGCGTCGATCTCCAGGATTCCCCCCAGCTCGCGGACCGCCGCAGTGAAGCCGGTGGTGAAGGCGAGGTCGAAGTTCTTCGAGACCAGGGTGGCCTCGAAGGGCGCCTTCGCCGGCTCGATTCCACGGCGGATCGCCGGATACGAGAGGTCGAGGCTCAAGGTGCCGTCGAGCTTGAGCTCTCCACCGTTCTGCGACTCCAGATCTACGGAGACGGTGGTCTTCGCCGCGCGGTAGTCGACCTGCATCTCGCTCTTCCCGAGCTCGACGTTGCCCGCCGCGAGGTGAGTGTTGGTGGCGCGCACCGTCAGCACCGGCGCCTGCAGCGACCCCTGGCCTTGCACCGTGCCCTCGAACGTTCCCCGGAGCCTTCGTGCCAGCCGTCCCTCGCCGCCGACGGTGATCGGGAGCTTGGAGAGATCCACCGGGCCGATGGTTCCCTCGAGCTGGAACGGAACGTCGTCGTAGCTGGTGCGCTTCTGAAGTGACCCCGGGGAGGCCCCGACCTGGGCCTGCAGCTGGACCAGGGGTCCGCTGGCGTCCTGGGCCCGAAGATCGATCAGGACCTTGCTCTGTGCCTGAACGTTCACCGCCAGCTCGGTGGGTTGCATCGGCGGGGTCTGGACCTGGTGCGCCAGCAGATGGAGCTCGCCGGTCGGAGCGGCGACGGTCCCGCCCAGCGTGCCGTTCAGGTCCACCGAGCCCGAGATCTCCCGGTCCACCAGGTCGATTCGGTGGAGCGGCTCGAGCTGCAGCCCGGCGATCTGGATCTGGGAGGACAGGGTGGAGCTCTTCACCACCTCCCCCGGTTTCGGAGCGGAGAGAATCTGAGCCAGGGAGTGGCCGAGGGTGGCCTTGACGTCGACCTTCCCCCCGAACGTGGTGCCCTCCACCGCGGCAGCGAGGTGGCCCGTCTCCGGCGCGTCGACGTCGATGGTGAGGTCGGTGGGAGGAAGGTCGCGGTAGCGCAGACCCTGGGTCTTCGCCTCCGCCTTCAGCACCGGTGCATCGGCAAAGCCCGAGAGATCCATCTCCAGCCCCGCGCTTCCGGTGACCTGGGGCTTTCCCTCGGCGTCGCACCCCTGCTTGACCAGACCGGTCTTCACCGCGGCGCAGAGCACCTTTCCCACGTCGAAGGTAGGGATCGACACCTTGGCCCGGACCGGGTCGTGCCGCCGCTTCCGGAACGAGTCCACCGGGAGGTCGACGTCCGCGGTCAGCTCGGTGTCCAGCCCCTTCCCGGACAGCTTGGCCACCGCCCGCCGATGCGCCCAGCTCGCGGTCCCCTGGAGAAAGGCGTGCTGCACCTTCCCCACCTGGATGTCCCGGGCGTCGATCGACCCCTCCAGCGACGGGTCCTGCTCGGTCCCGCTGGCATGCGCGTCGAGGGTGAGCATTCCACCCAGCTCGGGCGTGGGCGGGAGCAGTCCCTTCGGCAGCCGGGCGACGTCCAGGTCGTGCACGCTCAGCGTGGCATCGAAGCGGTTGCCTCGCATCCACCCGGCGAGGGTGAGGGACTGCGCATCGGACACCAGATGCACCGGTTCCAGCGCCACCCCGTCGGCGAGGCGAAGATGCGCCGGTTGCTCCATCTTCCAGGTCGCCTCCGGGTAGCGAAGGCTGAGGCTCTCCATCTCCAGGCCTCGCCGATCCGCATCCAGCGTGCCTCCCAGGTCGAGCTGGAGCTCCACCGCACCCTCCACCCCGGCGTGGAGCTGGAGCGCCTGGCCGCGGGTGATCCACTCCGCGGTGAGGTTGCGCATCCGGCGCTCGCCGAGACGGAAGCCATCGGCGCTGACCACCGCGTTGGAGTCGAGGAGGCGGTCGGTGTCGTCGACGTGCACCGAGAGACGGAGATTGCGGGCGCGGAAGTCGCCGACCCGGAGCCTGGTGAACGCCCCCTCGGCGCCGACGCCGGGATGACGCAGCGGGCCGTTCACCTCGGCGTGCAGCTGGCCCTCTCCCGACATCGGCGGCAGCCGGGTGGCCAGCAGCCCGTCGAAGGTCTTGCCCAGTGCCGAGAGGTCCTTCACCTCCAGGTCCAGCGCGCCCTGGACCCGGGAGGTGGTGCCCCGGCCCTTGCCGTCGATGCTCACCCCGGGAAGCCGCGCGGTGAGCTGGTGGATGTCGAAGTTCCCCTTGCTCGCCGTGGCGTGGACCTCCACCGGACCGACGCTCGCCGAACGGATCCGGCTCACCGGGACCGAGAGGTCCACCTTGCCGGTCAGGCTCTCGAGAGACGTCCCACCGCCCGAGGCATCGGCGACGAGGGCGAGATCGGTGCGCGGCCCGCGCCCCAGCAGCTCGGCGAGATCCACCCGGCTGAGGGCCAGGTGTCCCCGGCGAAGCTGCCGGGCATCGAGCTGGGCCTCCAGGTCCGCCTCCAGCCGGGCCTGGCCCGCGCCTCCCTCGAGGTGGGCGGCCAGCCCTTGTCCGAGCAGCTGCCCATCGCCCCGCAACTCCACCGGCACGCGCAACGGCCAGTCCCGCACGAAGACCTGGGCCAGGACTGGAGGGACCACCAGCCGCTCGAGGTGAAGCGCCGAGCCGCGGGTCTCCTGGCGGGCGTTGGCCACCAGAAGCAGCCTGGACAGCTCGAGGTCGAGGTGGCCCTCGAGGCGGTCTCCCTCCCCGGAGGCCTGGGCGGAGAGCCGGAGTGGACCGGGCACCGGCTCGGCCACCGTCCCCTGGGCCTCGGCGGAGGCCTGGAAGGCTCCGGTGGGACCGACGTATTGCCCCCGGGCGTGCAAGCCCAGCCCCTCCAGCCGGAAGCGACGCTCCTCCTCTCCCTCCACGGTGAGGGAGACGGCACCGTGGTCGATCTGCAGCGCATCCAGGCGAAAGGTGAGGCTCGGCGGAGAGGAAGGAGGCGACGGAGGCGAGGGCGTGCGGGGGGCGAAGGCGCGGGCCACGTTGAGGCCGTGGTCGTCTTGCACCAGCCACACCTCGGGATGCTCCAGCCGCAGCAGCTCCACCTGTACCCTTCTTCGGAGAAGGCCACTCAGCGCGACCTGCGCCTCCACCTCGTCGATGTGGGCTACCCGCTCTCCGTCGGGCGTACGCAGGGTCACGTCCCTGAGGATCAGATGCCCGCCCTGGAGCTGGAGCGAGCGAGCCTCGAGGCCGCCGGCCAGCGCGTCGTGGGCGAGCTTCAGCGCGAAGCGGAGCACCCGGGCATTACCCGACGGTGTCTGCACGTAGGCCACCGTGGCCAGCACCAGCACCACCACCAGCGCCAGGAGGCCGAGCAGCAGCCGTGCCGGCCAGCGCAGCCAGCGCCATCGACTCCGGCGAGGTGCGGGCGTGACCTCTGACATCTCAATAGGCCTCGCCGATGGAGAGGGTGAGCGCGCAGCGGCCGGCGGGGAACCCGGCGTAGGTGACCGGCGCGGTCCCGATGCCGAAGCACTCGGTGCCCCCGGGAGCGAGCACCGGCTGGGTGGGGTTGGGCACGATGGGCAGTGGCCCGCCGTGGTTCAGCCGATAGGCGAAGTCGAGGCGAATCGGGCCGACGATGGTGTGGTAGCGGAACCCGAAGCCCACCGCGTACTGCATCATTGGACCGACGTCGCGGAAGTCGAACGCCCCGGTGCTCACGTACCCCGCATCGAGGAAGACCGCGACGGTGAAGTCGCGGGTGATGTGGTAGCGGAGCTCGATCGAGCTGTCCCACAGCCCGTTCCCGCCCACCGGGACGTACTCCCCGACCAGCTGTCCGGTACCGACGCCGGCGTTGACGATCGGGGCGGTGGCGAAGGGCGGCGAGTTGGGGATCGCCAGCTGCGGCGAGAGCTGACGGCTGCCGAATCCACGGTGATAGGTCCCTCCGCCGGAGAAGAACCGGGCGGTGATCGGGCTGTCCTGACACTCGGGAGGGACGAGCTTTCCGGTGATTGGATCCACGGTGCAGGTCGAGCCGAGCAGGGTCCCGATCCGGAGCTTGCCGGCGACCGTCCACCGGCCCCACGACTTGTATCCCCGGGCCTCGGGGAAGAGCCGGACGTACTCGTAGCCGCCGCCCAGCGACTTCTGGATCCCGAAGGAGAGGTACCAGCCGTTCCGCGGCTCCAGCTTGTCGTCCCGCTTGTCCCAGGCGATGACCAGCTCGAGGTAGCTGAGGGTCTCGTAGCAGACGCTCGAGGCGTCGAAGTTGCAGCCGTAGGCCAGCTGGGGCGCGCTCCCGGTCAGCCCGTTGGTCCTGCCGGTGATCCGGTCGAGCTCGATGTTGTACGACGGGTAGATGGTGAAGCCGTCCACCGGCTCCCAGACGATGCCGGTCTTTCCCTTCACCCCGTAGTAGCTGTAGGCCTGCTCGAGGTTCTTGTAGGCCTCCGCCGAGGTGATCCATTTGAAGTTGCGCGCCGGGAAGCGCGGCTGCTGGAACTCGGCGTAGAAGTTGAAGATCAGGCCGGTCTGGTCGACGTTCCAGACTGCGGGGAGGAAAGCCCACCCTACCTTGGCTCGCAGCGTGAGCCGCCGCAGGTCACCGAGGAAGTTGCGGTCGGTGTACTCGGCGATCAGCCGGTACTCCTGGCGCACCGGATCCACACCCAGCCCACCGCCATAGCGGATGGTGTGGAAGGGCGCCTCCCGCACGTCGACGATGACCGGAACCGTGCCGTTCTCCCGGTCGGGCGTCCCCAGGGTCACCTTGACCGATCCGAAGACGCCCATCTTGAACACCCGCCGCTGGGCGTCGGCCATCGCGGTGTCGCTGTACCAGTCGTCCTTGCGGATCGCCCCGCCCGCCTCCTCGAGGATGTAGGCGGTCTTCACCGAGGGGTGGGCTCCGCTGGCGACGAAGGTGCTCCCGAAGCGGTAGCGCGGACCGGTGGTGCACACCACGCGCACCCGGGCGGTCTGGTCGGTGGTCTCGACCAGGATCTCTCCCTCCACCTCGGCCTCGGCGTAGCCGAGATTCCGCAGCCGCGTCTTCAGCTCGGCCTTGAGCTCGTCCCAGGCCTTCTCGGTGACGATGTCTCCTACCCGGAGCGGCAGCCGGCGCATCAGCCTCGCCTGGAACTCCGCCGGCACTCCCTCCAGACCCTCGAACTGGAGCTCCTTCAGCCGGGTCGGCTTGCCCTCCTGCACGATGACCTTGAGGGCCACCCCGTCGCCGTCCTTGGTGACCGCGTCGTTGACCACCTGCGCCTGGTAGTAGCCCTGTGCCTGGTAAAAGCGGGGGATGCGGTTGAGGTCGGCCTGCCACGCCGCGGGGTCGAAGTATGGCGTGGGGTCGAACGGCCACCACGACGGACCGGTGGTGAGGAGGACGTCCCCGACCTGTCCCGAGGAGAGCTGGTTGGTGCCCTCGATCTTGAACGACTTGATCGGCAACGCATCGGGGGTCGGCGGCTTGGTGGCGCAGGCCACCAGCGACACCAGTGCCGCGCTCGCAGCGAGGCGGGCCGCGAGCTTCATGCCTCGGGGATGCGGCGGGCGGCCCGGGAAAGCTCTCGCAGCCGGTCGGCGGCCTCACGCGTCTCGGCCCGCTGCAGCAGCTCCTGCACCGGGACCTCGAGACGGTACGCCCAGTTGGCATCCTGGACAGAGCCCGGGAGGTTGATGCGCTCGGTCTCACCGGTCACGTCCTGCCAGGGGAGGACGCAGAGGTCGGAGGTGGCCTGCTCGGCGACGGCCAGCAGCCGGCGATGGAGCTCCGGGGTGAAGGTCGACGGCAACGGCTGCAGGCCCGCCAGCTCCGGCCAGGCCTTGGCCGCCGCGGCGCGCTCGGCCTCGGTGGTGCTTTCCCACCACTCGCGGAGCGTCTCGGTGTCGTGCGTCCCGGTGGTTACCAGCGACACCGCGGGGAAGTCGTGCGGGTTGCGGAACACGCGATCGTCTTTCTCCCAGCGGAGCACGCGGTACCCCGGGACGGCCAGCGCGGTCAGCGTCTTGCGGACGAAGGGGGGGATGACGCCCAGGTCCTCGGCGACGATGCCCGCGTCGCGGGAGAGGAGACGGAAGAGGTTCTCGCCCAGCGAGCGTTGCTGAGGCTCGGCGGCGAGAAGGAAGCGCCCCTGCGGCGAGCGGGGATCTCGGATGTACTGGCGGAAGTACCCCACCGCGTGGTCCACCCGGCGCAGGTCGTAGATCCCCGCCCCGTGCAGGCTGCGGAGAGTCAACCAACTCCACCCGTCCCGCTCCATGGCCTCGAAGTCGAAGTAGGGCAGCCCCCAGTCCTGACCGGTGGCGGAGAAGTCGTCGGGGGGAACTCCGAGGCGCGCGTCGCGCCGGAGGAAACGGGGATTGGCCCAGGTGTCGGCGCTGTCCTGGCCGACGATGAACGGCTCGTCCCCGGCCAGCCAGATCTTCCGGGCCCGTGCCGCCTCCCGCACCCGGGCCCATTGCTGGTGGGCGACGAACTGCAGCCAGGCGTGAAAGGTGACCCGCTCGGCGAGGCGGTCCCCGGCCGCCGCCACCGCCTCGGGCTGACGCTCGCGCACGCCGCGGGGCCATTCCCACCACGGCCGCTGCTGCTGGTCCTCGGCCATCGCCGCGTAGAGGGCGTAGCTCTCCAGCCAGACCGCGCTGCTGCGCCGGAAGGCGTCGAACTCCGCCGCCCGCTCGCCGGGATTGGTCCGCAAGTGCTGGAAGGCCGCCCAGAGGAGGGTCCACTTCAGGCGGAAGACCGAGGGGTACTTTATCCGGTGCGAGGCCCTCGCCTCCTCCAGCAGCCACCGCTCCTCGGCGGAGAGGTTGGCCAGCCCGCCCGAGCCGGAGTACTCGGGCAAGGCGTCGAGATGGATGAAGAGGGGATTGAGTCCGAAGGCGCTGCGGGTGGCGTAAGGGCTGGGGTCTCCCGGGGCGGTGGGGAGCAGGGGGAGCATCATCCACAGCCGCTGCCCCGCGGCGGCCAGCCAGTCCAGCCACCCCTCGATGGCTCCGAAGTCGCCGATGCCGAAGTCGTGCTTTGCTCGGAGCGAGAACAGCGGAAGCAGCACGCCCGAGACGCGACCGGACTGGAACATGGTCGCCGGAATCTGCACGCGGAGCACCTCGGCGCAAACGACTTCACGCCGCAGAACGGGGCACGGTCAGCGAGAGTGAACATACGCGGGTCGGCCGGCACTCCGCTTCCCCAAGCGTTCTACGCCCGTCCGGCGAGGGTGGTGGCGCGCGCCCTGCTCGGCAAGGTGCTGGTGCACGGCCGGAGGGCCGGGCGAATCGTCGAGACCGAGGCCTACGTGGGCACCCACGACCTGGCCTGCCATGCGGCGCGAGGGCGCACCCGGCGGAACGCGCTGCTGTGGGGGCCACCCGGCCGGGCCTACGTGTACTTCATCTACGGGATGCACTGGTGCTTCAACGCGGTGACCTCAAAGGAGGGCGTCGCCTCGGCAGTCCTGGTCCGCGGCCTCGAGCCGCTGGCCGGGCTCCCCCCCGGGACGCGACTCGATGGTCCGGCGCTCCTCTGCCGGGGCCTGGGCATCACCGGGGCCCAGAACGGGCTCGACCTGGTCCACTCCTCCCTCCGCATCCTCGATGCCCCGGCCCTCCGGCGAGGCTCGGTGGCCCGGGGGCCAAGGATCGGGGTCGACTACGCCGGGGAGTGGGCTGCGGCACCGCTCCGCTTCTGGGTGGTGGGAAGCAGCGGGGTGAGCCGGGGGTCGGGCCGTCAGCCGCGCTCCGTACGATGACGGTCCCGTGGCGGTCTCGTTCTCCGGAGAGCGCGATGGACTCTGATTTCGAGGTACCGCAGTGCAGCCACTGCGGGGTGAGCCTCCTGACTCCCGACCAGCCCTCGGCCAGCTTGGTGGTGTGCGCCGACGGGTGTGTCCTGCACTGGTACTGCGCCTATCCGGAGGGGCGCGCCAGCCCACCGCCCCGGCCGTCGCTGGAGCCGTGTCCGAGTTCCCACGAGCACGTCGACGGCTGAGGCTGCGGCGGCCGATCCTCTCGCTGCGACGCGCAGCCTCGTCGCTCCGCCGCTCGACGTGCCACAGAAGCACGCCTCCGCGGCTCGCTCCTCGGGTGCGCCTCTCGCTTCGGTCTCTGCCGCCTCGCCGCTGCGGCGGCCGAACCTCTTGCGGCGCGCGTCCGTCTTGCCGCCTCGCCGCCGCGGCTAGGGGGCCGGCGCAGGGGCGAAGATGCTCCGGTGGACGCGCCACTGACCGTCTGCCCCGAGCTTGAGGA
>Ga0318557_10000405_pt1 | contig 11082 bp, 10 predicted proteins | sample GRESIP065b5f19_FD_203497 | JGI IMG/M metagenome (GOLD analysis project Ga0318557, IMG submission 203497) | Tropical soil microbial communities from Luquillo Experimental Forest, Puerto Rico - GRE.SIPMG.065b5f19 | ecosystem: Environmental > Terrestrial > Soil > Tropical forest > Bulk soil... | reverse complement strand
CTGGCATCCTGCCCCGATTCGGGCTCCCGGCAACCCTTCCGGACTGAGCCCACAGGTCCGCGGATGCTGCGTGCCTGCTTGCCACCACGCAGCAGTCCGTCAGGACTCCCGGGCCTGGTGCGGCAGACGGCTTACCGCACCGCCAGCAACTGCCCGCGACTGCTCGGGCTGGCAGCAGGCCTGATTCTGCCCGCGACCGCCACCCACCTCGCCAGGAGTCCCACGGGGGGATCACCCGAACGCCGGTACCGTTGACGGGTGGTTGGGACTGGCTGGACTGAAGTGGTCGCGCTCGTGGCGGCGTTCGCCATCGCGGTGGTGACCACCCCGGCCGGGGTGTCCGGAGCGGTCTTACTGCTGCCCTACCAGGTCCGCGTGCTGGGCACGCCTGGCCCGTCGGTGACGCCGACGAACCTGCTGTACAACGTGGTTGCCTGCCCCGGGGCGCTGTGGCGCTACCGGCGCCAGGGGCAGACCGGCGGCACCCTGACGCGGGTGCTCCTGGCCGGGACGGTGCCGGGCGTCATCGCTGGCTCGGTTATCCGCGTCTACGTGCTGCCCGGGCCTGAGGTCTTCGAACTGGTGATCGCGGCGGTGCTGATCCCGCAGGGTGCCGTGCTCGCGCTGACCCGGGTGAACCCGGCCCGGCCCGGCCGCGGGCCACGGCTGCCGCCGGTGGCGGTCGGGCTGATCGCGGCGGCCGCGGGGTGTGTCGGCGGCATTTACGGCGTCGGGGGCGGGTCGATCGTGGCGCCGGTCCTGATCGGGGACGGGCGGCCGGCGGCGGAGGTGGCACCTGCCTCGCTGGCGTCCACCTTTGTCACCTCGGTGGCCGGGGTGGTGACGTTCTCCCTGCTGGCGTTGCGTCATCAGGGCGTGGCGCCGGACTGGGTGACTGGGATCATCCTGGGTGTCGGCGGGCTGGCAGGCGGCTACGTAGGAGCGAGGATTCAGCCCCGGCTGCCCGAGTCCGTGATCCGCCGTGCCCTCGGGGCCATCGCCGAGGTCGTCGGGGTGCTCTTCTTGGTCGACGGCCTGAGCTAAACGCGCCAAAGCCGGCCCATCCAACGACTGAACGGCCCCGCCGTCCCGTCAGAAAATGGCGATCGGGTTGACCGGTGATCCGGTCCCCATTTCGAGCCGGAGAGGGGCGATGATGCAGAGGAATGACCAGCGGTTCAGTTCCTCACACACGGCGACAAGGCCGGCGAAACTCAGCCAGTCCAGGAGATGCACACCCATCGCGTGGACTGCGAGCACGTGCACAGGAAAGTCGACGCCCTCGGCCGCGCTCGGGGCCGTATCGTTGTTGCCATCACTGCCGAGCACCGCGATCTGCCGTTCCGCTAGCAGTTCCAGAGCCAACGGATGCAGGCCAGCGCGTGCATTCGAGGAGTCCCACGGCCCGAGCGCGGTGCGGCGGCTGCGGTGGCCGACCCTTACGAAGAGCAGATCGCCCGTCTGGATCCGTACCTCCTGCGATGCTTCCGCCGCGATCAGGTCATCGGCGGTCACGTGATCACCCGGCTCCAGCCACGGCAGCCGCCGCACCCGCGGAATGTCAACCAGCAGCCCCCGGCCGACAATCCCGTCGCGGGCCACCCCGATGGAGAGCTCAGCCGCCCCCCTGGCAGTGACCGAGTCCGCGCTGACGCCGTTGAAGAGGGTGCCGTCGAAGATCACGTGACAGAGAGCATCGATATGACTGTCGGCGTTGCCGTGGATGTTCATGGCCAGCTGGTCCATGGCGAAATGGAGCCCGGACAGGGGACCGGGCTGGTTCCGCGGCGAGTCATCTGGTGGATGGCGGGATCCGGATTGTCAGGCGACGCCTGGCTCTCCACCGGCGCCGCCAGTGACACGGTACGTCCGCGCGCGACGTCACTGGCTGCCGCCACCACCTGCGCTGGCGAGATGTAGTTCAGCGCTCCCCGCCGGTCCGCCGGTCCCCAGCGGGACGTGTGCTGCACCCGCTGGTAAAGGTCCCGGAACTCGGCCGCGCTCAGCTCGAACTCGGTCATTCCACCAGCCTCACGCGCCAGGCGTCCGCAGTCATCTTCTGGCGGGGACACACCGCCAAGCTGGCTACGTTCGGTATAAGGATCGGACCACCTTGGCCGCTGTCACTGCGGGCGGTTCAGTGCTGCCCGGCCGGCGGGTCGATGATGTCCGCTGCCTGCCTCAGCGCGCGGGCTATCTGTTCCCGAAGCCCTACCTTCCCGAGTTCCGCCGCTACCTCCGCGAGCAACTCGCGCAATGGCGTCAGGTCAAGCACTCCCGGCTCGCCATCGCTGTTCACCACCCGCCGCGCCTTCGCGGCACTGGCCGTCAGGCGCGCCTGATCAGCAAGGTGGCCGACGACGGTGCCGGCCAGGCGCGCCCCGTCAAGCCCGGCGTCACCGCTGGTACCGCCGTCCGGGCCGCCAGGCGCGGCGGAAGCGGCACGCCGGGGCAGGTCCTCAGTCATCGCGATCACCCCGCTCGGCAAGGCTTGCCTGCCTCACCTGCATCATCAGCAGGAACGTCTGCCTGGCTCTGAACTCCACGGCGATCACCTCTGTCTATGCGGTCCGGATGACCCGGCCGGCGCAGTCGCGCTGCCTCCCCGGCCACAGGCGGAATCTGATGGCACAGAGACCCGCAGGTTACACCAGCTTCATCGCAGTACCACGGCGAGAGCATCACCCTGGATGGGGTGAAGCCAGCAAGCGGCGGCCTGGCTCAAGCGCCACCGGGGGTAAGACCGCGGTCGCGTTCGGACACGGCCCGCCGGGGGTAACCGGTGTCGTCCCGGGACTCATGGCCCGCCCGGGGCAGGACTGCTGGGTGGCGGGCCTGCCAGCCCGGTCTGGTAGGCGAGGACGATGGCCTGGACCCGGTCCCGGAGCTGGAGCTTGGCGAGGATGCTGGCGACATGGGTCTTGACCGTCGCCGTGCTGACCGTCAGCTCTGCGGCCAGTTCGGCGTTGCTCAGCCCGCGGGCCATCAGCCGCAGTACCTGGAGTTCGCGCGCTGTCAGGTCGGACAGGCCGGTGTGGGGCATGAACTGGCCGGGCTGATGGGGAGCGAAGCGTTCGATCAGGCGGCGGGTGATGGAGGGCGCGAGCAGTGCGTCGCCTGAGCGGACCATGCGTACCGCGGCGACGAGCTGCTCCGGTGACGTGTCCTTGAGCAGGAACCCGCTCGCCCCGGCGGTCAGTGCGGCGTAGACATACTGATCGAGGTCGAACGTGGTGAGGATGATGATCCGGCACCCGCTCCCCGGCTTGGACCCGAGGATGCGGCGGGTCGCCTCGAGCCCGTCCATCCCTGGCATCCGGATGTCCATGAGGACAACGTCCGGGCGGTGCTGGAGCACGGCGTCAACCGCTTCCTTGCCATTGGCCGCTTCGGCCGCGACGGTGATCCCAGCCTCGTTCAGGATGAGCCGGAAGCCACTGCGGACCAGTGTCTGGTCGTCGGCGATGACCACGCTGATCGGAGCGCTCACCGCGGCCGCATCGCTCATGGCGGGGTAACGTCCGCTGGTATCTGCGCTGCCGTTACCGGAATGGTGGCCTGCACCAGCCATCCCCCGCCGGGCCGTGGCCCGGCGGTGAGCTCGCCGCCGTAGAGCGCCACCCGTTCCCGCAGGCCAAGCAGGCCCATCCCAGTACTGCGGGGAACGCTGGCGTCCGGTGCCGGTGGAGCGGAGGGGATCGGCCGCCCGCTATCGGCGACCGCCACCACCACCGCCGCTGATTCATAGCTGAGCCGGACCTCGGTCGGCGGCTTTCCCGCGTGCTTGATCACATTGGTGAGCGCCTCCTGCACCACCCGGAACACGGCCAGTCCCAGGCCGGGCGGCAGGTCCCGGGCTGTGCCGGTGATGTGCAGTTCTACCGGCAGCCCGGCGGCGACGACATGGCCGACCATCTCGCGCAGCTCGTCGAGACCGGGTTGCGGCGCCAGGCCGGCGGCACCGCCCGGGCCGTTGCCGGCATCCAGCGGCGCGGCCGGTGGCCCGGCCGGCTCACCGGCATCAGCGGTCCCGGGTGGCGGGCTGAGCAGGCCGAGCAGCTGACGAAGCTCGGCCATGGCCGTCCGGCCGCTTGATTCCACCGCGCGCAACGCTTTGGTGGCCTCGGCGGGATCTTTGCTCAGCACCCGCCGGGCGGCGCCCGCCTGCACCACCATCACGCTCACGTTGTGCGTCACGACGTCGTGCATCTCGGCCGCGATGCGCGCCCGTTCCAGCGCCAGCGCGCGCCTGGTTGCCGCATCGTGCTCGGCCCGCAGGCGGCCGATCCGGTCCCTCGCCTGCATCGCGTTGGCAACCACCGCGATCAGGACCAGTGCGGCGGCGACCAGGATCCCGGGCAGCCGCCATGGATAAACGGTGGTGAACGCGGGCGGCTGCCGGACCGGCAGCGCCTGCCCGGGAATGGCAGATCCAGCGCTGGTTGCTGGTACCGCATTCCAGAAGGCAGCGGCCACGATCACACCCGCGAGGGGCACGCTGAGCAGCGCCGCGTTCCGGAAGCGGCTGTAGGCGACCGCCGAGTAGCCGGCGAAGACTATGGCCAGGAACGTGATGTCCGTCGCGTACTGCCTGGTCGCGACCGCTCCCAGCACCAGCACGCCGAACGCCGTCAACGGGAACCGCCTGCGGGCGGCGAGCGGCACCGAGAGGAAAACGATCGCCACGAGTTCCTTGTTCACCACGTCGCCGATTGACAGCACCCGGCCCGGCACGATGATCAACGCCCCGGTTCCCGGGTCGAGCACCAGATGGCCGGGCCCCCTGCTGAGCTTTGCCATGAGCAGGGAGACCACCAGCACCAGAGCCGCAATCGCGGTGTCGGTGAGTACGGCGCGACGCGACAGCGGCGCCCGTGGCTCGGCCGTCCGGGCGAATGCCAGCACCCGGGCCAGGCCGGCCCGGAGCGTCACGCGCTTGCCCTTGCTCACCAGCTCATTGTCTCCCGCGGCTCCGCCGCGTCGCATCGCCCGCGCGGCCGAGGTGGCTCCGCCTCGGGGACGACCGGCCGGGCAAAAGTCAGCCGCCGCGGCTGGCAAGTTGCGTCTTGTGGCCGAGGCAGGCCAGGACCAAGCGGGCCTACCTTGCCGGGCATGGATGCCCTGATTCGACTCGGCGAAGTCACCAAACGCTATGACAGTGACGCCGCGCCCGCGGTGGATGGCGTCAGCCTGCACATCGCGGCCGGAGAGTCGGTCGCGGTGATGGGACCGTCCGGCAGCGGCAAATCGACGCTGCTGAACCTGGTCGCCGGCCTGGACCGGCCGACCAGCGGGACTATCACTGTCGCCGGCCAGCGCATCGACCGGCTCAGCGAGACCGGTGCGGCCCGGTTCCGCCGCCAGCAGGTCGGCATAATCTTCCAGTTCTTCAACCTGCTGGACGACCTGACCGTGCGGGACAACATCCTGCTTCCCGAGCTGCTGGCGGCGCTGCGGATCGGCCAGCACCGGCAGGCCTACCCGGCCCGGCTGTCCGGCGGGCAGCGGCAGCGGGTGGCGATCGCCCGGGCGCTGGTGAACCGCCCGGCGATGCTGCTCGCCGATGAGCCGACTGGTGCCCTGGACAGCGCTACCGGCGAGGAGATCGGGCAGTTGCTGCTCGACCTCAACCGGTCCGGCCAGACACTTGTGCTCGTCACGCACAACCCTGCGCTGGCCGCGCGGTACGCGAGCCGCACGATCCGGTTCGCCGACGGCCGGATCGTCGCCGGCGCCGAAGCCGGAGCCCGGTGATGACGGCCCGGCCGGTGATCCACGCGGTGGCGGGCGGGGTGACCCGGCGCAAGGTGCAGACGGTCGTGATCTTCACCGTGCTGCTGGTGACCACCGCCACGGCGACGCTGGGCCTGGGGCTGCTGGTCGACTCAAACGGGCCGTTCCAGCATTCCTTCGCCGCGCAGCGCGGCGCGGAGGTGACCGCTAGCATCGACGCGGCGAAGGCCACGACCGGCCAGCTGGCGTCGACCGGGCAGCTGCCCCCGGTTACCGCGGCCGCCGGGCCGTTCGCCGAGGCGACCATCACCCCGCGGATCAGCGCGCACGGCGGGATCACCCTGCCGTCGGCCACGGTGGCGGGGCGCGCATCGGCAGGCGGGCCGGTCGATGACCTGACATTGGACGCGGGCCGGTGGGTGCGGCGGCCCGGCGAGATTGTGCTCTCCCGCGACTTCCAGAGCCCCGGCTCCGCCGCGCAGCTCATCGGCAGCCAGATCACGGTGACCAGCGCGCCGGGACACCCGCTGCTGACGGTGGTCGGGGTCGCCAAATCAATCACCGACACTGCCGATGGCTGGGTGCTGCCCGCGCAGGTCGCCGCGCTCCGCGCGCCACATGCGCCGGTGGCCGCGCAGATGCTGTACCGGTTCCACCAGGCCGGCACCCAGGCACAGATCAGCGCGGACGTCGCAGCCCTGACCCGGGCGCTGCCGGCCGGCACTGTCACCGGCACCGGATCCTGGCTCGCGGTGAAGAACCAGGAAAGCGGGACGATCTCGATCATCGTGCCGTTCGTGGTGGCGTTCGGCGTCATCGGGCTGGCGATGTCGGTGGTCATCGTCGGCAATGTGGTCACCGGCGCCGTGGTGAGCGGCTACCGGCGGATTGGCGTGCTCAAAAGCATCGGCTTCACCCCCGCGCAGGTGGTCGTCGCGTACCTGGCCCAGGCCGGTATCCCCGCGCTGGCCGGGACCCTGGCCGGCGTGGCTGTGGGCAACGTGCTGGCGGTGCCGCTGCTCAGCCAGGCCGCGACCGTCTACGGGGTGGGCCGGCTGCTGGTGCCGGCGCCGGTCGACATCGCGGTCCCGCTGCTGATGTGCGTCCTGGTGGGATTGGCCGCACTGCTGCCGGCGCTGCGGGCTGGGCGGCTGAGCGCCGTGCAGGCCATCGCGACCGGGCGCGCCCCGCGGTCCGGCCGCGGCCACGCCGCGCACCGGCTGCTCGGCCGGCTGCCGCTCCCCCGCCCGGTGACGGTCGGCCTCGCCGCCCCGTTCGCACGCCCGGCCCGGACGGCGGTCACGTTCGCCGTGATCTTGTCCGGCGCCACCGCGGTGATCTTCGCCGTCGGGCTGAACTCAACGCTGGCCAAGGCCGACAACGGCCAGTCACATGCGGCCTCCGAACAGGTGCAGGTCGTCCCGGCGGTGCACTACGGCCCCGCCCCTGAAGCAGGCGCGGTCCCCGGCTTCGGCGGGCAGGCGCCGCTAGCGGCCGGCCATTACCGGACCGTGGGGTCCGCTCTCCGGGCCCAGCACGGGACGCGACGATGGGTGGCCGAGGCGATGCCCATGGTCGGCGTGTCGGGCCTGACGGACCCGGTTCCCACCGAGGCCTTCCGCGGCAGCGCGGCCTGGACCGGCTACGACATGATCAGCGGGCGGTGGTACCGGGTTCCCGGTGAGGTGGTCGTCAACACCGGCTTCCTCACCCAGACCGGCAAGTCCGTCGGCGACAGGGTCACCATCATCTTCGGCGGCAGGCAGATCCCCGCACGGATCGTCGGCGAGGCATTCGACCCGCAGGGACAAGGCCAGCCCGTCCTGCTCACCAGCTGGCAGACTCTCGGCGGCACCAGCACTGGCCTGAGCGTCCAGCAATATGACGTCGGCCTGCAGCCCGGCACAGATCCGGGCGCCTATGCGGACGAGCTCAACCACGCCCTTTTCCCGAAGTTCTTCGCCTCCGCCACCAGCGGCGATTCCTTCTACCACACCCTCACCGCCCTGATCGGCACGCTGACCCTGCTGCTGGCGCTGGCCGCCGGGCTGGGCGTACTGAACACGGTGGTCCTCAGCACCAGGGACCGGGTGCACGATCTCGGGGTGTTCAAGGCCGTCGGGATGACCCCGCGGCAGACGATCACCATGGTCGTCTGCTGGATCGCCGGGACTGGCCTGGCCGCCGGCGTGATCGCCGTGCCAGCGAGCGTGATCCTGCATTCGTCGGTGGTGCGGGCCATGGCCAGCGCCGGGGGCAGCCGGCTTCCAGGCAGCTACATCGACGTCCTCAGCCCGGCAGAACTTGTGCTCCTCGCCCTGGCCGGGCTGGCCATCGCGGCAGCCGGTGCGCTGCTCCCAGCCAGCTGGGCGGCGCGCACCCGGACCGCGTCCGCCTTGCGGGCCGAGTAATCCCTGCATAACAGGATCGGCCGGCATACCAGACCTGACCCTTGCTGGAGATCACCATGCGCACTGCCGGGTTCCCGGCCAGCACCTGGTGGACCAACGCCCGATCAATGCTGAGCTGCGCAGGCCGGCGATCCGCACTGCTCGTCATGCTGAACCTGGCCGCTGCGGCGATCTACTTCGTTCATCTCGGCCGCGGCGGCGGCCTGGGTGGCTACCGCCTCGACCTGGATGTCTACCGCACCGGCGCCAGGGTGCTGCTGCACGGTGGTGACCTGTATGGCCGGCTGCCCCGGCTCGGCGGCGGGCACGTGCTGCCGTTCACCTACCCGCCGTTCGCCGCGCTGGCCTTCATCCCGCTGGCGCTCGCCGGCTACGGCACGGCGAGCTGGCTGCTCACGGCCGTCACCATCGCCAGCGTTGCGGTCACCCTCTGGTGCTTCGCCGCCAGCACCGCTGCCGGGACGGGCACCCGGATGCGCCGGCTGCTGCCCTGGGCACTCCCTGCCGCGCTGCTGCTCGAACCCGTCCGCTCCACCCTGACCTACGGCCAGATCAACGCACTGCTGATGGCACTGGTCACCGTCGACTGCCTGACCCGCGCACCCCGCTGGCCGCGCGGGATCGGTGTCGGCATCGCCGCGGCACTGAAACTCACGCCCGGGGTCTTCGTGCTGTTCTTCCTCCTTCGCCGCGACCTGCGCAGCGCCGCCCGAGCCGGGCTGAGCTTCGCGCTCTGCACCAGTGCCGGGTTCGCCCTTGCCCCCCACGACTCGCTGCGCTACTGGACCCAGATCGCCTACCAGCCAGCGCGGGTCGGCGGCATCGCCTATGCCTCCAACCAGTCCATCCTCGGCACCCTGGCCCGGCTCGGCCTCACCAATCCCGGGCGGACCTGGCTCTGGCTCGCCCTGGCCCTGCTCGTCACGGCCCTCGCCGTCACCGGCATGCGCCGCGCTTTCCGCACTGGCCAGGTCACGCATGCCCTGCTGCTGAACGCCGCAGCCGGGTTGCTGATCTCGCCCATTTCCTGGTCACATCACTGGGTCTGGGCGGTTCCCGCGCTGCTCACCTACCTGGCCGCTACCGGTTCCCACCGCCGGCGGCCGACGGCGGTGGTGGTCCTCGCCGTGCTCATCTTCGCGGTAGGACTGCACTGGCTGCTCCCTGCCGGGGGTGGCCGCGAACTGCACTGGGCATGGTGGCAGCACATCATAGGCGACTCCTATGCCCTGATCGGGTTGGCCGTCCTCATCCACGCCGCGGCCGGGAGTCTGCTCCCCCACCAGCAGCGCCGGGGACCAGGCTCGACGGACCCGCTGTGGGCAGCGCACAACCGGGAACTCGAACGGGTACCCGCCGCGGCTCATGCCGAGGTTGAGGCGCTGACGGGCAGCTAATTCGGGTGGCTGCGGACGCTGGTCTGATCAGCGCGTGCCGTGTGCTGAAGGGCTCGTTCAGTTAATCACCCCGGAGGGGGGATGCAGCGGGGGCGATCTGAGCAGACGATGTGCTGCATCGCGGTTAGGTATGCCGCAGGACGCTGCTGGATCCGCCGATCGAAAGGCTGCGGAGAATGCTCCATCAGCTCTGGGGTCCGGTGTTTGACCTGGTCGGGGACGGCGGTTTCACCGCTTGGATTTTCAGCTGGTTCTTCCTCAAGATCGGCAATCTGATTGAGATGATCCTGGTGGTGCTGATCTTCCTTATCGGGATGTTCATCAACCTTCCCGGCGGGAAGGCGAAGGCTGAAGGGCGCCGCCAGTGAGCGGCCAGGTGCCGGGCCCCGATCCGGTCACCAATGCCACCGGCGCCGAGCCGTTCTCGCTGACGCGGCCGAGCCCGTGGCTGCGTGGCTACCTGGTGCGCAACTACCCGCTGCGCAAGCTGCTGCCCGACCACGAGCCCGCTTACGTTTCCTCAGTTCTCTACACGATGGGCGTGCTGACACTGGCGGCGCTCATCGTCGCGATCATCAGCGGCGCGCTGATCGCGCTGGGCGGGGTCTCGTTCTGGCACACGAACAGCATCGGCGCGTTCCTGAACAGCATCCATTTCTGGAGCGTCCAGGCCATGTTCCTGTTCATGGCCGTGCACTTCATCACGAACTTCTTCACCATGGGCTGGCGCGGTGGGCGTGGCTGGACCTGGATCACCGGCGTGCTGTGTTTCATCGTGACCATCCTGACCGCCTTCACCGGCTTCCTGATGATGACCAACTGGGACAGCCAGTGGATCGGCCAGCAGGCCAAAGATGCGTTCAACGCGCTCGGCATCGGCGCGATCTGGAACATGATGAACGCCGGCCAGCAGTTCACCATGCATGTGGTCATCACGGTGGGCCTGCTGCTGTTCCTGGTGTCCGTGCACATCGGCCTCATCCGCCGCCGGGGGGTCGCCCCCCCGCCAGGCGCCGAGGACCTGGAGGTCCCCGACAGCGCGGCGGGCTACGTGGACGCGGGCTGAGGAGGGGGAGATGGCCACCCGCAGCAAGCGGCATCCGCTGAGCACCTGGACCGGTCCCGAGCGCCGCTACGACCTCATCGGCGAGGGAATCATCGCGGTCGTCATCGTGACTGTGCTGTGCGTCGTCGCCGCCATCTTGTGGGGGTCGCCGAACGGCGGCCTGACCTACCCGAAGGCACCCGCCTCCCCGGCCGGGCAGGCGTTCAGCGCCAGGTACTGGGACACCAACGACCCGTCCGACTTGGCGCAGACGGCGGTGGCTGAACTGGCCGGCACCAGTGGCACCGCCGGGTACGGCCCGCCGTTCAACACCACCACCGGCGCATCACAGGAGATCATCGGGATCAAGCCCGCCGAGATCGCCAAGTCGATCTTCGGCCTGACCCTGCCAATCAACACCGCGAACGACTTCGTGCTGGCCCCGGTTTCCCAGCTCGCCGCCCCCACCAACCCCCAAGTCGCGGCGGCGGTCAGC
>Ga0318557_10000402_pt1 | contig 11109 bp, 14 predicted proteins | sample GRESIP065b5f19_FD_203497 | JGI IMG/M metagenome (GOLD analysis project Ga0318557, IMG submission 203497) | Tropical soil microbial communities from Luquillo Experimental Forest, Puerto Rico - GRE.SIPMG.065b5f19 | ecosystem: Environmental > Terrestrial > Soil > Tropical forest > Bulk soil... | reverse complement strand
TGAACCAGAAATCCCGCGTCCACCATGCCCGACCGCTGGCGGCGGGTGTTCAGTTCCTGTTGCAGCCGTGCGCGCTCCGAAGCCAGCCGCTGCCGCGCCTGGCCCGCGGACCGGCGGATCCGTCTAGGCGCATGATCGGGTGACGGGACCTGCGCCGGTGCGTCACCGTCGCCAGCGGGCACGCGAGCGGCCCGGGGTTCAACCAGCGATTGCGGCACGTCAGAGGGGGCAGGCCGGTGATCGTCCGGCATGGGGTCCAGGCTAGTACCCCGGTGCCAAGGGACGGCTCAGGTGCCGGTGCACTGGGGGCTGGCTTTCACCGCGTAGAGCCCGAATGTGCCGTCGTAGTAGATGTCCACCAAGACGCCAAGCCCGTGGGGGATAGCTGATCGGTAGACCCAGAAGGCGTGGCTGCTTTGCCGGCCGGTGTGCGGGCCATAGAAGATCTCGTGCCAGACGGCATAGGAGATTCCGCCTGGGCCGCCGCTCCAGTCGCGAAACACCTGGCAGCCGGGGACGCTCAACGGGGGGCGGAGGTACTCGATGCGGGTGACCCTCGCCGGTATGCCGTCGGCGCGGAGCTTGTCCTGAAGCCCGGCCACGTCCCGGATCCGAGCGCCCCGCAGAGCGACCCGCACGCTGCCGTCTGGCTGGCTCACCACGGTCCAGGCCGCCAGCCGCCCGGTCCCCCCGCTGCCGCCCGGCGCCAGCGTCCGGCCACTGCCGGGAACCAGAGCCGCCACGGCCAGAGCCACGGTGGCGGCAACTGTCCCCGCCGCCGCGGCCAGGCCGGGCAGCCGGCGCTGCGCCCGAAGCCGCCGGCCCCGGCCAACGATGACATCCAGCGGGACATCCATGTGAATCCCCGCGTAAGACGCCTTCACCGCGGTGATCACATCGGCATCGTTCACGATGGATTCCTCTCAATTCCGCAGGCCGTCAATTCGGTGCGCAGCGCCGTGAGGGCCCGCGTCAGGTGCGCGGTGACCGTACCGGGCGCGATGCCGAGCACCTCAGCGGTCTGCGCGGTATCCAGATCCAGGAAGATCCGCAGCGCGACGACCTGGCGCTGGCGGGCGGGGAGCCGCTCCAACACGGCTGTCAGTTCGGTGACGACCAGGCTGGAGGCCGGGCCATCAGCGGGCGCGTCGTGGCCGGTCAGCGGTAGTTCCCGGCGGCGCCTGCGCCAGGATGACACGCTGAGATTCAGCGCCGTGCGGATCACCCACGCACGCGGGGCCGGATGACTCCTGACCCCCCGCCACGACGCCCAGGCCCGGGCGAACGCCTCGGCGACCAGGTCCTGCGCATGGTCCACGTCGCGGACCGTGGCAAACACGGTGCGCAGGCAATCATCTCGTGATTCCGCGTAGAACTCAGCGAAGTCGGTCTGGTCCTGGCTCACACCCTTCCTACGCATCAAGCGGCCACTCCACTTACCGAACGTGGTTCTGACTGGGGCGGTTCAGCACGCTGTCTGCGGGCGCGGGACAGCCGGTCGCGAACGCTCAAATGCCCAGTCAGCCCAATTGAGTGTCGCCCGGCCGAGCCCGCATGTGGCAAGGCCGGGGCCATGCGACGGGCGCTAGCCAAACGGGCGGTGACCGCGACCCAACGGCGTCAGGCGCCGCCGGTAGCGGCGTCATATTGCGCCACCACATCCGCCGGAATGCGCCCGCGGGCGCTGACCGCAATACCTTGCTCCGCGGCCCAGGCCCGGATCGCGGCGCCGCGCTCGCGGCCTGCGGCCGATCGCCCGGCCCGGTGCCGTGGTCCCCGCCCGGCCCGGCGGGCGTGCTCGACGAACGGTGCCAGTTTGCGGCGGAAGGCGGCGGCGTTCTTCTTGTTCAGGTCGATCTCATACGCCGTGCCGCCGATCGCGAACCGCATCGTCTCGGCTGCTGGGCCGCCATCGAGATCGTCTTCCAGCGCGACGGTTATCTTCGTTGCCATCCCGGCCTCCATGACTGCGCGGGGGGCCTCCGCCCGTTGATCAAGTCTGCCGCACGATTGCACCCGGCGCCGCCAGTTCCAGCCACCACGTCACCGAGGAGTGCCGCGCACGGGGGATCGCCTTTGTGCCCTTCTTCCCGCTGGGCTCCCGCTGGGCTCCGACTTGGGCCAGGCCAACCCGGTGCTGAGCAATAAGCACCTGCTCAACACCGCTGAACGGCTTGGCCGCGCCCCGGCCGAGATCGAGCTTGCCTGGCAGCAACGCAGTAATGACTGCACTTGCCGGCCGGGTGTTCCAGCCTGGTGGCTAGGGGCCGTGGCCTATCGCGACGCTAATATGTAATGCTAGAGTTACATGTATGCGCGGCAACGTGATGCCGCTGGAACGCGGACCGCGGGACGACACCGCCCCACTGTGGCGTGCACTGGCCGACCCGACCCGCCGCCGGATCCTGGACCTGCTGCGGCAGCGGCCGCTGATCACCGGCGAGATCGCCGCGCAGTTCCCGATCTCGCGGATCGCGGTGATGCGCCACCTGGAGGTGCTGTCCGAGGCCGGGCTGGTCACCAGCCGTAAGCGCGGGCGGGAACGGTGGCACTACCTGAACGCGGTCCCGCTGCAACAACTGCACCGAAGATGGACCGAACCGGTAGCGGCCGGGCTCGCCTCCGCGCTGCTGCGGCTGGCCGACACCGTCGAGGGTGAGGGCAGGCACATGGAATCCAACCGGCCCACGATTGACGTGGCGCTCGACATCGAGATCGCCGGCACACCCGCCGCGGTGTTCGCCGCGCTGACCAAGGACGTGGGCGGCTGGTGGGGACACCCGTTCGTAACTGCCCGGGCCAATTCCCTGGCCCTCGACCCGGGGCTCGGCGGGCTGTTCGCCGAACGGTGGGACAACGGCGGGCAGGTGATCGCCTCGGTGACCGGCTGGGCCCAGGACGAGTACCTGCAGCTGACAGGCCCGTTCCACCTGGGCGTTGCGGTCGGCGTGGCCACCTTCGACTTGGCCGACTCCGGCACCGGCACCGTGCTTCGGTTCTCGTTCCGCGCGATCGGCGTGGTGGACGCCGAAATCGTCGAAGCGATGTCGCGTGGGTGGGCCGAGCTGGTGCGGACGCGGCTAAAGGGTCTGGTGGAAACCGGGACCAGGCTCGGGATCGACCGGGATGAGCCACCCACGATCCAGTCCATCAAATAACGAGGCCGAGTCACTGAATCCGGCCGCGCCCGATTCGCCTGACACGACCGATAAACGAAGGGAACAGCGAAATGCCCACCGAAGTCGCGAGCACGGAATACGGCGTGATCACCCACCACGACGAGTGGAACACCCTAGAGCTCAAGTGGCTGCCTGCCACCAAGGACGCCACCGAAGCGCAGGCCAGAGACACGATGGCGCTGTTCGCCGCGGAAACCGAGAAACGCAAGCCACGGTTCCTCATCGTGGACACCACCGAGTTCTTTCACCGGTGGGCTGACGACATGATGGCCTGGCGCGATAAGGAAATCATCCCGCACTACAACGCGGGCGGCGTCGCGAAGTTCGCTTTCATCACCGGCGATGGTGTCCCGTTCCCGACCGTCGAATCCGGCGCCGAACCGGCGCCCGAAGGCCCCGCGACGTTCCCCACCGGGTGGTTCGCCGGGCGAGACCGGGCCTACCAGTGGCTGGCTAGCTGACCGGGGCCTGGCCTCGCGGGAGAGGAAATATCGCATGAGCCTGGATGACTTTCCGGCGCCGAAGCAGGGCTTCGTCATCACCCATGTGCTCGTTGTGGCTGATCAGGACCGTTCCCGCGAGTTCTACCGGTCGCTGCTCGGCGGGCAGGTGCTGCTGGAGCGCGACCCGGCCATCATCAAGGTCGCCAACACGTGGCTGACCCTGGTCACCGGCGGCGGCCCCACCGACGACAAGCCGGGCGTCAGCCTCAGCACGCCAGCCGACCCCAGGCAGACCAGCGGGTTCCTTAACGTGCGCGTGGCGGACATGGCACGGACCTACCGGGAGTGGTCGGCCAAGGGTGCCGAGTTTCTCACTGAACCGAAAGATCACGGAGGCGAGATCCGTGCCTATATCCGCGATCCTGACGGCCATTTGATCGAGGTTGGCCAGGTCACGGGGTTCCTGGACTGACCAGGCCGCGGCCGAAGGAGCCCAGGAGCAGCAAGGTGAGGCCATCAGGTCCGGTGATCCGTGGCCGGGGCGTCGCGCCAGCAGGCGGGAGCGGATTGATACGGCTGGTATGAGTTCCGGGCACGCGCCCGGCCCGGCGCGTGCCCGCGCGTTTTGACAACGCTTAGCTCATAGATATAGCTTTTTAGCTATGCATCGTATCTACTTGAGGGCGTGCGGCCGTGCCTAGGGCAGGGCTCAGCACCGACGGGGTGGTCAACGTCGCCCTGGACATCGTCGATGAGCAAGGGCCTGAGGCGCTGTCGCTATCGGTGGTCGCCGCCCGGGCCGGGGTTGCCGCGCCGTCGCTGTATAAACATGTGGCGAGCCTCGCCGAGCTGCGGTCACGGGTGGCCGCCCGGGTCCTGGCCGAGATGACCGAGGTGGGCACCGCGGCCGTGCTGGGCCTGAGCGGGGACGCAGCGATCGCCGCACTGATGAGACGGCTGCGCGCCTACGGCGTGGAACATCCCGCCCGCTACCTGGCGGTGCCTCCGGACCCGATGCACGACCCGGCGCTGGCGCAGCCAGCGGCCCGCTTTCTCGAGGTGTTCCTGGCCGTGCTGCGCGGCTACGACCTGCACGGCGCCGACGCGATTCACGCCACCCGGCGCCTGCGCGTGATCGTCCACGGCTTCGTCTCGATCGAATCCAGCGGCGGCTTCGGCCTGGCCGAGGACCCCGCCGAAACCTACGAACAGCTCATCCAGATGTACCTCGCATCGTTGCCCCGGCGCTGACCCGCCGCGGCTCACAACCACAGGGAGACGCACATGTCCACCTCCGCAACCCGCATCCGCGCGGGCGCCGCCGCCCTGGCGGCCGCCGGCGTCCTGTTCGCCGCCTACCCAGCGCTGCGGCCCTGGCACGACGAAGGCACAGTCGCCGGGGCCACCGCCTCGATGAGCTCCACTGCCTGGGTGACGGCCCATTTCTTCGCGATGCTCGGTTTCATCCTGATGCCGCTGGGCCTGCTGGCCCTGCGCGCAGCGCTCGTCGGTACCAGGGCCGAACCGCTCGCCTTGACCGCAACCGTGCTGGCCTGGATCGGCTCTGGGCTAGTGCTGCCCTACTACGGGGCTGAGGACTTCGGGTTGCACGCGATCGCCGGGTCCGCCGGGCACCGGGCCGGCCTGCTCAGCCTCGTCCACGCGGTGCGCTACCAGCCGCTTGCGATGACGATCTTCGCCGCCGGGCTATTGATGCTGGCTGCCGCGGCCATCATGACGGCGACCGCGGTGTGGCAGTCACACGTCCTGCCCCGCGCCAGCGGCATCCTGTTCGCCACTGGTCTTGCCCTGTTCCTTCCGCAGTTCTTCAGCCCCGCCCCCGTCCGGATCGCTCACGGCATCCTTCTCGCGGCAGGCTCGATCATCCTCGCCGCCGCGCTATGGGCATCGGCCGGCCGGGCCCGCACCGCCGCCGCCTCGCTCGCTGGCAGTTCCGCCACGGATGTCTTCGGCGTGGCCGCCCGTTACTCCGCCGGGCAGAGGATCCCATCATGAAGATCGCACCGGGCATCCACCGGATCGGCGACAACAGCATGATCAACGCATACCTCGTCGAGCAGGCCGGCGAGGTGACGATCATCGACGCTGGGGTATCCGGCTTTTACAAGGACATCGACCGGGAGCTGGCCGCGATGGGCCGCACGCCCGCCGACGTCCGGGCGCTGATCCTCACCCACGGGCACACGGACCACATCGGCTTCGCGGAGCGGCTGCGCCGCGAGAGGCAGGTCCCGGTGTGGGTTCACGAAGCCGACGCGGCCCTGGCCCGCGGGGAGGTGCCGAACCCGGCGAAGGGCTACGGCTCCGTCAAGCTCGGGCCCCTCCTGGGGTTCCTGTGGTTCACGGTCCTGCACGGCGGGCTTCGCACCCCCAAGCTGCAGCAGGTCGCGACCTTCGGCGACGGGGCAACCTTGGACGTCCCGGGCAGCCCGCGGGTCATCTTGACGCCCGGCCACACCCCCGGCAGCGCGGCGCTGCACGTCGCTTCGCTCGGCGCGCTGTTCGTCGGCGACGCATTCGCCACCTACGCGGTGACCACGGGGGTGCGGGGCCCCCAGGTCGCACCGTTCACCGCGGACGCCGTCCAGGCGGTCGAATCGCTGGCGCGCCTGGATCCGGTCTCCGCCGATCACGTGCTTCCTGGGCATGGCGACCCTTGGACTGGCGGCGTCCAGGAAGCGATCCGGCAGATACGTCAGCGGCACGACGGCAGCAAGTAGCTCGACGACCGGGACCACCGAGGTCCGGATGAGCCAGAACTACCTCGTCGGCACGGCGGAAACGCCTGGCCCGGCATCCGCGCCATGTCCAGCTCGAGATGTCCGTGGGACGCTTGAGTCGGTGACGGTCGGAGACGAAGGGCATCGAGGCCGTCGAGGCCGAATGCGCTACGGGAGGGGCCCTGACCGGTGGAGGCTGCCGTGACTATCTGTGTCTTGCGGGATCGCCCGTTGCGGCTGTTTGCGGTGCTATGCGGCGGCGCGGGCGGGTTCTACACCGGCAGTTCCGGTCAGCAGGCGTTTGCCGTGAGCAAACCGTAGGATCACTGCCAGAAAGCCTTGCGCCGCTTGCGTGCAACCATTGCCGACCAACGGGCACCGGCTGCGGCGGCCGGGCCGCGCCGGCCGCGTAAGGCTGGATCCCCGGGCGTTACCCGGCCCGGGATTCAGTCCTCGGGCCTGTGCCAGCACCCGTGCCGGTCAGTGCGCCCGATCGGACGGGCGGCCCGCTGTCACAGGCGCTCGGCGAGGAAGGCGGTGACGGCCTCGACGGCCTGAGTGAGGTAGGGCTCGGTGTCGTACAGGTCGATGTGCAGCTTGGCGTCCAGCCAGACCATCCTTTTTGGCTCACCCATCCGCTGGTAGGCCTCGCGCGCGCCCTCCGGGGAACAATAGGCGTCTTCGACTCCATGCACGATCAAGCCGGGTGTCGGCGACAAGAAATCAGCGCCGGCCATGTTGTCGACGGTGAGCAGCTCACGGACCGACGCGCGGGTGACGGAGTTCTCCCAATACGCCGAGGCGCCCCGGCTGGTGCCGTAGTAGGCAAACGGCTCCTCGCCCGGCATGGCCGCTTCACCCTCGGCCGCCACGGCCGGGAGGTACTGAACCTGGCCGCCACGGTCTTGTTCTTCCGCGGTGGCGGTCAGCGACGCCAGCACCTGCCGGTATCCATCGCGGCCCATTCCCGAACGCATCGCATACGGGGTGTTGTACGCACCAGCGATACCGGCGAACGCCTTGACCCGGGGATCGAAGGCCGCGAACTTCAACGCGTAGCCGCCGCCCAAGCAGATGCCGACGGCCCCGATCCGCTCGGGGTCGGCCTCCGGGCGCTCCCGCAGAAACGACACCGCCGCCCGCAGGTCGGCGAGCTTGCCCTGCGGATCCTCGTGGCGGCGTGGCCGGCCCCCGGACTCGCCGAAGTTGCGGTGGTCAAATGCCAGCGTGGCAAACCCGGCAGCCGCCAGCCGCTCGGCATACAAACCGGTCACCTGGTCGCGGACGCCGGTGAACGGCCCAGTGAAGACAAGGCCAGGCGCGCGCCCACTCGCAGACGGCGCCCGAAGGTCACCCACCAGCGTGATGCCGTCCGCCCCGAACTCGACCCGCTCCATGCCAGGCTCCAATCCGCCGAACTCCGGCGAGCTGCCACAGCCGCAGCCAACAGCCACCTTCCCGCCCGCGGGCTGTAGCCGAAGCTCCTGGCCGGCCCGGCATCTCTGGCAGGCTACCGCGCGATTACAGAATTACACCAGCCTGGTTGCGCGCTAGCGCGGCAGCGGCAGTGTCCCGCACTGGTCAAAGGCGGCCGGTGAGCCCCGCTGCCAGGCAGGGCACTCGTCGAAGTGATTGTCAATCCGCCGGGGCCCAGGTCAATTCAGGTCACGGGCGGAGGGTCCGAGGTGGTGTGCACGGCCGCGGCGATCGGGCTGTCTCCGCTGACTAGCTCAAGCGTCTGATGCCAGGTACCCGGTTCATCGATGAGGGCGGCGATGACCGCGGCGACGTCGGCGCGGGGAACCGTACCGCGGGGGATCGGCGGGGCGGCGAGCTGTATCCGGCCGGTGGCAGAAGCATCGGTGAGGCGGCCAGGGCGCAGGATTGTCCAGTCCAGATCCCGGGCGCGCAGGTCGTCTTCGGCGGCGGTCTTGGCCGTGATGTAGGCGGCCCAGACCTCATCGGTGCCGGGACGCGGCGGCTGGCCGGCGCCCATCGTGGAGATCTGCACGAACCTGCGCACTCCGGCCCGCTCGGCAGCGTCGGCCATTAGCACGGAAGCACCCCGGTCGACGGTGTCCTTGCGAGGGGCGCCACTGCCTGCACCAGCGCCGGCCGCGAATACCACCGCGCCAGCCCCGGACAGCAGCCCCGCGACATCATCGGCCGAGGCTGCTTCCAGGTCGCAGACCACGGCTTCGGCGCCGGCGTCCTGGACATCGGCGACGTGGGCGGGGTTCCTGATCAGCGCCACGGCCTGATTACCACGCTCGGCCAGGAAGCGCTCCAGCAGCAGCGCAATCTTCCCGTGCCCACCCGCGATCACTACGCGCATGCGCCCAGCCTAGCCAGGCTCCCACCTCAGCCATCTAGCACGCAGGCCAGCCCGGCTGCCACTTGCCGCCTTGTCATCCGGAACGGCAGGTCCGGCGCCCGGTATGTCGCGGTTTGTGGAGCCGTTTCGGATGACAAGGCGGACCTGGGTGCGGGGTTAGCGCGTCGAGCTGGTCACGCTCCCTGGCCGTGGCCGGTCATATCAGTGACCGGCGAAACCCTGCCGGTGAAATACGACACCCCTTTCCAGTTGGTGAGGGAGAACCCGGTGGGGTGAGGAGGAGCCATGACATCACCGGTCCTGGTCACCGGCGGCACCGGCCGCCTGGGGCGGCATGTCGTCCGACGGCTGCATGACGCACGGTGCGAAGTGCGCGTGCTCACCAGGCGCGGCCGCGAACCAGCCGACGGTATCGAGTTCGTCGTTGGTGATCTGGCCACGGGCGAGGGAGTCGCGGCGGCCGTGGACAGGGCCGCGGCCGTCGTGCACTGCGCGACAAGCAACAGGGGCGACGCGGACACGACGCAGAACCTGGTCCGGGCGGCATCGCGGGTCGGCGCGCCACACCTGGTATACGTCTCGATCGTCGGAATCGACCGCATCTCATCGTGGAAGTACCCGAAGGCCAAACTCAAGGCCGAGCGCGTCGTGGCCGATTCTGGCCTGCCGTGGACGACCCTACGGGTCACCCAGTTCTATGACTACATCCTCACCGGGCTGCAGAAGCTGGCGAGGCTGCCGGTAGTGCCGGTGCCGGCTGGGTTTGACGTCCAGCCGATCGACCCCGACGAGGTGGCCGCCAGGCTGGTCGAGCTGGCGTTGGGCGAGCCCGCCGGCCGGGTGCCCGATCTGGCCGGTCCACAGGTGACCAATTGGGTCGGCCTGCTTCGCGGGTATCTTCGGGCCAGTCATCGGCGCCGCTGGGTTGTCCCGGTTCGGATCCCAGGCACCCGCGCTGTCCGGGCTGGCGGTCTGCTGCCAGCGCCCGGGCACGCCGTGGGCCGCCGGACGTGGGAGCAGTTCCTTACCGCGAGTCTGCGGGCAGGGGGAGAGCACGCATGAGGAACTGGTCGAGGAAGTGCCCATCGGGTGCGCGAGGAACAGGCAAACGCTGACGGTCGCGCTAACTGGCCACGGTCACCTCGACCGGCGGCGCGGCGGCGAGGGTGTTGGACACGTAACAGGCCCGCAGGGCCGGCTTGACCAGCCGCTCGATCTGCTCGGCGGGAAGCTGCGAGCTGACACGGAGCTGGAGCAGGGAAAAGCGCGGCCCGTCGTAGGTCCCGGTGGCGGTGACCGTGAGCCCAGGCACGGTGATGCCGCGCTTGCCCGCGGCCCACTTCAGTGCCAGGGCGTAACACGACGCCATCGCGGCCAGCAGGTACTCGGTCGGCATCGGCCCGGTCCCGGTGCCGCCCGCGCTCGGCGGCTCATCCACCACCAGCTGGAACCCGCCCGCTTCGACCGTGCAGCGCCAGCCGCCGTCCCACCGGGCCACCACCGAGTTGGTATGCGGGCTGCCCGGGCCTACGTCGGCAGTCACGGGTGGGGGATCTCGTTATGAATCTCGTGCTCGTGGCCTTCGTGGCCGTGAGCTTGATGGTCGTGACCGGCGGGGAGCGCCGCGAGCTGCGCGGCCCGGTCGGCGAGCGCGCGGGGGTCGACCAGGGCCTTGGCGCTGGCGGTCCGCTCCAGCGCGCGCAGCCAGCACTCGTAGTAGCTCCAGCCTTCCCCGGACGGATGGGCTGCCTCCCAGTCGCCGATCTCGCGGATCAGCGCCTGGCGGAAGTCCTCCCAGTCGATCAGGCCGGTCTCGGTGAGGGCCAGCGCCAGCCCGAACGCCCGGCTCTCCCATGGCGCGGCGAACACCAGCTCGCCGTTGTCCCGCGGCGGTGCCGCCGGCCCGGAAGAGTCGAGCAGGTAGCCCGGGTCAGCGTGTCCCGCGGAATCGTTCACGGGGCGGCTACCTCCGCGACCCCCACCATGGCGTCCCGGGTGACCAGCGCCGCGAGTTGCTCCTCGGAAAGCCCGTCGGTCCCGGCCGGACGCATGGGCAGGACCATATAGCGGACCTCGGAACTGGAGTCAACCACGCGGATCTCCACGTCGTCGCCGAGTTCGAGGCCGAATTCGGCGAGCACCGCGCGTGGCTCACGGACTATCCGGGACCGGTAGGACGGGTCCTTGTACCAGGATGGCGGCAGCCCCAGCACCGGCCACGGGTAGCACGAACAGAGCGTGCACACCACCACGTGGTGGACCTTCGGCGTGTTCTGCAGGACCACGATGTGCTCGCCCTGCGGGCCCTTGAAGCCCAGCTCGGCGATGGCCGTGGTGCCGTCGGCCAGTAGCCGCTCGGCATAGCCGGGGTCGGTCCACGCCCTGGCCACGACCCGCGCGCCGTTCATGGG
>Ga0318557_10000395_pt1 | contig 11172 bp, 11 predicted proteins | sample GRESIP065b5f19_FD_203497 | JGI IMG/M metagenome (GOLD analysis project Ga0318557, IMG submission 203497) | Tropical soil microbial communities from Luquillo Experimental Forest, Puerto Rico - GRE.SIPMG.065b5f19 | ecosystem: Environmental > Terrestrial > Soil > Tropical forest > Bulk soil... | reverse complement strand
GCTCAAGCGTTGGCGTGTCCTGACCAAATGGATCTCATGGACGCGCTGACATGTGCCCGACGCTTGGCGATGTACCGTGTCGGCGCGCCCTCCTCACCGATCACGCTATGGCGCGGCGAAGACCACCGCTACCGACTCCGTGTTCCCATCGGAAACACGGTCGACGGCGTGCCGCTCGAGCTGGATATCAAAGAGCCCGCGGAAAACGGCATGGGTCCACACGGGCTATGCGTGGGCGCCACCGGGTCGGGCAAGTCGGAGCTGCTGCGCACCATCGCGCTGGGCATGGTCGCGCGGAACTCTCCGGGAGTGCTCAATCTGCTCCTCATCGACTTCAAGGGGGGCGCAACGTTTCTCGATTTCGCTCGGACCCCGCACGTGGCCGCGGTCATCACCAACCTCTCGGAGGAAGCGCCGCTGGTGGCCCGGATGCGGGACGCGCTGGCCGGTGAGATAAACCGTCGGCAACAGCTGCTGCGAACGGCGGGATGCGCCGGCGTCGCGGCGTACGAGCGCGCGCGCCGGGCCGGCGGCCAGTTGACCGCCCTGCCAACGTTGTTCATCATCGTCGACGAGTTCTCCGAATTGTTGAGCCAGCAACCCGATTTCGCCGACATGTTCGTGGCGATCGGGCGGCTCGGGCGATCGCTGGGGATGCACCTGTTGCTGGCCAGCCAGCGACTCGACGAGGCGCGGCTGCGGGGACTGGAAGCCCACCTCTCCTACCGGATATGCCTGAAAACCCTGTCCGCCGCCGAATCACGAACGGTTCTGGGAACACCGGACGCATACCAATTGCCAAATACGCCCGGCGCCGGCATCCTGCGCGCGGCCGGCGGCGAGCTCATTCGCTTTCAGGCTGCATTCGTCTCGGGACCGCTGCACGCGGACGCGCCGGCTGGTCTGCCCACAGCGGCTCCAGTGCGGGTGTTCAGCGCACGGGCGGTTGGCCCGGTCACCCGCGCCGGCCAGGCGGAGGGTTCGCCCTCTCGTACCGTCCTGCACACGGTCCTCGACCGGCTGTCCGGGCACGGACCGCCCGCGCATCAAGTCTGGCTGCCGCCGCTCGACGCCGCGCCGCCACTGGACACCCTGCTCCGCGATGCCGCATGCGCACGCGCCCGTCTCTCCGTACCCATCGGGGTCATCGACCGCCCATTAGAGCAGCGCCGGACGCCGCTGACGGTCGACTTGTCCGGGGCCGCAGGCAATGTGGCGGTCGTCGGCGCCCCGCAGTCGGGCAAGTCGACGGCGTTGCGCACGCTCATCACGGCGCTGGCGGCGACTCACGATGCGGATCGGGTGCAGTTTTACTGTTTGGACTTCGGCGGTGGGGAGCTGGCGTCGCTGCGCGACTTGCCACATGTGGGCGCCGTCGCCGGCCGGGCCGAGCCGGAGCTGATCCGGCGCATGGTCGCCGAAATGGAGTCCATCGTCCGATTGCGGGAGGCCCATCGAGCCGATCCAGTTCGCGACTGTGACCCGTTGGGTGACGTGTTCCTCGTCGTCGACGGCTGGGCGAGCCTGCGTCGTGACTTCGAGGCGCTCGAGGCGTCGATCACCGCCATAGCGGGCCAAGGACTTTCGTTCGGGGTGCATGTGATGCTGTCAGCAGCGCGCTGGGCCGATATCCGGCCGTCGCTGAAGGATCAGATCGGCACTCGCATCGAGTTGCGGCTGGGCGATCCCGCAGACTCCGAATTCGACCGCAAGCGCGCGCGTCAGGTACCTCACGACCGACCGGGCCGCGGTCTTTCCCACGACGGGATGCACATGTTGATCGCTCTGCCCATCGACGTGGTCTCCGATGGCGAATCGGTCGCGCCACCGATACCGCTACTGCCCACGCACGTGGATTACGACGACGTCGTCCACCGAGCCGGCGTCGAACTCGGTTCCCGGATCCTGCTCGGTCTCGAGGAGCGCCGGTTACGTCCGGTGACAGTCGATTTCGAGCAACGTTCGCATCTGCTGGTCCTCGGAGACAACGAGTGCGGAAAGACCGCGACGTTACGAACCCTGTGCCGTGAAATCGTTCGGACCAAGACGGCAGCGCAGGCCCAACTGCTGATAGTCGACTTTCGCCGCTCCCTGCTCGGCGTCGTCGAGTCGGAACACCTCGGCGGCTATGCCATGTCCCCTTCCGCGCTGGATGCGTTGCTGCCGGACCTCCTCGAAGTCTTGCGGCGGCGAATGCCTCCGTCGGACGTGAGCCAAGCGCAGCTGCGAGCCAGGTCCTGGTGGTCCGGACCGGACGTCTACGTCCTGGTCGATGACTACGACCTGGTCTCCACTTCGGCGGGTAATCCGCTAGCGATGATCATCGAATACTTGCCCCACGCAAGGGATCTCGGTCTGCACCTGGTCGTGGCGCGGCGCAGCGGTGGCGTCGAGCGTGCCATGTTCGAACCACTGCTCACGGGGCTACGTGACCTCGGCTGCCTGGCACTGATGATGAGCGGACGGCCTGACGAGGCCGCGCTGTTCGGTTTGGGCTGCCCGGCGCGGTTGCCACCGGGCCGTGGCGTCCTGATCAGTCGTGCGGGTGACGAACAGCTTGTGCAGGTGGCCTGGAGCCCGCCGCCGTGAAGGCACACCGCGCGATCGTCGAGGCGGGTCCCGGCACTGTCCGTCGATTGTGTTGCGGCACAGTGACGGTCGCTGACGGCGAGACGTCGGAAGTTGTGAGCGCTGCGCTGGACGCGGTGGACGATCAGGTGGCGCTGGTGGGCGGGCGCCCGGTAACCGTCAGCTCGTTGTGGAGCGCCGCACTGCGGTCAGTCACCTGTGCGCCCTCTGACGGCACGGTCATCGTGCATCCGTCGTGGTGGTCGTCGTCGCGCGTCGCCGTCATCACCGCGGCCGCAGCGACCGTGGCCGACGGCGTATTGACGCGTCCGCGGTCGTGGCTGCTGACGCAGGCAACAGATGCCGAACGCGAAGAGACTGCGGTGGTGGAAATCACCGAGCGGTTGGTGGTGATCACGGCCGCCGAGGTCGTCGCGGTACCCCGTGGCGACGAACCGCGTCCCGTTGCCGAGGAGGTGGCGCGCGCGATCGCACGCATCGCGGCGGTGGCCGTTGTGCTGGTCGACGCGCCCAGCACGGTTACGGGGGCGCCCACGCTCGCGGCGTTGATCGCCGACGCCGTTGGTAGTAGCGGCCAGGCGGTCGTGCAAATCGATGATGCTCGGCTGAAGCGCCTCGCCCAGTCGGCCATGTCGGTCCCGGGCGAGCCGTTAGAGCCCCACTCCGCTGCCAGTCCCGGTGGAGTGCGATCCCGCACGCGGGTGGTGACCGGGCTTGCCGGTGCCGCCGTCGTCCTGACGGTGCTGGTACCGGCGATTTCAGCCGTGGTCACCGTGGACCGTCATCGCGCGCCACCCCCGATCCCGGTGCAGTCGGTGCCGGCGACATTTCTGGTGGAAGGCCGGGTTGCGCTGACGGTGCCCGCCAACTGGACCGCGCAGCGAGTGGTCACCGGGCCCGGTTCGGCGCGAGTACAGGTCACGTCGCCGTCGGATCCCGAAGTGGCGTTGCACGTCACGCAATCGCCGGTTGCCGGCGAGACGATGAGTGGCACCGCTGAGCGCTTGAAGCGCGCGATCGACGCGGAGCCCGCCGGGGTATTCGTCGACTTCAATCCGTCCGGAATCAGCGTCGGCCGGCCCGCGGTGACGTACCGCGAGGTGCGCGCCGGCCATCACGTGCGGTGGACGGTGCTGCTGGACGGGCCGGTCCGGATCAGCGTCGGATGCCAGAGCCGGCCCGAAAATGAAGAGGCCGTCCGCGACGCATGCGAGCGGGCGGTGCGATCCGCCCACGCCATCGGGTGAGGCGGCAAAGTTGGACGGAACCAAACCGACGTCGGTGCGGTCGAACTAAGTATGGCTACACCCAACAGTCTCAGCACCGACCTCGACCTCATGCGCTCGGTCGCGGACACGACGGACGCCCGCAACGAAGAGATCCGGGCGCTGCTGCAGGCATTCATCGGCCGCATGAGCAGCGTGCCGCCCTCGGTGTGGGGAGGGCTCGCAGCCGCGCGGTTCAAAGATGTCGTGGATCGCTGGAATGCCGAGTCGATGAGGCTCTACCACGTCCTGCACGCGATCGCCGAGACCATTCGGCACAACGAGGCCACGCTGCAGGAGGCCGGCCAGAACCATGCTCACCGGATCGCTGCGGCGGGCGGAAACCTGTGAGCGGTGGACGAGTGGACCCGGTGCTGTCCTATAACTTCGGCGAAATCGAAAACTCCGTTCGCCAGGAGATCCACACCACCTCGGCTCGTTTCAACGCGGCGCTGGACGAGCTCAGGTCGCAGATTGCGCCGCTGCGGGAACTGTGGACTCGTGAGGCGGCAACGGCGTACCAGGTTGAGCAGCTGAAATGGCACCAAGCGGCGACCGCGCTCAACGAGATACTGGTCGATCTCGGGAACGCGGTGCGTGACGGCGCGGAAGAGGTGGCGAGCGCCGACCGCCGGGCGGCCGGTGTCTGGGCACGGTAGCCGCACCCAAAAGACTCTGTGTGGTCCCGACGGGGGAGAGCCGGAGGGACCACACAGTCATTTTGACCTGCGGGGACGCTCATCGGTAAGCTGCTCGGTTGGCGTGCGGTACGCCGGGGGCTCGGGTCAATGTCGGTCGCCGAGACAAACCCCACCGCGGACGCCGGACCGGCACCCGGCTCGACCCGGGATCCACCTCGAGAAGAAGAAGGTAAGCGGTGCCCACATATGCGCCCAAGGCGGGTGACACCACGCGGTCGTGGTACGTCATCGACGCCACGGACGTGGTGCTTGGCCGCCTTGCCGTCGCGGCAGCCAACCTGCTGCGCGGCAAGCACAAGCCGACGTTCGCCCCCAATGTCGACGGCGGTGACTTCGTCATCGTGATCAACGCCGACAAGGTCGCCATCAGCGGCGACAAGCTGGACCACAAGATCGCTTACTCCCACTCGGGGTATCCCGGCGGCCTGCACAAGCGCACGATCGGCGAGCTGATGGAAAAGCACCCGGACCGCGTCGTGGAGAAGGCGATCGTCGGCATGCTGCCCAAGAACAAGCTCAGCCGCCAGATCCAGCGCAAGCTTCGCGTCTACGCCGGCCCGGAGCATCCCCACACCGCTCAGCAGCCGGTTCCGTACGAGATCAAGCAGGTGGCCCAGTGACCGAAACAACCGAGGCATTAGAGACCCCGGAGACCCCGGAGACCCCCGAGGCCTCGGAAGCCCCGGAAGCCCCGGCCGAAACTCCGGAAACCCCGGCCGAGGCTCCGGCTCCCAAGCGCAGCGAGTCGTTCGTCTTCGAGCGGCCCATCCAGACCGTCGGCCGCCGCAAGGAGGCCGTGGTGCGGGTGCGGATCGTGCCCGGCACCGGCAAGTTCGACCTCAACGGCCGCAGCCTGGAGGCCTACTTCCCGAACAAGGTGCACCAGCAGCTCATCAAGGCCCCGCTGGTCACTGTCGATCGGGTGGAAAGCTTCGACATCTTCGCCCTGCTCAACGGCGGCGGTCCGTCGGGCCAGGCCGGTGCGCTGCGGCTGGGCATCGCCCGGGCGTTGATCCTGGCCTCGCCGGAGGACCGGCCCGCCTTGAAGAAGGCCGGCTTCCTCACCCGTGACCCGCGGGCCATCGAGCGCAAGAAGTACGGCCTGAAGAAGGCGCGCAAGGCGCCGCAGTACAGCAAGCGCTGATCAGCCGTCACTTTCTGGCCGCAACAGTGCATCTTCTGCACGGTCAGCGGCGTGTCTGCGCCCAAACACGCCTTGTTTGGGTCACAAAAGAACGGGCACGTTAGGTGAACGGCCGCAACTGTGAGAGGTTTGTCCGCATGGGTCGACTATTCGGCACCGACGGTGTTCGCGGGGTCGCCAATCGGGAGTTGACCGCCGAGCTCGCGCTGGCGCTTGGCGCCGCCGCGGCGCGGCACCTGGCGACTTCCGGTCCGGGCCGGCGGGTCGCCGTCGTCGGTCGCGATCCCCGGGCCAGCGGCGAGATGCTGGAGGCCGCGGTGATCGCCGGGCTGACCAGTGAGGGTGTCGACGCGCTGCAGGTCGGGGTGCTGCCAACCCCTGCGGTGGCGTACCTGACCGGCGCCTATGACGCCGGCTTCGGCGTGATGATCTCGGCGTCGCACAACCCGATGCCCGACAACGGCATCAAGATCTTCGGTCCCGGCGGCCACAAACTGGACGACGACACCGAGGATCAGATCGAGGAACTGGTCGCGGCCGGACCCGGGTTGCGTCCGGTCGGGGCCGGGATCGGCCGCCGCATCAACGCCGGGGATGCCGACGATCGCTACCTGCGCCACCTCAGCAAGGTCAGCCCGTTGCCGCTCGACGACCTGACCGTGGTGGTCGACTGCGCCCACGGTGCGGCGTCGTCGGTGGCGCCGCGCTCCTTCCGTGCGGCCGGTGCTCGGGTGATCCCGATCAACGCCGAGCCCAACGGGCTCAACATCAACGACGGCTGCGGCTCTACGCACCTGGATTCGGTGCAGTCGGCGGTCGTCGCCCACCGCGCCGATCTGGGCCTGGCGGTCGACGGCGACGCCGACCGCTGCCTGGCCATCGATGCTGACGGGCAACTCGTCGACGGCGACGCGATCATGGTCGTGCTCGCGCTCGCGATGAAACAGGCCGGAGAGTTGGCTTCCAACACGCTGGTGACCACCGTGATGAGCAACCTCGGGCTGCATCTGGCGATGCGCTCCGCCGGCATCACCGTGCGCACGACCGGCGTCGGTGACCGCTATGTCTTGGAGGAGTTGCGGGCCGGCGCGTACAGCCTCGGCGGCGAGCAATCCGGCCACATCGTGATGCCCGCGGTGGGATCCACCGGCGACGGCATCGTCACCGGGCTGCGACTGATGACGCGCATGGTGCAGACCCGGTCGTCGCTGGCCACGCTCGCCTCGGCTATGCGGTCCTTGCCGCAGGTGCTGATCAACGTCAAGGTCGCCGACAAGGCCACCGCGGCCGCGGCGCCTTCGGTGCAATCCGCGGTCGAGGAGGCCGAGGCCGAACTTGGTGACACCGGTCGAATCCTCTTGCGCCCCTCGGGAACTGAACCGATGATCCGCGTCATGGTGGAGGCACCCGAAGAGGGCGTCGCGCAGGAGGTCGCCAATCGGGTCGCCGACGCGGTGAGCGACGCGCGCTGACGGTTTAGCGCGGGAACCCCGACGCGGCGTCGGGCGTCGGATTAGGCATGAGATTCGATAGCTCCGGGGTGCACAGGGTCGCCGACCAATTGAACGCGGCCGCCGAACTCATCGACGGCGCCGTTGGAAATCACCTGGCGGGGTTGACTTTCGGCGGGGCCGGCGCAGGCCGGGCGCACACCGCGCGCGGCGATGCGCTGCGCGTCCAGCTCGAGCGACTGACGGCCGAGGTGTCGCAGTGGTCGCGGGCGGCCGTCGAGGTCGCCGCCGCGCTGCGGGCCGGCGCCGACCGCTACGCCGACGCCGAAATGTATGCCGCGGCGCGGATCGCCTGATCGTGGCCGACCGTTTAGACGTCGCCGAGCGCCTCGCTGAGGGGCGGCCCGCCGTCGAGCACACCCAGAGTTATGTGCGGGCCTGCCATGCGCTCGGCTACCAGCATCCGGATCTGACGTCGCACCCCACCCAGCTCCGCGACTGGTACGACAGCGAAGAGGGCCTCGACCTGCACGCGCTTGATCGCGACTGCGCGGAACTGCGGGCGGCGGGCGGGGCGGTCATGGAAGCGTTGCGGGTCCAGCGCGCCCAGGTCGCCGAGCTGGCCGCGGCGTGGACGGGGCCGGGCGGGGACTCCGCGGTTGGGTTCCTGCAGCGGCATTGCGACGCCGGATACACGGTGGCTGCCGAGGTGCGCGCCGCCGCTCAGCGGTGTGAGTCACTGCGCGACAACCTCTGGTATCTGGTCGATTCGAAGGTCGCGACCGCCATCGCCATCGACGATCGCACGCTGGCTCAGCGGCCGGCGTGGTTGGCCGCCGCCGCCGCAGTCACCACCGGGGCCGGGGATCGCACGACCGCGGAAGAGGTGGTCCGTCAGCAGATAAATCCGTACGTGGACAACGAAATTCGCGACGACTGGCTGACCACGATGCGCTCTACGGCGGCCGGGGTGGCGACGTCCTACGACATGGTCACCGACAGGATGGCCGCGGCGCCGGCCGCGCACTTCGAGTTCCCCGGCGATCTCGGGCCGGGGTATCAACCTTTCCCGCCGGCTCCGCCGAGCGCCCCGACATCCGCCGCGGCCGTCACGCCCGCCACGTTCCCCAGCCTGCCGGCCGATCCGGCGCCGCCGCCGGCGCAGGTGCTACCCGACCTGGGAACCGCGCTCGGTGATGCTTCGGCCATGCCCGCGGGCGATCTGGTCGGCGGACTGAGTGGTCTTGGCGGGCTGGCCAGCCGGATTGTCGACGCGATGAGCTCGCTGCTGGGTTCGGCGGCTGACTCGCTGGGCGATCGGTCGGCGATGGATGGCATCGACGGCGAGGATCCGTTCCACGCCGACGACGTCGAGGACAAGCCCGACAAGCCTGACGAGCCGAAAGCGGCCAAAGAGGTCGAAAAGACCCCGGACACTGGGGTGGCCAAGCCCGCCGAAGGGGCTCGACCGGTTGACGCGCCGCCGCCGGTCGACGGGCCGCCAACGGAGACGCCGCCGGCGCCGGTTAACGCGCCCGCGCCGGTTGCGGCGCCGCCGAACGGCGGACCGGTGCCTCCGGTAGATCGGGCATCCACACCGTGCGAAATCGCCGCGGACCAGCTTCCACAGGCCGGCTAGTGACGGGCTTCAGGCGGGCCGCATCTCGAGTACGTCCTCGACAAAGCGCATGGATTCGCCCGGGTCGGTCGCCAGGGGGCTCACCAACAGCGTCGTCACACCGGCCTCGGCGAAGGCGGCCAACCGTTCGGCGATGTACCCGCGCGGGCCGACCAACGACATCCCGCGCACCAATTCGTCGGGCACCAACGGGATGGCCTCACCCTTGCGGCCCGACAGGTACAGCTCCTGGATGCGGTCCGCGATGGCGCCGTACCCGTAGCGCGTCGCCAGGTTGTGATAGAAGTTGCGGCCCTTGGCGCCCATCCCGCCGATGTAGAGGGCCAGGTTCGGCTTGACCCAAGCCAGCCGTTCTTCGACGTTGTCGCCGATGGCCAGCGACACATGCACCATGACGTCCAACGGCCCCAGCGCGGGATCGCGTTTGGCGGTGCCGGCGGCCAGCGCCTCACCCCACACCAGATGAGCTTTCTCCGGAAGGTAGAAGACGGGCTGCCAACCCTCGGCGATCTCGGCGGTGAGCTCGACGTTTTTCGGGCCCAGCGCCGCGATCGTGATCGGAATGCGTTCGCGCACAGGGTGATTGATCAGCTGGAGGGACTTGCCCAAACCCGTTCCGCGATCCTTGGGCAATGGGATTTGGTAGTGCTTGCCGGCGTACTGCACCCGCTCCCGGCGCCACACCTGCCGGCAGATATCCACGATCTCGCGGGTGCGGCCTATCGGGGCGTCGAACTCGACGCCGTGAAACCCCTCGATCACCTGAGGTCCGGAAGTGCCGATCCCGAGACGGAACCGGCCGTCGGACACGAAGTCCAGGCCCGCCGCGGTCATCGCGAGTAGCGACGGCGTGCGGATGTAGATGGGAAACACGCCAGAGGCCAATTCGACGGTGTTGGTCTTGGCCGCCAGGTACCCGAGCTGGCTGACCGCGTCGTAGGAATACGCCTCGGCCACGACTGCGACGTCGATGCCGGCCTTCTCGAGTTCGATGACGCGGTCGACGGCTTCGTGAAAGCCGCCCGAGTAATCCAGAGCGATCCCGATTCGCATCAACGACAGATACCACGACGGCGGTGGCTATGGACGGGGGTCTCCCATCCGGATCGCATTCATCTTTGAGAGCAGGTTCACTACCGAGCGCAGTTCGGGCACTGGCGTTTGATCCAGCAGGGTCGCCGTGCGCTGGTTGATCTCTTCGTAGAAGGCGTGCACCTTCTTGAGCTTCGCGGGCTTCAAACGCACCAGAACGCTGCGGCGGTCGCGCGGGTTCGGCTCCCGCTTTAGGTAGCCGCCCTTCTCTAGTCGGTCGAGCATCACCGTGACGCCGCCCGTGGTCAGCCCGGTGCAGCGGGCCAGCTCACCGGGCGTCGACGGCCCCATCAGCTCGAGCACATTGATGCACTGCACATCGGTGAGGAGCAAGCCCACATGGTCGGCCACCTGCTGGTTGTAGATGATGCTTCCCGCGATGAACTCCCTGAGGCAACGGATCACCGTCTCGCGCAACTGGTTGCGGTCCAGGCTTGACATCGGCTTGCACTCGCCTACTCTCTAAGTATCTTAGTTGGTAAGATACCTTCTCACCAAGGAGTCTAAAGCATGTCGGACGCGACGACCAAAGGGTACCGGGGAATTGGGATGGAGGGCGCCATCGCCCGCTGGTATGGCAAAAGCACCCGCAAGGACATGGAGCGCTTCCGCGCGCTGGCCGCGCGGCTGCGCACCGTGCTGCCGGAGGGCGGCGACGTCCTGGAGGTGGCGCCGGGACCCGGCTACTTCGCGATCGAAATGGCAAGGGGCGGAACTTATCGCGTGACGGGCCTCGACATCAGCCGGACGATGGTCGAGCTGGCGCGCAAGAACGCCGCCGACGCGGGTGTCGAGGCCGACTTCCACCGAGGCGACGCCTCGGCGATGCCCTTCGCGGACAACAGCTTTGATCTCCTGGCATGCAGTGCGGCATTTAAGAACTTTTCCGAGCCGCACCGGGCGCTGGAGGAGATGCATCGGGTGCTGCGCCCCGGTGGCACGGCGCTGGTCGTCGACTTGCACAGGGACGTGGCGCTATCCGAAATCAGAAGGTACTTCGGCGAGATGGGGCTTGGCACCGTCGAGCGCTGGATGACCGTCGCAACTTTTCGGTTCATGCTGCTGAAACGGGCCTATACGAGGGGTCAGATTGAACGGATGCTCACGGATATTCCGTTCGGGGAGAAGGAAATCCAAATCGCCGACCAGGTTGGCCTCGAAGTCTGGCTACGGAAGTGAAGCTACACAGTCACTTCAGCAGCGCGACGATCTTGTCCTCAAGGGGGACCGGCGGGGCCTCGGGATCCACCTGGTCCGTCTTGGGCAGCGTCACCTCCGGATCGGCGAAGTC
>Ga0318557_10000393_pt1 | contig 11180 bp, 9 predicted proteins | sample GRESIP065b5f19_FD_203497 | JGI IMG/M metagenome (GOLD analysis project Ga0318557, IMG submission 203497) | Tropical soil microbial communities from Luquillo Experimental Forest, Puerto Rico - GRE.SIPMG.065b5f19 | ecosystem: Environmental > Terrestrial > Soil > Tropical forest > Bulk soil... | reverse complement strand
CACCCTGCAGCAGTGGTGGGCGGACGGTTGGGACCTGCTGCTCACGCCAACGGTGGCCGAACCGCCCCTGCCACTAACGGAATTCGAGAACAACCCCGAGCATCCGACGGCGCCGATGCGCCGCGCCGGTCAGTTCGCCGCGTTCACACCACCGTTCAACATGAGCGGCCAGCCGGCGATCAGTCTGCCCCTGCACCGCAATGCCGAGGGTCTTCCTATTGGCGTCCAGCTCGCCGCCGCCTACGGGCGGGAAGATATCCTCATTCGCGTTGCCGCCCAACTGGAAGCGGCACATCCGTGGTTGTCTGAGCGCCCGTTGATCCCATGATCCCGACGTGGTGCGATTACGAAATTACTTGTGCCTCAGGAAATATCCAATCGCCGCTGAGGACGCTGTCCTGCGGCCGGTACAGCCGGACCAGATAGTTCCATCCGGGTGTGATCGGCAAGCAGTTTGCTGTCGCCGCGTCGCAGCCACCGAACTGAATGGTGATCACTCCACCGGTGCCGCGCTGGGCAGTGATATTGTTGAGCGAATAGGCATTTCGCGCGTTTGGTGTGAAGTAACCGTCTTTGTTGTAGACGGTGACCGACCAGAACCCATCGACCGGCACCTGGTCCACGGACAGCCGATACACTGCGGCGCCGTCGTTTTCGGCCGGGTGGACGCTGAAATAGATCGCGTCCTTTTCCGGGTTGCCGCCCCATGCCGCTGCCGAGCCGATCAGCCGTCGCACCGGATCGGTGTCCTCCTTGGTGCCGAACATCTTCTTGGAGTCGGGCAAGGTGGCCGCAAGTCGAAGCAGGGCGCCGCGTACCGCCTTCTGGCTCAACGCATCCCAGTCGGGTATCTCGAAGCTGCCGGTGCCGTCCTGCTGCACCGCGATCGCGTCTTGGAGCGCATGGACCTCGTCGAGATCGGCCTCATCGTTCGGATTGACCAGGGTGCGAATGGCCACCATGACATACCGCGTCCCGACGTCGTCGCGGGTGAGGGTGTGTTCGCCCTGCCCATAGAACACGGCGGGTACGTAGTGGTCCTCGGTGATCACCTGCATCGACATGAACCGGCCGCCGGGGTCGGGCATCGTAATCGTGACCGGCCCGCCATCGAGGTCGAAGACGCCTGCCGAGTAAAGCGTGTCGCGGTTTGACCGCACCACCAGCTGCTTGTCCATCGGCGTGAGCTCTCGGATGTGGGTGAATCTCCCGAACCCGCCGTCGCCGACGATGTTGCTGAAATACAGGTCGCTTTCGGCCCGGATGAAGTTGTCCGCAGTTACCAGCACCGCCGCCTTCACCGCTCCCTATCGAACTCGACGGGCAGGCTCTTGGGCCCGCTGAGGCTGACCATCGGCTTCCATGGCACCGGTCCGGCAATGCGCGGGTTGCGCATCCGTTGAGCGAGGACGTTGAACGCTTCGGCGATCTCACGCCTGGCCAGATTGGCGCCCAGGCAGTAGTGCACGCCGCCACCGAAAGTCAATATCGGCGGTGCCCCCTCGCGAGTGACGTCGACGCGGTCCGGGTCGTTGTACACGGCGGGATCATGGTTGGCCGCAGCGGTGTTCACAAAGACCATCGTGCCGACGGGGAACATGTAGCCGTCGAGCTCGGCTTCCTCGACCACCACGCGAAGAGTTCCGCACACGATCGGCGAGTGCCGCATGGTTTCCTCGACCGCGCGCATCGCCAGTTCGGCATGCCCGCGGAGGAGCTCCCACTGCTCCGGGTGCTCGCACAGCACTTGCACCGAGGCGGCCACCTGGTTCCGGGTGGTGTCCGTCCCCGCCAACAGCAGGCCGCCCGCAAGCATGCGCAGTTCGGCGGCGTCGAGGCGGTCGCCGTCGTCCTCGGCGCGAATCAGCTCGGATAGCAGGTCGTCGGTCAGGCTGTCTCGGCGCCGGGCGACCATGTCGTCGACGTAGTCGTCGAACTCGCCCCACGCGCGCATCACAGCACCCTCTTCCGCGGCGAAGTCGACACCGAAGCTGAAGGCTTTGAAGATGTCGTCGGTCCACCGGGAAAACTGTTGCCAATCCTCGCGTGGAGCGCCGAGCAACGCGCAGATGATCGGGATCGGGTAGGGGCGTGCGATGTCGGCTACGACGTCACAGCGGCCCGCGCCGGCGACTTGATCGACCAGCCCGTTCATCACGTCGGCCATGGTGTCGTGCAGGCGCAGGGTCGCGCGGGGGGTGAAGGCCTTCGACGTCAGACTGCGCAGCCGATGGTGCGCGTGGCCTTCCAGGCAAATAATGCTGTTGACCACCTTGTCCCACAGCGGGCCCGAGGTGATGCCCTGGACGAGCAGATTCAAGCCGGGCGGGATCTGGAACCGGGTATCCCGAAGAACGGACCGGACTAGCTGGTATGAGAGGACTTCGGGTCCGTGCGGACCGAGCGCGACCGGGCCTTGCTGTTGCGCCGCCCGCAGGCGGGGACGGACCTCGGCAGGAGTTTCCTCGTCGCCGTATTCCAGGGTCGGAAGGTCGGCATCGAAAACGTTTGCGGGAGCTGTACCGACGGCCATGACGGTCTCCTGATCGGTTCCGCGAGTCATCGGTCGCGGGACGACTTTCACACAATGTATGGGCGCTGCAGGTGACAGTCAACGACATCGGGTGCCAAAGACGGCGTCTAACTGCCGTAGTCGAGCAGTTCGAAGTCGTCGCGCACGCCGCCCACGAAAAGTGTCGCCAATGGCGAGAAATCCAGCGTGCGCATCGCCAGGTTGCGGAACGCCAAACCGAAACGGGTCTTGGTGGCGAAGAACGGGATGTAGCGCACCGCGGCAGCTTGCTTGGCCTTGATGAATGGACGCAGGCGCGATTCGTAGGCGGCGAAAGCGCGGCGGTAGTCGGCGCCGGCGCGGACAAGTTCGCCGGCCAGCACGTAGGCCTCGGTGATCGCCAAACCGGTGCCCTCGCCGCCAAGCAACGAAATACACCCGGCCGCATCCCCGATCACCAGCACCCGGCCGAGCGACCAGCGGTCCATGCGAATCTGGCTGACGACGTCGAAGTACAAGTCGTCGACGTCGTCGAGCGCCGCCAGGATCTCCCGGGATTCCCAGCCGACATCGCTGAACTCGTTGCGCAACTGGTCTTTTGGCGCAGTGCCGGTGTTGTCGCGCTCCGCGCGGAAGACGAACAGAAACATGGTGCGGTCGCCGCGCAGCGCGAAGCGCGCCAACTGCCGGCCGGGAGTGGAGTAGGTGACGTAGACCAGTTGGTCGCGGGGCCGGTAGCCGTCGACCACGCAGGCCGCCACCTTGCAGCCCAGATAGTGCTCGAAGTCGTCCTCTGGCCCGAACGCGAGACGCCGCACGTTGGAGTGCAATCCGTCGGCGCCGATCACCAGGTCGAAATCGCGAGGTGGCCCCTTTTCGAAAGTGAGGCCCACACTGTCACCGCGCTCGTCCACGCCGGCGATGCTGTCGCCAAAGATCGTTTCGACCGTGTCCTCGATGGTGGCGTAGATGGCGGCGGCCAGGTCTCCACGGGGCAGGCTGGTGAAGTCGTCGCCGATCATGCGGCGAAAGACGGCGACGTCCACGTCCGCTTTGATTTCGCCGCGCGGGCCGACGGAGCGCAGCCACTCGATCTGGTACCCGGCGGCGCGGATCGCGTCCTCGATGCCCATCCGTTTGGCGACTCGGTATCCGACACCCCAGAAGTCGATCATGTAGCCGCCGGTGCGGAATTTCGGCGCCTGCTCGATCAGCGTCGGAGTGTGGCCGGTGCGGTGCAGCCAATGGGCCAGGGCCGCTCCGGCCACGCCGGCACCGCTGATGGCGATCCGCATAACTGCGATTCTGCCGTTGGGTGGGCTTCAGATGAGCGGGCTATGAAGTGAGCGCAAGAATTTCGCAAGGATTTGGCGAAGATCCGGCAAGCGGTGTGCGGCAGCGTGTAAAGCATGGACACCATCCATTGCTTGGAACGGGTGGTTGCCGGCGCCCTGCTTGCGGGCGGGGTTGCTTTGGCCGGAGTGGGGCCGGCCGCGGGCACCGCCTACGCGGACGACCACTGTTCGACGAGAACGGGCTGCTATCACGGGCCTGGGATGCGCTGGTGCCCAGGCGATTATGTGTGGCCCGGCTTGCGGGCTACGGGTTGGGACTTGAACGTCTGTCACGTTTACCACGAGCAGTGCCCGCCCGGCTACTACGGCGGCTGCCCCGACAACATCGTCGAAGGGCCTCCTCCACCGCCGCCGCCTCCGGTCTTCCGTACGCGGGAGGAATGCTTGCGGGCCCTCGGACTCCTCTGCGCATTCGCACCTTAGTAGCACGAAATGTGGTGTACCCCAATGAGAATCATAGCGATAATCGAGGCTGTCCTGGTGGCCGGCGCGCTGCTGGCGCCCGGTGCGGCGAAAGCCGAGGTTGCGTCGCCGCCGGCGCTGAGCCACTTCAACCCGTTGCGGCCGTCCCTCCCGCTTGGCGACCCCATGGCGGAGGCGGACGAGCTGCAGCGCCAGATCGCAGACCTGGACGGCAGCTGGGACAGTCTCACCCCGGCGCAGCGGAATCAGCGGATAGCGGGACTACAGCAGCTGGTCACCCAGGTGGACCTGGACAGCCGCAACCTGCCTCAGGATCAGAAGGCGGGGGTGGACGCGATCCTGTTGCCGTCACTGGGACATCTGGCTGCGCTCGTCATGAAGGCTCAAGGTCCCAATCAGCCGTGCTACTTCCCCGCCTGCCTGCCCGGGCTGTAGCAAGCGACGACGCGAGCTTCGGCTCGCCGCCGGGCTGGGTACCTGCACGCCGTCGCGCGCGCCGAGGTCCCCGAACTGCGCCGCGGCGACCAAGCTAGTCTTCGACGTCGTGACAGCGCCTACGCGGGCAAAGCTGGCCGACGGCCGCGACCTGCTGTTCTTCGCGTTGCCCGGGCACTGCCCGGCGCCGGTCGAAGATCGCAGGCCGTTGCCGGCGCGCGACCCCGACCCGTCGCAATTGCGGTTCGACCGGTCAACAGGGCAGTGGGTGATCGTCGCGGCGCTGCGCCAAGACCGCACCTACAAGCCGCCCGCCGACCTGTGTCCGCTGTGTCCGGGGCCGACCGGCCTGACCAGCGAGGTGCCCGCGCTCGACTACGATGTCGTCGTTTTCGAGAATCGGTTTCCGAGCCTGTGCGGCACCGGCGGCCCGCTCCACGTGCCTGCCGGCGCCGACCTTGTGTCCGCTCCGGGGCATGGCCGCACCGAGGTGATCTGCTTTTCCAGCCAACACACCGGGTCGTTCGCGGAGTTGGAGCCCGCGCATGCCCGGCTGGTCGTGGAGGCGTGGCGGCACCGCACTGAGGATCTGATGGCCGCGCCGGGCATCGAGCAGGTGTTCTGTTTCGAAAACCGCGGCGAGGAAATCGGGGTGACGCTGACCCATCCGCACGGTCAGATCTACGGTTACCCCTATCTGACGCCGCGAACCGACGTCATGCTAGGACAGGCGCGCGAACATCGGATGCTTCACGGCGGCAACCTCTTTGCCGACCTGTTGGCACAGGAGGTCGCCGACGGCAGCCGCGTCGTCGCGCGCAGCGAGCTGTTCACGGCCTTCGTGCCGTTCGCGGCCCGCTGGCCGGTCGAGGTGCACATCTACCCGAACAGGTTCGTGCACAACCTCGTCGAACTCGACGAGGACGAACTGGACGGGTTCACGCGGATCTATCTCGACGTGCTCGGGCGGTTCGACCGGATGTATTCGGCCGCTTCCGGTCAGTTGCCTTATATTTCGGCGCTGCACCAGTTCGCCGACACCGACGCCCAGGCCGACGGTTACTTCCACGTCGAGCTGATGTCGATCCGGCGCAGCGCCACCAAGCTCAAGTACTTGGCGGCCTCGGAATCCGCGATGGACGCGTTCATCAGCGATGTCACGCCCGAAAGCGTGGCCCTGCGCCTGCGGGAGCTCGGCCGATGACCGAGTCAAGCATCCGGTACTCCGCTCCCGGGCGAATCAACCTGATCGGGGAGCACACCGACTACAACCTGGGGTTCGCGCTGCCGATCGCGCTGCCACAGCGCACCGTGGTGACGTTCTGGCCGGACCGCACCGATGCGATCACGGTGCAGAGCGCACGCGCACAAGACGCGGTGCGCTTTCCGCTCGCCACGGTTCCCGGCCAGGTGACCGGCTGGGCCGCCTACGTCGCCGGGGTGGTGTGGGCACTGCGACAAACCGGCCAACCGATACCTGGCGGCACGATGACGATCTTCAGCGACGTGGAGATGGGGTCGGGCCTGTCTTCCTCGGCGGCGTTGGAATGCGCGGTGCTGGGCGCGATCGCGGCGGCCGCCGGCATGCGCATCGATGAAAAGGAGCAGGCGCGGCTGGCGCAGCGGGCCGAAAACGAGTATGTCGGTGCCCCAACGGGTTTGCTCGACCAGCTGGCATCGCTGTTCGGGGAACCGTCGACGGCGCTGCTGATCGACTTTCGCGACCTCACCGTCGCGCCGGTGGCGTTCGACCCCGAAGCCAACGGCGTCGTGCTGCTGCTCATTGACTCGCGGGCCCGGCATCAACACGTCGGCGGCGAATACGCGGCCCGTCGCGCGTCGTGTGAGCGGGCGGCCGCCGATTTGCAGGGGTCATCGTTGCGCGACATCTGGGATCGCGGGCGCGCGGACTTGGACGCGGTCGTCAGCACGATCGATGCCCGCCGCGCACGCCACGTTCTCACCGAGAACGGCAGGGTGCTGGATTTTGTTGCGGCATTGGGTGATTCGAACTTCGTCGAAGCCGGCCACATCATGACCGCCTCACACGTCTCCATGCGTGACGACTTCGAAATCACCACCGAGCACATCGACCTGATCGTCGATACGGCGGTGCGTACGGGCGCTCTGGGCGCCCGGATGACCGGCGGCGGCTTCGGCGGCTGCGTGATCGCGTTGGTGCCGGACGGCCGGGCGGACGCCGTCGCGGAGTCGGTGCGACGGACGGTGATCGGTGCGGGTCACCCGCGGCCGATCATCACCCAAACCCATGCGGGAGCGGGCGCGGGGCCGGGTGGGTGAGCGAGTCCGGCGGCCACGGCTCCTATGTACAGGTTCGGGCATACGCCGAGCTCAACGACTTCTTGCCGCCCGAGTCGCGTGGAATCACGGTGCGCCGACCGTTTCGCAGTCATCAGACCGTCAAGGACGTGCTGGAGGCGATGGGCATTCCGCACACCGAGGTGGACCTGATCCTGGTGAACGGAACCCCGCAGGGTTTCAGCCACCGCCCGAGCGTCGGCGACCGCATCGCCGCCTACCCGATGTTCGAGGCGCTGGACATCGGATCGACCGCCAGGCTGCGGCCGGTGCCTTTGCGCGACCCGCGCTTCGTCGTCGACGTGAACCTGGGCCGCCTCGCCCGGCTGCTTCGAGTGCTCGGTTTCGACGTGTGGTGGTCGAGTGACGCCGACGACGCGACCCTGGCCGAGGTCAGCCTGGGCGAGCAGCGGATCCTGCTCACCCGCGACCGCGGCCTGTTGAAGCGCCGGGCCATCACCCATGGTCTGTTCGTCCACTCGCAGAACCCCGAGGAACAGGTGCTCGAGGTGATACGACGACTGGACCTACGTCAACGGCTGGCGCCACTCACTCGGTGCCTGCACTGCAACGGCAAGTTGGCCGCGGTCTCCAAAGACGAGGTGACCGACCAGCTCGAGCCGTTGACCCGGCAGTACTACGAGGAGTTCAGCCGCTGCGTGGAATGCGCGCGGATCTACTGGGCCGGGTCACATCTTGCACGGCTGATCGGTCTCGTCGAAAGACTTCGCCAGCAACTCTGAAACATGGCTGTGCGCAGGCGAATTGGCTGCAGCGTGGACGCTACTGGGCCGGAGTCAACCGGACGGCCGCCAGGTGGAGCCGGTCGACCGCTTCTTCGAACTCCTCGCGCGTCGGTATTCGCTGTTCGCGGAATTTCAGTCCCATCATGCGCTGCGCGCGCTGCACGCCATAGGACTCGGCGCAGCGGTGGAACAGGTCGGAGACGACGGCGCGGTCGCGGATGAGCTCGCCGCGCATGGCGGTCGTCTTGCCGTCGTAGACGACCTGGGCGGGGGCGCCGTCGCGGAAGTTCTGCTTCCACGAAAGGTTGGTCAGCGCGTAGAGGTCACGGTCGATCAGGTGGGCACTTACGGGAATCGAGTACGGCCGACCCGTCTTTCGTCCGGTGAAGCCCAACACCATCAGCTGCTTGCGTGCCGGACCGGCAAGCGGGGTGCGCAGTAGGAACTTCAGCACCGGGTTCACGGCCTTGAGTACCGCCGATGGCGGGTGTCCGACCTCTATCGCGTACGACTGTTCTGCCATGACCAATACCGTAAGGCCGATCGGGCGTCACGGCGTAGCGATTTCAGACGGGGCGCCGCGGAGCGTGTTCATCTCCGCGGCGCGATCCGCCTCGTCGTGGGTCAGGGGGTAATGGTCGTCTTGTCGTCGATGATGTTGCTGGCGTCCATCAGCGGACCCTGATCGCTCTGCAGCGAGTCGGCGTTGAGTTGGAGCACGAACACCGCGCCCTGGCTGGGAATGACCACCGTCTTCTGCGCGACGGCCCGCGTCTTGCCGTCCCGCTGGTACGTGCCGTTCAGCTGCCAGGCCTGAAATCCGCCGAGCGTGGAGGCCTGGCCGTTGCCGGTGCCCTGGTAGCCGGGGAGGCCCATTAGCTCGTTAGGCGCGTATTGGATGATCTTCGCCTGGTCGACATCACCGGTGAGTTTCGAGTAAAGCGCCGAGATGGTGGGCGGGTCGGACGGATTCGCCGGTTGTGCCAAGATGATGCCGCCGTAGGACGTACCGGCGTTGTCGTTGAGCTGCCAACCCGGTGGCACCGGCAGATCGACGTTGGGTCCGGGGTCGCCGTGGTGGACGGGAGTCTCCGTGATGTGGCTGTCACGGATGTAGTCGGCGATCGTCGGGCCGGCCGCCCCAGGAGTCGCGCTGTTGGCCGACGTTTTTGCCGAGGTCGACGCGGAGGTCGACGTGGACGCGGATGTCGACGTCGACGTCTTGTTGCTCGAGCCGCAACCCACCAGCGCCAAACCGAGCGCAACGGCAATCGTTGCTGCGGTAAAATGTTTCATCAATCAAATCTCCCCGAAAATTGGGCCGGCACCAGCGCCGGCCACGCCGGAACGAGACTAACCGACGCCGGTGCCGACGTTGCTAGGGGAACCCGGCAAAATCGCCCTCGAAATACCACGCGAACTGATGGTTATGCAGTAAGAGACAGCTATGCGGTCACGACGGGCCCTCATCGCGGTTATCGCGGTGACGGCCGTCTTCATGGCTTTCGTTGCGGCGGCTCCGCGGTTTGCTTACGACGGTCCGCCGCAGTTCGTCGCCAATCCCGTCAACCACGTCGACACGCTCATCGGTACCGGCACGGGCGGCGAGACGGTCGGGGAGATCAACGACTTCCCGGGAGCTTCCCTGCCGTTCGGAATGGTGCAGTACTCGCCGGACACCGTCGGCAACTACGCGGGCTACAACTACGACAACTCGGGCTCAACCGGGTTCAGCATGACCCACGCCTCGGTGGGCTGCGCCGCGTTCGGTGACATCTCAATGCTGCCGACCACCACGCCGATCGGCGCACAGCCGTGGAACGCCTGGGAAAGGATCGCCCACGACGACACCGAGCAGGGCGCGCCGGGTTACTACACGGTGCGCTTTCCCGGCACCGGGGTGACCGCGGAACTCACCGCCACCACCCGCACCGGGGTCGGCCGGTTCCATTACCCGCGCAATGGCCGGCCGGCGGTGTTGCACGTGCGCTCCGGCGCCTCGCTGGCGGGCAATTCCCGCGCGAACATCCAGATCGGGAACGACAACACCACGATCACCGGATGGGCGACGAGCGGTGGATTCTGCAGCAAGAACAACGTCTACACGGTGTATTTCGCCATGAAGTTCAGCCAGCCGTTCACCTCCTACGGCTCGTGGGACGGCTATTCCGTCTACCCCGGCGCGCGCAGCGCGGTGTCGCCCTACAGCGGGGGGTACGTGTCGTTTCCGGCCGGCTCGGTGCTCGAGGTGCAGACCGCTATCTCCTACGTCGGTGTCGAGGGGGCGCTTGCGAACCTCGCGGCCGAGGGCGGGAAGAGCTTCGATGACGTGCGCGCCGCAGCGGTATCCGAATGGAACGCCACGCTGTCGTGCATCGCGGTGGCCGGCAGGAACGTCGGCAATCTCGACACCTTCTACACGGCGCTGTACCACTCGCTCCTGAACCCCAACACCTTCAACGACGTGGACGGGCGCTACATCGGATTCGATGGCGCGATCCACACCGTGGCCCAGGGACGCACCCAGTACACCAACTTCTCCGACTGGGACACTTACCGGGGCTCCGCGGCGCTACAGGGACTGCTCTTCCCCAAGCAGGCCAGTGACATGGCCCAATCGCTCGTCAACGACGCCGAGCAGAGCGGTTCGTTTCCCCGTTGGGCGCTTGCGAATTCAGCGACCGGCGAGATGACCGGAGACAGCGTGGTACCGCTCATCGTGAACCTCTACGCGTTCGGCGCCAAGGACTTCGACGTCAAAACCGCGCTGCACTACATGGTGAACGCGGCAACCAAGGGCGGTGTCGGGCTGGGCGGCTATGTGGAGCGGCCTGGCATCGCCACCTATCTGGCATTGGGCTACGCACCCCAGACGTTCGGAGCCGGCGCCTCGATCACGCTGGAGTGGTCGGTTGACGACTTCGCCATCGCCCGATTCGCCGACGCACTCGGCGATACGGCGACCGCCGCCGAATTCCAGAACCGGGCGCAGTACTGGCAGAACCTGTTCAATCCGACCACCCGGTTCATCTCGCCCCGCAACGCGATGGGATTCTTCCGCGCCGGCCCCGGGTACGTCGACTCCCCTTTGGGCTTCGGCCAGGACGGTTACGACGAGGGCAACGCCGAGCAGTATGTCTGGTGGGTGCCCCATAACGTCGCGGGGCTGGTGACCGCGCTCGGCGGCCGCACCGCGGTCGCCGACCGGCTCGACCGCTTCACCAAAGAGCTCAACGTGGGCCCGAAGGAGCCCTATCTCTGGGCCGGCAACGAGCCGGGCTTCGGGGTGCCGTGGCTGTACAATTACGTCGGTCAACCATGGAAGACTCAGCACACGGTCGACCGGGTGCGCGGGCTGTTCGGGCCGACGCCCGACGGCGAGCCCGGTAA
>Ga0318557_10000359_pt1 | contig 11441 bp, 12 predicted proteins | sample GRESIP065b5f19_FD_203497 | JGI IMG/M metagenome (GOLD analysis project Ga0318557, IMG submission 203497) | Tropical soil microbial communities from Luquillo Experimental Forest, Puerto Rico - GRE.SIPMG.065b5f19 | ecosystem: Environmental > Terrestrial > Soil > Tropical forest > Bulk soil... | reverse complement strand
ACTTCGCCGGGGAGATCGCCAGCAAGATCGCCATCGACGAGCTGGCGGAGTTCTTCCGTCTGACGTCCAGGGACTCGGACGTCACCTGGCCGTTCAAGATGGACAAGACCCGGAACTACGACGAGAACCGGCTGGCCACCGGGATCAAGCTGGCCAACGCCCGCATCTTCGAGACCGCCAGCGGCGACCCGAACTACCGGGGGATGGGGACCACCATCGCCACGGTGCACTTCGCCGAGCGCTCCGTTTACTACGGTCACGTCGGCGACAGCCGGGTCTACCTCTACCGCGACGCCAAGCTGTCGCTGATGACCGAGGACCACTCGCTGCTCAACGACTACCTGAAGGCGAAGAAGCTCTCCCCGGAGGAGATCGAGGCCTTCCCCCACAAGAACGTCATCGTCCGCGCACTGGGGATGAAGGACACGGTCCAGGTGGACGTCGGGCGCAGCGAGCCGCAGGACGGCGACACCTTCCTCCTTTGCTCCGACGGGCTGTCGGGGATGGTCCCCGACACCGAGATGGAGGCGGTCCTGGCCGGCACTGCCGATCTCGAGGAGGCCTGCAGCAAGCTCATCGAGCTGGCCAACGCCGCGGGTGGCAACGACAACGTCACCTGCATCCTGGCCCGGTACCACCTGGCCTGAGACGGGGGTCACCCCCGCTCGGACAGAAGTCCCCCACCCTCCCAGCGGATCTCGCCGCGCACCTGCTCGCCCGGCGCGACGACGGCGCCGGGAAGAAGGGCGCTCCGGTGGACGGTTGCCCCGGCGGGTACCTCGACGCCGCTCCCGACGTAGACGTCCGGGCCCAGCACCGCCAGGGCATCCACTCGGGCGCCGGGCTCGATCCGGGTCGCGCGCATCGGACCGGGAGCCTCGCGGGGAACCGGGTCGATCGTCCATCCCGAGAGCACGTCCGCCTGCGCATCGAGGTAGGCCGACGGCGTTCCCAGGTCCGACCAGGGATCGAAGATCTGGATGCCGCGCACTCCGCCGGAGGCGAACAACCGAGGGTATACGTCGCGGTTGATGTCCTCGGGGCCAACGGGCGTCATGGCCTCGAAGACCGGTGGGGAAAGGATGTGAACGCCACTGAAGTGCCAAGAGGTGATGCCGGGAGCGGCCGCCCCCGCGCCTGAGATGCGCTGGACTCGCCCTCCGCTATCGACCTCCACCGCGCCGTAGCTGCGCGCGACCGGCATGGGGAGAAGCACCATCGTCGCCGCGGCACCCGACCGCCGGTGGTTCTCGACGATGAAGCTCAGGGCCGGCGCGAAGAGGATGTCGCCATTCCAGGCGATGACCGGATCGTCGCCCGGGAGCGCCGCCTGCATCCCGCGGAGCCCGCCCGCGGTCCCCTGGATCACCGGCTCGTGGACGACGGTGACCGCGAGCCCGAAGCGCGCCGCCTCCTCCCGCGCGACTCTCTGCATCGCTTCCGGAAGGTGATGGGTGTTCACCGCCACCCGATCCACCCCGGCCCGTCGCAGCACGGTGAAGGTCCGACGCAGAAGCGGTGCCCCGAGGAACGGGACCGCCGGCTTGGGCCAGCGCTCGGTGAGCGGCCGGAGTCGCGTCCCCAGACCTGCAGCGAGGACGAAGGCGCGGAGACCCATCAGCGCAGCTCGGGGACGTAGCGGGCGGCCACCTCCCGGAGGACGGTGACGTCGGGATCTGCGGCGAGCCGGTCCATCGCCGCGCAGGCATAGCGGAGCGAGGCAGGGATGGAGGGGAGAAATCCCGGATTGCGCTTCACCCGGTGGATGAACTCGAAGCGCGCGGCGTCCTTGAGCTTCCGCTGCACGGTGAGGAGGTGGAAGAAGGCCTTGAACTCCGCCGGATCGAGGTCGACGCCCGAGGCCCGCCGGTAGCTCTGGAGCCAGCGGTCGATCATCGCCTCGACGAAGGGCACCTCGAGCTCGACGTAGCTGTCCCGGAGCAGCGCCACCAGATCGTACTGGCGGGGCCCCTGCAGCGCGTCCTGGAAGTCGATGACCACCAGCTCGCCGTTTTTCACCATCAGATTTCGGCTCTGGTAGTCACGGTGGGTGAACCCCCGCGGCGCCGAGGCCAGCCGGCGAGCGATGGAGGTGAAGGCCGCCTCGAGCCGGGTGCGCTCGGCCGGCTCGGGGACCTGCCCGCTCCACGCCTCCAGTCCGTACTCGCGGAAGTGATGGAACTCCCAGAGGTACAGCTCCTCGTCGAAGGCGCGGGTGAAGGCCAGACAGCTGGGATCGGGAGCGGCTTCGGCGGCAGCGCGCATCCGTGCCAGGAGGTCCACTGCGCGGGCGTAGAGCGCCTCGGTCGAGCCGTCCTGGAGCGCACGCTCGAAGGTGACGTCGCCCAGGTCCTCGAGGACCATCACCGCCTCGCGGGCGTCGTAGCGAAGGATGCGCGGCACCCGCACCCCCAGCGACTGGAGATAGCGGTGCACGTTGACGAAGGGCAGCTCGTGGGGCGCCTCTCCCTTGGAGGCCTCCTCGCTGCGGGTGGCCTCGCGGGGCATCACCATCACCACGTGGCTGTCGGGCCAGGCGCCGACGCGAAGGTAGGAGCGGTTGCTCGCGTCACCCTTCAGCTGGACGATGGGAGCGCCATCCTGGGGACGTCCCGTGGCCAGGGCCACCTGGTCGCGGAGGGACTGCTCGACGTGCATGGGTCGTCCAAGGCTAGCAGAGGCCCTTCCGCTAAGGTGCTTCCCTCCATGTCGCACCCACGTCCAGCGGAGCGCCCTCCCCGACCCCGCGAGGCCACCGCGCGCTCGCCTGCCTCGGTGGGGAACGTGGCGGTGGGCTTCGACATCCTCGGGCACGCCCTCGATGGCCCGGCCGACGTGGCGACGGTGCGGCGGATCGATGCCCCGGAGGTGCGGATCGCCGCCATCGAAGGCCTGGTCCGCAACCTGCCCCGCGAGCCGGAGCGCAACACCGCCGGCCGCGCGCTCCTCGCCCTCCGCGAGGCAGCTGGGCTCGACTTCGGCCTCGAGCTCCGCCTGGAGAAGGGCATTCCCCTCGGCTCGGGGATGGGGGGATCGGCGGCCTCCTGCGTCGCGGCGCTGGTCGCCGCCAACGCCCTGCTGGAGATGCCGGTCTCCACCGAGGTCCTCTACCGCTGCGCGCGGACCGGCGAGTCGGCGGCCAGCGGGAGCGAGCACGGGGACAACGTGGGGGCGATGCTCCTCGGCGGCCTGGTGCTCTCCACCCGGGAGCGGCTGCTCTCCATCCCCGTCCCGCCGGCGCTCACCTGCGTGCTGGTCCATCCGCACCAGATGCTGGAGACCCGGACCGCCCGGGCAGTGCTCGCCCGACCGTTCGAGCTGGAGCAGTTCGTGGAGCAGAGCAGCCACCTGGCACTGCTGCTCGCCGGCTGCTACCGAGGTGACCTGGACGCCATCCGGGACGGCCTCCGGGACGTGCTGGTGGAGCCCCTCCGCGCGCCCCTGGTTCCGGGATTCGCCGAGGTGAAGGCCGCCGCGTTGGCCTCGGGGGCGCTGGGGGCCAGCCTCTCCGGCGCGGGGCCGAGCGTGTTCGCCTGGTGCACCGCCGACGTCGCCGCCTCGGTCTCGGCGGAGATGTCGGCCGCCTTTCGCCGGGCGTCGATCGGCTGCGACGTGGTGGTGTCCCCGGTCGACGCGCCGGCGGCGCGGGTGGTGTCGTGCGTTTCCTGAGCACCCGGCGAAGTGCGCCCCCGGCGACGCTGAGCGAGGTCCTCCTCCGGGGAACCGCTCCCGACGGAGGGCTGTACGTCCCCGAGGCGCTTCCGGAGGGCGCACTGACCGGGTTGCGCCCCGGCCGGCGGCTCACCGAGACGGCCGAGGCGGTGCTTCGCCCGTTCTTCGAGGGCGACCCACTGCTCGCCGAGCTGCCCCCGCTCTGCCACGCCGCGTTCGACAGCCCTGCGCCGCTGGTCCCGCTCGGCGAGGAGGCGTTCCTCCTCGAGCTGTTCCACGGCCCCACCTCGGCCTTCAAGGACTTCGGGGCGCGCTTCCTCGCCGCCTGCCTCAAGACGCTGGAGCCTTCCGGCGTTCCCGGGCGCACTGTGCTGGTCGCCACCTCGGGGGACACCGGCAGCGCGGTGGCGGCGGCGTTCCACGGCCAGCCTGGAGTCCGGGTGGTCCTGCTCTACCCCGACGGCCGGGTGTCGCCGCGGCAGGCGCACCAGCTGGGCTGCTTCGGGGACAACGTCACCGCCCTGCGCGTCGCCGGCTCGTTCGATGACTGCCAGCGGATGGTGAAGGCAGCCTTCGCCGACCCGGGTCTGGCCGGGCTGCGACTCACTTCTGCCAACAGCATCAGCCTCGGGCGCCTGCTGCCGCAGATGGCGTACCACGTCCACGCGGCCTTCCTCGCCGGCGGGCTCAACTTGGTGGTCCCCACCGGCAACCTGGGCAATGCGGTGGCCGCGATGTGGGCCCGGGTGCTCGGAGCCCCGATCGGCGAGGTGGTGCTCGCCACCAACGCCAATCGCGTGATGGCCGACTACTTCGCCACCGGCACCTACCGGCCACGGCCCAGCGTGGCGACGCTGGCCAGCGCGATGGACGTCGGCGACCCGAGCAACTTCGAGCGCCTCCTCTGGACCTTCCCCTTCCCCCGGTCGAGCGTGGCAGGCCTCGCGGTCGAGACCGTGGAGGACCGGGAGATCGAGGAGGTGCTCCGCGGCTCCGAGCGCCGCTACGCCCGGGTGTTCTGCCCTCATACGGCAACCGCGGTGCGGGCCCTGGAGCGACGCCACCAGGCGGGCTCGACGGGGCTCTGGGCGGCGGTGGCCACCGCGCACCCGGCGAAGTTCGAGACGGTGGTGGAGCCGCTGGTCGGCCATCCGGTGCAGGTACCCCCGGCGCTGGCGGCCCTCCTCGCAAAGCCGGCCTCGGCCGACCCGTTCCCCGCCGACGACGCCCGCTTCCGGAGCTGGCTGCTCGAGCGGGGCTGAGCGACACAGTCCCCGGGACCTACAGCGCCCCCTCGCCTTTCGGCGGCGCGGAGCGGCGCAGCGCCAGCCCGGAATGGTATGAGCGCACCGCCATGAACGTGCACTCCACCATCCTCTCGGCCATCGGTCACACCCCCCTGGTTCGCCTCAACAAGATGACCGGCCCGAAGGACGCCACCATCTACATGAAGTGCGAGTTCATGAACCCCGGCGGCTCGGTGAAGGACCGGATGGCCCTCTACATCATCGAGAAGGCGGAGCGGGAGGGGAAGCTCAAGCCCGGGGGGACCATCGTGGAGAACACCTCGGGCAACACCGGGATGGGCGTCGCCCTGGCCGCGGCAGTGAAGGGCTACCGCTGCATCTTCACCATGCCGGACAAGATGTCAGCGGAGAAGATCAACCGGCTGAAGGCGCTGGGGGCGCAGGTGGTGGTGACCCCGACCAACGTCCCCGCCGAGTCACCGCAGAGCTACTACGAGACCGCCAAGCGCATCGCCCGCGAGACGCCGGGCAGCTTCTACCTGAACCAGTACCACAACACCGACAACGGGGAGGCCCACTACGCCCTCACCGCGCCCGAGCTGTGGGAGCAGCTGGAGGGACGGCTGGACGTCTTCATCACCGGTCTGGGGACCGGGGGGACGATGAGCGGAGTGGGCAAGTTCCTGAAGGAGAAGAATCCCGCCATCCGCAACGTCGGCGTCGATCCGGTGGGCAGCGTGTACCAGGGCTACTTCCAGACCGGAAAGCTTCCCGAGCCCCACGTCTACAAGGTGGAGGGGATCGGCGAGGACATGCTCTGCAAGGCGCTGGATTTCTCGGTCATCGACGACATCCGCCAGGTCGACGACCAGCAGTGCTTCAACGCCGCGCGGCGGCTGGCGCGCGAGGAGGGAATCTTCGCCGGCGGCAGCTCGGGCGGCGCGGTGCACGTGGCCCTGGAGATCGCCCGCGAGCTGGGCCCGGGCAAGGTGGTGGTGGCGGTGCTGACCGACACCGGCAATAGCTACATCAGCAAGTTCTTCAACGACGAGTGGATGAAGGACAACGGGTTCGCGGTGGACGACAAGTCTCCCGGCCGGGTGGTCGACCTGCTCGCCGCCCGTCCGCAGAAGGTGCTCTTCGCCAAGAAGGGGCAGCGGATCGACGCGGTGGTGGAGCTGATGCGCAAGCACGGCTACAGCCAGCTGCCGGTCAACGACCCCCACGACTCCACGGTGGGGATGATCCACGAGTACGACCTGCTCAACGCCCTGGTCGGCAAGCAGCAGGGATTCCACGATTCGATCGACCCGCTGATCGCCCCGCTCCAGGGAGTGGTCAGCCCCGCGGCGAGCATCAACCGGCTGCGTGACGTCTTCGCCCAGGACAACGTGGCGGTGGTGAAGGAGCACGAGCGGGTGATCGGCATCGTCACCAAGATCGACCTCATCGAGTACCTGGCGGGCCGGATGTGAGCGCCACGGTCTACGCGGTGGTGATCGAGGTCTCCCCGGAGGCCGAGACCCGCTGGGCGCTCTGGCACGCCGACGTCCACATGCCGGAGGTGCTCGCCCAGCCAGGATTCCGCGGTGGCCGGCGATGGCGCGACCTGGAGCGGACCCGGGACGGATGGGCGCGCTACGTCGCTCACTACGACGCGGAGAGCGTGGAGGCGATCGAGGCCTACCGGCGCTCCGAGGCCGGGGCACGCCTGAAGGCGGACCACGATGCACGCTACGGGACCGTCACCCGCATCTCCCGCGCGGTGCTCTCCGCGGGCATCGAGCGCACCGGCAGCTGATCGCCCGGTGCCTCAGGTCCGCTCGTAGCGCCCTTCCATGAACTTCACCCAGCTCTTCCCGCCGTCGAAGGAGTTCTCGAGGCGGAAGAGGTACCGGTCCTTTCCCTCGAAGCGGTAGGTGTAGCGACCCTCGCCCTGCGGCGATTTGCTCCGGAGGAGCAGCGTGTCGCCGTCCCACTTGCCGCGTGACGGCCCGGCAGGCGGGGTTCCCATCGAATCGAACCAGTACCAGACGACCTCGCCGGTCTGGGCGTCGACGCCGAAGACGCTGTGGCCACGGTAGACGACCTTCCCGTCCTTCCCCTCGACGTAGTCGCCAGCGACGTGGAAGCCATCGAGGATGGTCTCCATCTGCAGCTCCCCGGTGGCCTTGCCACCCGGTCCCCAGGGTGACGGCTCGAGCGTCTCCTCTCCGATCCACTTCCCGGCGAAGCGCTGGAGCTTCCGGTGTTCCTCGGTCGGCTTGGGCATCTCCTTCATGGCGTCCTCCTGGGTCGCGGGGCGCCGAGCGTGGCCGAAGTCCTGCCGGCGGGACAATGGCTCCGGTGGGCCGGTTGTTCAGGACGGTGAGCGGGCGAGATCGCCCGGGGAACGGTCAGAGCCGCCCCGGGACCTGAGCCGACCTCGACTGGCACCCGTCGAGCGCCCGGGCGGTCAGCATCTCCAGCCGTGCGGTCCGGTCGCGGAGCTGGAGCGCGCGGGTCCCCAGGACGCAGCCGGCCTGCCGGTCGTCCGCGCGGATTGCGGCGCTCAGCGCGAGATCGTACGCCGCGGGGGTCGGGCGGTTGTCGAGGTTGAGGCTCGCCCAGCGAAGGGCCTGCCCCGGCTCGTGCTCGAGGAAGAAGCGGGCGGCATGGTCAGCAAAGGCCTCCGGGTCCCGGCCGAGCGCAGCCAGGTAGCCGGTCCGGGCGTCGGCCAGCCTCCGCGTCGATTCCGCGCTGTCTCCTCCGCGCCGAGCGACTTCGGCACGAACGGCGTCGATCTCCGGGTCGCTCGCCTCGGGGAGCAGCGTCCGCAGCGCGTCCCGTGCTCCGGCCACCGTGCCCACCGCCAGCTCCAGGGAGGCGAGGTGCAACGCCGCCTGGGCGTGTCCTGGCAACCGGCGGAGGACGCTCCGGTATCGCTCCTCCGCCCGCGAGAGCTCGCCGGCGCTCTCCGCCAGCAGGCCCTGCCGGAACTCGACGAAGGCCACCGCCAGGGCGCTGGTGTCCTGGTAGCCGTCGAGAGCCTGCTGGAAGGCGCTGCTCGCAGCCGCTCGATCCCCGGTGTCGGCGAGCACCACGCCCAGCGCGCTGAGGGTGCCGAGGTCCGGCTGTCGCTTCGCCCGCTGCCGGGCCAGAGCCGTCGCCGTCGTCCCGTCACCCCGGGCCAGCGCCACCGAGGCCCGGAGCCCGTCGACCGCATCCGGGTCGGCACCCAGGGCCACGGCCCGCTCCGAATCCTCGAGCGCGGGGCCGAACCGGTGGAGCGCCGCGCGGGCCGAGGCGCGGGCCAGCCAGGCGTCGGGGGCGCGGGGCGTCCGCTGGACTCCCTCCTCGGCAACGGCGATGGCCCGGTCGTAGTCGTCGATGCGCCCGTAGGTCGAGGCCCGGGTGACGAGCAGCGTCACCAGCGCGGCGCGGGAGCCGGCCCAGGTCGGATCCCGCTGGAGAGCGCGTTCCCGGGCACCGATCATCGCCTCGAGATTCGACCGCGCCAGCACCCCGTCGGTGGTGCGGGGACCGGAGGGCGCCGGCGGCTGCACCGGAGCACGCGAGCAGCCCGCGAGGAGGACCAGGATGACCGCGCCGCGACGCATCGGCTAGTTCGGGTTGCCGAGGAAGGGGAAGGTCGTGGCGTTCGGATTTCCCTCGGAATCGGAGGTGAACCCGTTGGTGACTCCGGAGAAGGCGCCGATCGCCAGCGCGGAGTAGGTCACGTCGATGGTGTTGTAGAGCGGCGTGCGCCCACCGCAGTCGTTGTTGGCGATCCCCACCGCGTTGGCCTCGACCCCCAGGTAGGTGGTGCAGGTGGTCTTGTCAGTCCGGACGTAGAGGCGATCATCGGCGAGGACCGAGGCCAGCGTGTCGTACCTCCCGGCCACCGCGGACGCCCCGGCGAGGAGCTGGTTCCCGCACACGGTGTCCAGCGAGTCGAGGATGGCAAGGTTCTTGGCGATCAGCGGCTTGAACTGGCTCACCCACTGCGTGGAGTCCTTCGCCGCGTTGTAGGTGGCCTTCACCATGTCCGGGGTGGTGGTCTCGATGTCGAAGGGATCGGTGAGGGCGGTGTTGACCCCGGCGCGTCCCATCCGGTCGACCTGGGTGGCCCCCAGCGTCGGCACGGGTGGCGGGGTGTTGTTGCCGCCGTTGTCGCTGCCGCAGGCGGCGAGGGCAAGGAGCAGGGTGGTGGCGAGCAGGGTTTTCATGTTGGCGTTCCTCACTTGTTGGTGCTCGCCCACACCGCGACCGTCGCGCCACCGGCGGTGACCAGCGTCCGGTCGATCTGGACCACGATGGCCAGGGTGTTCGCTCCGGCGAAGTGGTCGGTGGGCGCCCCGCCACCCGGCGCGCTCCGGAGCTGGGTCACCAGGGCGTTGGCGGTGGTCGAGTCGAGGGCAGGGCAGCCTGCGGCGTCGAAGGTGAGGCTACCCGCCGCGTTGTGGACGTCGTGGGCGGTGGCCTTGAAGCCATCGAGATTGAAGAAGAAGGGGTCGTCGCGCAGTCCGGCGAAGACCTTCAGCTTCCCGTCGGCGCTGGCCAGGCCCGCCGCGTTGCTGGCGTCGCCGTGGACGTACTCTCCGCCGCCCCAGCAGCTGATCGCCTGCGAGGCGTCGAAGGTGCAGAGGATGTCCGCGCTCGCCCCGCTGGCCATCCCGAAGCCGGCGCTGCTGGAGGTATGGAAGACGTACTGCACCACGTCGGAGAAGCGCGCCGCGGTGGTGGCGAAGGGAAAGACGTCCATCACCAGGTTGAGCCGGGTGCCGTCGGGCGAGGTCCAGGCGAAGACGTCGTTGATGTCGGAGGCGGGGTCGGTGAGCACCGCCGCCCCGTCCTGGTGGTCGGCGGCGCCGGCCGAGGTGGCGCACAGCAAGGCCGCGAGCCCGAGGGCCCGCGCTGAAGACAACGGTTGCATCCGCTTCCTCCGGTGAGGGTGTGGTTCTTCCGCGCTCCTTACGGGCGGGACCGGATTCCGGATGTCGGGGAGGGAGAGGCGAGCGGTGGTCAGCCGGCGAGCAGATCCGCCAGCCGCTGCAAGCCCAGGCGAACGCGGGTCTTCACCGTCCCCAGGGGGTCTCCGGTCTGCTCGGAGATCTCCCGCTGGGACAGTCCGTCCCAGTAGGCCAGCTCCAGCGCCCGGCGCTGCTCGGCGGGCAATGCATCCAGAGCCCGGCGCAGGCGCGTATGGGCATGGACGTCCGGTGGCTCGGGAGTCACCGGCCCGTCCGGGGCCTGCTGTTCGCGTTCGCGGACCAGCCGCAGGCGCGCCCCGCGCGACCGGAGGCGGTCGATGGCACGGCTGCGGGCGATGGTGATCAGCCAGGCCTCCACCGCGCCGCGTGCAGCTCGGTACTCACCGGCGCGCTTCCAGACGTCGACGAAGCTCTCCTGGAGGATCTCCTCGGCGTCACCGCCCTGCCCCAGCATTCGGAGCAGGAGCGCGTAGAGACGCGGAGAGTGGCGCCGGTAGAGCGCCTCCAGCGCGCTGGGTTCCCCCCGGGCGACCCCCTGGACGAGGGTCTGATCGTCTCCCCCGGTGGCGCTCATCGCGGGCCCAGCTGTCCGACGAGGATGACCGTTCCGGGCGAGCCGGTGGTCGAGCCGCCCTTCTTCTCGATGCTGATCGCGAAGGCACCGGGACGGCCACTGGTGAGGAGCTCAGGACGGAAGTCGGTGAGGACCTGGCCATCCGGGGTCGAGGGAATCAGTCCCGCGGCGACTGGCGGCCCATCGCGGATGACCCACAGCTCGTAGTCGTGGGTCGAATCGCTGGGGAATCGCTGCCCCACCAGCAGCGCGCGTCCGCGCGGGTTGTAGAGGACGACCCCGGTCGCGGTCTGGCCGGGCGGAGCCGCCGGCTGCCGGGCGAGGGACACTATCTGGGTCCCGGACTCGACCAGGAGCTTGAGCGCGTCCTCCTTGCGCAGCAGATCGACGTGCGCGTCGGCCAGCTCGCGCGCGCACTGCGCCTGCGCGGCCCTGGCCATCGCTTCCGAGGAGCTCACCGCCTGGTAGCGGAGGAACCCGAGCACGAGGAGGAGCAGCGCCGCCGCGGCGAGCCCGTAAACCCAGCCGGGCAGAGGGCGCCGGCGCCGTTCGCCGGTCGTTGGCTCAGCCGCTGGCCCGATGGAGCCCGCGATCGCCTGCCACACCCGCGCCGGCGGCACGACGGGCGGCAGGTCGGAGGCGAGCGCGGCGACCGTCTCCTGCGCGCGCCGGAGCGCCGCCTCGCACTCCGGATGTGGCCCGCCCTCGGCGAGGTGGGCCGCCATCGCTCGCGCCTGGTCCGGCTCGAGGGCGCCGAGGGCGTAGGCTTCGACCTGTTCGAGGAACTCGGCGTGGGTCACGGGTGCTTCGGTCAGCATCTGCCCGGGACGCGTCCCGGGCGCAACGTCGGAGTGGGGTGGGTGTCACCCCGCCCCGGGCTCCAGGTGGATCTACGGCCCAGGGAGGGCGTCCGGATGGGTCCTCTCCCCCCGCCGGGCATCGAGGCGCGCCACGACCTCCCCCAGCCCCACTCCC
>Ga0318557_10000357_pt1 | contig 11447 bp, 8 predicted proteins | sample GRESIP065b5f19_FD_203497 | JGI IMG/M metagenome (GOLD analysis project Ga0318557, IMG submission 203497) | Tropical soil microbial communities from Luquillo Experimental Forest, Puerto Rico - GRE.SIPMG.065b5f19 | ecosystem: Environmental > Terrestrial > Soil > Tropical forest > Bulk soil... | reverse complement strand
TGGCCGCGGTGCGAGCTGCCCAAGATGCGGCGAAATTCGATGCTGGCGAGCCATCGGCCGCGACGACGATGCCTAGCTTTTTGGACGTTGACATTCGGTCTCCTTCCACCACAACCGACGCTATAACCTGTGGGGTGATCGGTCGTGAGCCTTTAGTCCTCAACATCTGTGCAGAGGACCTTTGCCGGAACCCGGTTACGAAAATTGGATCCCTTTGGCGCCAATCAACCAACAGGCGTCGACGAGGTTTAACGGCGTTGTCACTAGCCATTCACCAGGAATCTAGCGGGCGCACGGGCCGACTCAGCTGAACAGACTTTGCCCGACGTAGTGACCCTCGGCCGTCGCGGGCGGCACCGCGAAAATAGCTGACCCGATGTGACGGATGTACTCGTTGAGCAGGTCGTTGGCGCCGAGGCGGTTCTGCAGGCGAACAAAATTCTGCGGATCGTTTTGATACGAGATGAACAACAAACCTGCGTTGAGTTGGCCGTTGGCGTCGAGGCCGTCCGTGTAGTTGTAGGAGCGTCGACGGATCATGATGCCGTCATTGTTTTCCCTGGCAGCCATGCCGACATGGGACAACGGATCGATCAGCGGATTGCCATCGGCGTCTTTTGCGGCGAAATTCGGCGTATCGAATTCGGCCTTGCCGCTCAGCGGCGCCCCTTCCTCTTTGGTGCGGCCAAAGATCTTCTGCTGATTGCCAATCCGATCGACATCCCATGTCTCCAGCAGCATCCGGATTTTGCGGACGACTTGATACGTTCCCCCGTTCATCCAGGCCTGGTCGCTGTTGTCGACCCATACGAAACGGTTGTACTCCGCCTCGGTGCTGATATTGCGGGTACCGTCCTTGAAGCCCAGCAAGTTTCGCGGGGTGAGCTGGCCGGGCCCGGCCGACGCGCGTCCGAATCCCAGCACCGCCCAGAACGGTGACACGATATTGCGGCCGATGCGGGCCAGGTTGCGGACGGCGTGGTAGCAGACCTGCGGATCGTCGGCGCAGGCCTGCACCGACAAGTCGCCACCGTGCAGCCGAGGATCCAGGTTGTCGCCGTTGAGCGGAGGCAGGTCGGTGAACACGGCGGGTCGCCGCGCGCCGAGTCCGAAACGATCACCGAACAGCGACGGGCCCAACCCAATCGTGGCGGTCAGGCTGGCGGGGCTCAGCCCGTAGGCCTCCCCGGTATCAGTGGGCGGCTGAACATCGACCTGCGGCTGCACGGTGCCAACGGGCTTGCCCTGCTGCAGGATTGCGGCCGCGGCCGACCAGCGCGCCAGGAGGGACTGTAGATCGGCACGGCCGGCGCCGGCGGCGAGCGAAAAGGACATGAACACGGCGTAACGCTGTGGCAGCGTGGCGATTCCGCCTTGGTGGACCTGACCGTAAAAGGAGTAGCTTCGGTGCAGGTCGACGGTGTCGTTATCGTCGCCACGCTGCTCGGCCGCCACCGCGTGGCCGGCGAGCCCGCCACCGACGGCACCGACCGCGGTGCCGGTGAGTCCGGCCAAAACGGCGCCGCCGAGCATGCGCCGGCGTGAAACGCTGGCGGTATCCGTCGGCGCCTCAACGTCTTCCGGAGTTAGATCGTCGTCCGACATGTCAGTTGGCCGAGACCACTTTTTGGGCGACCGTCGACAGGCTCTGATGGAGCGGCTGGATAACCGCGGTCAGTTTTGTTGCGTCAGTGGCCCTCAGCTCAGGCGTGTAGAGCCGATAGCCGCCCAGCGCCGACGGGTCGCGGTAGCCGTCCAGCACCTTAAGGACGGCCTGGAACTGCTGATCGATCTGGTTCACCAGGTTGCCGTCGATCTTCTCCAGCCCCGGCCGCAGCGCGGCGTAGGCCTGTTGAGCGCCTTCGACGTTGCCCGAAAAATCGACCAGATCGATGTGGCTGAAGGCCTCCTCCTCACCGGTGATCTTGGTGTTTTGCACCTCTTCGATGAGATCGCTGGCACCGTTGGCCAAATCCTCTGGCTTGTATTGCAGGTTGGCGACGACGTCGTTCAATTTGGCTACGTTGCCGACCAATTCGGTGCTCAACGCCTTCGTGCCGGGGGTGATCGCGCCGCCCTGCCACAGATCGCGTTCGATGGCGTGGAAGCCCTTCCACCCGACCTTGGCGTCAACCGGGCTGGACGCACGCATATCGATCAGGTAGTCGAGGCTGCCGGCATTGTCCCCGACCGAAAATCCCGGCAGGACAAAGCCCTCCACACTCGCCTCCGAACGCTCCCAGAACAGCCGCGCTTTGGCGTAGGCCGCCTTCGCGGCGTCGAGGTTGCCCGCCTGCACAGCGGGGTCGAGAGCCTTAACGCCATCACCAAGTTGATGGATTTGGTTGACGATGTAGGCCGCGTAGTCCTTGGTGCCCTGGCTGAGAATGCTCGCCACTGTGCCCGTCGGCGCCGCCGATGCTCGACCCGTCACCGTCAGGGTTTGGTATTCGGTGCTGGCGCCGGGGCAGTACAGCTGATAAGAGCCGCCGTCCAAGGTGACGGTAAACGACACGGGATCCAGTCCGGGCGCGAGATTTTCCTTCTCGCCGACGATCCGCTGGTCCTTGAGCAGCTCCATTTCGGTGATGCCTGGCGCGCTGGTGTTGACGACCGTGAAGGTCACTGGGCCGGCCGGCACGCTGCCGGTGTCCAGCGCGCAGCCGTCTTTTCCACCGTTGTTGGCCATCGTGACCTTGACCGCGTTGGTACCGCCCGGTTGCCCGGGTTTTGCGGGGCTCGAGTTGCCGCTGGAATGGCCGCAAGCGGTCGCAGACAATGCCGTTACTGCGACCAAACCCATTGCGGTCGTCCAGAGTTCACGGGACCGGCACCTTGCGCGGACGGTACGATTCGCTGTCAATCGTTTTCCTCTCGTGTTCGGCGCGCGTGTCGCCGCGCACCGCGATTATGGCGCCAAGGCCGCAGGCCAGCGCAAAGGCGGCCAATACCAACGGAAGCCACACTTTCCACAGCTGCGCCTCCGCGCGATTCCGGTCGCCCGCGGCGATCTGCGCGGCGGCCGAGCGGTCGTCGGCGCTGGCCGTCGACCAATCCGTGGGCAGGCCGCCCAGGCTGACGGTTTTGGCCGTGGTGAGCCCACCGCCGGTCAGGACCGCGGTGCGGTTGCTGGCGGCTTGGGCGCTCACCACCAGATCACCTTGGGCGAGCACCGTGTACGAGGTCGTGGTCGCCCACTGCGCCTGGAACGGACCCGGAGTGCGGGCAACGGAGAGGCCCACCGGCAGCCTGCCCCCCGTCATGCTCAGCAATTGCTCCAGCGTGACCGTCGGCGCGCCATCGCCGGCGGCAGCACCCTCCGGGGTCACCGTCGCCTGCCACACACGCACCCACACGCCGTCCACGGGTTGGTCGCCGACCGCGGCGAGCGGAATGCTGCGGACGTTCGCGGTGCCGTCGGGGATGACGGCCAGCGTGCTCCCCCCCTGCCCGGAGGCCAGCGACACCGCGGCGGTGTGGCCGGCCCGGTCGGTCACAGTGCGCGTCTGCGCGCCGGATGCGGGGGTACCCGACGGCACCATGATCGCGAGTAATGCGGCGACAATGAGCAACACCGCCGAGGCGGCGGCCAGCAGCCGCGACCGGATGCGCGGCGCAGCGGCAAGTCGAGCGGGCCACAGAAAGACGACGAGCACGGGCACCGCGTAGAGCAGCCAGCCCAGCACCTCGATGAGGCGCGGGTCGGCCGGTATGCCGAACACGCCGGTGACCAACGCGCCCAGCACCGACCGGCTTGGTATCCATGCCGAGAAGTCGAGCACCTGTTGCTGGCCGATGCTCACCCAGCCCGCCTCGTGCGCCGTGCGCAGCGCGCCCATCACCAGCCCGGCGGCGATCAGCACCAAAAACACCCCGGTAATACGGAAGAACCGGCCGAGGTTGAGTTTCAAGCCGCCGAAGTAAAGGCCGACGCCCAACGCGATCGACGCCGCGATCCCCAGCGCGCCGCCCAGCACGGCGAACCATCGGTTGCCGTGCGACGTCTCCGCGGCGGCCAGCAGGAACACCGACGTCTCAAAGCCCTCCTTGAGGACGGCGAGAAACGCCATCGCGGCCAAAGCGAGCGCACCGCCGCGGTTGAGCGCGTGTTGGGCGTCGCGTTCGAGATCGCCCTTGAGCCGCGCGGCATTGCGGTTCATCCAGATGATCATCCAGGTGACAAACACCACGGCGACGGCGTTGATGACCGTCTCCATCATCTCTTGCCGGGCCTGCGGCAGGGTGGCCGACAGCAGGTCCAGGCCGACGCCGACCCCAATGCTGATCAGCACGGCCACGGCGACGCCGGCAAACATCGGACGTGTGGTCTGGCCATTTCGCTTGAGGAAGGCACCGACGATGCTGACGATGAGCGTCGCCTCGAGGCCTTCGCGCAGGCCGATGAGGAACGTGCCTATGAAAATGCCGAACACGCCCTGCATGCACCCATTCCTGTCCCGCGGATCAAGACTTCGACTTAGCCTACCCTAACTATGGCCGCCGTCAGCGGCGTTTTTCGCCGGGCCCGGTTGCGTCACAAAGTCGATGAGTTCTTCGACCCGGCCGATGAGTGCCGGTTCCAGATCGTTCCAGTCCCGCACCCTCGCACGGATGCGCCGCCAGGCCCTGGCGATGTCCGCCTGGTCAGCATGCGGCAAGCCGAGCGCCGCACACGCGCCGTGCTTCCACTCGATGTGCCGCGGCACCTTCGGCCACGCCGCCAGGCCGAGCCGCTGCGGCTTTACGGCCTGCCAAATGTCGACGTAGGGGTGGCCGACGACCAAGGTGTCTGCGCCGCCCCGTCCCCGTCGCACCGCGTCGGCGATCCGCGCCTCCTTCGAACCGGCGACGAGGTGGTCCACCAGCACGCCCAGCCTGCGCCCCGGACCGGGTGCGAACTCCGCCACGATGTCCCCCAAATCGTCGACGCCACCGAGGTGCTCGACGACGACACCCTCGACTCGCAGGTCCTCGCCCCATACTTGCGCGATGAGTTCGGCATCATGGCGGCCCTCGACATAGATTCGGCTGGCCCGGGCTACCCGGGCGCGGGCGCCTGGGACCGCGACCGAGCCGGACGCGGTCCTGCTCGCGGCGGTAGGCGCCGGGCGCCGCGGCGCGGTAAGGATCACCGGGCGGCCTTCGAGCAGATACCCGGGGCCGAGGGGAAACCCGCGGGTGCGGCCGTGCCGGTCTTCCAGCTCGACGCGGCCGTATTCCACTCGCACCACTGCGCCGACGTAGCCGGTCTCAACGTCCTCGACCACCATGCCGAGCTCGGCGGGGTGCTCGGTCGAGCGAGGCTTGCGCCGACCCGCGGCGAGGACATCGGTTCCGTAACGATCCGTCACCCGGCAATATTAGGAAGCCTTGCGGCCAAACACCGTTACGGCGCGCCAGTGGGCTGACGAGCTGATCGCATCACCACCGCGGAGCGCGGCCCGAGCTCTAACCGTTGCCCGGCGCGACCCGTCCGCGCGGGGTCGAACGAGTCACACACGATCTCCCAGGACTCCGGCGCAAAACTGCCGGGAATGGAGAACGTCAACCGCTCCCACCACGCGTTGACGAACACCAGAAAGTCATCGTCGGTCAACGGCGTGCCGTCGGCGTCGATGTCGGGATCCGTTGAGCCGTCGATGAACAACGCAATGCTGCGCGCCAGGGGATCCGCCCAGTCCTGGGGCGTCATTTCGGCGCCTGACGGCGTGAACCAGCGCAGGTCCGCGGCCGCCGCCCCGGTGAGGAAGCGACGCCTGCGGAACACCGGGTGACGACGGCGCAGCGCGACGAGGTCGGTGGTGAACTTGATTAACGTATCGTCGGCCGCCGACCAGTCAAACCACGTGATGTCGTTGTCCTGGCAGTAGGCGTTGTTGTTTCCCCGCTGGGTGCGGCCCAGTTCGTCACCACCAAGCATCATCGGGACGCCGCCGGACAGCAACAGCGTCAGCAGGAAGGCGCGTTCCTGTCGTGCTCGAAGCGCCAGCACGTCGGGATCATCGGTCGGCCCCTCGGCCCCGCAGTTCCATGACCGGTTGTCGTCGGTGCCGTCGCGGTTGTTTTCGCCGTTCGCCTCGTTGTGCTTTTGGTCATAGGAGACAAGGTCATTCAGCGTGAACCCGTCGTGCACGGTCACGAAGTTGATCGACGCGCTCGGGCGGCGCCCCTCGGAGCGATCGCCGTAGATGTCCGACGACCCGCACAGCCGCGACGCGAACTCCGCGAGGCGCCCGTCCTGACTGCGCCACCAGTCGCGGACGGTGTCGCGGAAACGGCCGTTCCATTCGCTCCACAGCGGGGGAAACCGGCCGACCTCGTAGCTGTCCATCTGACCCACGTCCCACGGTTCCGCGATCAACTTTGCCTCCGAAATCACCGGGTCTTGAGCGACAAGGTCGAAGAACGCGGAGAACGCCTCGAAGGCGCCGGCCTCTCGGCCGAGGGTCGCCGCCAAGTCGAAACGAAAGCCGTCGACACCCATCTGCGACAACCAATATCGGAGGGAGTCCATGATCAGCCGCAGCGTCGTGGGATGGTCGGTGTTCAACGAGTTCCCGGTTCCGGTCGTGTCGAAGTAGCTGCCCGGGTCGGCCGCAACGAGCCGGTAGTAGGCGGTGTTGTAGAGCCCACGGAAACACAACGTCGGTCCCCCCGCTCCGCCCTCGGCGGTGTGGTTGAACACGACGTCGAGGATCACCTCCAAGCCGGCGGCGTGCAGGGCGTCGACCATCGCGCGGAATTCCGCGATTTCGCCACACGATTGGCCCGCACGCGCCGCGGCCGAGTAGTTCGCGTGGGGGGCGAAGAATCCGATCGTGTTGTATCCCCAATAGTTGGTCAGACCGCGGTCGACGAGGAATTGCTCGGGCACGCTGCGGTGGACGGGCAGCAGCTCCACTGCTGTCACGCCGAGGTCGACCAGGTGTTGCAGCGCCGCTTCGTGCGCGAGTCCCGCGTAGGTGCCGCGCAGCTCTTTCGGTACCCGCGGATGGGTCGCGGTGAACCCGCGAACGTGGACCTCGTAGAGGATGGTGTCGGCAAGCGGATGCCGCGGTTTGGCTACCACGATGGGCGGCATGACCGGAGCCACAAGGCTGCGCGGCACATGTGCGGCCGAGTCCAGAGAGCTTGGCGCGGAGGGGTTTTCCACCGAGTGACCGAGAAGCTCTGGCCCGAAGCGCACATCGCCTGCGATTGCGCGCGCATAGGGGTCCAGGAGCAGCTTCGCCGGGTTGTACCGCAATCCGCGCCCGGGGTCGAATGGACCGCTGACCCGAAATCCGTAGGCCTGCCCGGGCCCAACCCCCGGCACGAAGCCGTGCCAAATGTCGCCGTCGCGGTCCGGCAGCACCAGCTGCGTCTCCGCTCCGTCGGCGTCGAACAGGCAGAGCCTCACCTCGTCACCGCCCGAGGCCACCGCGAAGTTCGTGCCCCCAGCGTCGGGCGTGGCGACCAGCACTCTCGCGACGAGGAAACCGAACACGAATCCGCCGACGTGGGCGAAGAACGCGATACCGCTGCCACCGCTGTTCCCGTGCACCAGCGAGTAGTTGCTTTCGAAGAACTGGTACAGGAACCAGCCGCCCAGGAATACCCACGCGGGGATGGCGATCGGGAACCACAGCACGAACGTGCTGATCCGTGAACCGGGATAGAGCACCAGATACGCGCCCAGCACGGCGGCGATCGCGCCGCTGGCGCCGAGGGTCGGCACCTGCGCATCGGATGCCGACCCGAAGCCCAAGGTCATCGCAGTCTGCGTCATCGTGGCGGCGAAACCCCCGGCGAAGTACAAGAGCAGGTAACCGAGGTGCCCGAACGCGTCCTCGACGTTCTTGCCGAAGATGAACAGGAACAGCATGTTGCCGAGGATGTGATCCCAGCTCGCATGCATGAACATGGCGGTGATCCAGCTGACTCCCCAGGGAATGCCGATGTGGCAGGCATTGTCGACGTTGCACGGATAGAACGACGCTCGGTTGACCGCCTCGTCCCCGTTCAGCAGTTCGTAGAACAGCCACACCGCGAAATTGGCCGCGATGAGCGCAGTGTTGACGACCGGGAATCGGCGCGCGGGAATTCCGTCGGAGTAAGGGATCATCGGGGCAACCTTTTGCTGATACACGCGTGTGTCATGAGTTCCCTCTGGCTGTCGGTACCGGTCTTGGCGAGACAATCATCGCGCTCAAATGCTCGGCCGTCATTGTTGGGGACGACATCATCGCCTTACTTGAACTGTTCGATGCGGATCGCATGCCTAAAGAAAACATAAAAAGCGAGAAAGTAACCGTGGTGTTACCAAGCTGATGACTTTGCCGCTGCTATGTTGAGCCTCGTAGTACAAACTGCCGTCGGCGCTCAGCCTCGCGGCGGTTAGCGAGGTGGAAGTATGGACCTGGCCCATTGGGTGTCGACCATCGTCGCTTTTGTGAGGGCCGGCTACCCCGCCGGCATGCCGACCACCGGTTACGTGCCGCTCGCGGCCCTGTCACGACGGCGCCCATCTGATGACGAGATCACAGCCATCACAGGCGAACTCATCATGCAAGCACGTCGGTCGATCAACACGGCCGATGTCGGGGTGGCGATCACCCGCGTCACCAACGAATTGCCATCCCAGGATGACATCGCGCGCGTCCAGCGCCGCCTCGATGCGATCGGATGCGCGCGCGACAGGCGCCGCATAACAGGATGACTCGGACCGATCAGGAAATCCGGGCCCCGTCTGTGCCGAAGAAATGCAAGTGTCCGCGCTCTGGATGCAGGCGCACGCGGCTGCCCTTTTCGGGTGGGCGACGCCCGTCGGCGCGCGCGACGACGTGCTGATCGATCGCCTTGCCGGAGTCCGTGATTCGGCCATACAGGTAGGCGTCCGCCCCTAGCTCCTCGACCACGTCGACTTCCATTTCGACGCCGAGGCCGCCCAGCTCGAAGTGCTCGGGACGGACCCCGACGACGACCTCGCTCGCGGTGCTGGCGATGTCACGTGGTAGCCGGATCGGCCAATCCCCCAGGGATACCGAGGAATCCACTATCGGAAGGGTGAAAAGGTTCATCGCGGGGGAGCCGATGAATCCCGCGACAAAGACGTTGCCGGGGTTGCGGTAGAGCTCGCGCGGCGTCGCGAACTGCTGCAGCACTCCGTCGCACAACACGGCGACGCGGTCGCCCATCGTCATGGCTTCGACCTGGTCGTGCGTGACGTAGACAGTGGTGGTACCGAGTCGTCGTTGTAGCGCGGCGATCTGGTTGCGGGTTTGCACCCGCAGTTTGGCGTCGAGGTTGGACAGCGGCTCGTCCATCAGGAACACCTGCGGACGCCGCACGATCGCGCGGCCCATTGCCACCCGCTGACGTTGCCCGCCGGAGAGGTCCTTGGGCTTGCGATCCAGATAGGGTTGCAGGTCAAGCAGTTTCGCCGCGGCCAGCACCCGCTCGCGGATCTCGGCCTTCGGGGTTTTGGAGATTTTCAGGGCAAAGCCCATGTTCTGCGCCACGGTCATGTGCGGGTACAGCGCATAGTTCTGAAAGACCATCGCGACGTCGCGATCCTTGGGATCGACACTGGTGACGTCGCGGTCGCCGATCCGGATGCGTCCGGAGTCCAGTGTTTCCAGTCCGGCCACCATCCGCAGCGAGGTTGTCTTGCCACATCCGGATGGTCCAACGAGAACGACGAACTCACCATCGCCGACAGCCAGATCGAGGCTGTCCAGGGCCGGTCGATCGGTTCCCGGGTAGCGCCGCGTCGCTTGCTCGAAACTCACCGAAGCCATGACTACCCACCGAACCCGGTGACGGCGATCCCGCGGACAAAGGAGCGCTGCGCGACGGCGTAGATGATGACCAGCGGCACCATGATCAGCATCGAGGCCGCCATGATTATCGGCCACCGCGCGACATACTCGCCCCGCAGCCGGACCAGCCCGAGCGTCAACGTCGCCAGGCTGTTGCGCTGGAGCATCAGTAGCGGCCACAGAAAGTCGTTCCACACGTTGACCCAGGTGAGCACCCCAAGCACCATGACCGCCGGCCGGGCGTGCGGCAGCAGAATCCGCCAGTAGATCTGCCAGGGCGAGCAACCGTCCAGGATTGCCGCTTCCTCGAGATCGGTCGGCAGCGTTCGGAAGAACTGCCGCATGAGATATGTCCCGAACGCGCTGCCGAACAGGCCCGGCACGATCATCGCCCACGGCGTATCGACCCACCCTAATGCGCGCATCAGAATGAACTGCGGGATTACCGTGACGGTCAACGGCACCATCAGCGTGCCCAGATACAAGACGAACAGCGTATCGCGGCCCCGAAATTGCAGCCGCGCAAAGGCGTATCCGGCCAGTGAGCAGAAGAAGACCTGCCCGGCCGTGACACACCCGGCGTACAGCACCGTATTGAAGAACATCCGCCAGAACGGCATCAACGAGAACACCTCGGTGTAGTTCGACCACTGCGGGTGGGCCGGCAACAGCCTCGGCTCGGTCACCTCGCCTTCCCGCTTCAACGAGCCGGACACCGCCCAGGCGATCGGGAACAGCCAGCACCACGCGATGCCGACCAGCGCGGTGTAGACCAGCATGGCGCGAAAGACATTGCGCTTGAACACACCCTCAACCGAGACCACGAGGAGCCTCCAAAGACCGCTGCCGCGTGAGCCGCAACTGCAGCACCGTCACCACCAGCAAAATGGCGAACATCACCCAAGCCAGCGCCGACGCATAGCCGAATTCCAGGAAAGAGAACGCGTGCTGGAAGAGCATGATGCCCAGGACGTAGGTTGCGGTTTCGGGACCGCCATTCGCACCGTTGAGGACGTAGACCATGTCAAACGCCTGGAACGCGTGGATGATCGAAATCACCACCACGAACGACATCGCCCCGCGGATCAGCGGAACCGTGATGAACGCGAACTGCCGGATCTCGCCCGCGCCGTCGATCTTGGCCGCCTCGTAAACGGTTTCCGGAACTCCTTGCATCGCCGCGAGCAAGATGACGGTGGCGAACGGCACGCTTCGCCACACGCTGACGATGCACAGCGAGACCATAGCCCACCTGGGTTCGACCAACCATGGGACGGGGCCGATCCCGATCCAGCCGAGCATGATATTGAGCAGCCCGTTGTCAGTGTTGAAGACGAACTGCCACACCACCGCCATGACCACCGACGAGATGGCAAGCGGCAGAAAGACGATGGTGCGAAAAATGCCGATGCCCTTGACTTTCCGGTTCAGCACGCCGGCGACGACCAGGCTGATCAGGACGGTCGGCACCACCGTCCCAAGGGTGAAGATCACGGTGTTGCGGATCGCGATGAGAAAGAGTGGGTCAGACGTGAAGAGCTCTTCGAAGTTTTTCAGGCCCACGAACTTTGGCGGTCTGAAAACGTCCCACTGCTGAAAGCTCATGTACAGCGAGAATCCGAGCGGAAAAAGCATGAACACCGCTAC
>Ga0318557_10000315_pt1 | contig 11907 bp, 9 predicted proteins | sample GRESIP065b5f19_FD_203497 | JGI IMG/M metagenome (GOLD analysis project Ga0318557, IMG submission 203497) | Tropical soil microbial communities from Luquillo Experimental Forest, Puerto Rico - GRE.SIPMG.065b5f19 | ecosystem: Environmental > Terrestrial > Soil > Tropical forest > Bulk soil... | reverse complement strand
AGATCGCCTGCTCGAAAGAGGGGGTCGTCCGCGCGGACGACGTCGCCGCGGCGATCGACGGCCGGGTCGCGCTCGTCGCGCTCCAGGCGGCCAACAACGAGACCGGCGTGCTCCAGCCGGTCGCGGATGTCGGGGAGGCGTGCGCGCGGGCGGGGGCGCAGCTCCTGGTGGACGCGGTCCAGGCGGCGGGCCGGATTCCGATCGAGCGCGACCGGTGGCGTGCATCGCTGCTCGCCCTCTCGGGACACAAGCTCGGCGGGCCGGCCGGGACCGGGGCTCTGATCGTGAAGGATGGCGTGAGATTGGCGCCGCTCATCGGAGGCGGGGCGCAGGAGCGCCGCCGCCGGGGAGGGACCGAGGCGGTCGCGGCCCTCGCGGCGTTCGGCGCGGCGTGCGCCGCGGCGGCGCGCGAGCTTCCGGCCGAGGGGGCGCGGATCGCGTCCCTGCGCGATCGCTTCGAGTCGGGCCTCGCGGCGGCGGCACCGGAGTTGACGGTCCACGGCGGGCGCGCGCCGCGTCTTCCGAACACGACGCTCGTGTCGTTTCCCGGGGTGAGCGGCGAGGCGCTCGTCATCGCGCTCGACCTCGCGGGGATCGCGGCGTCGACCGGGTCGGCGTGCGCGTCGGGGGCGGTCGAGCCATCGCACGTGCTCGCGGCGATGGGGCTATCCGGTGCTTCGGCGCAATCGGCCGTGCGCTTTTCCCTCGGCTGGTCGACGACCGCGGCCGACGTCGACCGGGCGCTCGACGCGGTCCCGGGGATCCTCGGGCGCGCTAGGATGGCGGCCTCATGAGCCCGTCTCTCACCGCGGTCGCCATGTCGGGAGGGGTCGACTCGTCGGTCGCGGCGAGCCTTCTCGCGTCCGCCGGCCGTCCTCTTGTCGGCTTCTCGATGAAGCTCGTCGACCGACTCGCGGGTGAGGAGGAGCGGTACGGCCGCTGCTGCTCGCCCGACGATTTCGCCGACGCGCGCCGCGTCGCGGACCGCCTCGGGTTCCCGCACTTCGTGCTCGACATGGAAGACGACTTCCGCGAGCGGGTCTTGGCACCGTTCGCCCGGGACTACGCGGCGGGGCGCACGCCGTCCCCGTGCGTCCGGTGCAACTCGCACGTGAAGTTCGACGCCCTCCTCGCACGCGCCCGCGCGGTCGGGGCGGGACGCGTCGCCACCGGGCACTACGCGGTCCTCGCGCGCGACCCGCGCTCGGGCCGCACGCTCCTGCGGGCGGCGGCCGACCGGGAGAAGGACCAGTCCTACTTCCTCTTCGACCTCTCCGAGGCTCAGCGGGCGCAGGCGGAATTCCCCCTCGGGGGATTGACCAAGGACCAGGTGCGGGCCAACGCGCGCGAGGCGGGCCTTCCGACCGCGGAGAAGCCGGAGTCGATGGACCTCTGCTTCGTCTCCGAAGGCGAGTCGTACCGGGACGTCCTCGCCCGCGCCGGAGAGATCTCGGGCGGCGGCCCCGGAGAGATCGTGGACGGAGAGGGACGCGTGCTGGCGCGCCATCCCGGGATCGAGCGGTTCACCGTCGGCCAGCGCCGGGGCCTGGGCATTTCGGGTCCGGATCCGCTCTACGTCGTGGCCCTCGATGCCCCGGCGCGGCGAGTCGTCGTGGGGGAAGAGAAGGCGCTCTACCGCGAGAAGTGCCGGGTCGAGCGCGTGCGATGGATTCCGTTCGACCGGCCGATGGGCCCGGTTGCCGCCTCGGTCCGGATCCGCTCCGGCCACGCGGGGGCGCCGGCGACGATCGACGACCACGGCGACGGCACCGCGTCGATCCGGTTCGCGGAAGCCCAGCGCGCCATCGCGCCCGGGCAGGCCGCGGTCTTCTACGACGGCGACCTCGTGCTCGGCGGGGGATGGATCGCGGGATGACCGCGCGGAGCGGGGGCCGGCGGGCCGTCGTGATCGCCGTCGGACTCGCCCTGGCCGTGGCCGCGGCGTTCGGCCAGACCGCGTCGTTCCGGTTCATCGACCTGGACGACCGGTACTACGTCGCCGACAATCCGAATCTGCAGGCGCCGGTGGACGGCGGAACACTCGCCTGGGCCTTCACGACGTTCCGCGGGGGAAACTGGCATCCGCTGACCTGGCTGTCGCTGATGGCCGATCAGGCGTGGGGCGGGGGACGGCCGGCGGCGTTCCACGTCACGAACGTCCTCCTTCATCTCGCCTCGACGCTTCTTCTCTTCCGGCTGCTCTCGGTCCTTACGGGAGAGATCGGCGCCAGCGGGTTCGTAGCACTGCTCTTCGGGATCCACCCGCTCCACGTCGAGTCGGTGGCCTGGGTCGTCGAGCGCAAGGACACGCTGTCGACCGCGTTCGGGCTCGCGGCGCTGCTCGCCTGGGTCCGCTGGGTCGGGGCGCCGTCGCGCGGGCGTTACGCGGCGGCGCTCGTCCTCTTCGCGGCGAGCCTGATGTCGAAGCCGATGTTCGTCACGCTGCCGCTCCTTCTGATCGCGATGGATGCCTGGCCGCTCGCGCGCTTCGAGCCGAAGGCGAGCGTCGTCGAGAAGGTGCCGCTGTTCGTCCTGTCAGCCGCCGGAGCCCTCACGGCCATCGCCGCGCAGCACGCGGAAGGCGGCGTCGCCAGCTTCGCTAGGTTCTCGCCGGGCGTGCGCCTCGCAAACGCCGTCGTGTCCGCCGCCGCGTACCTCGGGAAGACCGTGTGGCCGGCGAGGCTGGCGATCCCGTATCCCCTCGACCCGGCCTCGCTGACGGCGGTGAAGGTCGGCGCGGCGCTCGCGCTCCTCCTCGCGATCGCGGGCATCGCCTGGAGGACGCGCGCCTCGCATCCCTGGATCGCCTTCGGTGCAACGTGGTACGCGATCGCCCTGCTGCCGGTCGCCGGCTTGGTGCAGGTGGGGTCCCAGGCGATGGCGGACCGCTACACGTACGTCCCTTTGATCGGACCGTTCGTGGCCGGGACCTGGGAGGCGATGTTCTGGCTGCGGCAGCGACCGGCGGTGTGGGCTCCGGTGTGCGCCGCGTTGGTCGCGGTGCCGCTGATGATCGTGACGTTCCACCAGACCGCGCTCTGGCGGGACAGCGAGACGCTGTTCACCAACGTCGTGGCGGTGACCGAGAACAACACGCAGGCTCATATCGTCCTCTCCGCCGCCCACTCCGCCGCCGGGCGGTTCGACGAGGCGCTCGCGCAGGCGCAGGAGGCGATCCGCCTCTCCCCTCGGAGCGACGACGCGCACGCCTGCGCTGCCGCGGCGCTCGCGCGCAGCGGCCGGAACGCGGAGGCGGCCGAGGAATACGAGAAGGCGCTCGCGATCCTGCCCGGTAAGCCGTCCCGCCTCGCCGGTCTCGGCTCGACGCCGCGGAGGGGCACCTGCGCGCCGCAATCGCGCTCGAGCCGCGGGATGCGAGCGCGCGGAAGAGCCTCGGCGTGGTGCTCGCGAAGACGGGGCGGCTCGACGAGGCGACGCGGGAGTTCGAGGAGGTCGTCCGGCTCAATCCGTCCGACGCGGGGGCGCGCGCCAACCTCGAGCGGGCGCGGGGGATGAGGCGGGAGGCGGGGAACGCGGCGCCCCCCTTGACAGGCAAGTAATTACTTGCCTATACTGCGGGGCGTGAACGACTCCGACCTCGTCTTCAAGGCCCTGGCCGACCCCAGCCGGCGGCGCCTCCTCGACCTGCTCAACGCGAGCAACGGCCGGACCCTATCCGACCTCTCCGGGCATCTCGACATGACTCGCCAGGCCGTCACGCAGCACCTCGCGGTGCTCGAGGCGGCGGGCCTGGTCGCCACGCTGCGGCAGGGGCGCGAGAAGCTCCACTTCCTCAACCCCGTCCCGCTGCAGGAGATCTACGACCGCTGGATCCACAAGTTCGAACGCACGCGCGTCGCGGCGATGCGCGAGCTCAAGCGAAGACTCGAGGGAACCCATGGATAAGTCGAAGTTCGTCTACGAGATCTACATCGCCACCACGCCCGACCGCGTCTGGAAGGGACTGCTCGACGGGGAGTTCACGAAGCAGTACTGGGGCCACTTCAACGTCTCGGACTGGAAGCCGGGCTCGTCCTGGGAGCACCGGCCGGCGAAGGGCGAAGACGCCCCCCTCATCCTCGGGGAGGTGATCGAGTCCGATCCGCCCCGGCGGCTCGTCATCACCTGGGCGGAGCCGAAGGACAAGGGGCACCGCGACCGGCACTCCCGGGTCACCTACGCGATCGAGCCGGTGGCGGAGATGACGCGCCTCACCGTGATCCACGACCAGCTCGAGGCGGGTTCCGAGATGGAGCGTAAGATCAGCCACGGCTGGCCGCGGGTGCTCTCCAGCCTGAAGTCCCTGCTCGAGACCGGCAAGCCGCTCGACACCTGGGCCGGGCGGTAGGAGGGAGCTGCCGTGAAGGATTCCGGCGAGACGCTCACCGCGTTCTACGATGCGGTGAAAAAGAAAGACATCGCGGCGGCGCGAGGCTACCTCGATCCGTCGCTCGTCTTCTACGGGCTGTTCGAGACGTACCGCGGGCCCGAGTCGTACCTGACCGCTCTCACGGGGCTGCTGTCGATCACGACCCGCCTCGAGGTGAAGGCGATCATCGCCCAGGGCGACGACGCGGCGGTGTTCTTCGAGCTCGACACGACCGCTCCCGCGGCCGCGACGACGTTCGTCGCAGAGTGGCACAGGGTCCGGAACGGCAAGATCGTGCAGGTGCGCTCCGCGTTCGACGGTCGGCCGTTCGCGGCGATGTTCTCGAAGTAGACGCGGGTGCGCGCTAGAAGCTCACACGGAGGCCGACGCGGGCGGAGCGCGGCTGCGTCCGAAGGATCGGCTGGCCGTAGTTCGGGTTGACCGGCGTCGGCGAGGCGTTGTCCGCCTGCGTGAAGCCCCAGCGCTGGTCGAGCAGGATCGGCCTCTGCGCGTCGAGCAGGCTGAAGATGTCCAGCATGAAGTTCATCGTGACCTTCTTCTTGATCTCGAGCGGGTAGTTGAGGTGCAGGTCGGCTTCGTAGTCGCTGGGCTGGCGCCCCTCGGCTCCGCGCTCGGTCAGGAAGTACTCATAGCGCCCGTAGGCGTCCGAGTATCCGTACCGCGAGCGCGGGGTGCCGGTCCGCCAGTAGGCCGATAGGCCGATCTGGAGCCGGACCGGCGTGTTGTAGACCCCGGACACCTTCACCTGGTGGCGGCGGTCGTTCGACAGCGGCCCGTTGTTCGTGATCTTCGAGAGGTCGCTGCCGTTCGTGAAGAAGTCGTAGTAGTCGTACGCCGCGGAGATGTTCGGATCGGCGCCGACGTTGGTGAACGGCGCGTACTCGCCGTCGTAGTTGCCGTCGAGCTTGGACCAGACGTACGACGCCATCGCCTGCCAGTTGTCCGAGAACCGCTTGGTCGCGTCGACCTGCACGCCCTTGTAGACGCGCTTGGCCTTTGGGGCGGGATAGGTGACGCTGAAGTCGTTGAGCGTCGCGATCTGCGTCATGATCCCCTCGCCGGGGTTCCCGATGCAGTACGCGGCGCCGCCCTCGCAGAGGAAGTCCTCGATCACCCGCTTGTAGCTCCGGTAGATCCCCTTTACGCCGAGGACGACGTCGCGCGCGACCTCCCGCTCGTAGCCGAGGACGTACTCCTCGACGTACTGGCCCTTCAGGTTCGGGTCCGAGGGCTCGGTGAAGCCGCCCAGGATCGTCGACGGTGTGCCGTAGTCGGACTCGGCGCCGGGATCGGGGGTGGTCGAGGTCGGGCTGTAGTTCACGATGCGCGGCTGGCGCTCGTACGAGAACGACCGGATCACGAGGTCCATCGGGATCTGCTCGTAGAACCACCCGAAGCTCGCGAAGACCTTCGATTTGTGGTCGTCCGAGGGGTCCCAGGTGAGGCCGACGCGCGGCGCGTAGTCCTTCTTGAGGTCGATCTGCGTGACGCCCGACGCGTCGATGATCTGCTGCCGGTCCCACCGGATGCCGAAGCTGAACGTGACGTTCGGGAACATCGACCACTTGTCCTGCGCGAACAGCGAGGTCACCTTGTGCTTGGGCGACGCGTTGAGCTGCGAGATCGGGGCGTCGTCGACGGTGGCCGTCGGCGTCGTCCAGTAGCTGTGCACGTAGATCGTCGGGTTCCCGACGACCGGGTTCTGGACGACGTCGACCTGCTGGCCGCCGGACATCCGCTTGATCACGTCGGCGCTCTCGTCCTCGTACTCGCCTCCGAACTTGATCTCGTGGGAGCCGTAGACTGCGGAAGCGGTCGCCGTGAAGAGGTCTCGCTTGAAGTCCTTGTCCTGGATCAGCCCGAACCCGCCCGTCTGGAAGAAGTCGTTGGCGGCGTCGCGGTACTGGATCGTGTCGCCCGCGGCGGTCGCCGGTCCCACCGAGTTCTGCTCCGCGTGGTGCGCCGCCTGCGCGGTGAGGATCCACCTCGGGCCGAGGATCCCCTGGTAGCGCGCCGCGTAGTCACGCCCGCCGAACTTCTGCTCGCCGTTGTACGTGTCGGGCTCGCCGTTCAGGGTGTGGTTCGCGTCGTTGATCGCGCCCGTGTCCTTGCGCGGGTCCTGGAAGTAGGTGAGCTGGAGCGAGTGGTTCGCGGCGATCTGCCAGGTCAGCTTGGCGGAGGCGAGATCGCGATTGCTGTCCGAGGGGACCGTCGTGCCGGCGAGCGGTCCGGTGACGGTCGCGGGGAGCGTCGTGTCGGTGGTGTTGCTGACCTTGTCGTAGGCGAGGAAGTACCAGAGCTTGTCCTTGACGAAGAACCCGCCGACGTCGAACCCGTAGTCTCCGCGCTTGAAGCTGTCGACGGTCCCGTTCGGGGAGACGGTCGTCTTCGTGCTGGCCTGGAGCGCGTCGGCGGTGTAGTAGCCGAAGACGTCCCCGTGGAACTCGTTGCTGCCGGATTTCGTGATCACGTTGACGATGCCGCCGGTCGACTTCCCGTACTCGGCCTCGTACCCGCCCGTCTTGATCTCGACGGCGTCGATGAACTCGTAGTTGAGCTCCTTCCCTTGGAATCCGTACTCGACGCCGGTCGTGTTCACCCCGTCGATGTAGTACGCGTTCTCGGCGCCCGACGAGCCGTACACCGTGATCGTCGACTGGCTCTGGTTGTCGGGGTTCGCGTCGCTCGAGACGCCGGGCGCGATCCGCAGGATCGACGTGTAGTTCCGCCCGGAGGGGATCGTCTGGATCGCGACCTGGTCGAGCGCCATGCCGAGCTTGGTCGAGGTCGTGTCGACCGGCGGGGCCTCGGCCGTGACCGTCACTTGCTCCTCGGCCGTCGCCTTGAGCGCGACGTCGAGCGTCGTGTCCTGGTCGAGCTGCACGGCGATGGTGGGCTTCGTCTCGGTCGAGAACCCCTGCTTGCTGATCGTGACCTCGTACGTGCCGGGGGGGAGGAGGGAGAGCTTGTAGCGGCCGCCCTTGTCGGTGGTCGCCGTCCGGACGCCCTGGAGCGCGGGCCCCTTGGCCTCGACCGTTGCGAGCGGCAGCGGGCCTCCGGTCGCGACCGTGACCTGCCCGATGATCGAGCCGGTCGTCTCCGCGACGGCGCCCGCGATCGACAGCAGCAAGCAGGCGAGCCCGATCGCGATCCGATGCGTGTGCGTCATGGTGTCCCCCTCCGCTCCGGCACGGCGGGCCGTCGCGGTGCGGAGACTATCGCAGTTTCCGGTCAGCGGAACTGCTGGAGCGCCCGGAGAATCTCCGGCTGGTCCGGGTCGATCGTCAACGAGCGCCGGAGGGCGGCGGCGGCACCGTCCCGGTCGCCGAGGCACATCAGGGCGAGCCCCTCGGCGGCGGGAGCGAGCGCGTTCCGGGGCGCGGCCTCGGCGACGGCGCGGATGTCGGCGAGCGCGCCCCGGCAGTCCCCGCCCTGCATCCGGTCGCGGGCGCGCTTGAGGATGTCGATCGCGGCGTCCGGGGAGCCGGCGGCGAGCGCGCGGCGGCGCAGCGCGGCCGCCGGCCCGGCGTCCCCTTGCCGCTCGAGCAGCTGCGAGAGGTTCCACAGCGACGCGGCGTGATTCGGATCGACCGCGAGCGCCTTCTCGAACGCGGCACGGGCGGGGGCCGCCTCCCCACGCCCGAGGAGGATGAGCCCTTCGTTTCCGTACGATCCCGCGGTGCGCGTCGATCCTCCCGCTCCGGCCGGGGCCTTCGCGGGCTCCGAGCCTCCGATGTAACCGAGCGCGCGAAGGCTCGCGACAGCTTCCGGGTCGGCGGCTCGAGCCCCTTCCGAGGGAGAAGCCGCGGCGGGGAGAGTGGCCGCGTAGTCGACCGGCGGGCGGTCCGGTCGCCGCACCCCCGGCAGCGCCTCGGGCATCGCGCGATCGGCCGGAAGCCCGAGCAGCGCGAGGATCGTCGGGGCGACCTGCGCGACCTCGCCGTGTCCCGAGTTCGGAGTGGAACGCGCGATTCCCGGTCCCGCCAGGACGAAGATCCCGTCGGGCCGATGCCAGCGCCCCGCCGTCGCCGCGGCCGCGCTCTCGAACGGCGGCCGCCCCTCGCCCCAGGCGAACCCGTGGTCCGAGACCAGGAAGAGCACGGCCCCCTTCTGTGCCGCGACGCGCCGCCACGCGCCGAGCCGCCGGTCGACACCGGCGTAGTAGAGATCCGCGACCGCTCCCCAGCGCGCCGCGTCGTCATCCCCGACGTCGTGCTTGCGCGGAGGCCGGTACGGAGCGAAAAGGTGACCGATCGCGTCGGTTCCCTGCACATAGAGGATGGTCAGGTCGGATCCGGCGGATCGCTCCCAGGAGAGCGCGAGATCGTCGTAGACGGCGGTATCGACGAGGATCCGCCGGAGACCATCCGCCAGTCGCGGATTTCGCGCCACGTCCGGAGCGAGCGCCTCGAGCGCCTCGGGTGTCGCTTCGCCTTCTGCCCGCGCGAGCGCCTCCCGTGCCCAGGTGGCGCGCTCCTCGGGGAATACGACCGCCTCACCCTCCGCGTGCGCTCCTGCCTGGAACGACATCAGCCGGTCCGAGACGATCACGCCGCGCACCGGCTCGGCCGGGTAGGTCGCCCAGAGGCCGAACACCGCGACCGAGCGTCCCGCCGCGGACGCGATCGTCCAGACGGCCGGCACGCGCCGCTCGTCGCTCGTGATCGGCTCGCGCTCGCGCGTGAGCGGATTGAAGCGCGTGAAATCGAGGATGCCGTGCGCGAGCGGATCGCGCCCGGTCATCATCGTGGTCCACACGATCGGCGAGAGGGGCGGCTCGATCGTGCGAAGGGTCCCGCTCGACCCCTCGCGCACGAGCGCGGCGAGCTCCGGCATCTCGCCGCGGGCGATCAGCTCGTCGAGCAGGCTCCAGTCGGCGGCGTCCCAGCCGATCACGATGATGGGAGGACGCGCCGGAGCGTGTGCGCGCACGCAGCCGAGCGTCAGCAACGCCGCCGTGAACGAAAGGAGGAGACGAAACGGGCGCATTACCGACCGACCCGTCGAGTCCGGCTCATGGGCGCCGGATTGTATCCCCCGCCGCTTGACGAGGAGCGCATGCCGCCGCTACGCTTGACCCGCCTTCACCCGAGCGGGAATAGCTCAGTTGGTAGAGCATCAGCTTCCCAAGCTGAGGGTCGCGGGTTCGAACCCCGTTTCCCGCTCCATCAAAAAGCCCGAATTACCGACGATTCGGCCCGCGACCTTCCGCTGCGACTTGGGCGTCGCGTTCGCGATATACGTTTCGGTGTACGCCTTGTCGAGAGTAAGCGCGAGTACCGCCTCTTCTGCGGTCTCCGTCGTGATCTCGTCGTACCCCTGCGACACGTTCCGCGCGTGCCCCATGAACCACCGTATCCTCGGCTCGGGGATGCGCCCGTCGGTCATCCTCGTCCGCGCCAGCTTGCGGAAGTCCCGGACGATCATGGCGGCGAGGTCGGGGTACTTCTCGGTGACGCGCTCGAGCGTCTCGGCCCACGCCTTCTTGTAGGACGAGGCGTTCCACGCCAGGACCGCGGTCCGGGTCCGCGCCACCTTGCGGAAGATCGGGGTGCGCTTCCACGCCTCCACGGCCTCCGGCTCGGAGGGGCGGGGGAGCATGACCGCCTTGAGGTCGGCTTCGAGCTCGGGATGGATCGGAAGCTCCCGGTCGCCCGCGGCGGTCTTGGCGTCATGGATCCGCACCCGGCCGAGGCGGCGCCGGCCGATCGTCGGGACGTTCGGATCTGGGAACGTCACGTCCCCGTGACGCAGGGCGCACGCCTCCGACTCCGGCCTCGCCCCGAGGTAGTAGCAGAGCTTCAGGAACGCCCGGAACGTCGGCCCCGGAAGGTGCCGGTTGAAGCCGCTCGCCTCCTCATCCGGGGCAGCGGCAAAGATCGCGAGGCACTCCTCCTCCGTCGGGACGACTGGCTTCCGTTGCGGCCGGTAGGTCTCGGCTTTCGTGTGCGCGTGGCGGGACCGGTACTGCGCGCACGGGTTCTCGATCTCCCGCTCCTCGGATTCGATCAGGAAGCCGAAGAGCGCGGAAAGCTGTACGACGTCCATCTGCGCCGGACGAAGCCCGACCGCGTGCGGCCAGTCCGCGAACGGTCCCGTCCGGTCGGTGCGGTCGCGGACGTACTGCCGAATGTCGCGCCGGACGATCTCGTCGAGATGCCGGCCGGCGAACGCCTTGCCGATGATCTCGAAACGAAGCTCCACGTCCCGCGGACGGGCGTAGCTGGCACCGCGCTCCGCCAGGAACCGCTTGACCGCGGCTTCGTAGACGAGCGGGGCGCGAGCGTCTTGGATCGCGCTTTCCGCTTCGGCCGCCGCGCGCTCGTCGACTTCCGCCTGCTCCCGCGGGGTGAGGTACGCCTTGCCGGACAGCTTCGCCTCTTGGCCCGCAGCGCGGCGCTCCCGGAGCGTCCGCACCGCGGCGACGAGCGACGGATAGTCCTTGTAGGCGGCCGGGAGCATCCGTCGGTCCCGGATCGCGTTGACGTCGGAGCGGATCGCCTCGTCCTTGTCCCCGAGATCGCCGAGCATCTCCCGGCGCATCTTCCCGCGCACGGTGTAGACGATGCCGACTCGCAGGCGTCCGTCGCTCGCCTCGTAGAGTTCGACGCCCTTAAGGCTCTTGACTCGTTTCATCGCCTCACCTCATCCGCAGGATGGTCAGCGGTGCTGCTCCGCCGCCGATGCGCACCTCGTCGTCATCGTTCACGAGCGCCACACGCACGGCGTCCCACACCTCGGGGTCGCGCCGGTTGTCCGCAAGGACTTCCATGAGCTCCGCGGGGGTCGTGCCGTCCAGCGTGCGGGTGCCTCCCTCGCCCATGCGCGCGGCCCGGCCGACGTCGCTGCGACGGATGCGAGCGAGCCACGGGTGACGGGGCGGGATGCGCTCGATGAGCGCCGCCAGGTCGCGGAGGAGGTCTTCGGTCGCGAACAGCTCGCCCCGCTCGATCGCGTGGTACGTCTGGGGGTCGATGCCGCTGTAGTCGGCCACGTCGAACACCGTCAAGTTCCGGCGCTTGCGCGCTGCTCTGAGGTCTTTCCCGTCCATGCTCGCCTCCATTGCGGAGGCGGGGTGACGGGTTACGATCCGTTCAGCCGTTGGGGTGTGCATAGCACCTCCGCGGTTAGGGTCGGCCGGGTGTATCAGCACCCGTCCGGCCCGCTTTCCTTAGCCCTCGGTCGCCACCTTGGCGGCCGAGAGCAGTACGCGGCGCGACCACGCAGCAAGATCCCGCCCACCGGCCGCCCTCGTCACGGCGGCCCTCTCGGCGAAGTTCATCGGGACTTGGAGCTTCCACAACGAACGGGAGAGCTTCGGCGGGAGTCGCTTCGGCCCGGGCGGGAGTCGCTTCGGTTGCGCCATGCAATAATAGTATCTGCGTAGTAGGAGGCTTGTCAAGGGGTTTCCGTTCTGCAACCCCGTGCCGATCGCCGGTGCTTGACTCCCGGTCCCCGGGGCGTATCGTCAACGGCAGCCAGGAGGAGCCCATCATGCGGAACCGCGTTTCCCGCTT
>Ga0318557_10000297_pt1 | contig 12098 bp, 15 predicted proteins | sample GRESIP065b5f19_FD_203497 | JGI IMG/M metagenome (GOLD analysis project Ga0318557, IMG submission 203497) | Tropical soil microbial communities from Luquillo Experimental Forest, Puerto Rico - GRE.SIPMG.065b5f19 | ecosystem: Environmental > Terrestrial > Soil > Tropical forest > Bulk soil... | reverse complement strand
ACTCTCAAGATGCGCATCTTCGCCCTCCTGCCGCACGCAGCTTAGATTAACGCCCTAGTCTCACGAACGCGCGTCCCAGCGTTCGATTCACGCCGACATTACTGCTATCGTCAAGCTCCCCGGTGCGCGCGAGCCCGCTTGCGCTCAGTTCCAGCGCAGGAGATGCTTTTCCAGCCGCCCCGCCAGGCCGAAGATCACCAGCACCACCGCCAGGATCAGCAGAATCAGCGCGAACATCAGCGCGGCGTTGTAGGTGCTCTGCGCAAACGACAGCAGATAGCCGAGGCCCTCGGTCGCGGCCACGAACTCTCCCACGCAAGCGCCGGTGAAGGCAAAACCGACCGCGATCTTGAGATTGCCGAGCACCCAGGACGCGACCGACGGCAGATAGACGTGCCGAACGAGCGCCCAGCGGTCGCCGCCCAGCGTGACGACGCGCTCGACCAGCCTGCGGTCCACCTGCCTGATTCCGGTGAACACGGTGAAGAAGATCAGCACCGCGACGAGAATGAAGGAAAGCGCGACCTTGGAGGCTAGTCCGATGCCGAGCCAAATCACGAACAGCGGCGCGAGGATCACGCGCGGGATGGCGTTGAGCACGGTCATCACGGGCTCGAGCAGCTCGGCGATGAACGGAACGAGCGCGGCCACCACACCGAGCGCAATGCCGACGACGATGCCGAGCGCGAGACCGCCGAGCGCGGCGCTGAAGGTGGCTTCGAGATGCGGCCAGATGCGGCCGTCCGAGAACAGATCGATGAGCGCGGCGCCAACCCGGCTCGGACTCGGCGCATAGAGCGGATTGAGCATGCCGGCGCGGCCGGCCGCTTCCCACACCGCCAGCACGACGGCGAAGGCGGCGAGCTGGCGCAGCCAGGCGTAGCGGGGGTCGAGACGTCTCATGCCGCCTCCGCCCGATGATCGACTTCGCGCGAGAGATCGGCCCACAGCCGCTCGTAGAGCGGGGCGAAGGCGGGATGCGTGCGCGAAAGGACGGGATCGCGCGGGCGCGGAATCGGCACCGGGTAATGCTCGGTGATGTGCGCGCGCGGCCCCTGCGACAGCAGATAGACTTCGTCGGAGAGGGTGAGCGCCTCCTCGAGATCGTGGGTCACCAGCAGAACGCTGATGTTCTCGCGCTCGACCAGCGCCACCAGGTCTTTCACCACGCGGGCGCGCACGATCGCGTCGAGCGAGGCGAACGGCTCGTCCATCAGCAGGAGCTTCGGCTTCATCGCCAGCACCTGCGCCAGCGCCACGCGCTTGCGCTGGCCGCCGCTCAGGTGACGGGGAAAGCGATCGCCGAAGCCCGCGAGATCGAGCCGCTCGAGCCAGGCGTCCGCCTCGGCGAGCGCCTTCCTGCGCTCCATGCCGTTGAAGGTGAGACCGAGGGCGACATTGTCGCGCGCCGTCTTCCACGGCAGCAGGGCATCGTCCTGGAAAAGGATTCCCACCTGCGCGCGCGCAAGGTCGGTCTCGACGGTCCCGGAGAGCGGCTGCTGCAGCCCGATCACGGCACGCAACAGGCTCGACTTGCCCGAGCCCGAAGGCCCGACCAGGCTCACGAAGCTGCCGTCGCCCACGGCGAGGCTCGCTCCCTCGAGGACCGGCTCTCCGCCATAGGAAATCGTCAGATCACGGACGCGCAGGATTCAACCCCCGACGATCGAAGTGTCGTGCAGCCCGGACATGCTCGCGCCGGGCTTGATGAGGCCTGCGGCGATCAGGCTCTGCTCGACGCGCTTGGCCGCGTCGAGGTCGATGGTCACCGTTTCGGGGTACAGCGAGTCGCGATGACGCGCGATGATCTCACCGAGCTCCTTGAGGTCGAGCCCGGTGGTCATCTCCTTGGGGAGAGCCGCGCTCAACTGATCGCCGGTCATCGCGCGCAGCGCCTTGAGCGCATCCGCCAATGCCGCGGCCAGCGCCACCATTTCCGGCCGGCGCCCTTCGATCTCCTTGGTGCGCACCGCCACGCCCATGAATTCAAACGACCCGCCAAGGTGGTGCTTGGCGTCTTCGAGGTCCATGGCGTTCACCAACACGCGCGCGCCCGCGCGCCGCAACAGCGTCAGCGCCGGCTCCTGCACGACCCCTACGTCGATCTGCCCCTGGCGCAACGCTTCCAGCAAATTGACGCCCATAGTCGCGAACTTGACCTTCTGGGCGTCGCCGCCAGTCTGCTTGAGCAGATAAAGCGTGAGCGCATGATCGGCATTCCCGAGCGCGGAGATGCCGACCATTCGTCCTTCCAGATCCTTGATCGATTGAATCTGGCTCGCGGTATTGGGTGCGGTGACGACGGCAAACAGGGGCAAGCGCCCGGTGACGGCAAAGCGGCGGATGTCCGCTCCGACATTGGCGTAGGCCTGAACGGCAACGTCGAGCGCGGTAGCGGCGTAATCGACCGCGCCGCCGACCAGCGCCTGCATGGCGGCGTTGCCGCCGCGGGTATAGACGAGCTGCACGTCGAGCCCGTGGGCCTTGAAGTGTCCGCCGGAGCGCGCGACCTCGTAGGGCACGCCGCACAGCAGCTGGCTGCAATAGGCGAGCTTGATCTGCTTGCCCTGCGCCTCGGCGGCGCTGGGCCGCGCCGCCGGAATGACGCCTGCAACCAGCGCCGCGCCCTTGAACAGCGAGCGCCGCGACACGTCGGTGGCGGGGACGCGGGCGGTGGTTTCATCGCAGCAGCTCATGGGAGCCTCCACACATTGGCGCGAGGGCAGTTCGACGACCGAAAATCTATCGCGCCACTGACGGCCGTCTTCGTCCACGAGCCCGACATCGCTCGGCCGGTGATCGAGTTTGACTCCCAATCAAGCTCAACTTCGCGTGAAAGCTGGAGTTCCAGCGGTCAATCCTCGCCGGCATCGCGCTCGGGACCCTGGCTACAATCGTCGACCAGCGCTCAGGCAAGATATGCCGTTGATCAGCCTGATGTCCAATGCATAATTATTCTAGTATTTCATGCCGATCTGGCATAGGTTGCAAGGCATGGACTTGAGGCGCCTGCGCACCTTTGTCGCCGTGGCCGAGCTGGGCACGGTGTCGAAAGCAGCGTTGCGCCTGGGCGTCGGGCAGCCCGCCCTATCGCGACAAATCAGCGATCTCCAGCAAGAGCTGGGGCTGAGACTCTTTGACCGCGTTGGACGCCGCCTAGTGCTGACTGCACAAGGCGAGCAGTTCCTCGGCGATTGCCGCGGCGTAGTGGGCCATATCGAGTCGCTCGGCGAACGGGTCGAACTACTCCGCCGTGGCGACAGGGGCGTGCTGAAGATTGCCGCCCCGCCGCATACGATCGAAAGCGTCTTGTCGGCGTTCCTGCCCCGATACGCTGAGCGCTTTCCCAACGTGCACGTGAAACTGACCGAGGCCCTTGGTCGAGACCAGACTGCCATGCTGGAGCGTGGCGAGGTTCACGTTGGCATCAGACACGATCCAGGCGATCGACGTTTCGAGAGCCTGGTGTTGCCAGCAGATGAAGTCTTGGCCGCCTGCACTCCGTCGATCGAGCTTGGCCATGCCGGCATGATCGATATCGGCCGCCTGGCGTCTTATCCGTTATTGCTGCTGGACTCGGGTTATTCGGTTCGCAGATTGTTCAACGCAGCTTGCCGTCTCGCGGACGTCGAGCCCAATATTGTGCTCGAGAGCCGCGCGCCGCACACCTTGCTCGCGCTTGCCGAGGCCCGCCAAGGGGTAGCGATCATTCCCTCGCTGCTGCGAACGGATCGCCATACGTTGAGAATCGTGCGCATAACTCATCGTCGCAGGCCGCTTCGAGAGCGATATGCCATCCAGTGGGAAAAACGGCGCCCCATGCCGCCGTATGCCGAGAGCTTTTGCCAAGCGCTCGCCGAATATATGCGGCAGATCCTCCCGATCACGCGGCCGTCGGTCGGCGCATCGGCTGCCGCGCGGAAGCACTAGGTGACTGCGGACGTACCCGCCCCCAAGGCGTCCAGCCCTGCGGATATTCCCGCCGCTCGAACGAGATTTCGACGTGTCACTGCCGCGATCATCGATTGGACTCTCGGGATGGTGATCCATTGAGGCTGCGGTTTGCCCGATATCTCGTTGTTGAACTTCTCTGCAACGCATCGTTTTTGGGTCATGCCTTAGAAATTCTCCGATAGCGCGCACGACCATTGGGCGTGCGCGCAGACGAGCGGAAAGGATTTCTTGGGTCATCGCGTCGCGTCGCGCACGCGTGTATGCTTGCGGCTTAGCCCCACGGACGCTTCGAACCGATGAAGGAGGCCCTTATGTCAGCGCAACCCCGCAAGGTCGTGCATCCCGACATCAAGCCCGAGAATACGCCGGCACTGGCCTCGCGCTATCTCGACGTCCCCAACATGCCGTGGGAGCCGACCAAGTTCGCAGGGATCCGGATCAAGGTGCTTTACAGCGATGACCGCGGCATGACCACGGCGCTGTTCAAGCTCGACCCGGGCGCCGTCGTGCCGCTGCACGAACACACCGCGCTCGAGCAGACGTTCGTGCTCGAGGGCACGCTCGAGGATCACGAAGGCGTATGCGGGCCGGGCCAGTTCGTCTGGCGCCCGGCCGGCAATCGGCACGAGGCGGTGGCGCCCAACGGCGCCGTCATCCTCGGATTCTTCCTCAAGCCCAACCGCTTTGCCCGCGGCGAGAAATTCTTCACCGAGGAGGGGGCGAAATAGCAGCGGCCGCGGCGAACCGCAGCGCGGCTAGCGAACCACGCGCGCCTGGCGGCGGGCGGGCGCTTGCGGGGCCGGGCAAGGTTTCAGAAAGCCGTAACCGCGATTGATGTCGACATCGGACACGCACATATTGCCGCGGCGGATCGGGCCGACGCTGGCGTACCATTCCCCGCCGGCGTTCACCCCGGCGGGGCGGGCCTGTGCATAAACGTCCTGCACCCCGGCCATCAAAGCTACAACGCCCAAACTGCGGAGCGCCCTTCATCACTTAGCCTCCTTTTAGACGAACAAATGTCACAATGCGAATTGCCATCATCGGCATGAATAAAACTACCAATCTGTTGGGCATAAACTTCGCATCAATAAAATCTCCGTATGCGCTTCATCGAACCGGCGATGCAGCGGCTTCATCCGCACGATCATCGGAACGTTGAGGCAAGGTCGGCCGGCGTCTCAGTCAGGCGAGCGATACGGTCGCGCCGACACGCGACAAGGTCGTGAGCCCATGAAGGCCATGGAGTTCGGGGCAAGACGCGGAAAAAGACCAATGTCCGGCGCAGGTTTGCGTCACCTCGCGCCTGCGATAAATTGGGCCGAATCGGCAACCCCTGAGGTCGGCGAGGACACCATGGCGCGCGAGCCTCCGAGAGCAGTCTTCGCCTGCGTCTCGATCCTGCTTGTCGCCACCGTCGCCGGCTGCTCCGATTTCTCACTGTGGGGGAAACCGGACAAGCCCATCGATCCCAACGTCTATCCGGAAAACTACAAAAAAGACGTGCTGACGTACCTGAAAGCTCATCCCGCTGAGATGCTGAACGTGCGCGAGGCTTCGATCTCGGCGCCGGCGCTGAGACAATTCGGTAGCGAAAGCCGATTTTTCGCCTGCCTGCGCGTCAGCGGCCCGGATTGGCGCAAGGACAAGACGGTGATCTTCTACTCCGGCGGGATCAATCAATTCATCGACGCAGAGGGCGACCAATGCGGCGCCGCCCCGTATCAACCGTTCCCCGAGCTGGTGGCGCAGATCACCCAAATGAAGGGAAAGAAATGACGGAAATTTTACCCGCCTGCTCGAAGCGGCCATCCTTGCAACGCGCTCCCCTCGACGCGTCTTCGTGAACTTGCACCGTAAGTTGCAGCATGCAAATGTCCCGGCCGCCACAACACTCACGTAATCACCTCATGCGCTTTCGCACATACATTGCTGCCGGACTCGCCGCGCTCGCGAGCGCGTGCGCCGGCCACCTCGACACCTCCGCGCCCACCTACGTTTCGCCCTCGACGTTTGAAAATTTGACGTGTCGCCAGATCGGCGAGGAGCAAAAGCGCATCACCCGCGCCGAGGCCACGGGCGGCCGTCTGGACGGCAAGCCGGGCGATGCCGACGATATGGCGCTGATGAAAGGCGCGATGGAGGCACTCGAGCAGGTGTCGATTGAAAAGAATTGCAATATCGAATTTCAGCACGGATGACGCAGGCCGCGTTTTGCTCACCTTCGATCCCGACCCCCGCTTGGCTCAGGCGCGCGCCGTATAGCGGATCATTTTTCGCGCCCCTCAGCCCAGCCCTTTAATACAACTCGTGGCTGTACGGCTCGCCTCCGCAGGGCGCTTGCGCTAGGGTCGCGGCAGGAGGTCGCCGTGGCGCGCGTGCGAATGATCAAGCCGGAAGAGGCGGACGCCGACACCCGCAAGGTCTATGACGGCGTGCGCAAGCAGTGGGGACGTATCAGCAATTTCTCCCAAGTGCTGGCGCACCAGCCGGCCGCGCTCGCGGGCTGGATGCTGCCGAACGAGACCATCCGCCTCGCCAACGTCAAATCCGACCCGGACTACGTGAAGATCCAGCAGCTCGTCATCATCAAGACGTCGGCGCTCAACCAGAGCGCCTACTGCATGTCGCACAACGTGCCGCTGGGCAAGAAGCTCGGGCTCACCGAGGCGCAGATCAAAGCGGCGCAAGGCAGCGACTATATGCGCTCTCCCGACCTCGACGACCGGCAGAAGGCGGCGATCCGCTGGGCCGAAGCCGTCACGCTGCTCACGGCGCGCGACGACGATGCCGCTTTCGCGGCGATGAAGCAGCACTTCAGCGAGAAGCAGATCGTGGAGCTGACCGTGTTCTGCGGCATGTGGAACTATTCGAACCGGCTGTGCGAGGCCTTGCACGTCGACCTCGAGCGTCCGGACAAGCGCATCGAGTTTCAGCACACATAGGCGACCGCACATGCCCGCACCCAAGACCTATACCGGCGGCTGCCATTGCGGCGAGGTGCGTTTCGAGGTGACGACCGACCTCGGCAACGTCGTCGCCTGCAACTGCTCGATCTGCCAAAAGCGCGGCGCGCTGTGGTCGTTCGTGCCGCTGGCGAGCTTCGCGCTGCGCGCCGGCGCCGAGGAGCTCAAGGACTACCAGTTCGGCAAGAAATCGATCCATCACCTGTTCTGTCCGCAATGCGGCGTGGGCGCGTTCTCGCGCGGAACCACTCCGAAGGGCGACGAGATGATCGCGGTCAACGTGCGCTGCCTCGACGACGTCGACGCCGCGGCGCTCAACCCTACGCCCTTCGACGGCCGCAGCTTGTAACCGCGCCGGCCGCGCTCACGCCGGCGCGCGCTCGACGCCGGCGGCGCGTTCGTCGCTGCAAAACGGCCCGCCCTGATACCAGTCGCCGAACGGATCGGGCGGAAGCTTGGCGTCGGCCGCGAGCGCGGCAGCGGCGTGGTCCTCGGCGCGGCCCTGCGGCCGATAGCCGAGGCGGAAGGCGGCGGCGTTGTCCCACCAGCCGCGCGCATTGTCGGACGCACCGTAGAAGATTTCGTAGCGGATGTCGGCGTGCTCGAGGCCGATGCGGATGAGCTGCACGAGGTCCTGCGGCGCGAGCCAGATCGAGAGCCGCCGCCGGTCGACCGGCACGTCGCCGAAGTTGCCGATGCGGATACAGGTGACGCGCAGCCCGTGCTTGAACGCATAGAGCGCGCCGAGCGCCTCGCCGAACGCCTTGCTGACGCCGTAACGGGAATCGGGACGCACCGCGGCGTCCACTCCGATGCGGCGCCGACGCGGATAGAAGCCGACCGCATGGTTCGACGACGCGAACACCACCCGTTCGACGCGGTGGCGGCGCGCCGCCTCGAACAGATTGTAGCAACCGATGATGTTGGATTGCAGAATCGTGTCCCACGGCCCTTCGACCGAGAAGCCGCCGAGATGCACGATGCCGTCGACGCCGGCAACGGCGGTCTCGACCGCCGTCATGTTGGCGAGATCGGCTTCGACGAAGGTCTCGTCCACCGCCAGGTCGGCGGGCCGCTTGACGTCGCTCAGCCGGAGGTTGGGGTAGACGCCTTTGAGCAGTTGGCGCAGTCGCGTGCCTATGCCGCCCGCCGCGCCGGTGACCAAAACCGTTTGCATGATGTGCCCATTGCGATTGGAGAGCGAGGATTTCTAGCTAGCGGCTGCCAAGCTTGGCGGCGAGGCGCTCATAGCGTTTGCGGCTGCTGACGAGATGCCGGCGCATCGCCGCGCGCGCTTGCAAGACGGCGCCGTTGCGGATCGCCTGCACGATGGCGCGGTGCTCGCGCTGAAACGTTTCGCTGTAGGCGCGCTTGGCGATCCCGGGCCCGCCGCGAATCGTCTGCCGCGGGATGATGACGCGCCCGAGATGTTCCAGAAAGCGCCTGAACTGCGGGTTTCCGGTGGCGTCGGCGATGCTGCAGTGGAGCGCGAAATCCTGCGCGATCGCGTCCTCGCCACGCTTGAGCGCGGCGCCCACGGCATCGAAGCACTCGACGATCCTGCGGATCTGCGACGCCGAGCCGCGATCGGCGGCCAAGCCCGCGGCCTCGATCTCGATGCCGGTGCGCAATTCCATCACGTCGAGGACCGCGCGCAGCGGCGACAACGGGTCGACGTCGATGCGCAGCGGCCGGCGCGCGTTTTCCGGAACGAAGGCGCCGACGCCTTGACGCGTGACGACGAGTCCATCCGCGCGCAAGGCCGCAACCGCCTCGCGCACCACGGTGCGGCTCACGCCGGTCGCCGCGATCAATTCCTGCTCGGTCGGCAACCGCGACCCCGGCGGGATCTTGCCGCTGGTGATATCGTCGGTGAGACGGGCGACGAGTTCGCCGGTCAATGATCGCGGCGCGGGCAGCGGCTGCGTCACCGAAAGGCTCGCCCTGCTCATGCTCTTGACACCTGCGCCCGCCCAGTCATCATATGACATGATGACTGCTAGCACGGGCCTGCCGGCAGATCAACGGGGTCCGGCCGGCCAGCCTGCGCAACCACCGCCTGCCCCGGGAGGATGACGATATGAACCGCCGCACCCTGCTCCGCCTCGGCGCCAGCGCGCTCGCCGCGCTCGCGACCGATGTTCCCGCCTTTGCCCAGCAGAAGCTCGTGCTCAAGGCCACCGACGTGCATCCCCTCGGCTATCCGACCGTCGAAGCGGTGTTGGCGATGGGCAGGAAGCTCGAAGCGGCGAGCGCCGGCCGCCTCAGCATCCAGATGTACCCGTCGATGCAACTCGGCGGCGAGAAGGAGATGATCGAGCAGGCCCAGGTCGGGGCGCTTGCCATCGCACGCGTCAGCGTCGGCCCCATGGGCCCGCTCGTTCCCGAGCTCAACGTGTTCAATCTGCCCTTCATCTTTCGCGACGACGCGCACATGGAGCAGGTGATCGATGGCCCGATCGGCGATGAATTGTTGAAGAAGCTGTCGGACCATCCGACCGCAGGACTCATCGGGCTTTGCTGGATGAACGCCGGCACGCGCAACGTCTACAACAGCAAGAAACCGATCAAAAGCATCGATGACCTCAAGGGGCTCAAGATCCGGATGATGGGGAATCCGGTCTTCGTCGACACCATGAACGCGCTCGGCGGCAATGGCGTCGCCATGGGCTTCGACCAGCTCGTCAACGCGATGCAGACGGGTGTGGTCGACGGGGCCGAGAACAATTATCCGACCTACGCCACCGGGCAGCATTATCGCTACGCCAAGTACTACTCGCTCACCGGGCACCTGATGATCCCGGAAATCCTGGTGTTCTCCAAGAAAACCTGGGACACGCTCTCGAAGGACGATCAGGCGCTGATCGCCAAGTTCGCCAAGCAAGCGCAGCAGGAGGAGCGCAAGCTTTGGTACGCGATGGAGGAGAAGTCGCGGAGCGAGATGGAGAAGGCGGGCGTCGAGATCACCAAAATCGACGACAAAAAACCCTTCCAGGAAGCGGTCAGGCCGGTATGGGAGAAATACGGCAAACAGCACGCCGAGCTGATCAAGCGCATTCAAGACGTGAAATGAGCGCCTGATCGCTTGCCGAAGGAGCCGGCCGACCGAGGGATCGCGCCGGCTCTCCTATCGTTCTCAGGGAAGAGATTTCCATGAAGGAACGGTATATCCGGGCGATGGACGCGATCCACAACGCCTGCCTGTTCGTGGCCGGCGCATTTCTCGTCATCATCGTGCTGATCATTCCTTACGGCGTGTTCACCCGTTACGTGCTCAACAGTGCCGCATCGTGGCCCGAGCCGTTGGCGACCCTGTTGATGATCGTGGTCTCCTTCCTCTCCGCCGTGGTGTGCTATCGCGAGTATCTGCACATCGGCGTCGGCGTTCTGCCCACGTTTCTGCGCGAACCGGCCAAATCGTACCTCGGCTGGATCCTCGAAGTGCTGATGCTGGCGACGAACCTGTTCATGCTGGTGTGGGGCATCAAGCTCTGCCAGGCGACCTGGCACCAGGACATTCCGGAATTTCCCCTCGTTACCGTCGGCCTTTCCTATTTGCCGATCCCGATCGGCGGTGCGCTCACCGTCCTGTTCGTGATCGAACGCCTCTTGACGCAGAAGTTCTTCTCCGAGCCGGAGCCCGAGACGGTGAGCCAGCTCACCACCGAATAGACCGAAGACGGATTTGCGTCGTGGACATCCTCATCCTCGTTGGTGGTTTTACCATCGTCTGTCTGATGGGCATGCCCGTCGCCTATGCGCTCGGCATTGCCGCCATTGCCGCCGCGCTCTACGCCGGAATCCCGCTTGAAGCGGTGATGCTCAAGGTCGCGGGCGGCATGAGCGGTTTCTCGCTGCTGGCAATCCCGTTCTTCATTCTCACCGGCGCGATCATGGCGGTCGGCGGCATGGCCGAACGCCTCGTCAACCTCGCCAAGGTCTTCGTCGGCTTCATCCGCGGCGGGATGGCGCTCGTCAACATCGTCGCCTCCACCATGTTCGGCTGCATCTCGGGTTCTTCCGTCGCCGATACCGCGGCGGTCGGCTCGGTAATGATTCCGCAGATGATCAAGAACGGCTATCCGCGCCTGTTCGCCGTCAATGTCACGATCTCGGGCTCGCTGCAGCCGCTTCTCGTCCCGCCCTCGCACAACATGATCATTTATTCGATCGCCGCCGGCGGCACGATCTCGGTGGCTCACCTGTTCATGGGCGGCATCATCCCCGCTTTGCTGCTCGGTCTGTCGCTGATCATTCTTGTTCTGATCATCGCGTACCGCGATAAATTCCCCAGAGGCGAGATCGTGCCGTTGCGTAAGGCCGTCAAGATCGCCATCGATGCGATCTGGGGCATGATCACGATCGCGATCATCCTCGGCGGCATCCTGTCCGGCATCTTCACGCCGACCGAATCCGGAGCGGTCGCGTGTATCTACGCCTTCCTCGTCACCATGTTCGTCTACCGCGACGTCAAGTGGTGCGAGGTTCCGAAGCTGATCGCGCGCGTGGTGCGCACCGTCGGCATGGTCATGATCATGATCGGCTTCTCGATCGCCTTCGGCTACATGATGGCGATCATGCGCATACCGGCGAAGGTCACGGAGTTTTTCGTGGCGATCTCGAGCGACAAATACACGTTTCTGCTCTACGTCAACGTTCTACTGCTGTTGCTCGGCACGTTCATGGATCTGGCGCCGATGCTGCTCATCTGCACGCCGATCTTCCTGCCCGTGATCAAGACCTTCGGCATCGACCCCGTGCACTTCGGCATCATCATGATCCTCAATCTCGGCATCGGCCTGCTCACGCCTCCGGTCGGGCCGACCATGGTGGTGGGATGCGCGATCGGCCGCGTGAGCATGGAAGCGGTGTCGCGCAGCATCCTGATCTTCTACGTGCCGATGCTGATCGTGCTCGCGCTCGTCACCTACGTGCCGGCGCTGTCGCTTTGGCTGCCGCACTTATTGTTGAAATAGTCGGGTCGCGAGAGCGCGCTGATCCGCGGACGAGCGTCACTCACAGCGAATAGCCGCCGTCCACCACCAGCGTCTGCGCCGTCACCATGCTGGTGTCGGCGCACAGAAACACGATCGCGGCGGCGATATCGGCGGGTGTGCAGGCGCGCTTGAGCAGCGAGCGCTCGATTGCCGCTTGCTTGCTCGCGGCCGGCCACGGCCG
>Ga0318557_10000289_pt1 | contig 12127 bp, 8 predicted proteins | sample GRESIP065b5f19_FD_203497 | JGI IMG/M metagenome (GOLD analysis project Ga0318557, IMG submission 203497) | Tropical soil microbial communities from Luquillo Experimental Forest, Puerto Rico - GRE.SIPMG.065b5f19 | ecosystem: Environmental > Terrestrial > Soil > Tropical forest > Bulk soil... | reverse complement strand
TTGCCGCGCCGAATCAGATGCCCGCCAGCCACCGGTCGCCCACGCTCGGTAGAGTCCAATCATTGGGGCCGAATGGCCGGACACCGACTCGCCGCCCGCCATTTTCGCTGATGCGCAGGGCCGGGCAGGGCGCAAGGAGAGCGCGCAGTGGGGAAGTTCGTCTACGACTTCAGCGAGGGCAACAAGGACCTCAAGGATCTGCTGGGTGGTAAGGGCGCGAACCTGGCGGAGATGACCAATCTGGGGCTGCCGGTGCCGCCCGGGTTCATCATTACCACCGAGGCCTGCCGCTATTTCCTGCACCACGGTGGGCTGCCAGCCGGGCTGGCCGACGAGGTCAGCGGGCATCTGCGTGAACTGGAGACGGCGATGGGCCGCCGGCTGGGTGACCCGGCCGACCCGCTGCTGGTCAGCGTCCGGTCCGGGGCCAAGTTCTCCATGCCGGGGATGATGGAAACGGTCCTGAACATCGGCTTGTCGGACGAGTCCGTGCACGGGCTTGCCCGGCAGGCCGGGAACGAGCGGTTCGCCTGGGACTCCTACCGGCGGCTGATCCAGATGTTCGGCAAGACCGTGCTCGGCCTCGACGGGGAGACCTTCGAGCACGTCATGGACCGGGCCAAGGACGCCAAGGGCACCAGCAGCGACCTCGACCTGGACGCCGATGACCTGCGCCGGATCGTGGACGAGTTCAAGCGCATCGTCCGCGAGCAGACCGGCCGGGACTTCCCGCAGGCTCCGCGGGAGCAGATGGACCTGGCCATCATGGCGGTGTTCAATTCCTGGAATGCCGACCGGGCCATCCTGTACCGGCGGCAGGAGCGCATCCCGGCCGACCTGGGCACGGCGGTCAACGTGGTGGCGATGGTGTTCGGCAATCTGGGCCTGGACTCCGGCACGGGGGTCGCCTTCACCCGCGACCCTGGCACGGGTCACCAGGGCATCTACGGCGACTACTTGCAGAATGCCCAGGGCGAGGACGTGGTCGCCGGCATCCGCAACACGATGCCGCTGCAGGACCTCGAGCAGATCGACGCGGCATCCTACAAGCAGCTGCTGCAGATCATGGAGACGCTCGAGAACCATTACCGGGATCTGTGCGACATCGAGTTCACCATTGAGCGCGGCAAGCTGTGGATGCTGCAGACCCGGGTCGGCAAGCGGACCGCGGCCGCCGCGTTCCGGATCGCCACCCAGCTGATCGACCAGGGCCTGATCGACACCGACGAGGCACTGCTGCGGGTCACTGGGGACCAGCTCGCGCGGCTGATGTTCCCCCGGTTCGATGTCAGCCACGCGGCCAGCAAGATAGCCACCGGGATCAGCGCGTCACCGGGGGCCGCGGTCGGCAAGGCGGTGTTCGACTCCGCCCGGGCGGTGGAAAGGGCAGCGGCGGGCGAGAAGGTGATCCTGGTCCGGCGAGAGACCAACCCCGACGACCTGCACGGCATGATCGCCGCCCAGGGGATCCTGACCAGCCGGGGCGGCAAGACCAGCCACGCCGCGGTGGTCGCCCGGGGGATGGGCAAGACCTGCGTCTGCGGCGCCGAGGAACTTGAAGTGGACCTGGCCGGCCGCAAGCTCACCGCGCCCGGCGGGGTGGTGGTGGCCGAGGGCGACCTGCTGTCGATCGACGGGACCAGCGGCGCGGTGTACCTCGGTGAGATGCCCGTCGCCGACTCACCGGTGGTCACCTACTTCGAAGGCGGGCTGCCGCCCACGGCGGATGATCTGGTGACGGCGGTGGATCGGCTGATGAAGCACGCCGACGCGCGCCGCCGCCTGGGAGTGTTCGCCAACGCCGACACCGGGGACGACTGCGCGCGGGCCCGCCGGTTTGGCGCGGGCGGGGTCGGCCTGGTCCGCACCGAGCACATGTTCCTGGGCGAGCGCCGCCAGCTGGTCGAGCGTCTGATCCTGGCCGAGGACGACGCGGGCCGGCAGGATGCCCTGGACGCGCTGGAGCCGCTGCAGCGCGGCGACTTCGTGGAGATCCTGCGGGCGATGGATGGTCTGCCGGTCACCATCCGGCTGATCGACCCGCCGCTGCACGAGTTCCTGCCCGATCTGACCGAGATATCGGTCAGGGTGGCACTGGCCGGTGATGCGGCCACCGACACCGACCGGCGGCTGCTGGCAGCGGTCCGGCGGCTGCACGAGCAGAACCCAATGCTCGGCCTGCGCGGGGTCCGGCTCGGCCTGGTCATCCCCGGCCTGTTCGACATGCAGGTGCGGGCGATCGCGCACGCCGCGGTGGAGTGCAAGCAGGGCGGCGGCAACCCGCGTCCGGAGATCATGATCCCGCTGACCGCGTCGGTCCAGGAGATGGAGATCACGCGCGAGCAGACCGCCCGGGTGCTGGCCGCGGTGGAGAAGGAGACCGGGGTGGCGGTGCACACCCTGATCGGCACCATGATCGAGGTACCGCGGGCAGCCATGATCGCCGGTGAGATCGCCCGCAGCGCGGAATTCTTCTCGTTCGGCACCAATGACCTGACCCAGATGGGCTGGGGGTTCTCGCGCGACGATGTGGAGGGCGCGTTCTTCAGCCGCTACATCCAGCTGGGCATCTTCGGCGTGTCGCCGTTCGAGACGATCGACACCGAGGGAATCGGCCGCATGATCAAGATGGCGGTGACAGAGGGCCGGGCAGCCCGGCCGGATCTGGAACTCGGCGTCTGCGGTGAGCACGGCGGCGACCCGGACTCGGTGCATTTCTTCCACCTGGTGGGGCTCAACTACGTGTCCTGCTCGCCATTCCGGGTACCGGTGGCACGGCTGGAGGCCGGCCGGGCGGTGGTCATGGAAACCGCTGGCGGCAGCGACAGCAGGTGACCGGGCACCCGGGCTACGACGGGCACGCGACCGCCCGCTGGACGGCTGAGCCGGGCAAGCGGGCGGCCCCCGGCTACCAGCGGGGACCGTTCGTGCGTGACCGGGCCCGGGTGCTGCACTCCGCCGCGCTGCGGCGGCTGGCGGCCAAGACCCAGGTGGTGGCGGTGGGCGCGGGCGACTTCCCGCGCACCCGGCTCACCCACTCGCTGGAGTGTGCCCAGATCGGGCGTGAGTCCGGCGCGGTGCTCGGCTGCGACCCCGACCTGGTTGACGCCGCCTGCCTGGCACATGACCTGGGGCACCCGCCGTTTGGCCACAATGGTGAGGCGGCTCTCGCCGACCTGGCCGCGGGCTGTGGCGGGTTCGAGGGGAACGCGCAGAGCCTGCGGCTGCTGACCCGGCTGGAGGCGAAGGTGCCCGGCGCGGGCCTGAACCTGACCCGGGCCACGCTGGACGCGACGATCAAGTACCCCTGGCCCGCCGGGGACAGCCAGCCATCCGGCCAGCCGGTCTCGGGTGCCGCCGAGGGGCCACGGAAGTTCGGCTTCTACGCCGACGACGCGCCGGTGTTCGGCTGGATCCGGGAGGGGGCGCCCGGGCGGCGCACCTGCCTGGAGGCCCAGGTCATGGACTGGGCCGATGACATTGCCTACTCGGTGCACGACCTGGAAGACGGGCTGCACGCCGGGCACATCACCCTCGGCGGGCTGCACGACCGAGCGGCGCAGCAGGTCGTCGCCGAGCTCACCGCCAGCTACTACAGCCCGCCCGGGGTGAGCGTGGCCGAACTGGCCGAAGTGCTCCGCGAGCTGCTGGCCCTGCCCTGCTGGCCATCTGCGTTCGACGGCAGCCTGGCCAGCCTGGCCGGACTGAAGCATCTGACCAGCGAGCTGATCGGGCGGTTCTGCGGGGCCGCGCAGGAGGCCACGCTGGCGGCCAGCGCCGCCGGTCCGCTCACCCGCTACCGCGCCGACCTGGTCGTACCGCGGCGGCAGCGGCTGGAATGCGCGCTGCTGAAGGGGGTGGCCGCGCACTACGTCATGAGCCGGAAGGGGGCGGCCGACGCCCAGGCCCGGGAGCGGGAGCTGATCGCCGAACTGGCCGCCGCCGTGCAGGCGGGCGCGCCGGACGCGCTGGACCCGGCGTTCCGGCCTGCCTACCTGGCGGCCGGGTCCGAGGCCGGCCGACTGCGCGTCATCGTCGACCAGATTGCATCGTTCACCGATACTTCCGCTATTGCCTGGCACCGGCGGCTGCGTCGGCCGCCCGCCGCAGTCATCTAGGGAGGATCCTCAGATGCCTAGTTATGTGATCGTTGGCGCGAGTCTGGCCGGGGCCAAGGCTGCTCAGACCCTCCGTGCGGAGGGCTTCGATGGCCAGATGATCATGGTTGGCACCGAAACCGAGCGGCCCTATGAGCGGCCGCCGCTGTCCAAGGGATACCTGCTCGGCACCGACCAGAAGTCCGTCATCTACGTGCAGGATGAGAGCTGGTACGCCGAGCACGACGTGGAGCTGCGGCTCGGGGTGACCGTCACCGCGCTCGATCCGGCTGCTCACCGGCTCACCACCAATGACGGCGGGACGCTGGGCTACGACCGGCTGCTGCTGGCCACCGGCGCCTCCCCGCGCCGGCTGAGCGTGCCGGGGTCCGGCCTGGCCGGGGTGCTGTACCTGCGGACGGTGGCCGATTGTGAGCGGCTGAAGGGCGCACTCGCCAGCGGTGGCCGGGTGGCCGTCGCCGGCGCGGGCTGGATCGGGCTGGAAGTGACCGCTGCTGTCCGCCAGGCCGGCTGCGAGGTGACGGTGATCGAGCCGGAACCGGCCGCGCTGTACCGGGCGCTGGGCCCGGAACTGGGCGGGATGTTCACCGAGCTGCACCGCGACCACGGCGTGGTGTTCCGGTTCGGGGAGTCGGTCAGTGAGTTCCGCGGCTCGGCCGCGGGCGGGGTCGGGGAGGTGGTCACCTCCGCCGGCGAGGTGGTGCCGGCCGATGTGGCCCTGGTGGGGATCGGTGCCGTGCCGAATACCGGGCTGGCCGCTGACGCCGGGCTGGCGGTCAGCAACGGCGTGGTGGTGGATGCGTCGCTGCGCTCGTCCGCTCCGGACATCTACGCAGCTGGAGATGTGGCCAACTCATACCACCCACTGCTGGGCCGCCAGGTCCGGGTCGAGCACTGGGCGAACGCGCTGAACGGCGGCCCGGCAGCCGCCCGGTCCATGCTCGGCCGGGAGGTGACCTATGACCCGGTGCCGTACTTCTACAGCGACCAGTACGACCTGGGCATGGAGTGCGCCGGGCTGCCCGAGCCGGAAACGTATGATCAGGTGCTGTACCGCGGTGACCGGCCCGGCCGCGAGTTCATCGCGTTCTGGCTGCGCGACGGCGCCGTGGTGGCGGGCATGAACGTCAACGTGTGGGACGTCAGCGACGACATCCAGGCCTTGATCCGCTCCGCGAAGAACGTGGACCCCGCCCGTCTCACCGACCCCGGCGTTCCCCTGCCCGAGGTCTGACCCGCAGTCCCGAAGAGATCGTCGAGGTAACGGTTCCGCGGGCGGATCGTCAGCCGGCCGTGCTATCGGCCGGCCGCACTGTGGCCGACGGCGGCGCCAGGGCGGCCAGCACGGCTGCGGTGTCGGTGAGGTCGGGCAGCACGCGGTCGGCCCCGGCCGCGGCCAGTTCCGCCGCGGTGGACCCGCCGGTGGCCACCGCCACCGACCTGGCGCCGGTCTCGGCCGCCGCCGCCACGTCCAGCGGGGTATCGCCGACCAGCACTGTTGCCGGGCCGCGGAAATCGCGGCCGTACGCCGCCGCGGCCCTGGCCCGGGCCAGGTGGACAAGCTCGGCCCGGATCTCGTGTTCCTCGCCGTAGGCGCCGATCGCGAGATCGAGGTAGCCATCCAGCCCGAACGCGGCCAGCTTGGCCTCGGCGACCGGGCGCACGTTCCCGGTCAGCACCGACTGCACGGCCGCCCTGGCCCCGAGCGCCGCGACCGTCGCCAGCGCCGCCACCGCCCCCGGCAGAGCGTGGCCGCGGGCCGCGAACTCCTCCCGCAGCCCCGGTGCGCGCCGCCCCAGTTCGGCCACGAACGCGTCCACCTGCGCACGCGGATCGCTGATCCCGGAGATGGCGAGCGTGTCGCGGATGATGGCCCGCTCGGTCCGGCCGGCCATCGGCGCCACCGCCACCGGGTCCCGGCCGAACAGCTCGCGGAACACTGAGACATACACGGCCCGGCCCACCCCGCCGGCGTTGAGCAGGGTGAAGTCGATGTCCCACAGCACCAGCAGGCCGCGCACACCGGGACGCTATCAACCGCTTCCGGCGAGCTCCGCGGGACTGGCGGTGGCTGGGGCTAGACTCGCCGGGACGGCGGCGGGCAGGGAGCGGCGGAGGCACCAGTGGCAGGGCGGATCCGCGACGAGGACATAGCGACGGTCCGCGAGCGGTCACCCATCGACGAAGTCGCCAGCGAATACCTTCAGCTGCGCAGCGCGGGCGGCGGCTCGCTGAAGGGACTGTGCCCATTTCACGACGAGAAGACCCCGTCCTTCAACATCACCCCCGCTCGCGGCCTGTGGTACTGCTTCTCCTGCGCCGACGGCGGCGACGTCATCAAGTTCATCGAGAAGATCGACAACTTGTCCTTCCCGGAGGCGGTCGAGCGGCTGGCGGCCCGCGCGGGTATCGAGCTCAGGTACGAGCAGGGTGGCCACGTGCCGGGCCAGGAGCAGAGCCAGCGCCGGCGGCTGCTGGAGGCGCACAAGGCCGCGGCCGATTTTTATGCCGAACGGCTGCACAGCCCGGCCGCCGCAGCCGCCCGCGCGTTCTTGTCGGAACGGGGGTTCGAGCTGGCTGACGCCGCCCGGTTCGGCGTCGGGTACGCGCCGGCGGAGTGGGAGGCTCTCACCAGCCACCTGCGCGGCCGCGGCTTCACCGATGCCGAGCTCCTCACCGGCGGGCTCGCCAGCCAGGGCCGCCGTGGCCCAGTGGACCGGTTCCGTGGCCGCCTGATCTGGCCGGTCCGGGATCTGACGGGCGATGTCATCGCGTTCGGCGCCCGCAAGCTCGCGGCCGACGACGACGGCCCGAAGTACCTGAACACCCCGGAGACCCCGCTGTTCAAGAAGAGTTCGGTGCTCTACGGCGCGGACCTGGCCAAGCGGGAGATCGCGCAGCGGCGGCAGGCGGTGGTGGTCGAGGGCTACACCGATGTGATGGCCTGCCACCTGGCCGGGGTGCCAACCGCCGTCGCGACCAGCGGCACCTCGTTCGGCGACGGGCACATCAAGGTGCTGCGGCGGCTGCTCATGGACGCCGACTGGCAGCGGGGAGAGGTCATCTTCACGTTCGACGGCGACAGCGCCGGGCGGCGTGCCTCGCTGCGGGCGTTCGAGATGGAGGAGCGCTTCGTCACCCAGACCTTCGTGTCCGTGCAGCCGGACGGCCTCGACCCGTGCGACCTCCGGCTCAAGCAGGGCGACGCCGCGGTCCGCGACCTGATCGCCAGCCGGGTGCCGCTCTATGAGTTCTCGATCCGGAACACCCTGCGCGACTACGACCTGGGCACGGCCGAGGGGCGGCTGGCGGCGCTGGACGCGGCCGCCCGCTTTGTCGCCCGGATCAAAGACGACGGCTTGCGCAAGGTCTACGCGTACAACCTGGACCGCTGGCTGGGCCTGAACGACCAGGAACTGGTGCTCACCCGGATCGGCCGCTACGTGCGCAGTGGGCACGGACCGGCGAGCCGGCGGGCGGCGCAGCCAGAGCCGCGGGACACCGGGCAGGCCAGCGGCGAGCCCGGGGCTGACGCTGCCCGCTACGACCTGAGCGATCCGGTGGTCCAGGTGGAGCGGGAGGCGCTGAAGCTGGCGATCCAGCGGCCAGCACTGTGCGGTCCGGCCTTCGACGCGATCGACCCCGCGGCTTTCACCGTCCCCCGGCACGCGGCCGTCCGTGATCTCACCGCGGCCTGCGGCGGCACCGGGGGAGCGGGCAGCGCCCAGCAGTGGGTGGCACGGCTGCGGGAATCCGCGGATGAGGACGCCATCCGCGCCTTCGTGACCCAGCTCGCGGTCGAGCCGCTGCGGGTGCCCCGTGCCGACGGCGAGCCGGACGCCCGCTACGCCGATGCAGTGCTCGCGCGGGTGGAGGAACTCGCGATCAGCCGCAGCATCGCGGCCGTCAAATCGCGCCTGCAACGGCTGAGCCCGGTGGATGGCCAGGCCGTCTACAACCGGACGTTCGGCGATCTGGTAGCGCTGGAACAGCGCCGCAGGGCGCTGGTGGAGCGAGCTGCCGGGGACCTCTAAGGCCAGCTCAGAGCCCTGTTGCCGGGGCCAGATCGCGGGATCCGGGCCGACGTTACATAGCACCAGGGTGACAAAATTAAGCCCCCCGTAACCTGCGCTTTCTGACGCACACTGGCTTCGTGACCCTCACGCTCCTGCCCAGCGGACGGCAGTCCGGGGATCAGCTGGCTGACCTGATCGCACGTGCCAGGGAGCAAGGTGTGGTCAATCTGGCCGACATCGCCGTCGCCCTCGATGCCAGCGACCTGCCCGCGCAGGCAATCGACGGCGTTGCCCGGATGCTCGCCGACGAGGGGGTGGATGTTCTCGACGGCACCACCGAGGAGGCCGACAGCCGCCCTGCGCCCGGGCCGGCCGACGAGTCCCGCCGCCCGGTGACCAGCGATCTGGTCCGCATCTACCTGCGCGAGATCGGCCGGGTGCCGCTGCTGACGGCGGAGGACGAGGTCGAGCTGGCCAAGTCGATCGAGGCCGGGCTGTTCGCCGACGAGAAGCTGGCCGACGGCCTGCCCTGTGCCGGGGCCGAGCGGCCGGAACTGGCCCTGCTCGCCGCAGAGGGACTGCGCGCCAAGCAGCGCCTGATTGAGGCAAACCTGCGGCTGGTGGTGTCGATAGCCAAGCGCTATATCGGCCGCGGGCTCGGTTTCCTCGACCTCATCCAGGAGGGCAACCTCGGCCTGATCCGGGCCGTGGAGAAGTTCGACTACACCAAGGGCTACAAGTTCTCCACCTACGCCACCTGGTGGATCCGGCAGGCCATCACTCGCGCCATCGCGGACCAGGCGCGCACCATCCGGATCCCCGTGCACATGGTTGAGACGATCAACAAGATGGCACGGGTGCAGCGCCAGCTTCATCAGGACCTTGGCCGGGAGGCCACCGCGGACGAGATTGCCGCCGAGATGGGGATGCCAGCTGACCGGGTGGCCGAGATTCAGCGGATCGCCCAGGAGCCGGTCTCGCTGCAGGCGCCGATCGGTGAAGAAGACTCCGATCTGGGTGACTTCATCGAGGACAGCGACGCCGTGGTCCCGATCGAGGCGGCAGCGTTCATCATGCTGCAGGACCAGCTTGAGCAGATCCTCGACAGCTTGTCCGGCCGTGAGCAGAAGATCATCCAGCTCAGGTTCGGCCTGACCGACGGTCACCCGCGGACGCTGGAAGAGGTGGGCCGGGAGTTCGGCGTCACCCGCGAGCGGATCCGCCAGATCGAGTCGAAGACACTGGCCAAGCTCCGCCATCCGAGCCGGGCCCAGGTGCTGCGCGGCTATCTCGGCTGATCGCCGGGCCGGGCCGCCAGCTAGCTGACCGGGCCGTGCCCGTCTCGCGCCGACTGCCCGTTCGTGCCGTCCGCCGCAGCGCCGCCGTTGCTGCCCCGGCCTTGCCGGATCGCATCCACCCGGCTGCGGGCGGTTCCGGCCAGCTTGGGCACCCGGTCGGAAATCTTGCTCCTGGTGTTCTTGGCCAGGTCGGCGGCCTGTGCCTGGACTGCCCCGGCCGCCTGCTGAAAGGCCGGGCTGTCCGCTGCCTTGCGCGCCAGTTTGACCAGTTGCTCGTAACGTTCACGGCCCGCCCTCGTGCCAAGTACGTAGCCGACACCGAGACCGACAGCGAACACCAATCGGTACCGCATCAGATTTCCTTCCATCAGCCGGGCCTGCGTTTGTCAACTTCCCCCGGCACGCGGGGTGTACTCCTGTTGGCCATGCCCCTGTCATCGGCCCGTCACACTCCGGCCCACGGCTGCCAGGGAAGCAGCGGTCCCGCCCGTGCGCTACCCTTGTCCCCGGCGACCGCAAGGTCAAGGTCGGGGCTGGTCTCGGCCTTCTTGTGTCGGCTGATCCCGCGTAGCTCAATCGGCAGAGCGTCCGGCTGTTAACCGGCAGGTTATAGGTTCGAGTCCTATCGCGGGAGCGATGTGATCTCTCAAGAGATCGGAATGTCCCCGAACCCACGCTTGGCGGGTTCGGGGTCTTGGTTCTGGTGGGCCGCCTGGGCTTGCCTGTGGGCTGGTAGTTGCGGGCTGGGTCGAGGGGTGGGTTCGCGGAGCGGAAGGCCGGTGCTGCGACGGCCTCGCTCGGTGTGAAGATCGCTGTTAAGTTGCCCGTGTGTTTGAGCGCATACGGGAAGACTGGCAGTCCGACCGTGCCCGGCTAGCGTGGTTCCTCGTCCACGGGGCTGCGCTGGTGATCCTCATGGCGTTCACGCTTGGAAGCGGCAGCGTGTTTGTGATCGGTGGTGTCATCATCACGGTCAGCTATGGAGTCGGCTATGTAGTCCTGACGCGTCGTGCTCTGCGCCGCCACTCGTCTTCCCCCTCGAAAGACCGGAAGTGAGAACGGGCAGGGGCTTGCATTCCCTGGCCTCCGGCATTTAGACCAGGGGCAACGGCCCGCCAAGATGAAGACTTCTCCGGGCTACCCGATCGCGGACGCGATCACGTCGCAGAGCACCGTGAAGTCACTCCCGAACGGGTGCGGCCCGTGCTGGATCACTTGCTCGCTGAGGACGTTCCCCCGGGAATCGGTTGTGGTCACGATCGAGAAGAACCCCCCGTCCTGCACCAGGGTGTTGCTGTGCGAGGTGTAACCAGCAGGTCCATCCCGGTGAGGGTATCGGCGGAAGTGATGGTGCCGGCCGGGTTGATCACTCCATTGGGGGTGTACACGTCCCGGCCCGCTCACGTGCACCACCTTGCCGTTAGCCGTGTTGGTCAAGATGCTCACGCTGCCGCGCCGAACCTGACTGTCGGCCGGTGTGATACGCCCAGATCGGGGCAGACTGTGGCCCATGAGTGGCACCCGCACCCTTCGGTATAAGGGCAGCTACCAGGGCGCCATGGTCCTCCGGCAGAGGCTTGAGGATAAGGGTGTCCGCGTTGAGTTCCCGCGGAAAGCCCGGAAACGGCTGGAACTGGCGCAGCGCCGTCTCCAGAAATGGCAGGACCTCATGGAGAATGCGGAACTGCTGGAGCGGCAGGACCGCGAGCAACGGGAACTACTGAAGCGGCTGGGCCAGGAGCCGCGGGAGATACGCGGGCAGCATGCACCGCAGTTGGATGAACTGGACCGGCGGCACAACCGGGAACGGGAGGAAGTGGGACTGCCCCCCCGCGAGTGGCTCGCACAACCGTGGGCGGCGGAACAGGTGCCGCTGGTTTCTCTCCACCAACTGTTCGACGCCGACCTCGATCAGGTCGGCATAAGCCTTAGGTGCACCGGGACTGCAGGGGCCATCGCCGAGACAGTGGTGCAGTTCCGGGGGCGACCCCCGGCTGCGAGGTTGACGTCCAGGGAGAACCGCGCATCGCCGATGAGGACGGCCCGCTTCCGCCAGCGGCGCACTCCACCCTGTCACCACAAGTGCCACGCGCCAGCGCCAGGTGCACGGCCACTACTCGCACAGGCGCCAGGTGCAAGTTGAAAGCCGGGCAGGACGGCCTGTGCCCGTTGCACCAGCCGCAAGAGCCGCAGCTCGAAGCTACGTAATGACCGGTGGTATGTGAGAAGCGACCGGGAATTGCCCCTGACGTCGAGCTATGGCAGCAACTGAGCGCAAGCATCGTTCAGGAAATAACGGGCAATGCCACGATCACTGCACTGTAGGCACCTACCTCGACCCGGCAGGAGCCCGAGTGGCAGGCCAGGTGAGAGGGTGCATTCGGGGTGAACGTGCCGTCCGGCTGTACCTGGGCGCCCTGGATCCGTACCCCGCTGGTCGCAGTGAGAGACGGGCCGGTCAAGTGCAGCGCAGTTGCGGTGCCAGAAGCGCTGCCTGCGCGTAGCGAGATCCCGGTGGCGGCGCCGGATAGGTTCTCGATGACGACACGGATCCTTCCGTCAGGAGCCGTCATGGCATGAGCGACGATGTTGGCCGCTGGGTGGATGGAGACCGGCAGCAGATTGCCAGTCCCTAGCAGGTGGGTGAAGAGCAGCCCATAGTAGACCGGTTGGGCCGCGTACTGATGGGGAGCAA
>Ga0318557_10000288_pt1 | contig 12133 bp, 13 predicted proteins | sample GRESIP065b5f19_FD_203497 | JGI IMG/M metagenome (GOLD analysis project Ga0318557, IMG submission 203497) | Tropical soil microbial communities from Luquillo Experimental Forest, Puerto Rico - GRE.SIPMG.065b5f19 | ecosystem: Environmental > Terrestrial > Soil > Tropical forest > Bulk soil... | reverse complement strand
GTGAGCATCCTGGCGGTGCTGCTTTACGGCACAATGCGCGGAGGATGGCTCGATGCGGTGCTTGCTGGCATCGCGCTCGGCATGTCGATGCTGCCCGAAGAGTTGCCGGTTGTGCTCACCGTCTTCATGGCGATGGGTGCGTGGCGAATCTCGCGGGCGCGTGTCCTGACCCGGCGTGCTGCCGCTATTGAAGCCCTTGGCTCTGCGACCGTGTTGTGTACGGACAAAACCGGCACTCTGACCGAGAACCGAATGTCCATCGTCGAGCTGAGGCTCAAGAATGGCGAGATTTTTCGACCTCGGGACGCGTCCGGCACAAAAATGCCGAAAGACTTCCATGGCTTGGTCGAGTTCGGCCTTCTCGCCAGCGAGCGAGACCCCTTCGATCCCATGGAAAGGGCGTTTCATGATCTCGCTCGCGAGCAGTTGGGCGAGACCGAACGCCTGTCTGGTCCCCAATGGAAACTCGTGCACACTTACGGACTTCGCCCAGGTCTCCTCGCGATGTCCCAGGTCTGGCAGAGTACCGACGCCAGACAAGAATTCGTCATCGCGGCCAAGGGCGCGCCCGAAGCGATCGCCGATCTTTGCCATCTCAATGCCCCGGACGTCGCCGCGCTGACGCGGTCCATGGACGCCATGGCCGCCGAGGGCCTGCGTGTTTTGGGCGTTGCCCGCGCCTCGTTCGCGGGGCAGACATGGCCGGACTCACAGCACGATTTCTCGTTCAAGTTCTTGGGGCTCGTCGGCCTTGCCGATCCGCTGCGGACGAGCGTGCCCGATGCAGTGAGCGAATGCCGATCGGCTGGCATCAAAGTGATCATGATCACTGGCGACCATCCAGCGACGGCAAAAGCAATCGCGCGCGAGGCCGGCCTCGACACCGAAGATCGCGCAACAGGTAAAGAGCTCGAGCAGTTGAGCGACGCCGAATTGGCTCTCCGCGTGCGCACCGCGACGGTGTTTGCTCGGATCATGCCGGAGCAGAAGCTCCGTATCGTCAACGCGCTCAAGGCGAATCGCGAAATCGTGGCTATGACCGGGGACGGTGTCAACGATGCGCCCTCGCTTAAGGCGGCGCACATCGGTATTGCCATGGGCGGACGCGGAACGGACGTGGCGCGCGAGGCATCCTCGATTGTACTTCTCGACGATGATTTCGGCTCTATCGTCAAGTCCGTACGGCTCGGCCGTCGCATCTATGATAATCTCCGCAAGGCGATGGGATTCATCTTCGCTGTGCATGTGCCCATCGCAGGACTGGCGCTCCTCCCGTTGCTATTTGGCTTGCCGATCTTATTCGGACCCGTGCATATCGCATTCTTGGAGATGGTGATCGACCCGGTGTGTTCGCTCGTCTTCGAGGCCGAGACGGAAGAAGACGACGTCATGCGCCGACCACCGCGAGGCGCTGATGAGCCACTGTTTTCGGGGCCATTGATTGGCTGGGGTCTTCTGCAGGGAGCTTTTGCGTTCGTGCTCGTTGCCGTCATCTTCGTCGTGGCGTTCACGCGGGGAATGCCAGAGGAGGAAGTGCGAGCATTGGCTTTCTTTTCGTTGGTTCTGACCATTGTCAGCCTGATCTTTGTCAACCGCTCCTTCAGCGCATCGCTGGTCACGGCTCTCCGCCGTCCGAATCCGGCGCTCGCGCTGGTTCTCCTGGCTGTTACGACGATGTTGAGCGTGACGCTTCTGTGGCCGTTCGCCCGCGCGCTCTTCCGCTTCGGGCCTCTGCACCTGGACGACCTCACGTTGACGCTCGGCGCCGCCGTTCTCGTGCTTGTTCTCCTCGAGCTTTTGAAGCCACTATGGCGCGCACAGCTGCAGTCTTGAGACATGCAGATCGCATGCGGTGTCGTCCGAATGTCTGGTTCTAGCGCTGCGCGTCGGCGCGGCGATCGAAGACCCATCATTGATACAAGTCAAAGACGATCATCCTCAACTCGATCGATATTATTTCAGTTTTAACGGAAGGGTCGGCCTTGATCTCAACCTTGATTGCCGCAAGGGCAGGCTGACGTTTCGCGCTCCGTTGATTGGACTGCGAACTAGCTGGAACTCAAGGTGACCAAGGGCGAGAACGAAATCATGATCAAGGACATTGTTGCGAATCTATCGGTGGGCGCGTCACGCGACGTCGCGCCGGATTTTGCCGTTTCGGTAGCCGCCACGTTCGATGCGCACCTTACGGGGGTTGCCTTCCGGTACGAGCCGCTCGCACCCGTGGCCGATGGTTTTCCCGCCAAGGCGATGCAATCTCAGCGAATTGAAAACGAGAAGGCGGCAAAGGCCGCGGTAGCCAAGTTCGATGAAGCCGCGCGACGCGCCGCCGTTTCTGCCGAGTCGCGCATAGTCGACGTACCTGTCGCGAGCGCCCACAATGTTTTCGCCAACATTGTGCGACGGTTCGATTTGGCCATCATCGGTCAGCCGGAGCCTCACAAGCCGGCACTTGAGCGGCTCATCGTCGAGGCAGCGCTGTTCGACTCGGGTCGGCCCGTGCTCATCGTTCCCTATATTCAACGAGCCGGTCTGAAGCTTGATCGCGTCATGGTGTGCTGGGACGGCAGCCGGAGTGCGGCGCGTGCCGTGGCCGATGCGATGCCATTTATTGTACGGGCCAAAGCAGCTGAAGTTGTTATCGTGACAAGTGAGCCGACCAAGAGCAATGAAATGCCGGGGGCCGATATCGCCCACCATCTCGCCCGCCATGGCGCAAAGGTGGAGATCAAGCCGATCGTTACGGCCGAGACCGACGTAGGCAGCACGATCCTATCGCATGCCGCCGACGCTTCAGCAGATTTCCTGGTCATGGGTGGCTATGGCCATTCGCGGCTGCGGGAGTTCGTTCTCGGGGGTGTAACTCGTGGAATCCTGACCTCCATGACTGTTCCGACCTTGATGTCACATTGAGCTGCTTCATTCGCAAACGCATAGCAGTCGCGTTTCATTTGGACTCCAGCCCTGGATGAAGACCGAAACCTTTGGGTCGGAAATGATCGTATCCTCAGCCCAGCGTTCCGTTCCGATGCGCAGGGCGCAGGGCCATTTTTGACAAAACGCAAAACCGCGATGCGCCCAGCCTATATTCTTTCAGCGTCATTCATGGTGGGAAAGGCCGCCATCTTGGGCGATTGGCATCCGATATCAACCGCACCGTTCGACCGAGATCTGCAACTCAGCGTGATCGAAAAGGGAGAGGTGTACCCCCTCGCTTTCCCCTGCCGGCGGACGCAAAGCGGATGGGTCCATGTCTCAACGAGGAAGCCGGTTCTTGTCGATCCTACGCACTGGCATGAGTGGTCAGAATGAAAAGTCGCACCCAGCCCGCATCGATAAAGTCTACTCATCTTTGTCCGCCCGCTTCAGCAGCTCTGCCAACTTAGCCTCCTCTTCCGCGAGTAACTTGAAAATAGTCTGCCGCTTTGACGCGTTTGTTTCGGTCTTCAACAGACTCTTGTAGTAGTCGATGTTGAGCTCGATAATCGTTCGCGCAGAGGGACCCAAGGAAGCAACCTCAGACAGTCAGCATGTGGACTCAGAACTTTCCTAGCGTCGTTCAATTGATGACGCCAGAAACGGTCGCGGCAAAAGTTTGATCAAGATCAAACTTTGGGTCGAATTTTTGGAGCAAACTTACTTGCGATGCAACGTCGCACAATCGATCGTTCGCTACTGAGGCGAAAATGGCGCGTGCGAGAGTCTCAATTGGCGGCCACGGACCAGCTGTTCGCGCTGTCGACCCTTGGGCTTCCTCAACAGGGAAAATGGGTCAGTTGCTCAGCGACGACGAACGCGCTCGACTTGCAGTTATCGCATCGATTGTTCGATTCAAGAAAGGCGCGGAAATCTACCGTGAGGGTCATCGCGTTAGTACCGTATTCAACATCATCAGCGGAGTCGTAAAGGCGTATAAGACAACCCCTGATGGCAGCGAACATATCACTGCATTCTTGTTTCCCGATGATCTGTTCGGGCTATCCGAAGAAGGAAGCTATACAAACTCGACCAAGGCGATAACACTGGTGACCGCGTATCAACTCCCGGTGTCCGCTTTACGGAGCAGACTTTTGAAAGACGCCAGCTTAGAATTTCATGTTATCTGCAAACTCTGCCAAGAACTCCGTCAGGCACAGCGTCACGCGTTTCTGCTTGTGCGGAGGCGAGCTCTTTCTAAGGTGGCAATGTTCCTTCAGCTTCTTGAACAGCTTCAAGCTGCTAGAGGTGAACACACGACGGAGATTTATCTCCCGATGAGCCGCTCAGATATTGGCGAATACATTGGAATGTCGCTTGAGGCCGTGAGCAGAGCATTTGCAAGTTTGACCACGCGCGGTATCATCAAGAGCCGGGACCGACGGCATCTGAAAATCATAGACCGCAGCACATTCGAGAAGATTGCAGGTGATACGAATACACCTTCGGTTCGAGATTGACGATGCAGAGCGCGGTAGGGCGTAGACAGCCGCGGCAGCAAACCCCAAGATGGCCAAAACGAACAGCATCAGTGCCGAACGACGTGAGAATTCAACTTCTCCGAAGCCGGGGGCATAGATCGCCTTCGCAATATTGTTGGAAGATGCCGCGGTCAGAATAGCCGCGGAGAGTCCTGCCATAGAGAAGCCCGCCACTCCCCCGACGCAACGTTTCCAAGAGCGAGAAGCCAACGCCAGCCATGCGGCGCGCGCGGCTCGCCGATAGGCGCGCACGCGAAATGGATTCTCCCCCTGGATTTCGAGTAGCTCTGCGCCTTGATCGAACATTGCCGCGACTTCGGCATTCTGCACCGGCATGGCTCGGAACCTCGCGCGCAAAGCTCGCCATCCGGACAGCGGCTATGCTCCCCCCACCTCCAGGCCGCCATTTGGATGTCTCATCAATCTTTTCCATAGTCGGTGCGAAACGGGCATTTGTTGACTTGTATCAAAGTCCGCTTATCACCAGGGAGCATGGCTCAAAATGGATGTTCTCACCCTTGACGGCTCGTATGGCGAAGGCGGCGGGCAGATACTCCGGACTGCCCTGAGCTTGTCGACCATTACGCGACCTTTTCGTCTCGCGAACATCCGCGCCGGCCGACGCAACCCGGGCTCTTGCCGCAGCATCTTTCGGCCGTGCATGCCGCGGCAGCGATCAGCGGAGCGATCCTATCCGGAGATCGGCTTGGTTTGAGAAACTCTGTTTTGCTCCGAGCCTCCTGCCGAGCGCAGGCTCATACGTGTTTGATGTGACGCAGGCCGCCGAGGGAGGCCGTTCACTACGCAACGATCAGGGGGGCGCTTGGCCGCGCGCCATACACGCGTTCGAGCGTGGCGCACTGCAGCGGATCACCGGCCGATCTGTCGCCGCAAATCTGCCCGCACACATTCCGCAACGCATGGCGGATCGGGCGCGGGCATCCTTGGAAGATCTTCGCGTTCCGGTCGACATTCAGCCGCAACGGGTCACCGCAGCCTGTCCCGGTGCCGGCATCTTTCTGCTCGCCGATTATGAGCCTCTGAAGGCGAGTTTTCCGCCTATGGCTGGCTGGGGCGGCCGTCCGAAAGCGTTGCCGACCAAGCGGTTGGCGCGCTGCGCGAGCATCACGCATCGGCAGCCGCCGTCGAACTCCACCTCGCCGACCAGCTGCTCTTGCCGCTTTCGGTTGCTGCCGGTCCCTCCGAATTCACGGTTGCACGCCCGACCGGACATCTGATGACCAACGCCTGGGTCATCGGCCAGTTCGGAATCGCCGTCATTTCCATCGAGCAACGAACGCCATGCTGCGTGCGCATCGAACCGCGCACTCTGCATCGAAATTGACACAAATCTCGTCCTATCAATCCGGCCTGAGCAGGCGGTGGCGTGCGAGATCTTCGCGCGCCCACAGGGAGATCCCGGCCCGATCATCGATTGTGTCGATCGCGATCACCGCATCCGGATCCGAGAATGACAGCCTGCCGGGCGTGCCCGCCTGCTGCAGCGCCTCGAGCAGCGCATCGTCGAGAAAGCGCTCGACCTCCGGCGTTCGCAGCTCATGCCTCGGTCCGCGACGATGGAAGCGCACGTGAAATGACCGTCCAGCCAGCCGTGGCAGCCATTCGAGCACGATCGATTTGGCTTTCTTCTTGAATTCATCAGCAGACCGGAACTCGAAACTGCAAATGGCCGGCGCGACCCGTGCGATCGCATCGTAGAGCGCGGGGCTTTCCTCGGTCCCCCGTTCGACGGCTTCGAGCAGCGCTATCGGATCTTCGACCGTCATCACGAGGACGTTGTGGTAGGGGCTGCGCTCGACCCGCCCGAATGCTTCTAAGGCGCGAAGCGCACGCCTGAAACCATTTTGGTAGATGCTGACGACAGCGTTCCAGTCCTTCACGAGTCCGTTTTCTCCGAAGATCGGTCGGCAAAAAACCATTCAGCATCTACGCTTCTTTCGCCGGCGTTGGACCATCCATGGTGGAGAGCGGCCGCGGCATGCGGGGGGTGCCAGGATCCAGCTAAGTTAGCGAGGGGGCGAGGTGCTCGCCCGGGGCATTTATTGTGTCGGTGACGGAGACCCTTCTTTGACATAGATCAATCGCTGCCTGTACTGCGAGCCATCAAATTCCAAGGGAAAGCGGGGCCGTCATTTTGATCTCGCTCAAGCACTAGGTCTGTTGGGCGGATAACATTCAACTAGGTTTTCAATCCCCCCGACTCCTTAGCACGAAGGCATATCGACCATGAGAGCAATTCAAGATCTCAACGCATCGGTCCGTGCCACCGAGGACTGGATCGATGACCTGATGCGTCGCCTGGGCTGGCATGATCGAGAGCGCATCTACCTGGCGCTGCTCGCAGCATTGCACGCCTTGCGTGACTGTCTGCCGCGCGACGAGGCGGTGTATGTCGGGGCGCATCTGCCAGCGCTACTCCGCGGCCTCTACTATGAGGGCTGGCATCCCGGCGGACGCGGGTCTGCCAAGAGCCGCAGTGCGTTCCTGGAGCGGATCCACGACGGCGTACACCGCGATCCGGCCGTAGATGCGGAGCAGGTTGCCCGCGCGGTATTTGCGCTACTTGCCGCTCACATGGCTCCGGCAGAGCTCGAGGACGCCAAAGCCGCCACGCCAGAGCCGCTGCACAACCTTTGGCCAAGCTGAGCGCAGTGTTGAGCCCATGAGCGTGCCTGCTGCAAAATTGTCTTCAACCCAGCTGTCGAAACAGCAGACTGTACGGATCTTTTTATGCGGAGACGTGATGACGGGACGCGGCATCGATCGAATCCTGGCACAGCCGTGTGATCCTATCCTCCATGAGACCTATGCAACGTCGGCCTTACACTACGTGCAACTTGCCGAGGAGGCCAATGGCCCGATTCCGCGGCAGGTCGGTGCTTCGTATGTTTGGGGCGCCGCCCTGAACGAGTTGAACCGGACACCGGCAGATGCCCGCATCATCAACCTCGAGACGAGCATCACTCGCAGCGCTACATTTGAGCCGAAAGGCATCAACTACCGGATGAGCCCCGAGAACGCCGGCTGCCTCTCTGCTGCGGGCGTCGACTGCTGCGTTCTCGCCAACAACCACGTTCTTGATTGGGGCCGCGCGGGGCTGCTCGATACGCTCACCAGCCTCGACAAGCTCAAGATCAAGTTCGCGGGTGCAGGCCGCGATATTGCTCAGGCCAGCGCACCGGCGATTCTGGATACTGGCAGCGGGGCTCGAATCGCCGTATTTGCATTCGCTTCGGTGACCAGCGGCGTACCTCGCGCCTGGGCTGCGACGCAGGAGGCCGCCGGCGTCAATCTGCTCACGGATATCTTGGATGCGAGCGTTGCGCGGATCGCCGAACAGGTGAAAGGGGCAAGGCGACTGAGCGACGTGATCATTGTCTCCATCCATTGGGGACCGAATTGGGGCTACGCAATTCCCCGGGACGAGTTGCGTTTCGTTCACGCGCTGTTGGAGCGAGCACCCATTTCCATTATTCACGGCCATTCTTCGCATCATCCCAAAGCCATCGAGGTCTACCATAACCGGCTCATCCTCTATGGATGCGGCGATTTCCTGAACGACTATGAAGGCATCGCAGGTTACGGACAATTTCGTGACGATCTTGCGTTGATGTATTTCGCCGAAATCAATCCTGCAACCGCCGATGTTGTTGCTCTCAAAATGGCGCCCCTTCAGATCCGACGCTTCCAGCTCGTGCCCGCATCGAGCGCGGATGTCGATTGGTTGCTGCGATCGCTGGATCGGGAATCTCGAAGGTTTGGTTCGCGAGTAGAGCTCGAGCCGGATGGGCGCCTCACGCTGTGCTGGAGGCAACGCGAGTCGCTCACCAGATTTCGCTCGACTGGGCGCAGAAGCTTGCGACTGTGAGACTTGGAATCCGAAGCCCAATTCATATGGAGGAACGCGTGCCGATGCCGAAAGCCAGCAAGGAAGGTGACACCGGTCCGAAGAAGCGACCACGACACCACTCATATGACGAGAGCGTCGATGAACCAGCGGACCTCTTGGAGCAGGAAGCGGTAGAGATCGAAAAAGAAGTTCCCGCCGAAGACACCGGGACGATCGAAAGGATCGAGCCGGCAGATGGCGACGGGGCCGCATTCGAAGAATGAATATTTGCGAAGTCTCGGTATTTTGCCGGGCGATGGGTGCACCGAGTTCGCTTAGGCCGCAGACTGCCTCGTCTCGTCGGCCGCCAGCGCGGGAAAGCGGGCAAGAGTCTCGGTAACTTCCTGATCCGAGATCTGACGGAAGTCTGAATAATAGTAACCGATCGCTCCGAAATGGGCGTAGTCCTCCAAGCAAACGATGTCGTCGGCCTCTTCGCGCATGGCAGCAAGATTTTCCGTGGGCGCCACGGGGACCGCAAGTACGAGCGTTTTCGGCCTACGCATGCGAGTAGCGCGCAAGGCCGCACGGGTGGTCGCACCCGTAGCAATGCCGTCGTCTATGACGATCGCAGTACGGCCTGCGACGTCCACGCGTTCGCGGCTGCCGAGATAGCGCTGCCGCCGCTGCTCGATCTCAGCCAGCTCGCGGTCACAGACGGCCTTGAAATCCTGCTCGTCGATCCCGGCAAGCCGAATGACATCCTCATTGCGAACGATGATTGGCGCGCCGCCATCCACCACGGCACCCATGGCGAGTTCCGGCTGGAACGGCACACCAATCTTCCGGACGAGAACCAGGTCGAGTGGCGCGTTCAGCGCGAGTGCGACCTCCGCGGCGACCGGGACGCCACCGCGGGGAAGCGCGAGCACGACCGGCCGTTGATCTTTGTACTTCGCGAGCGCTGCGGCGAGCTTGCATCCCGCATCCCGGCGATCATCGAAAGGCATGGCACTCTCCTAGTTTCGCGCACGCGCGACCTCTGCCCGGGCGCGCAAACCGCGGCCAAGATGCCGCTCGAACCAGTGCGCAGCATGGCCGATCACCGCCTCCAGCGCTCCCGGCTCTGGAAACAGGTGGCTCGCGCCCGGAACGATTTCCAGCGATCTCGGCCCACGCAGACGCGAAAACGCTTGTTCGTTGAGTTCGATGACGCCGAAATCGATGCCGCCCACGATCAAAAGCGTTGGCGTATGGATTTGGTCGAGCGCGGCGCCGGCTAGGTCGGGCCGCCCCCCGCGGGAGACGACCGCGCCCACCCGATCGCCGAGCCTCGCGGCAGCCACGAGCGCCGCCGCTGCCCCGGTACTGGCGCCGAACAGGCCGAGCGGAAGACTGCCCACTACCGGCTCCCGTCCGAGCCAGTGCACGACGTGAACAAGCCGCTCTGTCAAGAGCGGAATATTGAAGACGTTAGCCCGATCGGCTTCCTCTTCCACAGTCAGCAGGTCGAACAATAAGGTCGCAATGCCTTGTTCGTTTAGTGCGTCGGCAACGGCCATATTGCGCCGACTGAAGCGGCTGGAGCCGCTACCATGCACAAATACGACAAGCGCATACGCCTGCCCTGGGATGCATAAGGTTCCAGCGAGCCCAATCGGCGGAATGCGCACATGGCGCACTTCACGCGCAGTCGGGTTCCGAGTGGGGTGATCGAGAGTTGATCGAGCCATGATTCAGCGAATTCTAAATCAATGCAGTTTAAGAATGACCCGAACTCGCGGCAGGCCTCACCGTGGTCCCACAGCAATCTCTACAATACGGAAGCAATGACGTTGACATAGATCAAAGAGTGGTGCCGCAAGCGTATTGAAGATTTGGGCTCTCTCCGGGCATCACGTCTAGGGGCGGAACTGTTTCTCCTCCCATCGACGCCGCCAAAGCCACTGTGCGGCGTGCAAATCAGGATTTCTCCTGAGCCCGCTGCCCCGTGGAACGCCTGAAGATCGGCCACGAGCCGATCAGAACGGGACCTTCATCAGGGCATCCTTGCAAAAGCGCCCCGGAAGGCCCATTTAGACACCAATCGAGATTTGGCCGGACGACTAGGCCGCTTCGCCTGTGCATTGCCGGGCGCACGTTCAGACTAGCTTCCCCAAGACATCGAGAGAACCGGACAGGTCGCGGCTGTCGCGCGCCTGTTCAAACGTGCATCCACATACCCGAGAGGATATTTTATGAATAAGGGCACAGTGAAATGGTATAGCGATCTGCGAGGCTACGGCTTCATCCAGCCCGCTGCCGGCGGCAAGGACGTGTTCGTCCATGTGACGGCGCTCGAACGAGCCGGTATTCACACACTCAGCGAGGGCCAGAGCGTCACCTACGAGCTGCAGACCGACCGGCGCACCGGCAAGACCTCTGCGGTAAATCTGAAGGCAGCATAAGCGCTCCACACCATAAGTGGGCGGATCCATGCCCAGCCTATCTTTGGGCCGCTTGCATATGCGAGTGGCCCGTTTTCCTTCCCAAGATGTTTCTCGGAAACGACCGCTTCGGCATACCCCGAGTCCATTTACACGGGCAGTGGCAGCGCTCCCTTACTGAGTGATGTCTGCCTTCGGGCGTTCGTCCGCGAGTGGGCGTCCCTTCACGATATAGTAGACGGTTTCTGCGATATTTGTGGCGTGATCGCCCATTCGCTCTATGTTCTTGGCGCAAAAGAGGAGATGCGTGCAGAAGGTGATATTGCGCGGGTTCTCCATCATGTAGGTGAGGAGCTCTCGGAAGATGGAACTGTTCATGGCGTCGATCTCCGCGTCCCGGTGCCACACGTCGAGCGCTTCGGCCAGGTCGTGTTGCGCGTAGCTGTGGAGCACGTGTCGCAACTGGGCGAGGACGAGCTTGACCATGCGGCCGAGCTGAAGGATCGCCTCGTTGGAAGGCAGCTCGTCGATGAACATTACCCGTTTGGCAATATTTTTGGCCAGGTCGCCAATCCGCTCGAGGTCGTTGCAAATGCGCAGCGCTCCGACGATCTCCCGCAAATCGACCGCCATCGGCTGCCGACGTGCGATGGCGACGACCGCTCTTTCCTCGATTTCTCGCTGCCGCGCATCGACCTCATCGTCCGCCGCTATGATACGCTTGGCGAGTGCGATGTTGTGCTTTAGCAGGGCTTCGATCGCATCCATGATCTGCTTTTCGGCAAGGCCGCCCATTTCTGCGATCTTGCGCGCAAGCTCCTGCAGGTCGACATCGAACGCGTGAATCGTATGTTCGACCATGACGATCACTCCTTTCAGACACGACTCTTCGGCCCCGGCAGCTGAGACCAATCAAGCCCGAGTTGTTCGCAGGCGCGACACGTCGAGGGTCTGACGGGAGCCTCCGAGCGGGACCTCGGCCTTGCGGCCCTCTCGATGCACCGTTACGACGACGTGGCCTTGGCCCCGCTGCTGACGCTCATGCCGATCGAAGCGACATCCCTGCTCGGCCAACCACTTTCGAAATGCGGCGCTTTCCATTGCTGTGCTCCTGTCGATGATGTCGGCCGGGCGCCACAGCCTGACCTCGCACGATTTCCCCCTCAGATTGCTACCTTAGTCGCTACCGCTGTCGCCGGTCCGGCTTCTTCAAACGAGCTCCTCACGCGTGCCGCCGATCTTGATCCATATGACCGCTCCTACCGCCGCAACGCGACCTAGCCATGATCAGGTCGGCTCTGGAAGCGTGCGGACGATCTCCTTGAACCGGTCCCATTCCGTCGCGGCCCAAATCTCGGTGTTGGCATGCCCGAAGGTGCGGATGAGAGCCGAGACCCGAG
>Ga0318557_10000286_pt1 | contig 12174 bp, 16 predicted proteins | sample GRESIP065b5f19_FD_203497 | JGI IMG/M metagenome (GOLD analysis project Ga0318557, IMG submission 203497) | Tropical soil microbial communities from Luquillo Experimental Forest, Puerto Rico - GRE.SIPMG.065b5f19 | ecosystem: Environmental > Terrestrial > Soil > Tropical forest > Bulk soil... | reverse complement strand
TCGCAGGGGAGTCAAAAGCCATGTGTTGTTAGTGCGAGGCTCCTAAAGCCCAGCGGCCGCCAAGCGAATGTTTGGAAGCTGTGCGGCGGTCGGTCGTCTCGGATAGCTATGGCGACCCTGCCAATGCCGTCCCCGCGGTCAAAGCCGACAACAGTAAAACCAGCTGAAGCCTTATCGTGTTCATGGGTGAAACTCGTGATTAGGACGTGCACTAATAAATCCGGCGCTGCAACGCGCGTCGAACGTGTCAGGAAGTGCTATGTGAGAAATGGAGGGCCGATCTAAACCTTATTTGCGCCAATGAACCACCCCCGATGCGCGCGCTCGACGCGATTGCATACAACAAGGCTTACGATGCTCTTGGTTGCACCGAAAGCCGGCGCCATGTCTCGCTATGGCAGTGGTTTATGCAACACGTTTACTCCTGCCCAAATGCCGTGTTTGCACCTTCGGCGAAGTGATCTTCTCCACCGGAGAAACCGCCTCGCCAAGCTGCAGCGGTCGCGCCCTTCGTTTTTGTCTCGCGCTCAGGATGCTTTTCGTCGCGATTGTCGCGCATGGCCGCGTGCTGCCGGCATAGGCACTCTCCGGCGATGTTCGCGCACACGCCGCTGCGCGTATACCGGCATCGCTTTTTTTCAGCCATCATCGGCGTTGCGCTGCGCTGCTATCGCGTACCGAAGCCAAAGCCGCGATTGTACGAGGGCGACTTCGACCATGGGCGGCGGCGGCGCATAGGCCGAGGGCGGCGGGTAACCGTAGGCCCAACGGTTAATCTGCAGGCATAAGGATCCGGCAATGGCGGGGCGCGGAAGCCCAGCGGAACGCGCAGCGGGCCGTAAGTTGCCATCGAATGCTCCCAGCCCCATGGCGTCCACTGCGCCTTCGCCGGCCGGATTGCCATGAACACGATGAACACGGCGACGCAAATCAGCGTCATCAGAATCAAATTGCCGATGGTTTTATTCAGGGCTGGCCTTCGCGCAATTCGTCGGCAGCAGCACAGTCGCGATGATCAGAGTTTTCAGCATGGTGATTGTTTGCAGTTACGGCATGCCTCCGTCACAACTCGCCTCCGGGCCATCTCAATCGCCGTCTTGACGGCGTCTTCGAGATTGTCCGTGTAGTAGGCCGTGGTCTCGTTTCCATCGCGGAAGTTCACGCGATAGTTGCCGGAGCGCAGCTGGCGCAGAGTGAGCCCGAGATGGCGCGCGATCGATTTCGCTTCCTGGAGCGTAATTGGTTTTTGAATCGTCATCGGGAAGCAGTTGCTGTCGAGTTGCCAGCTAAGCCTCGCAGTTGAACCGGCTTGCCAGCTCGTGCCTCTTGCTCGGAAACAGCATCACACTTGAATTGCGTCGAGGATCTCGATGGTGTCGACATCCGGTTGTTTGCGCCAGCGATTGGCATTGCGTTCGGCCAGCGCACGGCTTTCTGCCCATTCGGCGTGGCTGCAGGCCGCGATGCCCTTGGGCCAGAGGTTGCTCGGCGAGTGCGCGGCGAAATGGATCACGAGACAGTGCGAATAAACATGGCTCGTGCTGCTGCGCTTGTGCACCTTGCGGCTGGCATCGGTGGCCTCGAACTTGATGCGCACGATTACTCCGTCATGAGATAGCCGGTGGCGCTGAGCCGTTGGCCAACGCACGAAATTGTGCCGCGCCGCCGGGCGCTTCTGAAACTCTTGTCGCTTGGCCTCGTCTCAGCGACTTGTTACTTTGAGCCAAATATTTGCCCGTCGGAGCCATGGTGGCAGTTTTTGCTCGTGCCGGGGATCAAACATGCCCAATGGGACCTCTCAGGTCCTGAATTCCGAACAGGATTTGGCTTCGATCCCGACAGCGCAGGGCGGCCTTTCCCGCCTGGTTATCGCGCGCCTCAAGAGCGCCGGAGTACCAGTGGAGCCTTTTCTTAGACGTGTGGGACTGACGCCCGAGGTGATCGCCGACCCGGAAGAACGACTGAGTGTCCGAAGCCAAATCGCACTTTTGGACGAGGCAGCGATTGCTCTGAAGGATGACTGTCTTGGCTTCACGCTGGCTCGCGATTTCGATCCGCGCGAAATCGGGTTGCTTTATTACGTAATGGCATCGTCGCAGACCTTAGGTGATGGACTGAAGCGGGTTGCTCGATACAGCAGGATTACCAACGAGGCCCTTGTGGTCGGATGTCGTGAGGGAAACAGGCTCGTTGTCAGTCTGAGTTACTCCGGCGTTCCACGGCACTCGGACAGACATCAAATGGAATTTTGCATGTTTGGCCTATTACGGATTTGCCGCATGCTGACGGGGCAGAACCTCGTACCGCAATACTTCTCGATTGCTCATCATCGATCGGGAGCAAACTCCGAAATGGCGCGATTTGTCGGAACGAAAGTGGAGTTCGGCGCTCACACAGACGAGTTCGCGCTAAACGTCGACGCACGTGAGTTGCCGCTTATTCACGCTGATACTTATCTCAATGACCTTCTCCTGAAATATTGCGAAGCGGCGCTAGCCGATAGAAGAGGTGATGTGAACCAGTTGTGCACGAGAGTTGAGAACGCGATCTCGTCGTTGCTTCCTCATGGAAGAGTGCTCGTGGAAGACGTTGCTCGCAGTATGGGAATGAGCAAGAGGACGCTTGCACGAAGGCTTTCGGACGAAGGGTTGAACTTCACTGAAATACTTCAGCAACTGCGGCGCGATCTGGCGGTTCGTTACCTCGATGACCGCAAGCTTCATGTATCCAAGATTGCGTGGCTGCTCGGGTTTAATGAGGTGAGCGCATTCACGCATGCGTTTAAACGCTGGACCGGAAAGACGCCGAGGCGGATGCGGACAGCCGGCGCTTATTGACCAAACGCCATGGCCGCGAGCAGTACTCCTCGTTAACGGTTGCGGAGTTGGGACTGGCTTGGCTAACAGCTGTGCAAACGCCCTGATACCACCTGACTGTTTGCTGCTAGTTCGATATTCTGCAATCCGGCCCTGGGAGGGGACCGAATGCAATTCGATCAGTTGAAACGTCGCGAGTTCATCACGCTTATCGGCGGCGCAGCAGCGTGGCCGCTCGCGGCGCGCGCGCAGCAGCCGACGATACCTGTGGTCGGATTTCTCAATGGCTCATCCGCCTGGGAATATGCATATGTGGTCGGTGCTTTTCGCCAGGGCTTGAAGGAAACCGGCTATGTCGAAGGCCAGAACGTGGCTATCGAATACCGCTGGGCTGAGGGTCATTACGAACGATTGCCGACACTCGTGGCCGATCTCCTTAGTCGCCACGTAACTGTGATTGCCGCGAACGGTCCTGCGGCTGTGGCTGCTAAGGCCGCGACCTCGAGCATACCGATTGTGTTCGCGATCGGTGCCGATCCCGTGAAGTTCGGCCTCGTTGCCAGCATGAATCGGCCTGGGGGCAATGTCACCGGCGTCGCCCTGTTAAGCGTAGAGCTAGGGCCGAAAAAGCTACAGATGCTGCACGAGTTGATCCCGACAGTGAGAACGGTTGGGCTGCTCGTCAACTCAACCAATCCCAACGCCGAGACCCAATCGAGAGATCTCCAGGTTGCGGCCCAGGACCTGGGGCTGCAACTCCATGTCTTGCACGCAAACAGCGAAAGCGACTTCGATAAGGCTTTCGCAGCGATGGCTCAATTACGGGTACGCGCACTGGTGATTGGCACGGATGGTTTCCTGAATAGCCGGAGCGAACAGCTTGCCACACTTTCCATGCGCCACGCGATGCCCGCTATCTTCCAGTTGCGCGAGTTCGTCACGGCCGGCGGCCTGATGAGTTACGGAACGAGCTTAACCGATGCGTACCGTCTGGCCGGCGTTTATGCTGGCCGCATTCTCAAAGGCGAGAAGCCCGCCGACCTGCCGGTGCAGCAGGCGGTAAAGCTCGAACTGATCATCAACCTCAAGACTGCGAAGACGCTCGGCCTTGAAGTGCCGCCTACGCTGCTCGGCCGCGCCGACGAGGTGATCGAATGATGTAAGAGGGAGGTTCAAGTTGAAACTTCCCCGCCGAAATTCCACAGCACAGCATTCCCAAATGGCGAAATTCGCGCATTCTTGGCCGTGCTCGGTCCCATCGCCGGTGCTGGACTGCCCGGCCTGATCTTGGCTAGTGGTGGCCTTCTCGGCTGGTGGCGACGGCGGCAGAACATCGCCTGAGCATCAAGCGCAATCTGTACACGTCGTTTGCGGTAGCCAGCGATTGCCGAACAATCGCGATTTACCTTCTAGGGCGCACTCATAAATCGGCTTTCTGTAAGCGGCTCAGTCAATTTCCGCTTCGCTCCGAAAGCGACGAAGTGCAGCGTTACCGCGAAGTGACGCGATGTGGCATTCGTTCAAACTAGCTGGGCTATGGCGGGGCACAAAACTGCGAGCGTACCCAATCCGAAATCACCTTAGCGCAGTCCTGATGGTCGTAAATTCCGTGGCGGAGTGACTTTACGTAGGTACGCCGGACTAAGGTGACTATCTCCGATAGACCCTTGGCGTCTGGTGTGGACTGGGTATTGATTTGACACTCCATCGGACTTCGAGCGAGTTCTCGGCCATGTGCTGATCGCGCTACCGAGAGCAGACCAAATAGAAAAAGGATTAAAGCAGAGAATACTACCTGTATGGCATCTTCATACCATTCTTGTCGTTTGAGCATGTCTTCTTGTTCGAATGATAGCTTGAAGAACTTTATTACAAAGACCGACAATAGTATTGCTGAAATTGGTCCGAATATAATCCAACGTGTGTACCTTATCGCTCTTGATATGAAAGAGTTAGCAATCGTGCTGAAGGCTAATACTAATGACGCTTCGTCGTCAATCGCTCTGATTATCAACAATCGTTGAGCTTGGGGTGACACTATCTCGCCCAATCGCGTAGCGGTTCTCAGGATTTCAACGTGGTTCTGTCGTCGTCGAGCAGCTATTTTGGAGAAACAATACCACCAACTAAACCCACCAAAAACAAGAGTAACCGCTCCGCCTATGAGCAGAGGTGTCCCAAACTCGTCCATTGTAAAGAATGCTTTCGCCAAAACCCATGATGGCATCCAAAGGGCTATGAAAAGAGCGGCTCTTACCAAATTAGGTACGGCGCCGAAATCTGCATGGTGAACTTCAACAAACGGAGTAGCCAGCGTTACAACAAGCGGGTCCGCCCCGTCTGCGTGGCATAACCGAGAGGCGTCAGGCTGGTGCAAAAGGTGCAGAGCGCGGAGTGCAATATTGCCTCCGTGACTGTGGGCAATGATGAGTTGAGTGGCCTCCTCCGGTGTTCAGCATGTTCAGCGGATAGACGTTCGGCGAGAACGTGAGAGGTTTCATCTCTTGCGCGGATCGAGTTTTTGCCGGTCCAAAGAAGCCGCGTGATTTTGTGAGGAATGTCGCCGAGTTCGGCGCTGAGGCGAGCCAGAAAAGGATTGCCTTCCTCAAACCAAAAAGGGGGTGGCTCCCCAGGTTGGCGCCACCCTATCAGCCCGCGTATCCACTGTTTGAACCGGAAGAGTCTCGGAAAGAATCCACGGGGCCAGGTTCCATGTACGAGCGTGATGAGAAGCTGGTGCCGGACCTCTGACATGGTGGCCGCCTTGGAGCTTGCGAGCTGACGACTGCGCGGCTGCAAAGCCGCTCGATCACATGGCGGCTTGCCCGGCGCAGTCGGTTTGCCGCGCCCTTAGCATACCATCGACTTGGCACGGCGGGTCCCTGGGACAAGCCTGAATTGTTCTGAATCGAAGTGGCTGCCGTTGGCACCTTCTGTGTTTCGGCTGGAGGATAGTCCAACAGGCCGCGCCTGCACCGATGTCCGAGTCGGGTCATTCACCATCCCGGCGTGTCCGGTTCGACCCAAGAGCGGACACTCGGCCAATGCCCGCGTTTATGAGTGCGCGGCCTGGCGGCCGAAAATAAATCTCTTGAAATCAAGACGCTCCGCCCTCGCCGGGTGCCGCGCCGTTAGGACAGCACGCTCGTGGCGTGGTATCGTTTCCTTTACGCACCTCGCACGGGAGGGGCGTATGACAGTCACCATCGGACGGCGGGAATTGCTGGTCGCGCTCGGCGGCGCGGCAGTAGTTTGGCCGCTCGCGGCGTGCGCAGCAGTCGGCCAGATCGCTTTCCCTGCGCTGTGGGGAGGTTCAGCCGGCAAACCATTCGGTGGCCGATGTCAGCGTGAAAAAGTTCCGGGTGCTGGTGCTTCGGGCCAGAGAGTACGCAATTGCGACGGCGCAGGCTGAGATGGCACGGATTGCGGCTCGGCGCCTTGCGGCTTTGCCGCCTGGGTGGAATCGGAGGTCGGTAGTTTCTTCTCAACGGTCTGCTGCCGTTGCACTTTGCTCTTGTCCTTCTTCTTTGATGCCTTGCTTGCCTCCTTTTTCAAGGGTTTCTCCGACGGAATCATAGGGGTCGTGTGCGGCAAGTCGTCGGTAAACACCCCTCCGCGTCCGCCCGGGGACTTCCCGCCATCGAACCATCGGGAGACGGCAGCTTTCAGGTCATCAATCGCACTGCACGCCGCGAGGCCGATGCTCGCGGAGACGGCCACCAAAACGAGCGCGACCCGAGCACAGGCGCGCATTGATACCCTCCTGAACCGCCGCGTTGCGGGCTCCCTCGTCGTTTGGGACGGACTTGAGCGTGGCACCGTATGGTTGCCGCCCGGTTAATGCCGAACCTGTTAGACGCGATGGAGCCGTCCGGCTCACCCGATGAAGGACAGAATGGAATTCCGCCTCGGCAGTGAACAACGGGTCTGCGGCCAGGGCGACGTCGTGATCATTCCGGGAGGCACGGAACACGAAGCATGGTTCGCGAAGACACCGAGGTGATCGATTTCTGCGACGACTTTGTAGTCGGCAGCAAACCAGGCCCTGTGGTGTGGGCATGCCAACCCTTCGGCTGTTGCGTACCCCTCCGACACCTCCTGACTGATCCTCGCTGATCCGATATTCTGCAATCCGGCCCTGGGAGGGGACCGAATGCAATTCGACCAGTTGAAACGCCGCGAGTTCATCACGCTTCTCGGCGGCGCGGCGGCGGCCTGGCCGCTCGCAGCGCGCGCGCAGCAGCCGGGAATGCCAGTGATCGGGTTCCTCGGCGGCGTATCGCCCACGGAGACTGTGCGCGGATTTGCGCAGGGACTGAAGGAGACAGGCTATACGGAAGGCGAGAACGTCACGGTCGAATACCGCTGGGCCGAGAACCAACTCGACCGGCTGCCAACTCTAGCGGCCGATCTGGTTCGCAAGCGGGTTGCCGTCATTGTCGCGACTGGCGGCACCGCGCCGGCCATCGCAGCCAAGGCGGCGACCACGACCATTCCGATCGTGTTCACGGCCCCGGACGACCCGGTCGAGCTCGGACTCGTTAGCAGCTTCTCCCGGCCGGGCGGCAACCTCACCGGAATCTATTTCCTCGTGGGGGAACTGGTGCCCAAACGGCTGGAACTCCTGCGAGAGCTAGTGCCCGCAATGACCCGCGTCGCCGTTTTCGTCAATCCGGCCAATCCTGCGCGCGCGCAGTCTCAGGTGAAAGAGGCGGAATCGGCGGGGCGTCAAATGGGGCTGCGAATCCAAATCTTCAACGCCGGCACCAGCCGTGAGATCAACGCGGCCTTCGCAACGCTTGTGAGGGAGCGACCCGACGCGCTGTTGGTGAGTCCAGACCCGTTATACGTCGTCCGGCGTATACAGCTTGCCACTCTGGCGGCACGCCATGCAATTCCCACGTCGTTTTCGAATCGCGACCCTGTTGAAGCGGGCGGACTGATGAGTTATGGCACCAACATCGCGGATGCCTACCGTCAAGCCGGCGTCTACGCCGGCCGCATTCTAAAGGGTGCGAAGCCTGCGGATTTGCCCATTGTGCAATCGAGCAAGTTCGAGCTCGTCATCAACGCGCAAACGGCACTCATGCTCGGTCTCGACGTGCCTACCCACCTCCAACAGATCGCCGACGAGGTGATCGAATGAACAACCGACGCGCGTTCATCACGCTGCTCGGCGGCGCTGCAGCCGCATGGCCGCTCGCGGCGCGCGCGCAGCAGGGCGAGCGCGTGCGGCGGATCGGTGTGCTCATGAGCTTGGCCGCGGATGATAAGCAAGGACAGGCGCGCCTCGCGGCGTTCCTGCAGGGCCTGCAGGAATTGGGCTGGACCGATGGCCGCAACGTGCGGATCGATGTTCGCTGGGGTACTGGCGATGCCGGTCGCAATCGCAGACACGCGTTGGAACTAGTTGAGCTGGCGCCAGACGTCATTCTGGCCTCAGGCGGCAGTATCGTAGGGCCCTTGCTCCAGGCAACCAGTTCCGTGCCGATCGTATTCACGCAGACCCCTGATCCGGTCGGCGCAGGGTTCGTCGAAAGCCTGGCGCGTCCAGGCGGCAACGCAACCGGATTTTCAATTTTTGACTATAGCCTTGGCGGGAAATGGCTGGAGCTGCTCAAGGAGGTCGCGCCGCGCGTGACGCGCGCGGCGGTTATTCGGGACCCTGCCACGCCGCAAGGGATCGGCCAGTTCTCGGCCATTCAATCTCTGGCGCCGTCGCTCGGCCTAGAGGTAACCCCGCTCAATGCGCGCGACGCCGGCGATATCGAGCGCGCCATCGCGGCTCTTGACCGCAATCCGAATACCGGTCTGATCGTGACGGGGAGCAATTTAGCGATTGTTCATCGCGACCTGATCATCACACTAGCGGCCCGATACAAGTTGCCCGCAGTCTATCCCCTGGGCTTCTTCGTCACCGGCGGCGGGTTGATTTCCTATGGGACTGAGGGAATCGACTCGCACCGGCGCGCTGCCGCTTACGTTGATCGCATCCTCAAGGGCGAGAAGCCGGCGGATCTTCCGGTGCAGGCTCCGACCAAGTACGAGCTGGCGATCAATCTGAAAACCGCGAAGGCACTCGGCCTCGAGGTACCGACGACGCTGCTCGCCCGCGCCGACGAGGTGATCGAATAGCGGTGCTTTTTTGCTGCAATGCGAATGTCTGCTTTTGGCACAAAGCGGACATATCGCGGCAAGCTCGTATGTCCGCTTTCGGGGGTAAAGCGGACATCGCTCCCTCATGACGCTGCGTCAGCTTTTGACCCTCCTGATGGACGCTCCTTCGAGGGGCGCAATCGCATGAACGACCTTCTCGCCTGCCAATCGGTCTCGGCCTATCCTGAAACGAAGAGCGCCTCGGCCAAGCAGTGTGTGACCCGTGACGGCAACGATCCAAACGCTTCTGCTTTTGATCGCGGTCCTTGTCGTCGTGGCCGTTGTGGCACGGCGGTTCAACACCGCTCCCTCGATCCTTCTCGTCATCGCCGGCATAGCCCTCGCGCTTATTCCCGGCCTGCCGCGGATGGAGCTAGCTCCCGAATTGGTTCTGCTCGGCATCCTGCCGCCGCTGATCTACTCGGCGGGCGTCGCCATGAGCTGGCGCGAGTTTCGTTTCAATCTGCGGCCGATCACGCTGCTGGCAGTCGGTTGTGTCGTCTTCACCAGCTGCGCGGTGGCCGCAGTGGCGCATTGGCTGCTCGGCATGCCGCTTGCGGTCGGTTTCGTGCTCGGAGCCATTGTGTCGCCGCCCGACGTGGTTGCGCCGCTCTCCATCGTTCGCCGACTGGGCGTTCCGCGCCGGCTGGTCGTGGTGCTCGAAGGGGAAGGCCTCGCCAACGACGCCACGGCGCTGATCCTTTACCGCTTTGCCGTCGCCGCGGTCGGCACCGGCGCGTTCTCGCTCGCCGAGGCCGCGGGAGAATTTGCCCTCATCGTGATCGGAGAGATTGCCTACGGCATTGGCCTGGGCTGGCTCAGCCTGCGCCTGCGCCGCTGGGCGCATGACCCCCGGGTCGAGATTACGCTATCGCTTCTCATGCCTTATGCCGCGTTTTTGCTGCCCGCGCATTTGGGCGGGTCGGGCGTTTTGGCGACGATAGCCGCTGGATTGTTCGTGAGCTGGAACGGGCCGCTGCTCATTCCGGCCGCTACACGGCTGCAAGGAATCTTCTTTTGGGATCTGCTCGTCTATTTGCTCGAAGGACTGGTCTTCCTCGTGACCGGCTTGCAGATTCGAACCGTACTCGATTGGCTGGATCCGATCTCGTTGCGCGGCCCGTTGCTCGCCGTGCTGCTGACCGTCGCGATCATCATCGCTGCCCGGTTTGTCTGGGTCTTTCCGGCGGCTTATTTGCCGCGCCGGCTGAGCCGCAAGCTTGCGCGCCGCGACCCGGCTCCGCCCTGGCGGCAGGTCTTCTTTCTTGCGTTCGTCGGTATACGCGGCGTCGTCTCGCTGGCGGCGGCGCTGGCCATTCCGTTGACCACGCTGGCCGGCGCGCCGTTTCCCTACCGCGATCTCATTCTCTTCGTGACTTTCGGAGTTATCGTCGTCACGCTGATCGGCCAGGGATTGACGTTGCCGGGCGTCGTGCGCTGGCTTGGGTTGGGGAGCCACGCGGCCGAGGAGCGCGAGCGCGAGCGCGCAGCTGAGCTTTCCGCGCGCGCCGAAGCCTTGAACGTGGTGCAAAACCGGCTCGACCGACTTGCGGCCGAGGGTCGAATTGCACCCGAGGTTCTGGCAATCCTGCGTGCCCGGCATCACGATCGTGTGGGACGGCTGCCGCGAAGTCCATCAGATGGGTTCGAAACTGCTTCGGCTGCCGGGCAACTCAGATCCGACCTGATTGCCGCCGAGCGTGAATTCATCTACCGGCTGTTGCGCGAGGGCAAAATTACCGACGAGGCGCGCCGACGCATCGAGCGCGAGCTCGATCTGGAGGAGGCGGCCATCGCATGCAAGAAAGAGGGCGGAGTGGAACCTCCACTCTAGGATTTCGCTCAAGGTCTTGCGTTTGCAGCCCGTGGGATGAGGTGTGGCATCGATCCACGAGAGCACATCATGATGAGCTGCAAGCACGAGGTTGCTTGCGCGCGAAGCTCTTAGTAGCGGTTATCGTAGACAATTCTGCATCTGGTCGCGGTCGCTGCCGGGCTTTTGGCGGCGTCGTAGATGCGATGACGCCAACCTATGTTCCGGATCGTTTGATGGTTGGCTATGCCGCTGATACTGGACCGAACACATGTGTGGAGAGATAAAATGAAGCGACGCAGCGCTCTGAGTGTCTCTGCTTTGATGGCTTTGGGAGTTGCCTTGTTTGGCGTCATTGCCGGGAGTACGGCAAGAGCCGCTGAGATTAAGCTTCTGTGCGCTGTGGCCCTGCAGCCAGCAATGGTCGTACTGATCCCGGACTTCGAAAAATCGTCGGGGCACAAGGTCACAATTGCCTATGGGACGGCAGGTGCTGTCGCTGACCGTGTTCAAAAGGGTGAGGCTGCAGACATAGTGATAAGCTCTGTGCCACTGATCGACCAACTTCAAGCACAAGGCAGAGTCGTGGCTGACACCCGCGTCAACCTCGCGAAGGTCGGTGTCGGTGTCTTCGTGCGCAGGGGTGCCGCGAAGCCCGACATCAGTTCTGCCGACGCCTTCAAACGTTCGATGTTGGCCGCAAGATCGATCGCTTATCCTGATCCGGCCGGTGGGGGTGCCAGTGGCATCTACGTGGCCAGCTTACTCGAACGATTGGGCATCGCTGTGGAAATGAAACCCAAGACTAAGTTATTTCCGCCCTCGGAAGTACTGTACGCAAGCGTTGCTAGCGGTGACGTTGAGATCGGATTCAATCAAATCAGCGAAATCTTGGCTCAACCGACCGTCGAGGTAGCGGGTCCCTTACCGGCACCCATCCAGAACTACACCCGGTTCGCCCCAGGCATCCTTACCGGCAGCAATCAGGCTGACGTCGGGCGAGCGTTGGTCACGTTTCTTTCCTCGCCTACCGCCCAGGCCCTGCTCAAGGCAAAGGGTTTCGAATAAAGCTGGCGTACCACAAAGGCTCGCCCCAGCCGCGACTATTCCATAAATCCCGATATCGGAATCCGTCCACACGGCCTAGGTCTGGCAACAGGTCGGGCGAGGGTCAAAATGGACCAATGTCCTTGTTGCCACTGAACGGACGTATCGAGGCACGCTCGCGATGTCCGCTTTGGGAGACAAAGCGGACGTGATGTGCTCGTTTTGAGCCTTTCCGCTTTTGATGCTGTGGACGGCGCCCACTCTGCGGCATCAAGGTGCCATAGGGTGGCTTCGTCGAAACGAACCACTTTGAGGGGAGCCGTCCATGGGCGAGGTTAGCAC
>Ga0318557_10000277_pt1 | contig 12258 bp, 10 predicted proteins | sample GRESIP065b5f19_FD_203497 | JGI IMG/M metagenome (GOLD analysis project Ga0318557, IMG submission 203497) | Tropical soil microbial communities from Luquillo Experimental Forest, Puerto Rico - GRE.SIPMG.065b5f19 | ecosystem: Environmental > Terrestrial > Soil > Tropical forest > Bulk soil... | reverse complement strand
AGCACGCCCGCCGGCAGGCCGGCTTCGACCAGCAGCTCGGCGAGCCGCATGGGCACCGAGGGATCGCGCTCCGACGGCTTGAGAATGAAGGCGTTGCCGCAGGCGAGCGCGGGCGCGAACTTCCACATCGGGATCATGGCCGGGAAGTTGAACGGCGTGATGCCGGCGACGACGCCGAGCGGCTGGCGCAGCGAGAACAGATCGATGCCGGGTCCGGCGCTCTCGCTGAATTCGCCCTTCAACAGGTGTGGGATGCCGCACGCGAACTCGACCACTTCGAGTCCGCGCTGGATGTCGCCCTTGGAGTCGGCGATGGTCTTGCCGTGCTCGGAAGACAGGAGCTGGGCGAGGCTGTCGAGCTCTTTTTGCACGAGCTCCAGGAACTTGAACAGGACCCGCGCGCGTCGCTGCGGGTTGGTCGCGGCCCAGGCCGGCTGCGCCGCCTCCGCATTGGCGATCGCCTGCTCCACCTCCGATTTCTTGGCGAAGCTGACCTTGGCTTGCACCTCGCCGGTATTGGGGTTGAACACGTCGCCGCTGCGGCCGGACGTGCCTGCGACTTTCTTGCCGCCGATGAAATGGCCGATTTCGCGCATGCGTGCCTCCCTCGGACGCTTGGCTCGCGTTGGAGAGCCGTCGTTTCCCATGTCAGATAGCGCAGCTTGCGCCGCGCGGGAAGCGGGCGAAGTTGACGAGAGACGGATCGGCCGCCGACTCCGGCAAACGATCGTATTGAGCGGGATATCGCCCTGACGCAGCGCCGTCGCCGTCCTAGGCGGCGGATTTTGAACCGCCATTCTCGTCCAAAAAGGCGCAGACCTCCGCCACGAAGCGCTGCCATGCCGGCTCGTGCGACAGGATGACGTTGTTGCGGCTTTCGAGCGCAACGAACCGGGCATTGGGGATTCCGCGCGCGAGCATCAGCCCCTGCTCGAACGGGCAGGGGGCGTCGCCGCGGCTGTGCAGCACGAGCGTCGGTGCGGCGACGCGCGGTAACAACTGGGTGACATCGATGTCGCCGAACACCTGCAGCAGGCGGGCCGCATTCGCGGGTGAGGTGGACACGCGCTGCAGATCGTTGACCCACTGCGACTGTTCGAGCGTCCCGCCGGGGATCATGAGCGAGGTGAAAACCTGCCGGAAGGCGGGGTTGTCCTGCCCCCAGCCGACGCGAACGAGCCTGAGCAACGCCTTGCGCCCCTCGATTTCAGCCGGGTTTCCCCGCGCGCGCCAGCCTTGCGCGTAGCCTCCGGAAAGCACGAGCCGCGACACGCGCTCGGGATGGCGCACCGCATAGGCGATCGCGACCGCGGCGCCCTGGGCGTTGCCGAACAGCGCGAAACGATGAAGATCAAGCGCGTCGGCCACCGTCTCGAGATCGCGCACGAACGTTTCGAATGAAATCTCGCCGACGTCCCAATCGGAAAGGCCGGTTCCGCGCTCGTCGTAGCGGATCAGGCGGAATTGCGCCGCCAGCCGCGTGAGCAGCGGCGACCACACCGGACTTTGCCAATCGAACTCGACGTGGTTCATCCAATTCGCGGCCTTGACCACGGGCAGGCCCTTTCCGCACACCGCGACCGCGAGATTGATGCCCTCCGAGGTGCGGCAGAAGCTCACCTCCTGGGCGGGCATACGATCCGCCCTGCCGGGCACATGGTCCGGCCCGCCGGCGGGCGGCGCGGCAGACTGCTCGCGCACCTCGCCGACGAACCTGAAGCCGCGGCGTCACACCGTGCGTATGAAGCGCTGCTGTTCGCCGCTGTCCCCGATCGCCTGCCGCGCGGCGGTGATCCGGCTGGTCAACGTCGACTCCGAGACGATCCGTCCGCGCCAGACCGCCGCCAGCAGATCATCCTTGCTCGCGACGCGATCCCGGTGCTCGACCAGATACGCCAGGAGATCGAATACCTGTGGTTCGACCTCGACCAACTCGGCACCGCGCCGCAGCTCGCGCCGCTCGAGGTCGAGCGCGTAGTCGCCGAACAGAAAGCGCATCCGGGGGCTCCCAACCCAGCGCACATTATACCGCGGCTAAAACCCACGACCCCAGGCGAAAATCGCGACTATCTCAGGGATAAACCAGGATTACTTCAAGGTCTGCCGTTAGCGAGTCTGTCATCTTGGCACGAAGCCAACCGCTCGCGGACTGCGCACCGGAATCGGGGCTGCGGCAAAGCGCCGCTTATGGTCCACGAGACGACGCAGGAGCAACGGCCATGACCTTGGGACTCAATCATCTTGCACCGGATTTCGAAGCCGACACGACGCAGGGCCGCATTCGCTTTCATGAGTGGATGGGCGGCTCCTGGTGCGTGCTGTTCTCGCATCCGAAGGATTTCACCCCGGTTTGCACGACCGAACTGGGCTACATGGCCAAGATCAAGCCCGAGTTCGACAAACGCGGCGTCAAGATCATCGGCCTCTCGGTCGACCCGATCGACAAGCATGCGGGATGGGCCAACGACATCAAGGAGACGCAGGGGTACGCCCCGAACTACCCGATCATCGGTGATTGCGATCTCAAGATCGCGAAGCTCTACGACATGCTTCCGGCCACGGCGACCGGCGACGCAGCGGTGCGGACGGCGGCCGACAATCAGACCGTGCGCAACGTCTTCATCATCGGACCCGACAAGAAGATCAAGCTCGTCCTGGTCTACCCGATGACCACGGGCCGCAACTTCGACGAGGTGCTGCGGGTGATCGATTCGCTGCAGCTCACCGCCAAGCACAAAGTGGCTACGCCCGTGAACTGGAAGCACGGCGAGGACGTGATCATCGCCGGCTCGGTCAGCGACGAGGAAGCCAAGCAGCAATACCCGCAGGGCTGGAAAGCGCCGCGGCCGTATATCCGCATCGTCGCGCAGCCGCACTGAGCTAGCGAGCCTGCGCCAGGACCTCGGGTCGTTGCGCGGGGGACGCGCCTGCGGCGAACTCCGGTATCACTTCGGTCGCGAACAGGCGCATGGACTCTTGCGCCGCATGGAAATCGAGCGTGCCGAAATTGATCTGCAAAGAGGCGTGCTCGAACGGGCCGATCGATTCGACGACGCGGCGGATGATGGCCTTGATCTCGTCCGGCGTGCCGACCCAGGCGCCGCCCGAGGCGATCTGGCCGTCGAGGGTGAACGAGCGCAGCCTGCGCATCGACTTGTCGTAGTCGCGATAATCCTTGGAGGTCGTACCCCTCGCCCAATCGCCCACCGCCTCGTTGAGCGCGCGGAAATACTCCTCGAACGGCGGGCGCGCGATCTCGCGCGCGAGCCGCGCATCCTCATGACAGAACATGTGGAACGCCACCATCACCTCGCCGTCGCCGGGATGGCCGGCCGCGCGCCACGCTTTGCGATAGAGCTCGATGAGCGGCCCGATCGGACCGATCGGAATCGCCATCAGCGCATAGCCTTTGCTGCCGGCGAACTCGAACGACTCCGGCGTCTGGGTCGCCGCGATGTAGAACTTGGGGCGCGGGCGCTGCGTCGGCCGCGGCAGCGAGGTCACGCTCTCGAACGAATGGAAGCGACCGCGGTGAGTGGCATTCTCCTGCGTTAGCAACAGTTCGATCTGTTCGAGGCCTTCGCGGAACCGTGCCTGCGACTCGTCGGGCGAGATGCCGAAGCGGCGGAATTCGTGCGGTAGAAACGCGCGCGCGAATCCGACGTCGAGCCGCCCGCCCGAAATGCCGTCGAGCATCGCGATTTCGCCGGCGAGCTTGAACGGATGGTTGAACACCGGCAGCACCGCGCCGGTGACGAGGCGCAACGTCTTGGTGCGCTGCGACACGGCGGTGAGGAAGACGATTGGATTGGGGCTATAGCCGCCGTAACGGGTGAAGTAATGCTCGACGGTGCGTGCGTGCGTAAAGCCCAATGTTTCCGCTTCTTGCGCGATCGCAAGCGACTCGGCGTAGTAATCGGCGGCGCTCCTGTCGGTGTGATCGACGGCGGGAAAAAACTGCACGCCGAACTGCATGGGGTGCCGTCCTTTTTCGTTCCGCTCGCGTGGAAGTATCGGCCTGCGATGATCTGGGATGTCGCGCACTATAGGGCGACAGAGCCGACAGTCAATCGAGCGCGCCCATCGCCGTCCACGCGCGCGCACACGCGCTCCATCTCGATTGACAGCGTGTGGACGTGATCTAGACTTTCGTTCGATCGTCGTCGACACGAGAAAGGTTGCGCGCCATGTCCGCCGTCGCCCAGTCCGATATCAGCGAGATCCGCAAGGCATGGAAAGAGGCCAATCTCGCGCCGTTGTGGGAGAATGCGAGGGCGCATCGGCCGGCGCCGCTGCCGGAGGCCGCTTATCTGTGGTCGTGGGACAAGATCCGACCGCTGATCTCCGCTGCCATCGACGTTGCCTCGCCGGAGGTGGTCGAACGGCGGGTGCTGCAGCTCGTCCCTCCGATAGCGGAACATCAGGACGAGCAGCAGACCTCGCGGACGCTCTCCGCCAACATCCAAATTCTGTTGCCGGGCGAGAAGGCGCGACCACATCGCCACACGATGAATGCCTTGCGTTTCGTGCTTGAGGGCTCGGGCGCGACCACGATCGTGGATGGCAAGCCCTGTCCGATGGAGGAGGGCGATCTCATCCTCACGCCGTCCTGGACCTGGCATGAGCATATCCATCAGGGCGACGCGCCGATCGTGTGGCTCGATGCGCTCGACGTGCCGTTCCAGCGCTATATGGGAACGGGTGCATTCGAGCCGGGGCCAGTCGCCGACATGCCGGAGACCGTCGCCGACGCCGCCTTTGCGGTCGCTAATGTCGTGCCCGATACCAACTACGCGACCAAAGATTATTCGCCGGTGTTCCGTTATCCCTATGCGACGGCCGCGGCGGCGGTCGCCGTTGCTCCGTCCGCGCGCGACGGCTCGCGGCGCGTGCGCTACATCAATCCGCTCACCGGCGGGTCGGCGATGGGGATGATGGATTGCTTCCTGGTGCAGCTCGATCCCGACGCGATCACGCTGCCCTTCCGCACCACGGCGAACTCCGTGTGCTGCGTGGTGGAAGGCTCCGGCGAAAGCCAGGTCGGCGACGACACCATTCGATGGAATAAGCGGGACATCTTCACATTGCCGCAGGGCAACCGGATCGTTCACAAGAGCAGCGGCGGGACAGCGCGCCTGTTCCAGGTGTCCGACCGCGATATGTACGCCCGGCTCGGGCTTCTCAAGGAAGAGTACGGGAACATCTCGGCCTGAAGCGTTCCATGGCGAGGTGGCGCCCCGCCGGTCGTGGGAAACGCGTGGCGCGCGCGCGGAACTTGTCTTGCCGGGGCATGTTGCCTTCGGGTAAGCGGTGATATAAGGCGCCGCCCGTTTTGCGAGGCGTCGGGATTGACCCTGCCCCCATGGTCCAGGTAGCAAGCGAAAACACGGGGTCCCAGGTTGCCGCCGTTCAGCGAGCCGTGATTGCGGGCGAACGCGGCACCGACGCGCGTTCGAGGGTCGGTTTCTGGGCGCTCACGCTGGGGACGATCGGCGTCGTCTACGGCGACATCGGCACGAGCCCCCTCTATGCGATGCGCGAATCCGTGGTGGCGGCGGTCGGCGCCGGTAATCCTGCCGGCGAAACCGTCGTTCTCGGCATTCTGTCGCTCATTATTTGGGCACTCATTCTCGTCGTCACGCTCAAATACGTTGTCATCCTGCTGCGCGCCGACAACAACGGCGAGGGCGGCACGCTCGCGCTGATGGCATTGGCGCAACGCGCGCTGAGCAAGCATGCCGGCGCCGTCGTGTTGTGCGGCATCATCAGCGCAGCGCTGTTCTACGGCGACGCCATGATCACACCGGCGTTGTCGGTGCTCTCGGCGATCGAAGGTCTGAAGGTCGTCACTCCGGCGTTCGATCCGTACGTGGTGCCGCTGACCGCGCTGATTCTGGTGCTGCTGTTCGCGTTCCAGTCGCGCGGCACGGCCAAGGTCGCGGCATTCTTCGGTCCGATCATGCTGTTGTGGTTCGTCGTCATCACCGTCGCCGGACTTTGGCAGGTGATGCAAAATCCCGCGGTGCTGCGGGCATTCAATCCGGTTTACGGGGTGGCGTTCCTCGCCGGCCACGGCATGATCGGCCTCGTAACGCTGGGCGCCGTGTTTCTGGTGGTCACGGGTTCGGAGGCGCTCTATGCCGATCTGGGACATTTCGGTCGCGGCCCGATTCAGACCGCATGGCTCGGGGTCGCGCTGCCGGCGCTCACGATCAACTATCTCGGCCAGGGTGCGCTCGTCTTGCTCGATCCCAAGAGCATCGAGAACCCGTTCTTTCTGCTTTATCCGGACTGGGCGCTGTTGCCGATGGTGTGCTTGGCAACCGCCGCAACCGTCATTGCGAGCCAAGCCGTGATTACCGGGGCGTATTCCTTGACTCGCCAGGCGATCCAGCTCGGGCTGCTGCCGCGGCTCGAAATTCGGCACACATCGGAGGCGCTGTTCGGTCAAATCTACATGCCGCGGGTCAATCTGCTTCTCCTTATCGGGGTCTTGCTGCTCGTGGCGTTGTTTCGCTCCTCGAGCGCGCTCGCATCGGCCTACGGCATCGCGGTGACCGGCACCATGGTCGCCACTGTCACCATGGCCTTTGTCGTCGTGTGGAAGGTGTGGCACTGGCCGCCGTTGGCGGCGGCTGCCTTGATCGTTCCGTTCCTGCTCATCGACCTGACCTTTCTCGGCGCCAATCTGCTCAAGGTGGTCGAGGGCGGCTGGGTGCCGCTGGCGCTCGGCGGCCTCGTGATGGTGGTCATGTACACGTGGCGGCGCGGCAGCCGCCTGTTGTTCGAGAAGACTCGGCGCCAGGAAATCCCGCTCGATCACCTCGTGCGCATGCTGGAAAAAAAGCCGCCGACCCGTGTGCCGGGCACCGCCGTGTTTCTCACCAGCACGCCCGAGTCGGCGCCGACCGCGCTCATGCACAGCCTCAAGCACTACAAGGTGCTGCACGAACACAACGTCATCTTGACGATCGAGACGGCGGACCTGCCGCGGGCCGACCCGACCGAGCGTGTGCGCATCGAGAGGGTGGGCGAGACTTTCGCCCGCGTGGCCTTGCGCTTCGGGTTCATGGAGACTCCGAACGTCCCCAGGGCGCTCGCGATCGCCCGCAAGCACGGCTGGCAGTTCGACATCATGTCGACCTCGTTCTTCTTGTCGAGGCGCGCGCTCAAGCCGGCCGTCCATTCCGGTATGCCGCGCTGGCAGGATCGTCTGTTCATCATGCTCACGCGCATCGCCAACGACGCCACCGACTACTTTCAGATCCCCACCGGGCGGGTGGTGGAAGTGGGCACGCAGGTGACGATCTGACGCGCGCGTGCAGCAAAATCTCGCGGGTCTCTTGATTCTTGGATTGTGACGCGCGACTTGTTTGCAAGAGCGGCGCCGCCGCGCCCGAATTGAGGAGTAAGTCCCATGTCCGCTCAGCTTGGCCGAGAGAACGTGCATGATCTGACCCCGGAAGAGGTCGCGCAGGGGCTCGCCGAAGGCAAGGTCCTGCTGGTCGATGTCCGCGAGCCGAACGAGACCGAAGTCGAGCGCTACCCGGAGGCCTTCTATCTTCCGATGTCGGAGTTCGATCCTAGTGCAATTCCCGATCCCCAGGGCCGGCGGGTCGTATTCGCCTGCCGCTCGGGCAACCGGTCGGTCACCGCGTCGCTGATGGCGCAGGCCGCGGGGCTGCCCTACGACGCCCATCTCGCCGGAGGCATCAAAGCCTGGAAGGAGGTCGGTTTGCCGACCGAGAGCTGAAGCGCGTTGCGGCGAAGCGCAAGCCGGTTCGCTGCGGAACCTGTCCAAGAACGCCTTCCCCACTTTTTCATCCGATGGTCTTGAGGAGTTGATCCATGCGCCGACCGATCCGGCTTGCCCTTGTTGCAGCCGCAGCCATGACCATCACGCCTGCTGCCGCGCAACCGAAAGAGCGCATCGTCAACGTCTACAATTGGTCGGACTACATCGCTCCGACCGTCATCGAGGATTTCAGCAAGGAGACCGGGATCAAGGTTCGCTACGACACCTTCGACTCCAACGACACGCTCGAGACGAAGCTCCTGGCCGGCAAATCCGGTTACGACGTGGTGGTGCCGACCGCCTATTTTCTCGAGCGCCAGATCAAGGCCGGCGTGTTCCAGAAGCTCGACAAGGCGAAGCTGCCGAACCTCGCCAATATGTGGCCGGAAATCTCAGAGCGATTGGCGGTCTACGACCCCGGCAACCAGTACGCCGTCAATTACATGTGGGGCACGACCGGCATCGGCTACAACGTTAAAAAGGCGCGTGACGTCCTTGGGGCAAACGCCAAGATCGATAGCTGGGACATCGTCTTCAAGCCCGAGAACTTGGCCAAGTTCAAGGACTGCGGCGTGCATTTGCTCGATTCCTCCGACGACATCCTGGCGGCGGCGCTGCACTATCTCGGTCTCGATCCCAACACCACCAAAGAGGCCGATCTGCAAAAGGCCGCCGATCTCGTGACCAAGATCAGGCCCTACGTGCGCAAATTCCACTCCTCGGAGTACCTCAACGCGCTCGCCTCCGGCGAGATCTGCTTCGTGGTGGGCTTTTCCGGCGATATCAAGCAATCGCAAAAGCGCGCCGTGGAAGCCAAGAACGGTGTCGAGATCGCCTACGCCATACCGAAGGAAGGCGCGCAATTGTGGTTCGATAATCTTGGCATTCCGCGCGATGCCAAGAACGTGGCCGAAGCGGACGCGTTCATCAATTATCTGCAGAAGCCCGAGGTGGCCGCGAAGAATACGAACTTCATCTCCTATGCCAACGGCAATCTGGCGAGTCAGAAATTCATCGACAAGGTGATCCTCGACGACAAGACGATCTATCCGGACGAGGCGACCATGCGGGCGCTTTACACCATCAACGCCCACGAACCGAAGACGCAGCGGCTGATGAATCGGCTGTGGACCAGGATCAAGACCGGCAAGTAAGGGCGAGATCCGGCGGCGCTCTCGTCATCGCCAGCGCCGATGCACCCACAGCCATTGCTCGGGGTACTCGCGTATCCAGCCTTCGATCACCGATGTGATGGCCTGCATGGTGCCCTCGACGTTGATCTTGCCGTCGGCATCGCGGCGCGGCTCGATGGCTTCGGTCAGATCGACGCGAAAGCGATGGCGATCGGGCAGGCGGATGATGCGCGTGCCGTGAATCGGGCAATCGACGTGTCGCGCCAGGCGGGCGATGAGGGGGTTCGCTTTGCAGCGCCGCCCGAAGAAGGTCACGTCCACGCCGTTCACGTAATGCTGGTCGACGACCATGGCGACGTGGCCGCCGGCTTCGAGCACGCGCAAGAGCTTGAACGGGGCGTCGAGGCTGGTCGGAACGAGGGTACCCATGCTGCCTTTGCGGATCTGGATGATGGCATCGCTGACGGCGCCGATATTGGGCTCGCGGTAGAGCACCGTCGTCTCGAGACGAAACTTGGCCGCCACCAACGCCGGCAGTTCCCAATTCGCGAGATGGGCGGCGAAGACCAGGGCCGGCTTGCCGTCGCACCGCATCCGCCGAAATCGCTTGTCGACTTCGCTCGTATAGAGAATGTCGCCAATCTCGTGCGGGTCGGGATCGAACATTTGCAGGCCATCGATGTGGGCGAACTCGGCTGCCACGCGTCCGAGATTGTCCCAAACGCCGCGCAGGATCGTTTCGATTTCGGCCGGGGATTTCTCCGGAAAGGCGGCTGCGAGATTGGCGCGGCCGATCTTGTGCTCATTCAGCCTCGGACCAAGCATGCGCATGAAGCTGCCGGCGAAGTCGGCCATGTGCTTGCGGTTGGTGGCGCGGATCGTCCGCAGCATTCCCACCGCCAGCGATCCGAGCGCGGTGTCGACGCCTGCCTTGACATGCCGGCGGACCCGATGGGCGAGGGCTCTCGACTTCGTCATGGGGCGGTGCTCGCGGCGGCCCGTCAAAAGGCGACGATGATCTTTCCGAACACCTGCCGGCTTTCGAGCCGCGCCAGTCCGCGCTCGAAGTCGGCGAGCGCAACCTCGGTGTCGATCGCCGGCAACAGGCCGTTTGCCATCTTGGCGAGGCTCTCGCGGATGTTGCGCATCGAGGCGCCGAACGAGCCGATGATGCGGTATTGCTGTTGGAAAAGCTGCATCAGGTTGATGGTCGTCGATGGCCCCGACGTTGAGCCGCAAGTGACTAGCCGTCCGCCGCGCTTGAGGCAGAGGAGCGAGCCGTTGAAGGTCTCCGCGCCCACGTGCTCGAATACCACGTCGACGCCCTTTTTGGCCGTGATCTTGCGTACGGCGCCTTCGAAGCGCTCGGTGCGATAATTGATCACGTGATCGGCGCCCAGCGCCTTGGCCTTTTCCGCCTTGGCATCGTCGCCGATGGTGGTGATGACCGTGCAGCCGATCGCCTTTGCCATCTTGATGGCGACGGAGCCGATGCCGGAACCGCCGGCATGCACCAGCACGCTCTCGCCCGGCTCGAGCTTGGCATTGTCGAACAGCATGTGCTGCACCGTTGCAAAGGCGATCGGCGCGCAGGCGGCGTCACGCACGGCGACCCCCTCGGGAACCGGTATCACCAGGCGCGCCGGCATGTTGACGAGATCGCGGGCGAAGCCGTCGCTGTGAAAGCCCATGATGCCGCCGACATTTTCACACAAATTGTCGCGGCCCTCCCGGCAGGCCTTGCAGGTGCCGCAGGTCAAGGCGCCGTACATGACGACGCGGTCGCCGGGCTTGAAGGCGGCTACATCGGGACCGATGGCGGCAATCTCGCCCGCGGCCTCGGCGCCGACCACGAGCGGCAGCTTGCGCCGCGCGAAGGCCATGCCGCGATAACCCCAGAGGTCGAGGTGATTGAGCGCCACCGCCCTGACCTTGACCTGCACCTCGCCCGGCGCCGGGGCTGCAGGCGCGGGAAGGTCGGCAAGCTCGAGCTTGCGGTCGGCGACCAGCGTGAGTGCCCGCATGGGTCAGGCGGGCTCGCGGCTCATCACCAGCGAGACGTTCTGGCCGCCGAAGCCGAACGAGTTCGACAGCGCGTGACGGACCTTGGCGTCGCGCGCGGTGTTCGGCACGACATCGAGTGGTATGGCCGGATCCGGGACGTGATAGTTGATCGTCGGCGGCAGGCGTTGGTGCTCCAGCGTAAGCAGCGTGAATACGCTCTCGACCGTGCCGGCCGCCGACAGCGTGTGGCCGATCATCGACTTATTCGAGGAAATCGGTATCGCTTTCGCGCGCTCGCCGAAGACCGACGATACGCCGAGATATTCCATCTTGTCGTTCTCGGGCGTCCCGGTGCCATGCGGGTTGATGTAGTCGATATCATCGGGGGCAAGACCGGCATCCGCGATGGCGTTACGGATGCAGCCGATGATGGCCTTGCCGTCAGGACTCGAGCGGGTGCGGTGAAACGAATCCGCCATCTCGCCGCAGCCCGCCAGCACGCCGAGGATCTTCGCCCCACGCGCAACGGCGGATTCGTAGTTCTCGAGAACGAGGGCGGCGGCTCCCTCCGCCATGACAAAGCCGTCGCGGTTCTTGGAGAACGGCTTTGCCGCCGCTTGCGGCGGGTCGTTTGCGGTCGACAGCGCGGAGAGGAGCGAGAAGCGGATCAGCGACTCCGCATTGACGGAGCCGTCGGTGCCGATGCAGAGCGCAGCCTCGGCCTCGCCGCGGCGGATCGCCTCGACGCCGAGCTGGATCGCGCTCGCGCCCGATGCACAGGCGGTCGACACGGAAATCGGCGAGCCCTTGGTCCCGAAGCGCTCGGCGAGATGCTCGGCCACCGACGCGAACAGGCAGCGTTCGTGAATGGCATGGAAGCGGCCCGATGCGCTCGCGCGCAAAAGATCATCGTATCCGACCGCGTCGTTGGCGCCGGAGCCGGCCGCCAGCACGTCGCGATGCGGCCACTCGATCTCGACCGGAGCGACCGCAAGGAACAGCGGGCCGGGGAAGTCGCCCTTGCTGCCGATGCCAGCCTCCTCGATCGCCTCCTCGGCGACCATCGACGCCATGCGCTCGCCGAGTTCGGTCGAGCAGAACGGCTCGACCGGCACGAAATCGACGCTGCCGGCGATCGTGGTCTTGAGGCCCTCGTTGGCAAAACGGGTGATGCGATGGATGCCGGATTGTCCGGCCGTCAGCTTGGCCCAGTTGTCCGCCTTGCCGGCGCCGAGCGAAGTGATGATGCCCCTGCCGGTGACCACCACGACCGGCCGCCCGTTCTTGCCGCGCGACGATGCCATCCAAGCCTCCTTCACGTCACCG
>Ga0318557_10000273_pt1 | contig 12298 bp, 10 predicted proteins | sample GRESIP065b5f19_FD_203497 | JGI IMG/M metagenome (GOLD analysis project Ga0318557, IMG submission 203497) | Tropical soil microbial communities from Luquillo Experimental Forest, Puerto Rico - GRE.SIPMG.065b5f19 | ecosystem: Environmental > Terrestrial > Soil > Tropical forest > Bulk soil... | reverse complement strand
GTCCACTCCCAGACATCGCCAAACATTTGCCGCAGGCCCGGCCTGCTGCCCCCGGCCACCGTGCCGGACGTATCCGTGCAAGGGTGGAAAAGGCCGCGATCGGCGAAATTACCTGCGACAAGTACCCCCTCCACGGCCGTTTCCCATTCCGCCTCGGTCGGCAGCCGTTTGTCGGACCACTTGGCAAAAGCGTCGGCCTCGTAAAAGCTGACATGGCAAACCGGCTCCGCCGGATTGAGCCGGCGGCGTCCCGAGAGCGTGAAAATCCACCACTCGCCGTCCTCGTACGCCCAATAGAGCGGGGCCTGCCAGCCCTGCTCGCGGTTCGTTGCCCAACCGTCGGAGAGCCAGAATTCGGGCCGCGTATAGCCGCCGTCGTCGATGAAGCCCAGGTATTCGCCGCAGGTTAGCGGGCGGGTCGCGAGGCGAAATGGTTCGAGCCAGACCTTATGCCGCGGCCTCTCGTTGTCGAATGCAAAGCCGCCTTCGCGATCTCCGATTTCCCTGAGCCCGCCGTCAAATTCGAGCCATTCGAGCGGCGCCGCGAGGGTCTGCACCTGGAGATGTGGCGCCTGATAGGCCGGGAGCAGGGGATTGATCGAAAAGACGTGCTTGATGTCCATCAAGATCAGCTCTTGATGCTGCTGCTCATGATGAACCCCGAGCTCGATCAGTGGAGCGGCCTCGCCCCATGCCGCTTCACCGGCCCGCTCGATAAGCCGCGCCACTCCGGCGCTGACATGGTCGCGATAGGCCGCGACGATATCGACGGTCGGGCGCGACAATAGCCCGCGTTGCAGGCGCGGATGACGCGGGCCGGCGGCCTCGTAATAGGAATTGAAGAGATAGGCGAAGGCGGGGTCAAAGACCCGATAATCCGGATCAAAGCGCGTCAGAATGAACGTTTCGAAGAACCAAGTCGTATGTGCGAGATGCCATTTTGTCGGACTGACATCCGGCATCGATTGGATCGACTGGTCCTCCGCCGTCAGATTGGCAGTCAGCGTTTCGGTCTCGCGCCGCACTTCCTCGAAGTGTTCGAGCGCTGTGCGACGATCGGCGTTGGCGACCTCCTTAAGAGCGGCAATCTCAACCACGGCATCCCCCGAACCGATTAGATATCCGCCATTAACGCCACAGCGGGCCGGTCGTCCCGCTCACGCGAGATAGCGGTCGCGCAGATGGCGCTCGAAACTGGCCGTACCGAGCGGCTGCCCGGTTGCGTGCTCGACCAGCTTTTCCGTCGACAGCAACGATCCTTTCGAATGGACCCGCTCCCGCAACCAGCCGAGCAGCGGCGCGAACTCTCCGGCGGCGATCGCCTGCGGCATATCCGCCATATCCTGCCGCGCCGCCTCGAACAATTGGGCCGCGATCAGCGCGCCGAGCGTATAGGTCGGGAAATAGCCCCAGTTGCCGTCGTACCAGTGAATGTCTTGAAGGCAACCCTCGCGGTCTGTTTCCGGCTCGACCCCGAGCAGCTCGCGCATCGCTTCGGCCCAGGCGCCCGGGAGGTCCGCCGGCGAAAGATCGCCGGCGAGCATTGCCCGCTCGAGCCGGTAGCGCATGATTACGTGGGCGGGATAGGTCACCTCATCGGCATCGACGCGGATGAGGCCGCGGTGCACGCGGATCTGACGACGGTAGAGCGCTTCGGCCTCCCAGCCGGGCCCTTCGCCATCAAACGCCTCGCGCAGGATCGGCGCCGCATACGTCAAAAACGCACGGCTGCGGCACACCTGCATTTCAAGAAACAGCGATTGGCTCTCATGCGCTGCCATACCGCGGGCGCGGCCGACCGGCTGCCGGCGCCACTGCGCCGGAAGCCCGCGCTGATAGAGGGCGTGCCCGGTCTCGTGCAGCACCGCCATCAGCGCTTTAGCGAAATCGTCTTCGTTGTAGCGGGTCGTTATCCGCACATCGTCGGGCGTGCCGCCGCAAAACGGGTGAGCGCTGATGTCCAGCCGGCCATGAGCAAAATCGAATCCGATCCGCTCCATGAGCCTCATTGCAACACGGCGCTGTCGGTCGGTCGGGAAAGGGCCGCCGGGGGCGGGCGGCAGCGACAGAGCCGCTAGCCGAGCTAGAGCTGCGTCGAGCAGATCGGGCAGAAACCCCATAATTTCGTCAAACAGGCGATCGATCACCGCGACCGAGCCGCCGGGCTCGTATTGGTCGAGAAGCGCCTCGTAGGGGCTCGTTCCGAGCCGCTCGGCCTTGCTCGCGGCGATTTCCCGCTCGACCCGCAGCACGCGTTCGAGCCACGGCAGAACTGCCTTAAAGTCGTTCTCCAGACGCGCCCGGCGCCACACCGCCTCGCACTCGGAGCAGGCGCGCGATTCCGCCTCGACGAGCGCCGCCGGGACTGCTGCTGCATGCGACCAGCGTCGGCGCATCTCGCGCAGATTGGCACGCTGCCATTCGTCGAGCGGATCTGCCGTCGCCCCGGCTTCGGGCAGGAGCTCTTCGATGTCCGGCGCGGTCAGGTGCTGATGCGCAATCGTCCGCAACGTCGCGAGCTGCTCGGCTCGGGCTGCAGCCCCGCCTTCCGGCATAATTGCAGCGGTATCCCAATGGAGCACCGAGATCGCCTGCTCCAGCGCTCCGATGCGAGCAAACCGCTCTTCCAGCTGCCGATACGCGGTCATCGTCCCCCCGAATTGCGGCGATGATAGAGGACATAAATGACGATTAATGCAACCGCCAGGGAAAACCACGTGATCGCGTATTGCAAATGGTTGTTCGGCAGCGCGAGGCGGGTGACGCCGCCTTTCGGCCAACCGCCGGGGTTCGGCGTCGCGTCGGCGTCGATATAGAAGGGCGCCACCCGGTCGAGCTTATCTGCCGCGCTCATCGCCGGAAGGTCGACCCAGAACCAATAATTGAGGTCAGGACGGTTGTCGGGCAGAAACCATACCGGCCGGCCGTCGGGTGGCAGGCGCAGCAGTCCTTGCACGCGCACCGTCCCGCTGATCTGTCCGGGAGCGCGTTGTGCCGGATCCTTGAGTTCCGCAGGGATGTACCCGCGATTGACAAAAACGATCCGACTGCTCGGCTCTAGGAGCGGCGTCAGAACTTGATAACCCTGTCCGCCCGCCTCTGACGTCGCGCCGAGAAAGATTTCCTTGTTGTGGAGAAACACGCCCTCGTCGGTAATGTGCCGGAACTCCATACCGCGCGCTTCTTCGAAGCTTTGCGGCACGGGGACCAGAGCCGCGGCCACCGCGTCGTCACGCTGTGAGATCAGACGTTCTTTCCAGAACAGCCGTTCAATCTGCCACGAGCCGAGCGCGAGCAACAACAGGAGCATCGGCGCGGTGAACACCGTCGGCCAGAGCAACGGCCGAAACCGGGACATTTCATATAGAGGGCGGTGCGACGAGCAGGTGGTGACGATATTGCAGCGCGATCAGGCCCGCCTTCAATGGCCGCAGCATCGCGACGGCGCCGCCCAGGATCAGCGGTGTCCACAGAACAAGGTGGACCCAGATCGGTGGAGAAAAGCGGATCTCGACAAGCGCCGCGAGGCCGACGACGATCAGGCCCAGAAAGAAGATTACGAAAACGGCCGGGCCGTCCCCGGCATCCTGTGCCGAAAGATCGAGGCCGCAGACCTCGCACGCCTGACGCACGTTCAAAAGTCCGGCGAAAAGTTTGCCTTGACCGCAACGCGGGCAACGGCAACCGAGCGCGGCACGCAGCGTGGAGACCGCGGGAAAGTCGTTCATCCCACGACGCCGGCGCCGCCGCTGCCCTCGCCCCACCAATAGACGCACACGAAGAGGAACAACCAGACGACGTCGACAAAATGCCAATACCAGGCCGCCGCCTCGAAGCCAAAGTGGTGATCCGGTTTGAAATGGCCAGCCCAGGCCCGGTAGAGGCACACGATCAGAAACGTGGTTCCGATAATGACGTGGAAACCGTGAAACCCGGTCGCCATGAAAAAGGTCGACGGATAGATGCCGCCGGTGAAGTGAAACGGGGCGTGGCTGTACTCGTAAGCCTGTACCGAGGTGAAGCAGATACCGAGAAAAACGGTCAGCGCGAGGCCCCGCAGCAGCCCGCTGCGGTTGCCCTCGATCAAGGAATGGTGCGCCCACGTCACCGTCGTCCCCGACAACAGCAGGATCAGCGTGTTGAGAAACGGGAACTCGAACGGGTTGAACGGATGGATCGTCTTGGGCGGCCAGACGCCACCGACCGGAAACAAGCTCGATGCGAAAAACGCCCAGAAGAAGGCGGCAAAGAACATCACCTCGGAAGCGATGAATAGCGCCATGCCATAACGCATGCCCAGCTGCACGACCGGGGTGTGATAGCCTTGAAAGGTGGCCTCGCGAATGACGTCGCGCCACCACACGGCCATGATCGCGAGCACCGAGAGGATGCCGATAATCAAGAGCGTCCAGCCATAGCCGTGCATATAGAGAACGCCGCCGGTGGTGATCAGACCGGCGGCAATTGCGCCGAGCAGCGGCCAGATGCTCGGTTCGACGAGATGATAGGGGTGCTTCGGTGCGGCGTGCGCTTCGCTCATCGGATGTGGCCCTGGGTCGGTCAGTTTACGGAGGGCGCCTGCGATCGAGGTGCCGAGGATGCGGTCGGGGATGCCGTCTCGGGTGCGCGAAACATCGTATAGGAGAGCGTAATGGATCGCACTTCGCTGGTATTTGGATCCGTCAGGATGTCAGGGTCGACGAAGAACTCCACTCCCATATCGACGCTCTGGCCCGGCGCCAAAGTCTGATTGCTGAAGCAGAAGCATTGCAGCTTGTCGAAATAAACGCCTACCTTGGTCGGGGTCACGTTGTACGCGGCGCGGGCGGTAACCGGAGCCGAAGTACGGTTGACGGCTCGGTAATAAACTTGGCTCTGCTCCCCTGGGTGGACCGCGATTCGGTCTTGTAACGGGCGGAATTCCCAATCAAGGCCGGGCGCGACGTCGGCATTAAAGCGAACCGTGACCACGCCCGCAGTCGTTTGGTGCGGCGCTTCTTCCGCCCGCTGGGTCGTGCCGCCAAAGCCGGTTGCAGCACAGAACAGCCGGTATAACGGCACCGACGCGAAGGACAGGCCGACCATACCGGTGACGACGGAGGTGAGGAGCAGCACGGTCGCGCCGTTGCGGTGGCGCTGTCGCGAGCGATGCGCCGGTGCCACGCTACCCTCCCATTCGGACGATCGTGATGGCGTAAAACAGCGCGACGAGCGCGACGAGCACCGCCACGATCGCGCGATTGCGCGTGCGTATCGTTTTCTCGCGGTCCAACGCCATCAAAGCCAACCGCCCGTGTGATCGACGAGCAGCAAAGTGAAGATCAGCAGGAGATAGAGCAGCGAAAAAGCGAACATCCGGCGTGCGTTGCGGTCGGTGGTGTCATGCCAGACGAGGATCGCCGATCCTGTAAAGAGGGCGCTCAACAACAGCGCGCCGACCCCGTAGAGCAGGCCGCCAACGCCAAGTAGCCAAGGCGCCACGCTGACCGGCCACAGCACCAGCGTATAGACCAGCATCTGGCGCTTGGTTTCGGCCGGACCGGCGACGACCGGCAACATCGGTACTCCGGCGGTGGCGTAGTCGGCGGTCCGGTACAATGACAACGCCCAGAAGTGTGGTGGGGTCCAAAAGAAGATGATCGCGAACAACGCGATAGCTCCCCAGCCGATATCGCCGGTAACCGCCGCCCAGCCGATCATCGGTGGAAACGCCCCTGCCGCGCCGCCGATTACGATGTTCTGCGGCGTCCGCCGCTTCAGCCAGATCGTATAGACCAGGACATAGAACCCGATCGTCAGGACCAACAGTTCGGCCGCAACGAAGCTGACCGCGAGCCCCATGACCAGCACGGCACCGGCACCGAGCGCTACCCCGAAGCCGAGTGCCTCGCCGGGCATCATCCGGCCCGCCGGAAGTGGCCGCTCGCGGGTACGGCGCATCATCGCGTCGATGTCGCGGTCATACCACATGTTGATCGCGCCGGCCGCGCCCGCGCCGACGGCGATGCAACCAACCGCGACCGCTCCAAGGAGCGGATGAATGTGTCCCGGGGCCAGCAAAAGACCGACCAGCCCGGTGAAGACAACCAGCGACATGACCCGAGGCTTGAGGATCTCGACATAGTCGGCGACCCTCGTCACCGGCGCAGTCGCGAGGCGGAGCGCGGCGGCCGGCCGAACCTCGGACAAATCGCTCACGAGGACAGAGGTTCCCTACGCAATGACCGGAAGCTCTTCATAGCTGTGGAACGGCGGCGGCGAAGACAGTTTCCATTCGAGTGTCGTCGCGCCGTCGCCCCAGTAATTGGCCCCGACCCGCCGTCCGGCGAAGAGTGTATGCAAGACTATGAAGACGAAGAACAAAGTCGAGGCATAGGAAATATAGGCCCCGATCGAGGCGACCATGTTCCACACGGCAAAGGCATCCGGATAATCGGCGATCCGCCGTGGCATGCCGGCGAGGCCGAGGAAATGCATCGGGAAGAAGGTCATGTTGACCCCAATGAAGGTGGTCCAGAAATGGATCTTGCCCCACGTCTCGTTATATGTGCGGCCCGACATCTTGCCGATCCAGTAATAGAAGCCGGCAAAAATCGAGAACACTGCGCCGAGCGACAGCACATAATGGAAATGCGCGATCACGTAATAGGTGTTGTGCAAGGCGAAGTCGACGCCGGCATTGGCCAGGACGACGCCCGTTACCCCGCCAACAGTAAAGAGGAAGATGAAGCCGATCGCCCACAGCATCGGCGTCTTGAACTCGATCGAGCCGCCCCACATCGTTGCGATCCACGAAAAGATCTTCACACCGGTGGGCACCGCGATGACCATCGTCGCCGCGGTGAAATAGGCGCGCGCATCGACCGAAATGCCGGTCGTGAACATGTGATGCGCCCACACGACAAAGCCGATGACGCCGATTGCGATCATCGCATAGGCCATGCCGAGATAACCGAAGACCGGCTTCTTCGAAAAGGTCGAGACGACTTGTGAGATCATCCCAAAGCCCGGCAGGATCAGGATGTAGACCTCCGGGTGACCGAAGAACCAGAACAGGTTGAGGAACAGCAGCGGGTCGCCGCCGCCGGCGGGGTCGAAAAAGGTCGTGCCGAAATTGCGGTCGGTCAGCAGCATCGTGATCGCTCCGGCGAGCACCGGCAGCGACAGCAGCAGCAGGAACGCCGTCACCAGGATCGCCCACACGAAGAGCGGCATCTTGTGCATCGTCATGCCGGGGGCGCGCATGTTGAGGATCGTCGTGATGAAGTTGATGGCGCCCATAATCGACGACGCGCCCGCCAGGTGAAGCGAGAAGATCACCATGTCGACCGCCGGTCCGGGATGACCGACCGGGCCGGAGAGCGGAGGGTAGACGGTCCATCCGACGCCGGCGCCTTGCCCGACCATCGTCGAGCCGACCAGCAACGCAAATGACGGGACCAGGAGCCAGAAGCTGATGTTGTTCATTCGCGGGAAGGCCATGTCCGGCGAGCCGATCATCAGCGGCACCATCCAGTTGCCGAATCCACCGATCATCGCCGGCATGATCACGAAAAACACCATGATCAGCCCATGCGCGGTGACGAGTACGTTATAGAACTGATGGTCCTCGATCAGATGATTTCCGGGATACATCAGCTGCGCCCGAACAATAACCGAGAACGCGCCACCAATGACTCCGCCAATAATCGCGAAGAGCAGGTAAAGGGTTCCGATGTCCTTGTGGTTCGTCGAGCAGAACCAGCGGACAAAGAAGCCGGGCGCATGGCTATGGCCGTGAACATCGTGGCTATGCAGGTCGGCGATATCGACACCGCGCTCGTAAGCCATTGCTCGCTCCCTCAATTACCTGCCGGCGCCGGACGGGCAACGCCGGTTGCGTCCGAAGCGGCTGCGACGTGCACCGCCTCGCCGCGCTCGTCGTGACGGGCGTATTTTTTCTTCGCGTCCTCTAGCCAACGCTGAAATTCGTCCTTGGTAACCGCCTCGACCTTGATCGGCATGAAGGCATGATTGACGCCGCAAATCTGATTGCACTGGCCGTAATAGATCCCGGGGATCACGTCGGTGCCGGTGACATAGACGCGGATCACCGTGTCGACCGGCACCACGAGCGGGTTATCCACGTCCAAGAGCCGCTTTTGACCGGGCTTCAGCTCGTTCTCGGGAATTATGTTGCTGTCAAATGAAAGATCGCCTTGATCAGGATAGTCGTAAGACCAGTACCACTGATGCCCGGTAACTTTGATTGTCATGTCCGGGTTCGGTACCCGGTCCATGTAATACATCAGCTTGAAGGACGGAATCGCGATCATGACCAAGATCAGCACCGGGATCACCGTCCACAGCATCTCGATGACGGTGTTGTGGGAGGTCCGCGTCGGCACCGGGTGACTCCGGTGATTGAACCGCAAGATCACAATGGCGAGCAGAACAAAAACGAAAAGCGCTATGACGGTTATGATGGCCAAGAGCTCGTCGTGAAACGCCGACAGCCGCTCCTTGACCGGGGTGGCGGGCGCCTGCATGCCGAATTCCCACGGCCGCGGCGCATCGGCCCAGGCGATCGCTGCGGTCGCGGCAAGCCCGATAGCGGCAATTGCGAATACCACCAGGGTCCGGTTCGTCGTTCTCTTTGCAAACAATCTCGTCAACCACATCATCGGTGCAGCCCCTCACGCTTCAACAGCAAGCCGGATGCGCTTTTCCGAGAGGCCATTCGAGCGCGACCATCGGGTCTCATCCCGTTCGGCAACTGTCGCGACGCAACGCGCGTCGTCACCGCCCACCGCCAATCGCATACACCATAGCTCCTTCATGGCACAACCGGGACAACCCCGACCAAACACCTTTGCGGCAAGCCGCCGCACAGGGCCGGGTTCCGCCGGCGGCCGAGTCGTGCGTAGGATGGGTTGCGAACGGCTGGTTGTGCTGGCTTCTTTCGCGCGAGACCACATGCGACCATATTGAGGCGGTTCTTTCTGGAGTAGCCAATGACAGATCTCGCCGTAACCGACGCTTTATTCTTCGAACGCACCGGCATGGACCCGACCCGCATCGAGCAGGTGGTCGGCGAATCGTTGGCCGGCATGGACGACGGCGAGCTTTACCTTGAATACAGCCAGTCCGAGAGCCTCGCGCTCGACGACGGCCGCATCAAAAGCGCGAGTTTTGATACGACGCAGGGGTTCGGGTTGCGCGCGGTCGCCGACGAGGCGGCCGGTTATGCGCACGCCTCCGAGCTCTCGGAAGCAGCGATCCGCCGTGCTGCGGCAACAGTGCGAGCGGTGGCAAGCGGGTATTCCGGCGTCATGGCGCCGCCGCCTGTCGGCACCAACCGGCTGCTCTATACCGAGCAGAATCCGCTCGGCCTGGTGGATCTCGGAGCGAAGACGCGGTTGCTCGCCGAGATCGACGCGTATGCCCGCAGCCGTGACCCACGCGTCAAGCAAGTGATGGCTTCGCTCGGCGGCGTGTGGCAGGCGGTACAGATCATCCGCCCCGACGGTCGCCGCGTCGCCGACATCCGCCCGTTGGTTCGGTTGAGCGTCGCGATCGTCGTCGGCGAGGGCGACCGCATGGAGACTGGCTCCTCGGGGGCGGGCGGGCGCGTCGGCTATGAACGCTATCTCGATCCGCAGCAATGGAAGGAGCAAGTGGACGAGGCTTTGCGCCAAGCACTCACCAATCTCGGATCGGTTCCCGCTCCGGCGGGAGAGATGACCGTGGTCCTCGGCCCGGGGTGGCCCGGGGTCATGCTGCACGAAGCGATCGGGCACGGGCTCGAGGGCGATTTCAACCGCAAGAAGACCTCGGCTTTTTCGGGAATGATCGGGCAGCGCGTCGCGGCCAAGGGGGTAACCGTCGTGGACGACGGGACAATGCCCAACCGGCGCGGCTCGCTGACCGTCGACGACGAAGGCACACCGACGAATTACACGGTGCTGATCGAAGACGGGATTCTCAAAGGTTACATGCAGGACCGCATGAATGCGCGGCTACTCGGGGCCGCTCCGACCGGGAACGGCCGGCGCCAGAGTTTTGCCCATGCGCCAATGCCTCGCATGACGAACACCTACATGCTGGCCGGGGCCCAGGATCCGCAGGAAATCATCGCCTCGGTGACGAAAGGTTTGTACGCGGTCAATTTCGGCGGCGGACAGGTCGACATCACATCGGGCAAGTTCGTGTTTTCCGCCTCCGAGGCCTACCTGATCGAGGATGGCAAAATCGGCCACGCGGTCAAGGGCGCGACGCTGATCGGCAACGGCCCGGACGCGCTGACTAAGGTCGCGATGATCGGCAACGACCTCCGTCTCGACGACGGGATCGGCACCTGCGGCAAGGACGGGCAGTCGGTGCCGGTTGGCGTCGGTCAGCCGACATTGCGCATGGACGGCCTGACGGTCGGCGGCACTAACACGTGAGGCAAGCTGCGGGCGCTCGCTTCCGAGCGATCCTCGCAGCAGCAACCATATTAACCACGTTTTTTGTCGGGCAAGCCTGGGCTTGCAGCGATTTTGCCGTAGCACCGTCGAGCCGCTGGTCGCTGGCCAGGGAAGGCAAGGTTGCATGGCTGGTGACACCGTGCGGCGAGCGCTTTTTCAGTCTCGGCGTCAATGTTCTCGATGGCGGCTATCCCCAGCGCGAGAAGGACGGCAAGATCTGGTACAGCTGGGAGGCGTTCGCGCCGACGCTCGCGGATTGGACGGTCCAAACCCGCCGTCGGTTGTTGTCGTGGGGCTTCAACAGCGCCGGCGGCTGGGCGTTGGCGCCGGAGACACTCAAACTTCCGTCGATCGTCAATCTCGAACTCGGTCGGTTGGCCCGGTTTCATTGGTTCGATCCGTTCGACCCGGCGACCGAGCGGCGAATGAACGAGCTCGCCCGCGCGCTCGTCGCCCCTTACCGCAGGTCGCCATACCGTATCGGCTATTTCTCGGACAACGAAGTCGGCTGGTGGGCGGGGGCCTTGTTCGTCTTCTACTCGTCGAAGCCGGCAAGCTCGTTTACGAAGCTGCGCTGGGTCGAATTGCTGCGCCAGCATTACGACGGGGATTGGTCGCGCTTTACCACCGATTTCGAACCGCCTAGGGGAGCGAGTTCGTGGGAAGGGCTCCTCATCGCCACAGCTCGCACCCAGATGAAGCCGGGCGGGGCCGGGATCGATGTCGTGCGCGAATGGACCGGGATCGTCGCCGAGCGTTACTACATGCTCGCTGAGCGCGCCATCCGCGCCGCCGATCCGGATGCACTTTATTTTGGTGACCGTCTGCCGATCTATTACGACCCGGCCGCGGTGCGTGCGATGGCGCCGCATGTCGACGCGATCGCGACGAACTACAACGTCGATAGCGGTGACGGCTGGATCGCAGACTATTTCTTCGACGGGCTTAGAAGGCTATCGGGCGATAAACCCGTCCTGGTCTCCGAATGGTTTTTCGCCGCACGCGACAACCGTACCGGAAACCGCAACAACGGCCATCTAATGACGGTCGCGACGCAGGACGAGCGAGCCGCCGGCGCTGCCGCTGCAACCCTCAATTTCTCGGCGGTGCCCGAACTTGTCGGAGCGCACTGGTTCCAGTACTACGACCACCCGAAAGGCGGGCGCGGCGACGGCGAAGACTATGATTTCGGCCTCGTCGACATTAATGATGAGCCCTATCAGCACCTCACCTCCGCGCTCGCGTCCGCCAACCGCCGGGCTCTCGCGGTACACGCGAGCGCGACGGACGCCTCGCCGGCGACGGAAGCGGCCCGCTTCGTGCTGCCGTATGCCCCGGTCTCCGTCGATAACCGCTCGCTGTCCGACTGGCCGAAGCCGTCGAGCCTGTTGCCCCGACTGAAACCCTCACCGGGCGCGGTAGAATTCGGTGAGGTCTACCTTTCGTGGAGCGAGCACGGGCTGGCGCTGGCGACGATCGGACAGGACTACTTCGATATCGACCTTCTCGCCTTTCAGGGCAGCTTCCCGCTGGTCGACGCTTACCGCGTCGAGCTCGGCATCGACATCGGCACCGGGCCCCGCCGCTTTACGCTGTTCTTCATTCCACCGCGGACCAAGCTCCATGATTATCCGGAAATGGCCGCGCAACTTTGTCCGGGGACCGCGGAACGGGCAATCATAGAGGGCTGCACCGTGGTTAGCGGCGCCAAGGCGGTCTATTTCGGTGCCGACCAGCCCCGGATAACGGCGGAAATGTTGGTTCCCTGGAAGACGCTCGGGATCGAGGCGCCGCGCCCGGGCACCACGCTACGTGCCGAGGTGGCCGTCACCTCATGGCACCGTGAGCGC